>Ga0299914_10001205_pt1 | contig 16857 bp, 18 predicted proteins | sample RVTome_10_FD_201361 | JGI IMG/M metagenome (GOLD analysis project Ga0299914, IMG submission 201361) | Soil microbial communities from uranium-contaminated site in the Upper Colorado River Basin, Wyoming, United States - RVT153D57 (version 2) ...
CCCAGCTTGCGAGGTACCCATGTCCCTGATCAACACCGAAGTGCAGCCCTTCACCGCCACCGCCTATCACGACGGCGAGTTCGTCGACGTGAGCGACGCCGACCTTCGAGGCAAGTGGTCGGTGGTCTTCTTCTATCCCGCCGACTTCACCTTCGTCTGTCCCACCGAGCTCGGCGACCTGGCCGACCACTATGCCGACCTCCAAGCGATGGGCGTGGAGGTCTACTCGGTCTCGACCGACACCCATTTCACGCACAAGGCCTGGCACGACACCTCCGACACGATCGGCAAGATCCGCTACCCGATGGTCGGCGATCCGACCGGAGTCCTCACCAGCAACTTCGGCGTGATGCGCGAGGGCCAAGGTCTGGCCGACCGGGGCACCTTCGTGATCGACCCGGACGGTGTGATCCAAGTCGTGGAGATCACGGCCGAGGGCATCGGCCGCAATGCCTCCGAGCTGATCCGCAAGGTGAAGGCCGCGCAGTACGTGGCTGCCCACCCAGGCGAGGTCTGCCCCGCGAAATGGGACGAGGGTGACGACACCCTGGCTCCGTCGCTCGACCTGGTCGGCAGGATCTGACGCAATGCTCGACGCCACGCTCACCAAACAACTGAAAGCGCACCTCGACAAGATCACACACCCGATCGAGCTCGTGGCGTCGCTCGACGACGGCACGAAGTCGACAGAGTTGATCGATCTGCTCACCGAGATCGCTTCACTGTCGGATGCCATCGAGGTGGTACGGCGCGACGACGATCCACGCCGGCCTTCGTTCGCCGTCAATCGCGTGGGTACCGACGTGTCGGTGCGCTTCGCGGGCATTCCGATGGGCCACGAGTTCACGTCGCTCGTACTCGCGCTCCTGCAGGTGGGCGGTCACCCATCGACGGCGTCGGCTGCGCTCATCGAGCAGGTCCAACAGCTCGAGGGCGACCATGCCTTCGAGACGTACCTCTCCTTGTCGTGTCAGAACTGCCCCGACGTGGTGCAAGCGCTCAACCTCATGAGCGTGTTGAATCCGCGCATCACTCACGTGGCGATCGACGGTGCCCTGTTCCAGGACGAGGTGGACGCACGCCGAGTGATGGCTGTTCCCACCGTGTTCCTGAACGGCGAGTTGTTCGACCAAGGGCGCATGAGCCTCGAGCAGATCGTCGCCAAGCTCGATACGGGTGCAGCCGAACGTGAAGCGGCACGAATCGATGCCGAGGAACCGTTCGACGTGTTGGTGGTCGGCGGCGGTCCCGCCGGCGCGTCGGCGGCGATCTACGCCTCACGTAAGGGCATCCGAACCGGAGTGGTTGCCGACCGGTTCGGAGGGCAGGTCCTCGACACCCTGGCCATCGAGAACTTCATCTCCGTGCCGTCCACCGAGGGCCCCCGGATGGCTGCCGCGCTCGAACAGCACGTGAAGGAGTACGACGTCGACATCATGAACCTGCAGAGCGCCACGAAGCTCGTGCCCGCCGAACACCCCGGCGGCTTGGTGACAGTCGAACTGCAGAGCGGTGCCTCACTTCGCGCTCGGTCCGTGGTGCTGTCGACGGGCGCGCGCTGGCGACAGATGAACGTGCCCGGCGAGGCCGAGTACCGCAACAAGGGCGTGACCTATTGTCCGCATTGCGACGGTCCACTGTTCAAACGCAAGCGGGTCGCGGTCATCGGCGGTGGCAACTCCGGTGTGGAAGCCGCCATCGACCTCGCGGGTGTCGTCGCGCACGTCACGCTCATCGAGTTCGACGGGTCGCTTCGGGCCGACGATGTGCTCCAGCGCAAGCTGCGGAGCCTGCCGAACGTCGACGTGATCGTGAGCGCGCTCACGACCGAGGTCGTGGGCGATGGTGACAAGGTCACCGGCCTGACCTACGAGGACAGGGTCACCAACGAGGTTCACCGCGTCGGACTCGATGGCATCTTCGTCCAGATCGGACTGCTGCCGAACACCGAATGGCTCGATGGGGCCGTCGAGCTGTCGGCGAGAGGCGAGATCGTGATCGACGACCGGGGCCAGACGTCGGCACCGGGCGTGTTCGCCGCCGGCGACTGCACCACCGTGCCCTACAAACAGATCGTCATCGCCATGGGCGCGGGCTCGACTGCGGCATTGAGCGCGTTCGATCATCTGATTCGCACATCGGCTCCCGAACGCGAGCACGCTGTGGCCTGATGAACCTGCGCGATCTTCGCTATCTCGTCGCCGTGGCCGACGAGCGGCACTTCGGCAAGGCGGCCGAAGCTTGCTTCGTGAGCCAACCAACCCTGTCCACACAGATCAAGAAGCTCGAGCGGGAGCTGGGCGTCGAGCTGATCGAGCGCAACCCGCGCCAGATCCTCCTGACCGATGCCGGCGCACGCGTGGTCGAGCGGGCGCGACTGGTTCTGGAAGAGGCCGACAACATCCGGCGGATAGCGGACCAGGCCAAGGATCCGGAGTCGGGCACGGTGCGCATGGGGTTGTTCCCGACACTGGCGCCCTACCTGCTGCCGCATGTGGTGCCGAACGTGCACGCGAGGTTCCCGAACCTGGAACTTCTCCTGGTCGAGGAGAAGACCGAGGTCGTGGTCCAACGACTGCGCGATGGCGCGCTCGACGTCGGTGTGCTCTCGCGACCGATCGACGGCGGTCAATTGCACGAGGAGTACCTGTTCGCCGAGGACTTCGTGCTCGCCGTGCCAGCCACCCATCACCTCGCGGCGGCCAAGGGACCGGTCGAACTCGCGAGTCTCGCTCGAGAGCCCGTGCTGCTACTCGAGGAGGGTCACTGCCTCCGCGATCAGGCGCTGGCGGTGTGTCAACTTGCTGGAGCCGCGGAGCGCACCGGCTTTCGCGCGACGAGCCTCGAGACCCTCCGACAGATGGTCGCGTCAGGAGTGGGCGTCACGCTGCTGCCCGAGCTGGCAGTGAAGCCGCCCGTGTCCCCGTCTCCCGACATCGCACTGCTTCGATTCGCCGAACCGGTGCCGCGCCGCGAGATCGCCATGTACTGGCGTGAGACCAGCGTGTATGACGACTTCCTGCCGAAACTGGCCGAGGCGTTCCGCGACCTGCCGCCGGGATTGGTCGACAGCGGCTGAAGAGTCAGTGCAACCAGGGCTGCCGGAGATCGAGGAACTCGACGTTCGCCATCATGGCCTGGAAGTCATCCATGTCGGCTGCGAGCTCGGGCGGTGGCTCACTCTTCTCGCCCTCACGTGCCGCGGCCTCGCTCGTGAAATAGATCGCCTCGACATAGGTGTCGGGGGCGGTCCACACACGGAATCCACCGAGCACGTCTGGACGAAACGACGGTGCGTGCTTCTCGAACAACTCGTCCATCTCGCGCAGACGGGCACGGTCTCCGCGTCCCTTCATGACCTGAACGAAGCCAGCGTCGTTCGAGCCTCCCGACGAGAGGGTCTCGGTTTCCTCCGAATCGGTGAAGCTGACGGGGCCGTCGTAGCACTTCTCCGTTTCGGCCCACCACTGGCTCTGCTCGGGCCGATCGCTGTTCGCTCTGGCGGCGTCTGCCGATTCGAACCGGACCAGGACGATGGCGCGGTCGTCGTCGGTAACTCCTCCGGTAGAGCCCAGGAAGCCCTTCGCGCCCGGCCGGATCTCCTTCGACCAACGCTCTACCTGACGGGTCAGCGCCTCACGATCCGCGACACGACCCTCGATGATTTGCACGAACATGGCACGCACCTCCCTTGTCGTCGCGACGTATCGTCCTCCGCCCGCGTCGAAATCACAAGGCGCAAGCGCGACAGGCTGGAAGGTACGGTGCCGGATCTCCGCATCGCCCAGCACCCCATCTGCTCCGCCTGACGCAAACGACCGGCGTCGTCTGCGAGCGCTGGTGGCCATCGCCGCATGCTCGGCGGTCGGCCTGCTGTTGCTGTATCTCGTCGCCGTGCGCACGCACCTCGGTCAGGAGTTCGACGATCTGGCCTTCGAGGGCCGGGCGGTGGTCGACCCTGGCGTGACCCGCGCCACGAACGAGTTGCTCCATTCGATCACGCGCTCGAGCCTGGTGTTGTTGACAGCCGCGGTGGTGCTGTTCGCGTTGGCCCGGCGTCGATTCCGCCTGGCGTTGATCGTGGGCAGTGCCGTGACCGTCTCGGTCCTCACCGCGGAGGTGCTCAAGCATCGTGTGCTCGACCGGCCGAGTCTCGACGACATCGCTGGCATCGGTTTCAACAGCTTCCCCAGCGGTCATGCGACGATCGGGATGGCGCTGTCGCTCGCCGTGGTCATGGTGGCGCCGCACCGTTGGCGTTGGCTTGCTGCTCTCCTCGCCATGTCGTTGGCCCTTGCGTTCGGCACCGGCGTGGTTGCAACGGGATGGCACCGCCCGAGTGATGTGATCGGCGCATTCCTGGTGTGTACCGCCGTGTTCGCGACTGCGACGTTCGTGCTCCTGCGTTGGCGCGGGACTGGCGACGAAGCAACGCGCTTCTTCGGCGAGGTCGAGTCTCAGCTCACCCCGTCGACCGTCGCCGGCGCTGGAGCACTCATAGCTGCTGCTGCCGGTGTCGCGATCTGGCGCACGACACAACAGGACGGTCTGCGGACGGTCGAGTTCGCGTGGGACTACGTCGCGGTCTGCCTGGCGATCCTCGGCGCAGGTATCACCATCATCCTCGGCTACCACGAGCTCCTGCGCGGGGTCTCGCTCGACGCACCTCGATACTCCCTCCATCGGGCCGACCTGGGCGAGTGAGCACGACCACGATCCGGTGCTCCGCCGACGCGCTTGATCGGGGGCTCCGAGGGGAGCCCCCGATCAGAACGCTTGGACGTATCAGGGCTGGCCGGCGCCGAGATCGACACTGACGTCGATCAGTGGCGGGACGTCGCCGTCGACGTGCACCACGTCGTTGCCATCCAGCGTGTTGACCTGGAGTTGGTCGGTGGTCTCGTTGCCCGTGATCCGCGTGTCGGAATCCAAGCCTCCAACGCTGATCCGCTCACCGTTCGACCTCACGCGCATCCGGTCGTCCTGGTCCGTGGCATTGACGGTCACGACATCCGTTTGGCTGTCACCACCAGTGGCTACGGCGAGGTCGACGTTCGCGTGACGGAAGTCTGTGCCACTCATGTCGTTCACCGTGACCGCGTCCGCCCCTCCGAGGGCCGTCAGGTCGAGCAGTTCGACGTCGTCCATATCCATCCGGATGTTGCCGAGGTCTCGTAGGAAGACCGAGCGTTGCCCATCCGGTGAAAGGCTCATGACCTCGTTGCCGTCCGAGCCGTTGAAGTCGAGCGTGTCGACGCCGTCGTCACCTTCGATGACGTCGCTGCCGTCGCCCGGATCCCAGGTGAAGGTGTCCCGTCCGGACCCGAGGACCGCGACGTCGCTGCCACCGTCGCCGTCGACCGCGTCGCTGCCGCTGCCGGCGAGGATGAAGTCGTTGCCAGCACCACTGTTGACGCGGTCGCGGCCTCCGCCCGCGAGGATCACGTCGTTGCCTTCGGCCGTCACGATGACATCGTCGCCACGACCGGCATCCAGCGTGAGCACCTCGTCGGCGAAACCGGCCTCGGCGGTGAACTGGTCGCCGCCGTCCCGCAAGAACACGCTGATCGCGTTGAACGTGGTGCGATCGAAGGCCTGCTCCGGCGCGGCCCCCCCGAAGTCGACCAGCATCGAGTTCGGGTCGCTGGCGTCGAGACGCATCGTGATCTGGTCGGCGTCATTGCTGCCAGTGACGATGAGGGTGTTGTTCCCGACCAATGCCGAGTTGGAAGGGCCGACCGACGCGGCGGTGGCGGCACCTGTCGTGACCGCGCCCGCCGCCAAGGCGACGCTCGCCGCCAGCCCGAGTCGACGGACGTTGACGATTCGATGGAAGTTCATGTTGTTCTCCTCGCTCTCGAGTCGACTGGGGGCGTCGACCCTGTTCGGGAGCGAGTACGCCGTCCGGTGACGTTCGGTTCGCGATTTCTTCCGTCGATCGGAGAGCGCCCTCAGGCAACCGATGTACGTCAGTCGGCTTGCACCTGTCCCTCGAGCACACGCCGGCCCGAGGACCCTTGTTGGTTGTCAGCCGCTTCGACCGTCACGGTCATGGTCGGAAAGTCGGCGGGCGACACGCCTGACCAGAGCGTGACCTGATCGTCGCTCGAACTGAATGAGCCGATCGGCACGAGCGTGCCCGCCGCGTTCTTCAGCCAGGCCTGGTAGTACTCGTTCGCTCCGAGCCCGGGAAGGCCGCGGGCGTCGAGTGTGATGCGGAAGCCGGAGTCGTTGCGAGTGATGTCGCCGGTCGCGCTCGCTCCGAGAGCCAACTCGGTGCCGTTGAGCTGAGCGGTGAAGTCAGTGGTGGTACCACCTCGAATCGTCGTCACCGCGGCGATGACGACCAGCACCGCGGCCGCGGCTGCGAGCGCCGACAGGACGACGTTCCGACGATGTGCCGCGGTCCGGCGGCTCGCCCGGGGCTCATGTCGCGCCACCGATGCCCGCTCGGCGGTCGCGACAGCTTGCACGACAGCGTCCTCGAGATCGGCCCTCGGTTGGGCCCACGTCGACGGGTCGGCGAGCAGGTCGCTGAGCAGCGGCACTTCCGCAGCCTCATCGGGCCCGAGCGCGCCACCTCGACCAGCAGCGATCAGAGCCTCGCGCTCGTCGTTCGTGGGGCGATCGTTCATGAGACCGGCTCCCGAAGATGGCCCAAATGCGATGCGAGCTTTTGGTGGGCGCGGTGTGATCTCGACTTCACGGTTCCCAATGCGATCCCCAGGTGTTCCGCGATCTCAGTCTGCGTCATCCCCTCGAGGTGTTGCATGCGAACGATCAACGCTTCATCCGTCGGCAGGCTCTCTATCGCCCGCCGTACCTGCCACACGGAGTCGAGAGTATCGAGATCGGGTGGCAGGCTCACGATCGCCGGCTCGCCCGGTTTGACATCCACAAGGGCACTCGCCGGTCGACGCGCCTCCCGTCGATAGATGTCGATCGCGGCTCGCTTGGCGATGGTGGCCAGCCATGGCGCGGGGTCGCGATCGACATCGAGACGATCGGCGGCCTGCCATGCAGACACAAACGTTTGCTGGGCGGCCTCCTCGGCCAGATCGTCGCGGCCGAGCGCGCGACGGGCGACCGCATAGACGAGGTTTCCGTACTCGCGGTACAGCGCGCGCACGGCACTGGGGTCCCGCCGCCGGAAGGCGTCGAGCGTGTCCTGGTCCACACCTGGCACGCTACGGCGAACGTCCCGCCCGGCCTCGTTGCCGAACGGGTCGTCCGCATTCTGGCTTCGCCTGACGAATGAGGGGGCCATCGCCATCCGAAGTGGTATCGCGAGGAGTGAAGCGCCGGCGTGCCCTGAGATCCCGGGCATGTGTCACCCCTCGACTCGATCGGTATGTCCGCGGGCGCGGGTTGCTCGTCAGTACGTCGGGGAGGTGGATTCGGTTCTCGCCGAGCATCACCGCAAGCTGCTGCCATGGGCGATGCGTGATAGTTTTGCGCTGAACGACCTCGGAGAAGCCGTGCACCAGCCGACTGCGAATCCTCAGATCTCGGACAGTGTCCCCATTTTCCGGCACCTCGATGACCCCGAACTGGCTTGGCAGCAATGCCGACGGCAACGCAATGCGAACGGGACCGAATCATCGGTGTGGGAGAAATGGCTCGCCTTCTCGTCCGACCCGCCATACCTCTCGCTCTACGCGAAGTACGACCCCGGCATGATCGTGCGACGTCACGGGCACTACAGCCCACACATCGTGTTCGTGCTCGAGGGCGAGCTCCATGTCGGCGACCGACTTTGTCCGGCAGGAACCCACATCGAGCTTCCGTTCGGCGCGGCGTTCGGTCCTCTCCGTGCCGGCGACGAAGGCGCCACGCTGTTCGAGGTCATGCTCGGTGATCCACGGTCGTGGGGCGACCAGCCAGATCTGTTCGAGCAGGCACTCGCAGAACACGGTGCCGAAGCGTTGCCCGATGTAGAGATCGAGTATCCCGACTGGTTGCAGGACCTCCGGCACCACTGGGCCGGCGCCACCGACGAAACGACCTCGGAAGCGGACTCGTCATGACGCTGACATCTGCGAACACGGACGCCGCTACACCAGCAGAACACGAGCTGCCAAAGATCATCTCGGTCGACGATCACATCCTCGAGCCGCGAACGCTATGGCAGGACGAGCTGCCGGCCAGCATTCGTGAGCGAGGACCCAGAGTCGTTCGCGAGAAGGTCGCGCTCCACTTCTCGGGTGGGCACTACGGGTTCACCCGGGACGTACCGGACGGTAGGTGGTGCGATGTCTGGATCTATGACGACCTCGTCGTGCCCACTGGGCTGCTGCACGCCGCGGCAGGCGTCCCGAAGGACGACCAGAAGAACATCCCCGCCATCTACGAAGACTTTCGCCCAGCGGCCTACGAGCAGAAGCCGCGGCTCGTCGACATGGACACGAATCATGTCGAGGTCGCGATCAACTACCCAAACACCTTCCCGAGGTTCGCCGGCCAGGGCTTCGCTGAACGAACCGACAAAGAGCTGAGCCTCCTCTGCCTGCAGATCTACAACGACTGGATGATCGACGTGTGGTGCGGCGGCGACGGTGCGGGCCGGTTGATCCCGCTCACACTGGTTCCTCTCTGGGATCCATCCGCGGCAGCCGACGAGGTTCGTCGCTGCGCCGCCCGGCACAGCTATGCCATTGCCTTCTCGGAGAACCCGTCGAAGCTCGGCTTCCCGTCGCTCTACAGCGGCAAGTGGGATGTTCTGTGGGACGCCTGCGTCGAATCGAACACGACGGTGTCCATGCACATCGGCTCGTCGTCGACCATGCCTGCCACCAGTCCGGATGCACCTCTCGCCACCACGATGGCGTTGAGCGCGCAGAACGCCGAGGGGTCCCTGTGCGACTGGGTGTTCTCCGGCACGCTGTCGCGATTCCCCGAGCTCAAGATCGCGTTCGCCGAGAGCCAGATCGGGTGGATGCCGTACTTGCTCGAGCGCATGGACATCGTCGCCGACGAGGCTGCGGCCGGAGGCGTGCACCTCGACGAGCGACCGAGCGACATCGTGAGGGGCCGCGTGTGGGGTTGCGTGTTCGACGATCAACATGGTCTCAACAGCCGGAACGCCATCGGGCTCGAGCACATTCTCTTCGAGACCGACTACCCGCACACTGACGGCACCTGGCCCGAATCGCGCGCCGTCGCCCACCGCCTGTGCTCCACCGCGGGCATGGACGCGCAGGAGTGCCACGCGTTCCTTCGCGGCAACGCCATACGGTGCTACGGACTCGAGCGATTCGGCGTCGACGAGTAACGCTTCATGACGACGTCTGTGCGCGCGTCGAAAATCGATGCTCCCCCACTCGCCCTCCCCGATGGCGGCCTGCTCAGTGCGATCGTTCGCCTGAACCTGATCGTCAACCAGGTGCTGGAGCCCATCGCCGGCCGATCGGATCTGACCTTCGCCGACTACCTCGTGCTGGGCGTTGTCCGCCGATCGCACGGCCAGCGAAGCGCACCGACCGCGATCGCGACGGCATTGGGCCGGACGAAGGGCGGCGTGACACTCGCGCTCGATCGGCTCGAGGCAAAGGGTCTGCTGCGCCGCTCACGCCACGCCGACGACGGCCGTCGCGTCGTGATCGAGCTCACTGCGGAGGGTCGACGGGTTGCTACGTCGGTGAACAGGGCGCTGCATGCGTGGGAGGCCACGATCGAGCTCCCGATGCCGGCCGCAAGCGCGGTTCGACTTCTCGACGACCTGACCGCAGCAATCAAGTCGCAGCCGCGGCGTTGAGCGCGTCGAGTCGCTCGGTTGCCTCGATGTACTCGCTCACCCATCGTTCGATGACGGCCGCTGACTTCTCGACCTTCTCGAGCTGGCCCACCACCTGTCCGACTGGGTTGAACGCGACATCAACCGTCTGATCTGGATAGCGATGGGTCGCCGCCACTGCCATCCCAGAGACCATGTACTGCAGGGGCATCCCCAGCGGCTCGGGACTGCCGGGAGTTTCCCACGCGTCGGTCCAGTCGTTTTTCAGCATCCGACATGGTTTGCCCGTGAACGAGCGGCTGCGGACCGTATCCCGCGAGCTGGCCGAGGCATAGGCGGCTTGCTGCACCGGTGTGTTCTCTGACTCCTCGACCATCAACCACTGTGAACCGGTCCACGCGCCTTGACAGCCGAGAGCGAGCGCGGCAGCAATCTGCGCGCCGTTGCCGATACCGCCCGCCGCGAGGACAGGGCGAGGCGCGACCTCCTTGACGACCTGGGGCCAGAGCACGATCGAGCCGACCTCGCCGCAATGCCCACCGCCCTCGCCGCCCTGGGCGATGATGATGTCCACGTTGGCATCAGCGTGCTTGCGCGCTTGGTACGGCGAGCCACACAGCGCCGCGACCTTGCGGCCTTCAGCATGGATGTGATCGATGATCTCGGCCGGTGGCGTGCCAAGCGCGTTGGCTATGAGAGCCATGTTGGGATGCTGTAGCGCGATCTCGACCTGCGGCGTGGCGGTTGCCTCGGTCCAACCGAGAAGCTTCAGCGTGTTGCTGTCGTCGACCGGTACGTCATGATCAGTGAGGATCTTGCGCGCAAAGTCGAGGTGGCCCTGCGGGACGAGATCCTGGAGCATCTTGGTGAGCTCGTCGGCCGAAAGGTCGGAGTCCATGCCCTCGTACTTGCCGGGAATGACGATGTCGACGCCGTAGGGATGGTCACCGATGTGTTCGTCTATCCAGTCGAGCTCGATCGCCAGCTGTTCGGGACTGAAGCCGACGGCGCCAAGCACGCCCATCCCGCCGGCCCTGCCCACGGCCACCACCACGTCACGGCAGTGGGTGAAGGCGAAGATGGGGAACTCGATGCCGAGATCGTGGCAGATGGGTGTGCGCATGTCTGAAGCTCCTCTAGCGGGGAATTACCCGAATACTAGAGGTCCGCGAGCAGTGCTCGAGCTCGGGGGACGACACCGCTCGGGCCCGCGAGGTCCAACGGCACGCCCAGGGCGAGTGCGATCTCCGCCTGCTCGGACGCGTAGCACCCAGCCGCCCGTTCCGACACAGACCGAGCGAGCCGTTCGATTCGCGCTTCGCTCGAGCGCGGAGCGACGTGGAGTACGTTGCGCCCATGACTGAGTTCGCGCGCTCGATCGACTCCCACTTCGACGCGTTGGACGACTGGCCGTACGAGCCCCACGACCACGCGTGGAAGGACCTGCGAGTCCGGTACGTCGACGAGGGGGCCCCTGACGAGCCGGTGATGTTGCTCCTGCACGGGATGCCGACTTGGGCATACCTGTACCGCACCATGATCCCGCCGCTCACACACGCCGGTTACCGGTGCATTGCACCCGATCACCTCGGCTTCGGTCGTTCCGACAAGCCCACCGATCCGGCTTGGTACACGATCGCACGCCACACGGAGGTGCTCACCTCACTGATCACCGCGCTCGATCTCTCGGACGTCACGCTCGTCTGCCAGGACTGGGGTGGTCCGATCGGCCTCGCGCAAGCGGCGATGATGCCGGAGCGGTTCACCCGCCTCATCGTGATGAACACGTGGCTGCACCATCGCGAGTACGAGTACAGCGACGGCATCCGCGGCTGGATCGACATGTGGCGGGATGGAGGCGTGTTCGACCGCGAGCGACCCGACGTTGCCTGCGTGCCGCTCTTCTCCGGTGAGCTCGCGCCGATGGACTCACTCCTGGCAGCGGTCGAGGCTGGCGTCGCACCCCAGCTGGAGGGAGCTGCGGCGGCCAACTACGCGGGTTGGGCGGCCCCGTTTCTCGAGCTACCGGACGAGGCATACAACGGACTTCGGTGGTTCCCGCTGTCGATCCCGCTGAACGACGTCGACAGCGGGAATGCCGTGGCCCAAGCCGCGTCCTACCGGGCGCTGCTCGAATGGTCGAAACCGGTCCACTTCGTCTGGGGCGGAGCCGATCCCGTCTTCACCGAGCAGTGGGGACGCACGTGGGCGGACCGCATGGGCGCGTCCTTCGACCTCGTCCCGGACGCAAACCACTTCCTGCAGAACACCCACGGCCCGGAGGTGGCCGAACACATCCTCCGCCGGATCGCCGAGGAGCGCTGAGGACCATCGCCACGCGGCGCCTGCGCAGGAGGTGATGCAACGCCGCAGCCCGGTCCCCAAGCAGATGCCCTGATAACCGGCGACATCGTCGCTCCGCACAGTACGTGAGGTCGAGGTCGCCTCGACAAGCAGGCCCTGATTTCGGTGGGGCGACCGCCTAGCCCCGCGGCCGACCGTCTGCCAGCGCCTCACGGACAGCGAAGTATGCCGGCTTCCGATCTCCGGATCGGTCGAACAGCAGCGGGTCCGTCCCGGGGCCGAGCACCGAGTCGAGCCAGGTGTACCGGTCGTCGACGCCCCAGACATTGACCGTGTCGCACGCTCGCACAGCCAGGCACGCTTCGACGACGCGACGGTACCGATCGGCCTGCACCTGCAATCGATCCGGCAGCGCTGGGGCGACGGGCACGTCCAGCTCCGTCACCATCACGTTCACACCGAGTGCCTCGAGACGCTCCATCGTCTGGCGCATGAGCCCCCAGTCGGGCTCGCCGAGCAGCAAGTGTGTCTGGAGCCCGACGGCATCGACGCGTGCTCCTCGATCGAGCAGACCGCCGACCAGTTCGACCAGCGCATCCGCCTTCGCCGGGAAGTACTCGACGAAGTTCTCGTTGACGAAGAGGCGCGTCGAAGGTGGCGCCTCCTCGTCCACGATTTCGAACAGTTGCGCGATGTAGTCGGCGCCGAGCACACGATGAAAGTGATTCTCGACGAGCGTCGACCCGAAGGTCGCGAGCGGCTCGTTGATCACGTCGACCGCGCGCAGGTGACGATACCGCTCGAAGATCCGACGGGCCCGTTCGCGAATCACTGCGCGCAGCTCGTCGGGATCGGTGATCTCGCCGACCCACGCAGGGAAGTCGTCGAGCAACTCGTTGTCCCACGCGAAGTGGAAGCCGAACTCGCGCAGCCCGTGCCGGCGGGCGAACTCGTCGACCGCATCCGCCGGAGCGAAGTTCCACTGACCCCGTGCCGGTTCGATGACGTTCCACGAGAGGTGGTGATTCACGATCATGTTCGACTCACGAGCGATGATCGCTTGGCTCTCCGGGCCGAAGTCCTGTGGGAACAGACCGAAGCGCACGTGCGCGGATCGGGCGGCCACCCGAAGCGTGCAGCCCGCCAACAGAAGGACAACGAGTCCCACGGCGATCAGCACGATCAACCGCGGGACGCTGTTCCGCTTGGACACGTTCCCTCCCCGGTGTCTCTGTCGGCCGCCATTTTCGAGCTCGGCGATCGGCGACAGCTTAGGTCGCGGGCTGGTCGGTGATTCCGACAACAGTGCGGCCGATCGACCGGCGACGCTCGTGGTCGTCGAGAGCGACGGAAGCCTCGTCCATGCCCACCACTCGTCCCACGTGCGGTCTCACCGCACCCTGGTCGATCAGGCGGAGCAGGTCCTCGTGCACGGCATCACCGCTGTTCCGGTTGAACGGGTTGAAGCCGAAGCGGCGCATTCCCGGATCCAGATCCTCGACCCACGCGCCCAGGACGCCGACGATGGAGAAGTTTCCGATGCTCGCCATGCGCAATGGTCGACCGGTCATCCCGTTGTCGTCGTCATCGGTGAAACCGACCGGCAGGTAGCGCCCGTCCCGAGCAACGCACCGCCATGACGGCGCCACGAAGTCACCCCCCGCGAGATCGCAGATCACGTTCGCCCCCACGTCCTCCGTAGCGCCCAGGACCGCCTCCACGAAGTCCTCATGTGTGTGGTCGATGACGAGGTCGGCGCCCAACGACGTACACAGCGCCGCTTTCTCGGGGCTGCTCACGGTCGCGAACACACGCGCACCCGCGGCCACGCCGAGCTGGATCGCCGCGGTGCCGAGGCCGCTCGCGCCCGAGTGCACCAACAGCGTCTCGCCCGCCTGCAGGCCGGCGCGGTGGAACAACGCGAGGTGGGTCGTATGGAACGGGATGAGGAACGCGGCGCACTCGACGTCGTCGAGCGATGCAGGGGCTCGGAACACACCGGCTGCGGGCGCCACGGTGTACTCGGCGATGCCGCCGAGTGCGTCCTTCGAGATACCGACGACGCGCCGCCCTATCCAATGCTCGGCGCCGGCGCCGGCGCCCTCGACCACACCGCAGACGTCCATACCGAGTGTGAAAGGCGGGTCCTTCGTGACCGATACCAGCTTGCCTCGGCATCGGTCGATGTCGTTGAAGTTGAGCGCGGCCGCCCCGACCTTGATGAGCACCTCACCCGCGTCGGGACCCGGCGCCGCGACGTCGTTGACAGCCAAGACATCGATCGGATCGCCGTGACGGATCACCTGCAGTGCGCGCATCGCGCCCCCTCGCTTCCTCGAGGTCGGCCTTTGGCCGGACGGCTCCAGACCCCGACCGGCGAAACGATACGCTCCGCCTCTACGTGGACCGGAGGTCGTGTTCTCCGACGACTGCCCAGGGAGGCGATGTGTCCACAACGTTCGATGGCTCGATGATTACGCGCGACAGGCTCGTCGATGCTGCCGTGGAGGCCACCGGCCTCGACGACTTCGGGGCGCCGAGCTGGCAAGAAGGTCTCGAGCGGTTCCTGGAATCGCTCGAGGCGACTGCGAGGCTCAACGACATCGGCGTCGGCGTGGTCGAGGACGGTGTCGTCAACGACCTCTCGAATCGCTTGCGGATAGAAGCGTGGCGAAAAACGCATCCGTCGGTCGCGACCGAACCGGTCGTCCAGCCGATCATCATCGTCGGCCAGCCGCGCACCGGCACATCGATCCTGCACGACTTGATGGCTCAGGACCCGGCCAACCGCGCTCCCCTCAGTTGGGAGATCGAGCGCCCGGTGCCAGCTCCGCAAACCGCGAGCTACGAGACCGATCCACGTATCGCCGAGGCACAGGCCGGCTTCGATCTGGTCGAGTCGATCATCCCGGGCTTCACCTCGTTCCACGAGCTCGGTGCACAGCTCGCGCAAGAGGACGTGCGGATCTTCACGAGTGATTTTCGCTCGATGCAGTATTCGTTGCAGTTCGAGGTACCCACGTACAACCGTTGGCTGTTGCACGAAGCGGACATGGCGCCCGCCTACCGATGGCACCGGCGTTTCCTCCAGCACCTGCAGTCCGAGCACAAGGCTGAGCGCTGGCTGCTCAAGTCGCCGGCTCACCTCTGGTGCCTGCCCGCGTTGATCGCCGAGTATCCCGACGCGATCGTGATCCAGAACCACCGCGATCCCCTGAAGGTGATCGCGTCGATCAGCGCACTTGGCGCAAGCCTGCGCGAGATGACGACCGACTTCTTCGACGTGCGAACGCTGGCCGCGCAGTACGGCGAGGACATCATGGTGGGTCTCGACCGTGGCCTCATCGCGCGGCGCGACGGCCTTTTCGCACCGGGTCAAGTCGTGGACGTGCGGTATCAGGACTTCAGGGTTGACCTGATTGCAACGGTCGAGCGAATCTACGACGAGATCGGCTTGGAGCTGACCCGCGAGGCTGAGTCACGCATGCGCACCTTCCTCGACGCGCACCCCGGTGACCAAAGCGGAAGTCTCAAGCGCTACTCGTTCGCCGACACGGGTCTCGACGAAGCCGAACTACGCGAACGCGCTCGCCCGTATCAAGAGTTCTTCGACGTCGAGACCGAGATCATTCGCTGAGCCGACAACTTCGAGGCCATGGTCAGCCCCGCGAGGGACTCGGTTACGCTCTCGAGACCAGATGCCGAAAGGGGCAGGAGAACCATGCCAGCGTTTCCGCCACTCACGCACGTTGCTCTCACCGTCCGCGATCTATCGGTGAGCGTTCCTTGGTACGAGCAGCTGCTCGATGCCGAGCCCGTGCTGGACGAGGACACCGATCCCGGTTTCCACCACACCGTGTACCTGGTCGGTGGGGGCACGCTCCTCGGTTTGCACCAGCACGAGACACCGGCACCCGCAGAGAAGTTCAGTGAGCTCAGGGTTGGTCTCGACCATGTCGCCTTCGGCTGTGCCGACCGAGCCGAGCTCGAGAAGTGGGCTCGCCACCTCGATGACCTCGGCGTCGACCACGGGGGTATCAAGGACGCAAGCTACGGGTCGGGCGTGAGCTTCCGTGATCCAGATGGCATCGCGCTCGAGTTCTTCGCTCCCCCCGGCTGAATCGTCACGCTCCTCGGTTTTTCGTCTATTCGTCGCGACGGGTGGCGACGAGCACTCCCGCGTTGCTGACTGCGAACGGCACGAGATAGGTCACCGCGATCTTCATCCACACGAGGGGAGTCGCATCGCCCCTGACCACGACGTCGAGCTGGTTGATGGCGAACAGCGCCGTCCCGACCACCGCCGCGATCAAAACCGTGCGGCGCAGATGCGGTCGGTACATCACGACCGCCAGCGCCTCACGGAAGGTTGCCCAGGTCGGCACGCTGTCAGGCTCGGTCCGTTCAGACGACGTCATCAACGACAATCATGACCGCTGGAGGCGACAGCGGGACTCGCAGGTCAGTCAGTAGGCTCCCGGCGTGATCGTCGACCGCTTCATGTCCACGTCGTGCGCGCGTACTGCTGCGATCGCGACATTGCTCGCCTCGCTCGTTGTGCTCAGCGTAGGGGCGTCACCTGCGTCGGCCGCCGAGTTCAGCGTGACCACGACGACCGACGGCGGGGCGGGCTCGCTTCGCGACGCCTTCGCGTCCGCCAGCGCCAGCTTCGAGCCGAATCAGATCGTCCTCCAGTCCGGAGAGACCTATCTGCTCGACCTGTGCGCCGAGGGCGATCTCGATTACACGAGCTCCGAGCCACTGACGATCGTCGGCAACGGAAGCACCATCCGGCAAACCTGTGCCGGTGAAGGGGTCAT
>Ga0299914_10001206_pt1 | contig 16851 bp, 17 predicted proteins | sample RVTome_10_FD_201361 | JGI IMG/M metagenome (GOLD analysis project Ga0299914, IMG submission 201361) | Soil microbial communities from uranium-contaminated site in the Upper Colorado River Basin, Wyoming, United States - RVT153D57 (version 2) ...
GGCCGCGCCGCCTTCGCCTTCCGGCTGTCGCTCGGCATCGGCTTTTGAGACCAGGCACCCGCGGATAAAACCCCCTCTCCCCAGCGGGGAGTTCAGCGGCTCTCAGGCCTGTCCGGGGGACAGGCCTGCCGCTGAACTGGTTGGGGTGAGGGGGTCCGGCGATGGAGAAAATGGTCCCGTGCCCTACACCCCACCATCGCAGCCGTAGCCGCATCCCCCGGAAGGAACCACTATGCGGCCGCGATCCTCGCCCCCCAGAGGGACGATTTCTCAACTCCAGCGCCTCTCGACACATCTTCCGTTGCGAGGTCGGGAAGGTCTGCCCCGCACCCATCGACCGGCCTCGTGCGGCGGTCGAGCTTTGCGAGTGAACGGCGGAAAACCGCCCTCATTCTGCTCCGCGTCAATCAGGGTTGTTCCGCTTGCCTGATGGTGGTCGGCAGCTCCTGCGCGATCGCGTCGCCCCACCGGTATAGCGCATCCAGCACAGGCCGCAGACTCTCCCCACGATCGCTCAGGTGATAGACCTTCGACCCGCCATCGGCGGCGCCGGGCCTCTTTTCAACGAGGCCCAGCTGCCCGAGATCCTTGAGGCGCTCCGTCAAGACCTTATCGGAAATGCCGCCTATTCGGGTCCGCAGATCGCGATATCGATGCGGCTCCTCCTTCAAATAGGCGAGAATGACGGTCTTCCATTTGCCGCCGACAAATTCGAGCGCCAGCTCGACCTCGCAGCCGTAGCTGGATTTCAATCGCTTCATCGCACCTCCGCACGCACCAACTGGTTCGTTGAAAATGACGAGCTCTCGCCTCTACGCTGAAACGGCCGTCAACGGATTAGGGGCCACGATGAAGATTGCAATCATGGGCGCGGGCAATGTCGGGAGAGCGCTGGGCACGGGCTGGGCCCGCGTTGGTCACGAGATCCGGTTCGGCGTGCGCGATCCTTCCGACGCAAGGCACAAGGATGCTGCGATGGCGGCGGGCAAGGCAACCTTGGCGACCGTATCTGCCGCCGCCGAGGATGCGGATATCCTTGTGCTTGCCGTCCCCTGGGATGCCGTCCCCGGCGTGATCGGCCGATGTGGTTCGCTTGCCGGCAAGATCATCATCGATGCGACCAATCCGCTCTCCTTCGGAGAGGAGGGTCTTGCGCTCGCGCTCGGCTTTTCGACATCCGGCGGAGAGAAAGTCGCGAGTCTCGCGCCGGAGGCTTCCGTCTTCAAGACGATGAACCAGGTCGGTTTCGCCGTCATGGCAGATGCGACGGGCTATGTCGCCCGTCCCGCCATGTTCGTTGCCGGTGACGACGAAGCCCGCAAACCGCTGGTGTCGCATCTGGTGGAAGACCTTGGCTTCGAGGCGATCGACGCCGGCCCGCTTCGCACCGCCCGCCTGCTGGAGCCCTATGCGATGCTGTGGATCGATCAGGCGGTCAATCGCGGCAGGCCGACGGACAATGCCTTTGCTTTCATGCGTCGAGAGGGCAGATCATGACGATCGAGTATATCCGCTATCTTCTTGGTTTCGTTGCCAGTTTACCGAATCACCTAATTCGTTAAGAGCCCCTGCACTGAGATGTCGGCTCTGCGCCCAGCCCGGCCATGCAGCGCTTCCTTGGTCATGCCCAAGAGCTGACGTTTAAACGCCTGTCGCCGGACAGCTAAGCGCAGATAGGCAGATAGAAAGCCCGCAGGCTGCGTACTCACAAACGCCCGTTTCGGTCAGCCGACGCGCGGCCGAAGTGCCCGGCGATCTCATCGGCGTCGAGTTGAAATCCGTCATATAGGACGCGACCGTCGGGCCCGATCACGACGAACCAGGGGGTTCCGCCTGAGCGGTAGGCCTTCATGATGGCGGGGATGGCCTCCGCCGAGGCCGGGTCGGCAACGGCGTGCCCGAAGGGCATGCGCAGCCCATAACGTTGCTGATTTTCCCGCAACCGATCGAAGGTGTTGACGTCCGAACCCTCGAACACGGTCTGGATGGCCGCCAGGCCGACGCCCGTGTCGCGAAGCTTCCCGGTGAGCGCCACGAGTGTCGGAAAGCCGTGCGCGTGGCAGCCCGCACACCAGTCCTGGAAGAAATACAATATCCTGTGCCCCTGCGCCAGATCGGCCAGGATCAGGGGGCCGCGCGCGCTGCCCTCTTCGTCGATCCACCGGACCTCTTCAAGCGGCGGGGCCGGCAGGCCCGCAATACCCGGCTCCATGGCATCCTCCATCGACAAGCGCGCGGCGCCGTGCCGCGCGCCCGGGATTCCTAGGCGGCGGCGCCGGTCCTATGCGGCAACACCCAGTTCGGGCGCGGAAAATGACAGGTATATCCGTGCGGGATGCGCTCGAGATAATCCTGGTGGTCGGGCTCGGCCTCCCAAAAATCACCGATCGGCTCGACTTCGGTGACGACCTTGCCTGGCCATAGTCCCGACGCGTCAACGTCTGCGATCGTATCGAAAGCAATGGCCTTCTGCTCATCGCTCGTGAAATAGATCGCCGAACGGTAGCTCGCGCCGCGATCGTTTCCCTGGCGGTTGAGCGTCGTCGGATCGTGGATCTGGAAAAAGAATTCGAGCAATCGGCGATAGCTGGTCAGTGCGGGATCGAAGATGATCTCGATCGCCTCGGCATGGGTGCCGTGATTGCGATAGGTCGCATTCGACACGTCGCCACCTGTATACCCGACCCGGGTCGAGATCACACCGGGCAGCTTGCGGATGAGGTCCTGCATGCCCCAGAAGCAGCCACCAGCGAGAACAGCGCGTTCGGTCGTCATCAGATGTCCTCCACCTGGTTGAGATATTCACCGTAACCCTGCTCCGCCATCTCGTCGCGCGGCACGAAGCGCAACGAAGCCGAATTGATGCAGTAGCGCAGGCCGCCGCGATCGGTCGGTCCGTCAGGGAAAACGTGACCGAGATGGCTATCGCCATGCGTCGAACGCACTTCCGTCCGGATCATGCCGTGGCTGGTGTCGTGCAGCTCATTCACGTTTACGGGTTCGATCGGCTTGGTGAAACTCGGCCATCCGCAGCCCGATTCAAACTTGTCCGACGAGGCGAACAGCGGCTCGCCCGAGACGATATCGACGTAAATGCCCGGTTCCTTGTTGTCGAGCAGCGAACCGGTGCCGGGGCGTTCCGTTCCGCTCTGCTGCGTCACACGATATTCCTCGGGCGACAACTTCGCGATCGCCGCGTCCGTCTTCTTGTAGGCAGCCATGGTCGAAATCCTCCAAATCCCTGCAACCGAACATGGATACCCGACCTCAAGCTGTCCAATACGCCTCGACTATAGTTTCGATGCCAAGGCGCGCGCCTGGCCGTGCCATCGCCCGCGACGCTGGCATCGCAGCGTTCACGACCATGAGAATCGATCGATCAGCAGGCGAAGCTGCCGCACCGCAGCTGCCGTTCCCGATCCAGAAACCGACTGGAATGCGATCGTGCGCGACAAGTCGAGCGTTTCGACCGGCCGCAACACCAGGCCGCCGACGATCGCCGAGCGCTCGGGTAGCATGCAGACGCCTTCACCCTCCGCCACGGCCTGCTGGATCAAATCCTCCCGTTCGGATCTGAGCCGCGGGATCATGATGATCTCGCGGTCGTGCAGGTGACTGATCACCCGCGTGCGGAATTCGCACTGGAGCCGGTCGAGATAGGGTTGTTCCGACAGGTCCGAAAGTGAGATCAGGGCCTTGCTTGCCAGAGCGTGCCCTTGCGCCATCGCCAGCAACAGCCGCTCGCGAAACATTTCGATGGTGGCGATCTTGGTGTTGCCGGCGGGTGGATCCGAGCAGAAGCACCCGTCGATCCGGCCGGCGAGGAGGAGATCCGTTCCCTCGTCGCGTGCCATCGGCTGCAGGACCAGCTCGAGCATCGGCATCTGTCGAAGGGAGTGCGCGAGGAATCCGGTAATCAGCGCGGGCGCGATGGTGTTCGCAACGCCCAGGGTCAACGTTTCGCGGTGGCCGCGAACCCGATTGAGCGATATCGCCCGGACCCGCTGCTCGCCTTCCGCAATCGCAGTGAACTCGAAACGGATGTCGCGGCCGAGCGCGGTCAGCCGACTGTCCTTGCCGTCGCGATACACCAATGTTCCGCCCAGCTCCTGTTCGAGCCGTTGTATCGCGCGGGTGAGCGTGGGCTGAGATACGCCGCTGCGCATCGCCGCTTCAGTGAAATTGAGGGTGTCCGCGAGGTTCAGGAAATATCGGATCTGGTTGAATTCCATCGTTGGTCCTTCGCCTGTCCCCCTCGGACGTCGACGCCTGGCCAGACAGGCGCCATCGGCCGGGAAACGTGCGGCCCGCATTGAAACTATACGCGCGGGCTATTGGAAAAGGTCGTGCCGCCCTGCGACAATCGGACCCATCAACAAACGCTGCCGGTTCGCGGCCCTGCCTCGGCATGGGATGTGGAACCGACTTTTCAACGCTGCAACATTTCCACCGAAGAGACAAACGACCGAGGAGACATGGCCATGAAGGCGATCGTGGTGACGGATCAGGCCGCGGGGACGGCCGGGATGAAGCTGACGGAGAGGCCGGAGCCGCAGCCGGCGATAAACGATGTAATCGTCCAGGTTCATGCGTCGGGATTCGTTGGGACGGAACTGGGCTGGCCGTCCACCTGGACCGATCGCCTCGACCGCGACCGCACGCCCTCGATCCCCGGGCACGAGCTGGCCGGCGTGGTAAGCGCGCTTGGCTATGGCACGGCGGGGCTGTCGGTGGGGCAGCGAGTGTTCGGACTCACGGACTGGAACCGCGACGGCACACTCGCGGAATATGCGGCCGTCGAGGCGCGCAACCTCGCGGCGCTGCCGGGCGACGTCGACTTCACGGTGGGCGCGAGTCTGCCCATCTCGGGACTGACCGCTTGGCAGGGATTATTCGATCACGGTCGCCTGCGCGCGGGTCAAAGTGTCATTGCGCATGGCGCCGCCGGCGCGGTCGGATCGATGGTGACGCAGCTCGCCCGCGAGGCGGGCGCTTACGTCATCGGAACCGGACGCGCCGCCGACCGCGAGGCGGCGCTCGGCTTTGGCGCCAACGACTTCATCGACCTCGACAACGACGCCATTGAAGATGTCGGCGCGGTGGACCTGGTGTTCGATGTCATCGGCGGCGACATTCAGAAGCGCTCCGCAGCCCTGATCCGACCCGGAGGCTCGCTGGTAACCATCGTCGGACCGGCCGAGGCGCGACCCGCTGGGGGGCTGGCGATCGACTTCGTGGTCGAATCCGATCGCGCCCGATTGAACGAGATTGTCCAGCGGGTGCGGGACGGCCGACTGCGGACGAACATCGGCTTCGTCGCACCCCTCGATAAAGCCGTCGCCGCCTTCAACCCCGCCGAGCGACGCGCAGGCAAGACGGTCATCCGCGTTCATCCGTGAGAACTATCCGGGAATGAGGATCTTCGCAGTCCTCGCACCCGCAGCACCTGTGCATACAAGCTCGGATCTGCGCGTGATTCGCGGATGAAGCCCTTGCGGACCAGGCCAGAGCGGTCGCGTCAGGTGCTGGAGAAGGTCGCGCCATTCCTAATCGACCCGCTCAGAGATTCTGATCCCTTCGAGAAGCCAAAGCGAGTTTCTTGACGAGCCCGTCAGGGATTGGCTGGCTCGGCGAGAAGGTGACGCCAGTCTTGCTAGACTTGAGCCCGGCCGCGGCAATGTCGTCGGCATGCGACGTGATGGCGGAAGGAGACAGATAGAGGCCGCATTGCTTACTGAACGCTGCATAGCCCGCGATGATGGATTGTCCGATCCTGAACCCTGGCATTTTATAGGCGATGACTTCTTCGGCGTCAGGCAGCGCGCGCGCAAGTTGAGCACGCAATCGAACCAGTAGAGGGCGAAGGTCTTCAGGAGCCTCAGCTATGTAGGCGTCGTGATCAGCAAACATTGTCAAAGCAGGCTTCCGCTGGCGTGACATTCAAGGCAAGCGCCCACCATCTCGGTTTGAACCCGTTGGATGACTGGATCAAGCTGATCAGGAGAAAGACCCGAAATGGGTCGCGAGCCGAACGGCAGCTTCCCTCATGCGCAGGCCCGAAAGCGGACAGTCAGCTAACGGCCAACTTAAGCCGAGCAGCTTCGCGCCAATTGAGACATTTCCTAACGTGGCCGAGCGTCCAAAATCCGCCGGACTGTACGGGCCGCAAACGGCCAGATCCAGTCGACAGCGCGGCGGCCACTGAATCATTGGTTTCCCGCGCAGGCTTAGGCATGAAGGACCAATGACGAGCGAACCCCGTGCGCCCCGCCTCGCAGTGCTGATCGACGCGGACAATGCGTCTGCCCGCATTGCGCCCGGCCTGTTCGAGGAGATCGCCAAGATCGGTGAAGCCAGCGTTCGTCGCATCTATGGCGACTTCTCGGGATCGCGGCTGAAGGCCTGGGCTGATGTTCTTTCGACGCATGCGATCATGCCTCACCAGAATTTTGCCTACACGTCCGGCAAGAACGCGTCCGACATCGCGCTCGTGATCGACGCCATGGACCTGCTGCATAGCGGCCGGTTCGATGGCTTCTGCCTGGTGTCTTCCGATAGCGACTTCACCCGGCTGGCCGCACGGATTCGCGAACAGGGCGTCGACGTCTACGGTTTCGGGGAGCAGAAGACCCCCGAGACCTTCAGGCAGGCGTGCCGCCGCTTCATTTACACCGAGAATCTGCTGCCCGAGGCGCCTGCACCCGACGAGCCGGAGCGGCCGGACGCCCGCCCAGCCTCCGTCACCCGGCCGGTCAGCGAAGCGGTGCCGCTGATCCGAACCGCCATCTCCCAACTCGACGATGAGGAAGGGTGGGTTTCGCTGGGCGGAGTCGGCCAGCGTCTGGCGATCCTCGCAACTGACTTCGACCCGCGCACCTTCGGCCAGGCCAAGCTCAGCAGTCTCGTCGCCAGGACGGGCGCGTTCGAGCTGCGCCAGCTCGAAGGGCGCCATGTGCAGATCCGCGCCAAGCCATTGGCCAGGAAGACGGCTGCAGTGCCGAATCGGACAAAGGCTAGGGTCTCGCGACCAGCTGGCAAACAGAGCTCCGACGAATAGAGCGGGGGTCGCTGTGGATGGGCAGGGCAGCTGCATGAACGCGAACGGCGAACCTTTGGCGCGCGTCGATTTCGATGCGGAGATCATCCATTGGCGCGGGCCCGCACCCTATCTCTTCGTCCCTGTCCCGGAACATCATATCGATGAGATCAGATACGCCGCGCGATCGGCAAGCTACGGCTGGGGTGTCGTGCCGGTCGAGGCGAGGATCGGCACGACCGATTTTACCACATCGCTCTTTCCGAGGGGCGAAGCCTATCTGCTACCGATCAAGGTGGCCGTGCAAAAGGCCGAAGGCGTCGGGCTGGGCGACAATATTCATGTCGTGATGCAGGTCACCGGCCGCTAGTCGGCTGCCCCGCTGGCGCGGCCCGAAGCCCTGCGATAATTCCACCCGATCGAAGCCATCGAAATTCTCCGGCAGCCACGGATCCTGATCAAGGACGGGAGCGTTCTTGCGGCGCCTTGACTGCGGAATCCGCGGCACGGCGCTGACGCCGCCGGCCGCGCACCGTTGATCTGCGGCTCCTTCCACCCCGGAAGCGAAACGCTCCGTGGCCGTAATGTTGCGTGGGCGGGATGACACGCGACCTCCGGCGGGAACGCCACGGACAACCTCCTGTTTCGATTGAACCGGGCCGCGACCTGCACCCGGTCTTTCTCGCAACGGAGTCTTAGTCCATGTTTCGAACTGTCCTACTGACCGGCCTCGCCATGCTGGCCGCACCCGCTTTGGCACAGGATATGGAGCAACCCTCTGCCGACCCGCAGGCGAGCCAACCCGAAATGGCGCCACCGGAATCTCCGCCCCCCGAGGCAACGCCGCCCTCCGACCCGATGCCGCCGGCCGAGGCGACGCCGCCGACCGAGCCTCCTGCCGCCAGCCCGGAGCCGTCGCAGGCGCCTCCCGCGGAGGCTCGCCCGGCCTCGCCCTCGGAAGTCGGCGCCATGGTCGAAAGCGAGTTCCCGACCCGCGACAGCGACGGTGACGGCAATTTGAACCAGGCCGAGTTCACCACCTGGCTCGGCGAGCTGGTCTCCCGGTCGCCAGGCGAGGGCGCGCCGCCCAACGCGGAGCAGATCGCGGCGGCCTTCGGCCAGACCGACAGCGACGGCAGCGGATCGGTCAGCGCAGCGGAAATGACCGCCTTGCTGGCGCGAGGCCGGTAGCGACGCTTGCGACGGCGGCCGGCTATGCACGGCCGCCGTCGCTCCCCGATCCGGCGATCGCGCCGGACGCCCGATACCCATCTGTCGCGGCCTACCGCCGGAGCCCTTCTCCCGCGGCGCCTTATCCGCTTGCCGACGGCCCTCCCGAGCCCATATCGGTGACCCATGGCTTCCCAGGAGATCGAGGCGCTGACGCAGGCGCTGGCGCGGCTGCCCGGCCTCGGCCCGCGCTCGGCGCGACGCGCGGTGCTGCACCTGCTCAAGCGGCGCGAGACGGCGCTGACTCCGCTGCTGCGCGCGCTCGAGCGGGTGAGCGAGGGGCTCGCCATCTGCTCGATCTGCGGCAATGTCGACACGATCGATCCGTGCACCGTCTGCGCCGATCCGCGCCGCGACGCGCGATTGCTGTGCGTGGTCGAGGAAGTGTCGGACCTGTGGGCGCTGGACCGGTCGCGGCTCTTTCCCGGCCGCTTCCACGTTCTCGGCGGTCGCCTTTCGGCGCTGGAGGGCGTCCGGCCGGAAGATCTCGGCATCGACCGGCTGGTCTCCCGGGTCGCTGCCGGAGGCATCGATGAAGTGGTGCTCGCGATGAATGCGACCCTGGAGGGCCAGACCACGGCCCACTATCTGGCCGAACGGCTGGAGAATTACCCGATCCGCATCACTCAGCTCGCCCACGGCCTTCCGGTCGGCGGCGAGCTCGACTATCTCGACGAAGGCACCCTTGCCCAGGCGCTGCGTGCGCGCCGCCCGGTGGCTTGAAAAGGGTCTGAAAACAGCGCCGGGGTGACGGGCTCTTTACGCTGGGATGACTTGGCGGCGACTACGCCCGGAAGTCGGGCCGCCTCCTGATCTTTCTCTATGGACAGTTCTCCGGCGTGGAGTCAGTCTGGACATTCGAAAACGGAACATCGCCGAGTCGCGTCGTCTCAAGTCGAGACACGGGCAGCGTCGGCATGATGATTTGGGACCGGCAGGTTCTGCCGGACGGGGGAAGATCAGGAGCGGCGGCCTATTCCAGAGTCGGGCCGAATTTCATAGCCAGCGTGCGTGCCGTCGCGCCGCCGGACAATCGAGGGGGAAGCGACGTGACCACCTACAATGGCAATGAAAACGACAACACCATCAACGGCAGCAACGGCGACGACTTCATCTACGGCCATGGCGGCGACGATCGCCTTTCGGGAAAGAAGGGCGACGACCATATCTTCGGCGGGTCCGGCAATGACGAGATCAACGGCGACCAGGGCAACGACCATCTGACCGGCGGGGCCGGGCTCGATTTCCTCGACGGCGGCGACGGTTTCGACACGGCCTACTATTCCGGGTCGATCCTCGAATATGATTTCTACAACCTGTTCGGCATGCTCGCGATCGTCCACGACAACGGCAATGGGGCCGACGGCGCCGACTTGCTGGTCAGCATCGAACGGCTGGTCTTTGCCGACGCGGTGATCGATCTTGGCGTCAACAACGCCCCGATCGCCTTCGACGACAGCGCCTCGCTCGACGAGGATGTCGGCACCTACAGCAGCGGCACCGCCAGCGTCGTCGACAATGATTTCGACTTCGAAGGCAACGCCCTCACCGTCACGCCGGGCATGTTCGCCGGCACCTACGGCACGCTCACGCTCAACGCCGACGGCACCTATGCCTACACGCCTTTCGCCTCGACTCAGTCTCTGGCCGCCGGCGAGTCCGTGCAGGACAGCTTCAGCTACACGGTCTCGGACGGCAGCCTGACCGACACCGGCACGCTCACCTTCACCATCGGCGGGCTCAACGACGCGCCGACCATCGATGCGGGCGGCACTACCGCCACCGGCTCGGTCACCGAGCTGGCCAATGGCGATCCCGACGAGAACGCCTTCACCCACCAGTCGAGCGGCACCGTCGCCTTCGACGACGTCGACCTCTCCGATACCCACGGCGCCAGCTTCACGCCGCAGGGCGGCGGTTATCTCGGCACGTTCACCCTCGATCCGGTCAACCAGGCCGGCGACAGCGTCGGCTGGGACTTCAGCGTCGAGGATAGCGACATCGACTTTCTCGCCGAGGGCGAGGTGCTGGTCCAGACCTACCAGATCGAGATCTCCGACGGGAATGGCGGCTTCGTCACCCAGGACGTGACCATCACCATCACCGGTGAATCGGACAACCTTCCGCCCGATGCGGTCGACGACACCTACGATGCCACCGGCAACGTCACGCTCAACGTCGACGCCGCCGGCGGCGTGCTCGCGAACGACAGCGACGACGCCGGCGTCGGCACCGGTCCCGGCGAGACGCCGGTGACCGCCTATGACAGCAGTTCTGCGAACGGCGGCACGGTGACGATGAACCCGGACGGGTCGTTCAGCTACACCTCGGCGCCCGGATTCACCGGAACGGACACCTTCACTTACACGATCACCGACGCGGAGGGCGAGGTCGACACGGCGACGGTCAGCATCAATGTCGCCGGCAGCGTCTGGTTCATCGACAACAGCGCGGTCGGCAGCGCCGATCTCGGCACCCAGGCGGATCCCTACACCAGCATCGCCTCGTTCAACGCCGCGCAGGGCACGGCGAACGGGCCCGCCGCGGGCGAAACGGTCTATCTGCGCGAGGGGCTCGGCACCTATGCCGAAGCGGACGGAATCAACCTGCTCGACGGCCAGGTCCTGGTCGGCGGCGGCCAGGACCTGATCGTCGGCGGCGACACGATCGAAGCCGGCACCGGCCGGCCGACCATCGTCACCATCGGCGCCGGCAATCACGGCGTCGAGCTGGCCCAGGACAATACGGTCTCCGGATTCGATATCGGCGCCACCACGGGGGCCGGCATTTCCGACGGCAGCGGCACGGTCGGCACGCTGACCGTCTCCGACGTCGGCGTTTCGGGGACCGGCCAGATCGTCGACATCGATCAGGGCGGTACGGTCAGCGTCACGCTGAACGGCGCCGCCTCGACCGCTTCGAGCGGCGGCGCGATCGATCTGAACGGGCTCAGCGGCAGCTTCGCGGTGACCGGCGCGACGACGATCGCCGGCCTCCACGGCGGCGGCGGCGTCGACGTGACGGCCTCGTCGCTCGCCGTGACGTTCGCGGGCGGCGGCCTCGTGTCGACCGGCGCCGCGACCGGCATCAGCTTCACCGGCAATAGCGGAAGCCTGTCGATCACCGGCGGAGGGTTCGAAGTCGCCACCACCGGCGGCGTGGCGCTCAACGTCCAGGACGGCGGCACCGTGTCGATCTCCGGATCCGGCAACAACATCGCCAGCACCACCGGATCGGCGGTGATCATCCGCAACGCGTCGAGCAACGGCGTCACCCTGGAAAGCGTATCCTCCGCGGGCGGCAACGATGCCGGCATCATCCTGGACAATGCCGGATCGGGCGGCTTCACCGTCACCGGCATCGGCTCGGTCGCCGGATCGGGCGGGACGATCAGCGGCAAGAACGGCGCCGACGGCTCGCTCGTGCAGGGCATCGGCGTCGCGATCACCGGCACCGCCAACGTGTCGCTGTCCAACATGGCGATCGCCGGCACCCAGAATTTCGGCATCCTCGGCAGCAATGTCGACAATTTCACCCTGCGCGACAGCAGCGTCACGGGCACGCACGGCACCAATCTGGCGCTGAACGAGAGCGCGGTGAGCTTCACCGGCCTCTCCGGCACGGTGCTGCTGGAGGGCAACGACATCGAGGGCGGCCGGGCCGACAATCTGCGTATCGTCAACTCCAGCGGCTCGCTCGATCTCACCATCGCCGACAGTGCCGGCGATGCGGCCGGGTTCGGCCACAACCATGTCGACGGCAGTGATTCGGTGTTCATCGAGACCGGCGGCACCGCTTCGCTGACTCTGACGGTCGACGGCGTCGAGTTTCAGGGGGCGAGGAGCGATCTGCTCCATGTCAGCGCCACCGGCAGCTCGACCCAGGATGTCGAGATACTCAACAGCACCTTCCACAACGAACATGCCAACATCGTGTCGGGCGGCGGCGGCATCATCCTCTCGGGCTCGGGGGCCGGCGCCGACATCGACGTCGATTATCTCGTCCAGGGGAACAGCTTCCGCGGCGCGTCCGGCAACGCGATCAGCGCCAATTACACGATCCCGAACGGCACGATCCAGGGCCGGATCGAAGGCAATGTCATCGGTCTCGACGACGGCCTCGAGGGCGATCACGGCTCTTCCGGCGGCGGCGCCGCCATCAGCGCCGGGCTCAGCCAGACCTCCGCCACCGGCGATACCAGCCATGCCGTCGCGATCGTCGGCAACGAGATTTACGACATCGCCCAGGGGATCGGCGGCATCCATCTCAGCGTCTCGGGCGGCGACGCCGCGAACGGGGCGGTGATGGAGGCACAGATCGACGGCAATATCATCGAGGATAGCGGCGATTTCACCTTCGCCTCGCTCTACGCGGTGGTCGGCGGCAGCGCTTCGTCGGGCGATTTCTCCCAGCTCGGCCTCGATATCACCGACAATCTGTTCGATCATGGCGGCGCGGATTTCGGCGGCAATGCTCTATTTCTCGACCAGGTCTCGATCGACTCGCATTATTACTTCCCTGGCTATGGCGGCTCGTCCGAAGGCGAGTTCAACGGCGGCACCGCCGGCGCCGACCTGGACGTCTTCCTCACCGGCCAGGGCAACGTCTTCGTCAACGGCGTCTTCGCGAGCTGGCCCGGCGGGGTCGATGCCAGCTTCGTCACCGGCGTCACCGGCGATCCGCTGGTCCTGGCACCCTGGTTGCCGTGACGCGAGCGCAACGGGCCGCCCCGCCGAAGCCGGGGCGGCTCGCTTTCGCTTTCCGGATTCCTTGAAAAGGCGCCGATTTCACCTTAAATCTCGGCCATGGCCTTGCTTCCCATCTACGAGACGCCGGACCCGATCCTCCGCCAGATTTCCTCGCCCGTCGAGGAGGTCACCGACGAGCTGCGCAAGCTGATCGACGACATGTTCGACACGATGTACGCGGCGCCCGGAATCGGGCTGGCCGCGATCCAGGTCGGCGTGCCGAAGCGACTGCTCGTCATCGACCTGCAGGAGCCCGTCCCGAGCGGCGGCGAGGGAGCCGAGGGGCCTGTCCCGAGCCGAGCCGAGGGATCTGACGAGGAAGAGAGGGAGCCGGTCAAGGATCCGCGCGTCTTCATCAACCCCGAGATCCTCGAGACGTCGGAGACGACCAAGCCCTATAATGAAGGCTGCCTGTCGCTGCCGGACCAATATGCCGAGGTGCTTCGCCCCGACCGGGTACGCGCCCGCTGGCTCGATCGCGACGGCAAGGCGCACGAGGAATGGATCGACGGCCTGCTCGCCGTCTGCCTGCAGCACGAGATCGACCATCTGGACGGAATCCTCTTCATCGACCACCTGTCGCGCCTGAAGCGCGACATGATCATGAAGAAGCTGATCAAGGCCCGCCGCGAAACCGGCGCCCGCCGCGCCGCCTAGCTAATCCTCCCCGGAACGGGGAGGAACTGGGAATCCCGGCCTTACCCCCTCTCCCCAGGGGGGAGAGGGTTGGGGTGAGGGGGCTCGGCGGTGGAGGCTATTTCCTGCGCTCGACGCCCTCACCGTTCCCTCTCCATCGAGGGAGACGGCTTCCAGGGCCGAATACCGGTTCACCCTGACGCTTACCCTTCGACGTTGACCAGCTGGCCGCGAATCGCCCCGTCCGGAAAATCGGCGGTGTGGACGTTCACGTAGAAACCGCCGGGATTGTTGCGGATCTCGTCGACCAGCGCGTCGGGCACCTCGTCGCAATCGTCGCTGTCATTGTCGTCGGGTACGTCGAGGGTGATCACCGGCGGGCCGTTCACGCCGCTGGCACCGCGATGGATGTGGGCCGCCGTGGCCTGCTCGATCTGCCGCACCTCGAGATCGGTGCAGACCGTGTTCGTCGTGTCGTTGATCTCGATGCGGGCAAGGCCGGCGCCGTTGGGGTCGCCGCCGCCCGGCTCGTTCGCGCCGCTGAGCTGGGCCCTGAACTGGTTGCCGACGGCGTCGTTGACGGCCTCGTTGACCGTTTCGCATCCGGCAAGCGCGAGCGTACCGCATGCGGCGATGAAGCAGGCTCTTAGAACCATGGCAGGTCTCCTCAAACCTTATCCGGCGGTCCGGATGATCCGGACGATGCCGCGCCCCTTCAAACCGGCGCCTGGACGCCTTTGTTCCGGCACGGCGGCATTCCGGACCCACGCCGGTCCGCGAACTCAGCCTATCCCCGGTCCGTGATTCTGCCGTCGGCCGCCGGATGCCCTGTCAGTCTTCGCAACGGATCAGGCCGGCGTCGGCGATGCTCTCCGAATCGAACAGCAGGGCGCCCGCCGATTCGGCGAAGCGCAGCTCGAGCACGTCGTCGCGCTCCGGGCCCTCGGCGGTGCAGCGCGCCGCGATGTCGTAGCCGCCCGGCACCTCTTCCATTCCGGTGAAGCGGCAGACGGAGCCGGCCGGGGTCCGCAGCTCGGTCGCGGTGAAGGTCCAGGCGGCATTGTCGCACAGCCCCTCCACCGCCGCCCAGCGTCCGACGAAACGCTGGCTCCCGCCGGCATCGTCCGGCATGTCGGCCTCGTCGCTCAGCATGCCGAGCGACGCATTGATGTCGGCGTCGGGAAGCTCGGCCGCCGCCGCATTCGCTTCGTTGCTGGTTTCGACCGGCGCTTCGGCCGACGGCTCGGCCCGGCATGCCGCCAGGCTCAGGAGGAGGATTGCGCCTCCCATCGCTTTTGCCCTGCTCATGAGCCTTAAGCGCATTTCGGCCGCAGGCGTTCCCTAACCGGGTTGAGCCGGCGCCGTCGCTGCTTTAGGTTCGCATTTCGTTCTGTCCGGGAAGAGGAAATATGGATCCGGTCGTCACCTTGCTGCTCGCCTTCGCGGCGCTTGCGCTCGGGCTGGTGCTCGGCTGGCTGGTCGGGCGCGCCCGCGCCGGCGCGCTGGCCGAGGAGCGGGCCAAGGCGGCCGAGCAGCTGCGGACCGAGCTCGGCGAGGTCACCCGGACCCGCGACGAGGCGCTGCGCGAGCTTTCCGGCCTGCAGGCCGATGCGCGCAATTTCGAGGCGCGGATGAAGGAGCTGATGGAAGCAAAAGAGGCGCTGACCGCCCAGTTCCACGAGGTCGGCGCGAAGCTGCTCACCGAGGCGCAGAAGCATTTTCTCGAGCGGGCCGATGCCCGGTTCAACCAGGCCAGCGAGAAGAGCGAGGCGCAGTTGAAGGCGTTGCTCCAGCCGGTCGAGGCGACGCTGAAGCGCTATGAGGAAGGGCTGACCAAGGTCGAGAAGGAGAGGGTGGGAAGCTACGAGGCGCTGCGCGAGGCGGTGACCTTGCTCCATTCGGGCCACCAGCAGGTGCGCGACGAGACGGCGAAGCTCGTCAACGCGCTTCGCTCCAGCCCGAAGGCGCGTGGCCAGTGGGGCGAGCAGAGCCTCAGGAACGTGCTCGAGCAGGCGGGCCTGTCGCCGTTCGCGGACTTCCGGTCCGAAGTCTCGGTCGATACCGCGGACGGCCGCCTGCGGCCCGACGTGATCGTCCGGCTGCCGGGCGGCCGCCAGCTGATCATCGACGCGAAATGTTCGTTGAACGCCTTCCTCGACGCCAGCGAGGCAGTCGACGAGGACGTCCGCAAGGCGCATCTTCAGAAGCATGCCGCCGCGATCCGCAACCATGCCCAGCAGCTCGGCTCGAAGAATTATTGGGAGCAGTTCGGCGACGCGGCCGACTATGTCATCCTCTACATACCGGGCGAGCATTTCCTGACCGCCGCGCTCGAGCAGGACGGAAGCCTGTGGGAATGGTCGTACGAGCGGCGCGTGCTGCTGGCGACGCCGACCAACCTCGTCGCGATCGCCCGCACCGTCGCCAGCGTCTGGCGGCAGGAGCGGCTTGCCGAGGAAGCGGCCGAGATCGCCCGGCTCGGCAAGGAGCTGCATTCGCGGCTCGCGACGATGGGCGGCCACGTCGCCCGGGTGGGCCGCAATCTCGAACTCGCCACCAGCGCCTATAACGCCTTCGTCGGCAGCCTCGAGAGCCAGGTGCTGACCCAGGCAAAACGATTCGAGGAGCTGGAAGTCTCCAGGGAAAGCAAGGCGATAGAGCCACTTCCTGTAGTAGAGTCTTCAGTACGGCCGCTCTCCAAGCTGCTCGGCGACGAATCCGCGGAGGCGGCCGAGTAGGAAGGCGTCCCCCGGCGCCTGCATCCCCTCCAGTCTGCAGGACCTCTTTGGTCAGGACAGGCCGACGATCAGCCCGTTCTCGTCGACATTCATCCCCTCGGCCGAAGGAATGCTGGGCAGGCCCGGCATGGTCATCAGGTCGCCGCACACCGCAACGACGAAGCCAGCCCCGGCGGAGAGCCGGACCTCGCGGATCGGCACGACATGGTGGCTCGGCGCGCCGAGCAGCACCGGGTCGGTCGTGAAGCTGTACTGGGTCTTGGCCATGCAGATCTGCAGGCCGCCATAGCCTTCCCTCTCCCACTGGTGGAGCTGGGCGCGCACGCCCGAATTGGCGATCGCCTCGTCGGCCCGGTAGATGCGCGTGGCGATGGTGTTGATCTTGTCGAACAGCCTGAGGTCGTCGTCGTAGAGCGGCGCGAACTGGGCGCCGCCGGCGTCGGCGAGGGCGGCGACCCGTTCG
>Ga0299914_10001207_pt1 | contig 16850 bp, 16 predicted proteins | sample RVTome_10_FD_201361 | JGI IMG/M metagenome (GOLD analysis project Ga0299914, IMG submission 201361) | Soil microbial communities from uranium-contaminated site in the Upper Colorado River Basin, Wyoming, United States - RVT153D57 (version 2) ...
CGACATCGGCTCGATCACCCACTTCGGCCGGCGCCCCAACGCCATCCAGATGACCGCCCTACAAGCCCGAGGGGTGCGCTGCACCAACCTCGGCTGTCCCAACACCGCGCGGCTCGAAGCCGACCATCGCATCGACTGGTCCACCACCAAACACACCCGCTCCGACCAACTCGACCTGCTCTGCCCCCCCGACCACCGCCGCAAAACCGTCGACGGCTGGCAACTCGAACCCGGCCAAGGCCGCCGAAGACTCCTCCCACCCGACCACCCCGACCTCAAACGTCTCGACGACGATGTCGGCCAACTAGCGCTGGGAGCCTGACCGCCCCGACCCGAGAAGGCGGGCCGGGTCTGCGCGGTCGCCGATCAGCCGACTGACGCGCTGGCCGGGCATTTCTGCTACTGAGGAGAGCTATGGGCTACGAATGCTTTGACGTGGAAGTCACCGACAAGGTCGCGCATGTGCGGCTGAATCGGCCGGATGCGATGAACTCGATGATTCCGTCGTTCTGGATGGAGTTGCCGCAGATCGTGCGCGAGATCGACGACGAGGCGTCGGCGCGCGCAATCGTCGTGTCGTCGACCGGCAAGCATTTCAGCGCCGGCATGGATCTTGCCGTGTTCACCGGCGGTGGCGGTGGCGCCAACGGTCTCGAGGGGAAGAGCGACGAGCAGGGCCGTCGACGGGCGTACCTGCGGCAGTCGGCCATGATGCTGCAGGAGAGCTTCAGTGCGTTCGAGAAGGCGCGGATGCCGGTGCTGGCCGCGATCCAGGGTGGCTGCGTGGGTGGTGCGGTCGACATGGTGACCGCGTGCGATTGTCGCTACGCGACCGACGACGCGTTCTTCGTGATCCAGGAGATCAACATCGGGATGACGGCCGACGTGGGCACGCTGCAGCGGCTGCCGAAGATCATCCCGGAGGGCGTGGCGCGTGAGCTGGCCTACACCGGTCGGCGCATGCCGGCGGCGCGCGCGAAGGAAGTCGGGCTCGTGAACGAGGTGTTCGCAACTCAGGACGAGATGCTCGCGGCGGTGATGGACATCGCGCGCGAGATCGCCTCGAAGTCACCGCTGGCCATATGGGGCACCAAGGAGATGGTCAACTTCACACGCGATCACTCGGTGAGCGATGCCCTCAACTACATCGCGACCTGGCAGACGGGGATGTTCCAGCCCGCCGACATGATGGAGAGCTTCGCCGCCAAGAGCGACAAGCGCGACCCTGACTTCGACGATCTGCTTCCGAACCCCAAGCAGTTCTGAGAGGCGTCAGCGGTCGTCGATCTCGAGCGGTGGCAGGAAATCCCACTTGAGGTCGCCCACGCGTACGAGCGTCGACGAGATCCAGCCGCCCATGGAACTGAAGTGGTCATCGAGGATCGAACCGTCGGCCAGGGTTGCTTCGTCGAACTCGTAGCCACCCTCGTAGCTGACTTCGATGGCGAACTCGGGCTCTTTCAGATCGTGGGGATACACCGTCTCGATGGTGGGGCCGGAGCGGTGGAGACGCTCGCCGCTGATCGCCGGGCTTTCCTCTGGGAGTGCGTTGAGCATCTCGGCCGGGTCGGGGCTCGATGCCAGCCGTTGCACCCGGAGCACCATCTCGATGTCGATGCGCGGCGGCTCGTCGAACGGCTCGCCGATGTACCAGAGGCGGTAGGCCGTTTGGGCCCACGTCGGCCAGGCGAGAGTGATGTCGGCCTGCACGCGCGGCGGTAGCCCTTCGCCCGGTAGTCCATAGCTCGTTTCCCAGCTCATGTCGCCGAGCAACACGTCGACCTGGAACCGCTCCTCGAACGCCTGCCGTTCGAGCAGCGCGTTCTCGAACGCATCGCGCAACGCGCCGATGGCGTCGGTGAAAACGTGGTCGAGCATGTCAGGTGGAGGACAACGGCGTTCTCGTCACTCGTCGACCGGTACGTCGAACGCGTCGATGGCGCCCGCGCCCGGGCTCATGAAGGCCGTCGCAACCGACATGCCCAGGTCCTTGTGGCGGAGCGTGACGATCCGGCGACCAGGCTGCACCGCGTCTTTGACGTTGCCGAGATGATCACCGAGCAATGCCTTCGTCGCGTCCAGATCCGCGACCGTGTGCGCCAGCCCGAAGAACGCGGGCGGATCGTCACCGGTGGGCTCGGCCGGACCGATCAACTCCACGATCACCTCGCCCGCACGGAAAAACGTCTGTAGGAAGGGCGGTCCGTACTGGTCGGTTTCGCGGGTCCTTCGCGCGCTCAGCCCCGCCTTCTCGAAGGCCCCGATCGTGCGCGGCTGGTCGGGCGTCAGCAACACGATGTGGTCGATGAAGAGCGATCCGTTGGCGTGTTCGGCCGCATCGCAGAGGGGCGCCGAGCTGGCAGTCGTCGCCAGGCCGTCGAGCGGAGCGTCCGACGGGATGCCGCGCAGTGACCAGCCGATGATCCGCTTGCCTCGTTCACGGCCGACCAGACGGATTCGCACCCGGCCGATGCGGCAGGTCGCGTCGTCGTCGACCGTGAAGCCCGCCGCGGTCCAACTCTCCACCGGGTCGGCCACGACGATCTCGTCGATCGTGATCGGGCCGTCGAACTCGGTCGAGGCGACCGTGCCTCTCGCCTCCGGGGTGCTCACCGATCGGACGGTAGCCGACGCGGCGCACCACCCGGCAGGGACCGGTTGCCCAGCGGTCGGTTCGAGCGGCCACCACGGGAGTGGGCAGACTGTACGGCCGTGGTACGGGACGTCGGCCCCTCGAGAGGGCTTCGAGACCAGGTCGAGGCGTGGATCTCGGTCGATCCCGACCACGAGACCCGCGTCGCGTTGCAGGCACTGCTCGATGCGGACGACATGCAGTCGTTGGGCGAGCTCTTCGGCGGGCACCTCGAGTTCGGCACGGCCGGGATCCGCGGCGTCATGGGACCGGGGCCGATGCGAATGAACCGGGTCGTGGTTCGCCGGGCCACGGCCGGTCTCATGGCCTACCTCCCGCCCGGCGCGACGGTGGTGATCGGCCACGACGCTCGCAAGAACTCCGACGTCTTCGCGCTCGACGTCGCCCGAGTGGTTGCCGGCGCGGGCGGCCGGGCCGCGTTGCTGCCGCCGCACGCGCCGACGCCGTTGGTCGCGTTCGCGGTCCGGCACCTCGCGGCCGACGCCGGTGTGATGTGCACCGCGAGCCACAACCCGGCAACCGACAACGGCTACAAGGTCTACTCGGCCGACGGCGCGCAGGTCGTCTCGCCGGTCGACGAGCGCATCGCGGCGGCGATCGCGGACATCGATGGCGTGATCGACTTGGCCGACGAGTTCGGCCCCCGCATCGAACGCCTCGGGTCCGACATCGAACGCGCCTACGTCCGACACGTCAGCCAATTGGTGGCGACAGGGCCCGCGACCGACATCCGGGTGATCTACTCACCGCTTCACGGCGTCGGCGCACGCCTGACGTTGGCGGCGTTCGACGCCGCTGGCTTCGACCGACCTGATGTCGTTTCGAGCCAGCGCGATCCGGACCCGACCTTCCCGACCGTCGAGACGCCGAACCCCGAAGAAAGCAACGCGGTACGTCTCACTCAGGCGGCGGCCGAGCGGGTCGGTGCCGACGTGGCACTGATTCACGACCCGGACGCCGATCGGCTCGGCGTACTCGTGCCCGTCGGGGGCTCGTGGCGCCCGCTGACCGGCAACGAGATCGGCTTGCTGATCGCCGATCACATCCTGAATCGCACAACCGGAACGGATCGCTTGGTCGTCGACACCGTGGTGTCGTCCTCTGCCTTGGCCCGGTTGGCCGCCGCCCATGGGGTGCACCACGCCCGCACACTGACCGGCTTCAAGTGGATCGTTCGACCGGCGATCGAACATCCCGAGTGGCGGTTCGTGTTCGGCTACGAGGAAGCGCTGGGGTTCTCGGTGGATTCGTACGTGCGCGACAAGGACGGCATCGCGTCAGCTCTGGTTTTCGCCGAGCTCGTCGCAACTCTGAAGGCGACGGGCCAGAGCGTCGACGACCGACTGGCGGCATTGGCGCGTGAGCACGGCTTGTTCGCCACCGCATCGTGGACGCTCGGCGCCGAGCGGGAGCACCAGGTCAGTGATGCCATGGCCCGACTGCGCGGAGCCCTCCCATCCAAGATCGGTGCCCACACCGTCGTCTCTACGGCGGACTTTCTCGCGGGTAATGGGCTACCGCCAACCGATCTCGTCGAGTTCTCCCTCGACTCCAGGACGAGGCTGTCAATCCGACCGAGCGGCACCGAACCAAAGCTCAAGGTGTACGCGGAGGTTTCGAGCCTGGTGCGTGACGGCGCGGCCTACGACGCCGCCGTCCAGCGCGCCGACGCCCAACTGCGTCAAGTCCGAGCCGCGGTTGTGCCCATGCTGCGAGCGTTGTTGAACGACTGATGCTCTTCCCCACGATCGATTTCGCGATCTTCTTCGTCGTCGTGTTGACGGGGAACTGGTTGCTTCGTCCGCATCCGACGCGATGGAAGCTGTTCATCCTCACGGCGAGCTTCTTCTTCTACGGATACTTCCGCTGGTACTACATCTTTCTTCTCGGTGGCTCGGTGCTGGCGAACTGGTGGTTCGGCCAGCAGATCTTCCGTTCGCTCGGCCCCGACAGCGGTCGTACTCCGACGTCGAGGTGGCTGGTGCGCGCCGCCGTCGTGGTCAACCTGGGCGCGCTCGGATTCTTCAAGTACGCGGAGTTCACACTCTCGACGAGCACCGAGGTCATGGAACGCCTCGGCTTCGGCATCGACCCCCCATTGGTCGGCCTCCTGTTGCCGGTCGGCATCTCGTTCTTCACGTTTCAGGCCATCAGCTACGTGATCGACATCGGTCGGGGCGAGTGGCGCAAGCCCATGAACTTGCTCGACTTCGGGGTGTACCTCTCGTTCTTCGCGCACCTGGTGGCGGGTCCGATCGTACGGGCGAGCGAGTTTGCTTGGCAGCTCGACAAACGACCTGACCCGCGTGAGGTCGAGTCCTCCGAGGGCTTCATGCTCATCTTCCGTGGGCTGTTCAAGAAGGTCGTGATCTCGAGCTACATGGCCACGATCGTCGATCCGATCTTCAGCTTCCCCGACGCCCACAACGGCTGGGAGACGATGTGGGGCATCTATGCGTATGCCATCCAGATCTACGCCGACTTCAGCGGGTACACCGACATCGCCATCGGCGTCGCGCTCCTGTTGGGGATTCGCTTCCCGCAGAACTTCGACGCACCGTACCGGTCGCTCTCGGTGCAGGAGTTCTGGCGGCGCTGGCACATGACCTTGTCGCGTTGGCTGCGTGACTACCTCTACATACCCCTAGGCGGCAACCGCGGTTCGACGCTCTTCGTCTATCGGAACCTGTTCCTGACGATGGTGCTGGGCGGTCTTTGGCACGGCGCGGACTGGACGTTCGTCATCTGGGGAGCGCTGCAAGGTGGCTACCTGATCGCGGAGCGCGTCATCAAAGAGCGGTGGGCGCGACGCGAGCCCTTGGGCTGGCCGACATGGCTGGTGCGGTCGCTCCAGTGGATTCTCACGTTCAACCTCATCTGCTTCGCGTGGGTTTTCTTCCGTGCCAGCTCGCTCGACAACGCCTTCGACGTGCTCGGCCAACTCGTGTCGTCCACGGGTGCGGCCACGCTCATCACGCCTCTCCTCATCGTCACGATCCTCGCCATGCTCGCCTCGCAGTTCGTCCCGCCGGAGCTGCCGAAACGAGCCGAGGTCGGCTTCGCCCGACTCGCACCGGTGCTACAGATCGCCCTTCTCGCGATCGGTCTGGTGCTCGTGAACGCCCTCGGCCCCGAAGGCATCGCGCCCTTCATCTACTTCCAGTTCTGAGCCGCTCATGACCAGCGCCCGACCCGACTCCAAACCTGTCGCCGTGATCACTACCGTGCTGCGCCATGTCTTCTGAGCGGGACGGCGGCTGGCGCTGGCGCTATCTGTTCCGCTCGCCTCGCCGCCGGCGCGAGGGCACCATGCCGGCCGGACTGGTGATCATCGTGGTCGTGATCGCTCTCGGTGCGGCGGCGCTGCTCAATGCCGATGCCACGTTGCGCAAGAGCAAGGCACAGGGCGACGGTGCGCGCCAGGACGTTGCCGCGGCGGTCGCCGGAATCAGCGACGCGCTCGGCCTGAGCAGTGGTCGCAACCGCCTCGACGAGGCACTCGGGCGCGACATCGGTCCGGCCGTCGACGTCGAGACCTTGCTCGCCGAACAGGAAGGTGAGTTGGCGAGCGCCGATGGCTCCACCGCCACGTCGCTGCCGCCCAAGCCGGTGCTGCGCACGCCGACTCCGGACAACCCGTTGAGGCTGTGGGTGGGCGGTGACTCGGTCGGTGGGTCCTTCGGTGTGCAGATGGAGCCCGTGTCGGCCTCGACAGGCCTGTTCACGCCGACATTGGACTTCACGGTCGGCACGGGTCTCACACGACCTGACTTCTACAACTGGCCCGAGCACTTCGCCAAGGACGTGATCCCGAACCTCGATCCCGATGTCATCGTCGCCATGTTCGGTGCCAACGATGATCAGAACATGGAGCTACCCGACGGGTCGTTGCTCACCAAGTACACGCGGGAGTGGTTCGAGGAGTACCGCCGCCGTGTCGGCGCGACGATGGATCTCATGAAGAGCCCCGACAACGACAGGCTCGTCGTCTGGGTCGGGTCGGTTCCCGCCGGACCGGGCTCGGAAATCAGCAATCAGGACGTCCTCAACTACATCTACTGGTCCGAGGCGCGGTCGCGACCCTGGGTGACCTACGTCGACACGTGGGCGATCCTGGGTTCGCCGACACCGCCGCACGACTGGGCACCCGAAGTGCTGAGCGCCGACGGCAAGATGCGCGACATGTGGCAGGGCGACAATCTGCATCTCGCCACCACCGGTGCTCTCCGCTTGTCGTGGGCGACGATCAAGCACATGGGCGACTTCATCGACATGTCCGCAACCAAGGTGCCGGCACCCCCGCCATCAGAGTCGGCGCCACCCGATATGCGAGAACGGACCGAGCTGCCCAAACCGCCGAACGCACCCTGAGTTGATCCGGTCCGGATTGCCGGTGATCACGGGTGGCTGGCGGTCACCGTGGTGGTGACACCGCCCCGCACGTTCCATCGCGTTTCGACCGTCATGCGGCGCGGTGCGATCGCGGCGACGAGGTCGTCGAGGATGCGATTCGTGACATCCTCGTGGAAGGCACCCTCGTCGCGGTAGCTCCACAGATAGAGCTTCAGGGACTTCAGCTCGACGATCTTGGCGCCGGGCACATAGGTGAGCGTCACCGTCGCAAAGTCCGGCTGGCCGGTCATCGGGCACAAGCAGGTGAGCTCGGACGTCTCGCATCGGATCTCGTAGTCCCGGCCCGGGTGCGGGTTGTCGACGGCGAGCAACTCCTTGGACGGCTGTGACGGCACGAGGCGAACGTTACCGAGCGGTGGACCTCAGACGGTCACGCCGAGCTGCCAGTAGAGAAATCCGAGCACATCGGCCAGCTCGTCAGCCTGCTTCGACACCGGCTTGCCTTGACCGTGCCCGGCGCGGTTCTCCTCGCGCATCACGATCGGATGCTCGTCGGCACACGAGGTGGCTTCCTGCAGGCGAGCGGCCATCTTGCGAGCGTGCATCGGGTCGACACGGCTGTCGCCCTCGCCGCTTGTCAGGAGTACGGCGGGATAGCACGTGCCGTCGACGATGTGGTGGTAGGGCGAGTAACGGCGGAGCCACTCGAACTCTTCGGGGTTGTCAGGATCGCCGTACTCGGGGATCCACAGCCGAGCGATGAGAAACTGCTGATAGCGCAACATGTCGAGTAGTGGAACGGCGATCTGCGCGGCCCGACAGATGTCGGGCCGCTGTGTGATGGTCGCCCCCATCAACAGTCCACCATTGCTGCCGCCGCGGATCGCCAGTCGCTCCCGGCTCGTGTAGTTGTTGGCGACGAGCCAGTCGGCCGCGGCGGCGAAGTCGTCGAACGACTGTTGCTTGTGCTCGCGCATGCCGGCGCGATGCCACGCCTCGCCCTCCTCGGCACCGCCGCGAATGTTGGCGACGGCGTAGACGCCGCCGTGGTCGCAGACCGAGACAACCGCCGCGCTGTACGCGGGGCCCATCGTGATGCCGAAGCCCCCATACCCCGTGAGCACGCAAGGCGTGCTGGGCGATGGCTTCGTGGTCGACGAACGTACGAGAAACAAGGGGATCTCCACGCCGTCGGTACTCGGATACCGAATCTGCTCGACGAGGTACTCACCGTTCGGACCATCCCCGTCGTTGTCATAGCGGCGCAGGTGACTCCAGTCGGGGGTGCCCTCGGGTGTCCACCGGTACGTCGTCGGTGGCCGCGCGAACGAGGTGAACGAGAAGAACGCCTCCTCACGTTCGCGACTGCCCGACAGCCCGGCCAGCGAGCCGAGCTCGGGCAGCTCGATCGACTGTTGGCCGGTGCCGTCGGTGCCGTAGCGATCGAGGTACGACACGGCCGACTTCGAGCTGAGCACGAGCAGAGAGTCCGCTGTCGGCACCACCGCCTCGATCACGCGATCACTCTCCGGAACGATCGTGCACCAGTTGTCGTGCCACGCCGACACGAGCGGAGCCGAGACGACGCGTCCCTTGTCGGCGTCGAGCGTCGTGACGCCGATGACCTCGTCGCCCACGACGGTGAAGGACGAGATGGCTTCTCGGCCCTCGATGAGCACGGTGCGGGCGCCGCTCTGGCGGTCGATCAGATGCACGTCGACGCGTGTCCAACCGAGCGACTGGTGCACGAGCATCCAGCGACCATCGCGAGAGATCGAGACGTTGGCCCAAGCGGTCTTGTCCGGCAGTTCGTCCCAGATCAGCTCGTCATCGCGCCAAGGGTCGCCGAGCCTGTGCCAGTACACCCTGCGCCAGTACCCGCGGTCTTCCTCGGGCACGGAGCTCGGCTCCGGGTAGCGGGTGTAGGCGAAGGCGCTGCCGTCGGGTAGCCAGGCGATCGACGCCGCTCTCGTCTCCGGGATCTCGTCGGCGAGCTGCTCGTTGGTCTCGACATTCAGCACGTGCAGGGTGCTTCGCTCGTCACCGCCGATCGAGATCCCATAGGCGACGAGCCGCCCATCGGGCGAGGGCTGATACCAGTCGAGTGCGGCCGTCGGGTCGCCGGTCGACGAATGCGGGTCGATGATCGTGCGCGCAACGCCGGGCGCGGTGGCCGGCCGAACGACCAGCACGGTCTGATCGTGATTCCCCCAACGCTCGAGCGAGAACACGCGGTCGCCCGCGACGTGACACGCGATCGACGAACCGACGCGTAGGAGCGAGCTGAGCCGAGCGTGGAGCTCGTCACGACCGGCGAGGGCGTTCAGAATCTTGTCGGTGCGGCTGTTTTGTTCATCGACCCACCCTTTGGTGGCCGGGTCGTCGCCGTTCTCCAACCAGCGAAACGGGTCCGCGACCTCGACGCCGTGTAGAACGTCGACCCTGTCGTCGCGGCGGGTCGCCGGCGGAGGTGGAACGGCGATCTCTATGAACGCCGCCCTGCGTTGGGCTTGCTGCCGTGGTTCGCCGGCTTGCGGCGAGCGTTGGTCTTGCGCTTCGACGTCTTCTTCGACATGAGGGGTGAGGCTACTGGCTCGGATGTGACGCGGCCCACTCGACCAGGTCGTCGGAGTCCCAAGTGTTCACGATCTGGTCGGTGTCGATGTCGTGGCGAGCGGCCTTCTCGCATCCGTAGAGCTGCCACTCCAGTTGTCCCGGAGCGTGGGCGTCCGTGTCGATCGACACCTTGCACCCCCATTCGAGCGCGAGCTCGAGCAGCTCGTCGGGCGGGTCCTGCCGCTCAGGCCGACAGTTGATCTCGACCGCCGTGTCGAAGCGAGCGCAGGCGGCGAACACGATCTCGGCGTCGAACTGGGACGGCTTGCGCGCCACCTCGGGATCGGACGCGACCTGTACTCCCTTCGATCGGAGTTTGCGCCCGGTGCAGTGACCGAGGATGTCGACGTGTGGGCTCGAGACGGCGAGAACCATGCGCCGCGTCATGTCGGAGCGATCCATGCGCAACTTCGAGTGCACGCTGCCGACAACCACATCGAGTTGGGCGAGTAGGTCGTCGTCGAGATCGAGCGAGCCATCCTCGAGGATGTCGACCTCCATGCCGGTGAGGATGCGGAAGGGTGAGAGCTCGGAGTTCAGCCGTTTCACGACCGCTAGCTGTTCGATCAGCCGCTCACGGTTCAGCCCGTGGGCGATCGTCAACCGGGGCGAATGGTCGGTCAGGACCATGTAATCGTGGCCGAGCGCGATGGCCGTCTTGGCCATGACCTCGATCGGCGCGCCACCGTCGCTCCAGTTGGAGTGGGTATGGCAGTCGCCGCGCAACGCCTCGCGGTAGGGGTAGGCGTCGGGCTCGACGACGATCTCGCTCTCGCGTTCGATCCGTTGCAAGTACTCCGGCACCTCACCTCGTAAGGCCTCGACGATGGCCTTTGACGTCGAGGGTCCGATGCCCGGCAGTTCCTGCAGCCGCCCGGAGTCGGCGAGCTCGCCGATGGCCTCGTCCCCGTGCTCACGGACGACCTCAGCCGCGTTCTGGAAGGCGCGCGCCTTCGACGCCGGCGCCAGGGCACGGTCGAGGAAGTAGACGATCCGCTCGAGCGCGTCGGCCGGCGACGGGGCCGGTTCGTCCTGCGCCCGAGGTGCCATGTCAGGAGTCTGCCGCCGATTCTCCTTGGTGCGCCCGCCAACTTGTATTAGACATGTCTACATGGCTGATGCTGATGCTGCTTCTTCTACAGAAGACCCTTGGGATCCCTCGACCTACCACCGCTTCCGAGCCGAGCGGCGCGAGCCCTTCGACGATCTGCTCTCGCTCGTGGAGCCCGTGCCGGGCGGTCGCGTCGTCGACCTCGGTTGCGGAACCGGCGAGCTGACTGCCGACCTCCACCGCCAGAGCGGCGCCGCCGAGACACTCGGGATCGACAGCTCGGCGAACATGCTCGACCAAGCCCGACAGTACGCGGGCGATGGCTTGCGTTTCGAGCAGGGCGATCTTTCTTCGTGGTCGTCGAGCCAACCGGTCGACATCGTGGTCGCCAACGCCAGCCTGCAGTGGGTGCCGGACCACCCAGCGTTGCTCGCACGGCTACGGGCCCAGCTCAGCTCGAACGGCCAGATCGCCGTGCAAGTGCCGGCCAACTTCGACCACCCCACCCACACCGTCGCCGATCGAATCGGTCAGACCTTCGGGGTGGACGCAGTAGCGCGGTTCGAGGCGATCCTCGCGCCGGAGGCCTACGCCGGGTTGCTGGACTCGCTGGGCTTCGACGAGGTTCATACTCGTCTGCAGGTCTACGTCCATCGCTTGCCCACGACCGCCAGCGTGATCGACTGGGTGGAGGGCACGCTGTTGACGCAGTACCGGAGACAGCTCGGCGAGACGTTGTACGGGGAGTTCCTCGACCGGTACCGCACCGACCTGCTGTCGGCGCTCGGCGACCCAGACGGCGATCAGCCGTACACTCACCTGTTCAAGCGCATCCTGTTCCGCGCGCGGATGTAGTGAGGCGAGCCTCTAGGGTTCGACGCAATGGAACGCTTCGGCTTCGTCGGACTGCCAAACGCGGGTAAGTCGTCGCTGTACAACGCGTTGTCGGGAGGCAGCGCCCTCGCGGCGCCGTATGCGTTCGCCACGACCGATCCGAATGTCGGTGTGGCCAAGGTCTTCGACAGCCGCCTCGATCAGCTCGCCACGATGAGCAACTCGCGAAACGTCGTGCCCGCGAGCGTCCAGTTCGTCGACATCGGAGGCTTGGTAGAAGGTGCGAGCCAAGGCGAGGGCCTCGGCAATCGCTTCCTCGCCGGAATTCGAGAGGTCGACGCCATCGTGTTCGTGCTTCGTGCCTTCACCGACGAGGACGTCCCTGGGCCCACCGATCCGCTCGATCACCTCCGTGTGCTCGAGATCGAGCTGAGCCTGGCTGATCTCGAGACCGTCGACGGTCAGCGCGAGAAAAGGCGAAAGGCGGCCAAACAAGACAAGTCGATCGCCGACGAAGTCACCGCGCTCGACGCGGCCCACGCTGTGCTCGCCGACGGCAAGCCCATCTATCGCAGCGATCTCGATGCCAAACAGCGCGAGCTGTTGCGACCGTACTTCTTCCTCACCAACAAGCCGGTCCTCGCGATCATCAACGTCAGCGAGAGCGACCTGCCACGAACTGACGACATCGTCGCGCCGGTCGCGGCGGAGCTCGGCGGATTCGGCGAGGCGATAGGCGTCTGCGTGCAGCTCGAAGCGGAGGCCGCGCAGCTCGATGCCGACGAGCGCGACGAGATGCTCGACGAGCTGGGTCTGGGCGAGGGAGCCTTGCCGCGGTTCGTCCGGACCGCCTATCACCTACTCGGTTTGCGGACCTTCCTCACCACCGGTGACAAGGAGTCGCGAGCGTGGACGTTCCGCGCCGGCTGGAAGGCGCCTCGATGCGCCGGCGTCATCCACACCGACTTCGAACGGGGCTTCATCCGCGCCGAGGTGATCCGCTGGGACGAGCTACTCGAGATCGGCTCATGGTCGAAGGCGCGGGATGTCGGCAAACTCCGCATCGAGGGCAAGGACTACGAAGTGTCCGACGGTGATGTGATGGAGATCCGCTTCAACGTGTGACGCGGAGCCCATCGTTGGCGGCCGTGATCAGCATTCGACAACTCTATGACGCACCATGTGCGAGTTCTGAACGTCAAGTAGAGCTTGATCACTCGAAGGAGAAGCCGTGCCCTGGTTGGTGCGCGACGGCAAGGTGTTGGCGGCACTCGAGGTTGCCGAGACCGTGCGCGCTCGAACTCGCGGCCTGCTCGGCCGCGACGGCATCGACGGTGCGATCCTGTTGCGTCCGGCCCGATCGGTCCACACATTCCGCATGCGCTTTCCCATCGACGTAGCGTTCGTCGATCGTGATCTGCGGGTGCTTCGCATGACGACGATGCGCCCGAATCGAGTGGCGACGTCCGTCTGGAGGGCGCGGGCAGTGATCGAGGCCGACGCCGGCGCGTTCGGCGCGTGGGGGCTGCAGGTTGCCGATCAACTCGAGGTTCGTGGCGTCGATGGGGTGGAACCATGAGTCGCGGCGCGTTGGTGTTGGTGGGGACACCGATCGGCAACATGGGGGATCTGTCTGCGCGCGCGCGTGACGAGCTCGCGCGAGCGGACGTGATCGCGTGCGAGGACACGCGGCGTACCGGTCGTCTGCTCGACCTGAGTGGTCTCGGACGCAAGCCGTTGCTCGTGATCAACGATCACACGGAGGCTCGCCGGGTGAAAGAGGTGCTCGAACGGGTCGAGCGCGGCGAGCGAGTGGCGGTCGTGACCGACGCGGGCATGCCGGGCATCTCGGATCCGGGCGAGCGCCTGGTTCGGGCGGCCGCGGCCGCGGGCCACGCGGTCGAAATCGTGCCCGGTCCATCGGCGGTCATCTCAGCTCTGGTCGTGAGCGGGTTGTCGACGGGTCGCTTCGTCTTCGAAGGCTTCCTCCCGCGGCGGGGGTCTGGTCGGACCCAGCGCTTGCAGGAGATAGCCGACGAGACACGCACGGTGGTGCTCTACGAAGCACCTCACCGCGTCCGCGCAACTCTGGACGATCTCGTCAAGGCGTGCGGCGCCGACCGACAGATCGTCCTCACTCGTGAGCTCACCAAGTTGCACGAGGAGGTGTGGCGCGGAACCGTTCGTGCCGCCGTCGAATGGATGGCCGAGCGCGAACCGCGGGGTGAGTACGTGGTCGTACTGGCCGGCCGCGAAGAACGAGAGCACGTCGACGACCAGATCATCCTGGCCGCCTTGGATCGCGAGCTCGCGGTAGGCTCGTCGACCAAGGACGCCGTCACCCTGGTCGCGGAACTGTTGGATGTGTCGCGTCGCCGCGTCTACGAGCTCGCGACACAGCGTTCGAGGAGCCCAGAGTCCTAGAGCCTGGGTTCAGAAGCCCAGGATCCAACCGCGGGTGACCAGTCGGCAGGAGACCAAGGGCGACCAGCCGTCGGGTGAGGGTTCGAGTTCGATCATGGCCCACGAGAACTGGGGTTCGAGCCCGAACAAGCGGTCGAGCCGATTCATCACCGCGTGCCGCGTCAGGCGATCGACCCTTCCCGACTCGCTGGCGTAGACGCGCACGACCACGCGACTGCGTAGGTAGTCGACCTTCGCGATGTCGCGCAGGGGGCCATTCGGATCGCGCTTGGCGTCATCCTTGCTCGGGGTGGTTCGCCAGCAGTCGTCGGGAGTGCGGAGATCGCCGGCGTCGGCGTTCACACTGGTTGCGAGGTTCCCCAGGTCGCCGTAGGGATAGCGCCGCAGCCAACCCGGACCACCCAGGCCGGTGGCGCCTGTGACGGCGACGAAAGCAACCATCGCCGTGACTATCACGGCCGCGGCAACGATCAGCCGCTTGCGCCGCCGGGGCGAGAGGCGACGCGCCTTGGTGTTGTCGCTCCCGGGCGAGACCGTCGACGTCACGATCGACAGTCTTCTTCACGTTTGCGGGGAATGCAGGCTGTGGGACTGCCGCCGCCGGGCGCGTAGCCTTTGGTCGTGGTTGTGTACGACGGTGGTCCCGAGCTCGAGGAGCTCTACGACGAGCGGACGCTGGCGGCACTCGAGCGCGCGGCCGGTGAGCCCGCGGCCGAGTCCTGGCGACCCGACGCCCGTCGCCCTCGGTTCGCGCCCGCCTGGCTGACGGGCACGGCTCTCGCCTGGCAGCAGGTGTTCGACCCTGCGCCGGACGAGGAGCCGGTCGTCGAGCTCCGACCTGACGTCGTTGATCGCCGTGATCGATGGGTGACCTTCGTCTACGTGCCCGGCGCACCGCACGCCAGCCGTCTCGTCATCCGCCCGTGGCTCGCCACCCCTGCGTGACGCCGGGCGAAACCGGCGCGTCGCCGGTCGAACAGGCCGATAGCCTGAACCCCGTGACGTATCGAGCTCTCAGTCTGCGAATGCCCGGGTCCTCGAGGGCCCGCCGCGGCTGACGCGCGTCACCACTGCTTCTGCACACCTTCTTTTGGCAAGCGTTCGTCTGGCACACGCTCATGCCGCTCGTTCATCCGACGGGCCCTCGTCTGCACGCACCCCCGCTGACGATGACGAGGAGCCTCGATGACCGACACAACTAGGGTTCGCGCCGTGCCCAGGTTCTACATAACGACGCCGATCTACTACGTGAACGACGTGCCCCACATCGGGCACGCATACACCACCGTCACCGCCGACGCCGTGGCCCGGTGGCATCGACTGCTCGGCGACGACGTGTACTTCCTGACCGGCACCGACGAGCACGGCCTGAAGGTGGCACGAGCGGCCGACGAGGTCGGGCTCGCACCGAAGGAGCATGCCGACGCGACCAGCAGTCGCTTTCGCGAGGCCTGGAAGCTGCTCGACATCTCCTACGACGACTTCATCCGAACGACCGAGCCGCGCCACCATCTGGCCGTTCAACGGTTCCTGCAGCGCGTCTACGACAACGGATGGATCGAGAAGGGAACCTACGCCGGTTGGTACTGCGTCGCGTGCGAGGCCTACTACGCCGAGAGCGATCTCATCGACGGCAATTGCCCGATTCACGGCCGCCCGGTCGAATGGCTCGAGGAAGACAACTACTTCTTCAAGCTTTCGCAATTTCAGCAGCCGCTCCTCGAGTGGTACGAGGCGAACCCAGACGCCGTGCAACCTGAGGGGAAGCGGAACGAGGCACTCGGCATCATCCGTCAAGGTCTCGACGACGTGTCGATAAGCCGCACATCGATCGATTGGGGTGTGCCCGTTCCTTGGGACGATCAACACGTTTTCTACGTCTGGTACGACGCACTGATCAACTACGCGACCGCCATCGGATACGGCGAGGATCCCGCTCGGTTCGAGAAGTGGTGGCCGACCGTGCGTCATCTCATCGGCAAGGACATCCTGCGGTTTCACTGCGTCTACTGGCCGGCGATGCTGCTGGCTGCCGGCGTCGAGCCACCCCATCGCATCCATGTCCACGGCTTTCTGCTGGTGGGCGGGGAGAAAATGAGCAAGACGTCGCTGAACCAGATCTTCCCGGCCGACCTCGTCGACGAGTTCGGGGTCGACGGCTTTCGGTATCACTTCTTGCGCGATCAGCCGTTCGGCCCCGACGGCGATTTCAGCTACGAGGGAGTGGTCAACCGGTACAACGCGGACCTGGCCAACAACCTCGGCAATCTGCTGTCGCGTGTGGCGACCGTCGTCGCGAAGAAATGCGATGGCCGTGGGCCTGCACCTAGCCACGACTCGCCGTTGGCCGATGTCGCGCGGGGCGCGTATGAGGCGACGGCCACCGCGTGGGACGACGTCGCGCCATCGCGTGCACTCGACGCGACGTGGCGATTGATCCGCGAGGCCAACGCCCACCTCGAAGCGAACGAGCCTTGGAAGCTGGATCCCGGGCCGGAGCTCGATGCAGTGCTGGGCGACGCGCTCGAGGTTCTGCGCATCGTGGCCGTTCTCGCCGCGCCGGCGGTCCCGAATGCCGCCGCCGAGATCTGGCGCCGGATCGGATTGTCGGGCGCACCAACCGATCAGCGACTGCCGGCTGCCGCGACCTGGGGCCAGTACCCCGGCGGGCTGCCGGTCGAGAAGGGCGACGCGCTCTTCCCGCGCAAGAGCTGAGCTCGTGCGCTGGACCGACAACCACTGCCATCTCGAGCCGGGGCGTGAGGCAGCCAAGGCAGTGGCCGACGCCCGGTCGGCCGGTGTCGAGCGGCTGGTGGTGGTCGGGACGGACGCGGCGAAGAGCCGTGACGCCCTCGAGGTCGCCCGAGCCCATCGGGAGGTCTGGGCGACGGCCGGCGTCCATCCGCACGACGCGAAAGA
>Ga0299914_10001208_pt1 | contig 16847 bp, 16 predicted proteins | sample RVTome_10_FD_201361 | JGI IMG/M metagenome (GOLD analysis project Ga0299914, IMG submission 201361) | Soil microbial communities from uranium-contaminated site in the Upper Colorado River Basin, Wyoming, United States - RVT153D57 (version 2) ...
TGGACATGGCCAACACCACCGTCGAAGAACACAACGCGGTCTATGGCGCGTTGGAGCGGTCCGTGGTGAACGCGGGCGGGCGACCGACCGCCGACGACGTCCAGCGCTGGATGGGCGCCCACAAGCGCGAGGCGATCGCGGGCATGCTGACCGAAACGATGGGGGAGCGGCCGGGCGAGCACGTCGTCGATTCCGCCTTCGACGACTTCCACCGCCTGCTGTCCACCGCCTACGCCGAGCGTCCGCCCGAGCCGTTGCCCGGGGTGCCGGAGGCCTTCGCGAAGCTGCGCGCCGCAGGCATCAAGGTCGCGCTGAACACCGGCTTCGACCGGTCCGTTCTCGACAGCCTGCTGCCCACGCTCGGCTGGGACGACACCGTCGTCGACACGGTCGTGTCCGTCGACGACGTCGCCGCCGGACGGCCCGCGCCGTACCTGATCTTCAAGGCCATGGAACGCACCGGCATTCGCGACGTCGCGGCCGTGCTGGCCGCCGGTGACACCGTCCTCGACCTGCGGGCAGGCACCAACGCCGGCGTCGCCATGGTGGTCGGTGTGCTCACGGGCGCGCTCACCGCCGCCGAGCTCGGCGCCGAACGGCACACCCACCTGCTGCCCAGCGTCGCCCAACTCCCGGAACTGCTCGGCGTCGCCACGTAACCGTTCAGCCGCGGTGGCATCGGCGTGCCGAAGATTCAGCAGGCAACTCACGTGGTTGGGCGGTCGGGATCCTCAGTTGGCTTCTGGCTCACGGCCAGGCGGCCCCGGGGAGGTGTGACGCAGCCAGAGCAGACCGAGCACGGGCAGCACCAGGGGAATGAAGACGTACCCGCTGCCGAACGCGGACCAGACGGTGGCGTCGGGGAACAGTTCCGGCGCGGCCAGGCTGATGGCACCGACGACGAGCACGCCGGTCAGCTCCACAACGCACGAGACCGTGGCGATACGGCGCGACGCGCGACTGCCGCGCGCGAGACCGGCGGTGGCAACGACGTACACGACGGCGGCGAACGCCGAGAGCAGGTACGCGAGCGGGGCGTCGTTGAACCGGGTGGCGATCTGCACCGCCGAGCGCGCCGTCGCCGCCACCGCGAATAGGGCGTATACGGCGATGAGCAGCCTTCCTGGACCAGAACGGGTCGCGGCAGCGCTGGCCGCAACTGCTGGATGTCTAGACATGGGGTTCCCAGATCTGCTGCAACCGGACGATCATCACCGGCACCGTCAGGCACCCGACGACGAGCACGCTGGGTCCCCATCGTGAGCGTTCGGTCAGTGCCCACGCCGTCGCGAGCAGGAGAATCACCAGCACACCGAGGAGATAGCCACCGAACGAGAGTCGGTCGACGTCCCGGTTCGTGCCGGCGAGCGCCACGAAGCCGACGATCGCCTGCCCCACCAGCGCCAGTTCGAGCATCAGCAGGAAGCCAACGAGCGCGACGCCGTCCCATTTGTCCAGCAACACGGGTCTTCCCAGGACGACCAGCACCCCGGCCCACGCTGCCGCCAGCAGCGACACGACGATCAGCACCGTCGAGAGAACGTCGATCACACCTGCTCCCATATCGTCGTGGCGATACTAGCGATCGACACTATCTCGCTGCGTGACCGCGGCCCCGACGTGAATCGGACGTCGCGTCGTGGCCGAGCGAAACGACCATGACCGGGCATCTTGACCAGGTTTTCCCATGCGAGTACGTTCCGCATTTATCGTGTCACTGAGCGCGATAGTGGGCCGCGTGGGTCCGGCCAGAACGGAGGGGGATGGTCATGATGCGAAGCTCGCCGCGCTCGGAGAGGTCCACGTCTCGATCGGCGGTCGTCGTCGCGGTAGCTCTGCTCGTCGCCCCGTTGAGTACGGCCTCTGCGGCCAGCATCGGTGAGGCGCAAGCCATCGACGTCGCCGCGCCGAATGCACCGTTTGCCGACGATGGCACGACGAAGAGCATCGGGTTCTACGTGGGCAAGAATTTGACCGAGGATGGATCGGTGCTGCTCGGCGGGTTCGGGCACGAGCCGTCGAGTCATTGGCTCGAGATCGTGCCTCGGCGTCAGTTTCCCGAAGGGGCGACAACGACGGTCGGCGTGACCGAGAGAGCCGGGTATCCCGGCGAGCTGATCGAGATTCCGCAAGCCAGGGAGACGAACAAGTACATCACGTCGAACTACTCGGAGTTCGCCGGATTCCCGGCGCCGTTGACCAACGGTGGGCTCAATGAGCACGGTGTCGCCGCGCGCGATATCTGGTCACCGTCGAGCCAACGACTGCTTGCTTATACCGAGAACCCGCAGCGCGGTCCGAATTACAGCGATCTGTCGCGGATCGCGATGGAACGGGCGTCGACGGCGCGGGAAGCGGTTGAGATCGTCGGCGGGCTGATCGATGAGTACGGGTACTCGACCTACGGTGGCAACTCGCATTTGTTCGCCGACAAGAACGAGGGCTGGGTGCTGGTCAACTACGGCGGCAGCCAGGGGTTGTGGGCGGCCGAACGGCTGGGGCCGAACGAAACCCGGGTGTCGTTTCCCGGCTATCTGAACCCGTTCCCGCTCGATTACCAGGACCATCCCGAGGAGTACCTGGCGTCGGAGAACTTCATCGACTTCGCGGTGGACCAAGGCTGGTTCGATCCCGAGCAGAGCGATGAGTTCGATCCGCAGGAAGTCTATGGCGGCTGGCAGCCCAATGATCGCGTCGTCACGCCGACCCATCCGTGGGGCAACAACGTACAGGGCCAGCTGGAGCGGGAGCTCGCCGAGGAGCTGGCCCCGGTGTCGCTGGCCGACATGATGGCCTACGTGCGCGATCCGCGCTGGTCACACGATCGTTCCGGCTACGGCCACGTGGCGCGACTGCGGTCGGTCAAGCATCCAGATCTCAACGCGCTGTGGACAGCGGTCACCGGCGCCGTGACGACTCCCTACGTGCCGATCTACATCGGCGCGAACGATGTCCCGCCGGAGTACAAGCAACACCGCTACCTGACACACGATGCGGCGTCGACCCACATCGCCGCCGACTACGCCCCACTGGAAGCGACACGGTACGCGCCCCGGACATTCAAGCGGCTGATGTATCACACCTGTGAGCATCCGCGCACCTTCCTCAAGCCGGTCACCAGCGACATCGAACGGTTCGAACAGCAGCTACTCGCCGAGCAGCGCAGCGTCGAGACGCAGGCGCTGGCGCGATACCGGGCGGGCCGGGACGCCGAGGCCCGCCGAGGCCTGACCCAATACGTCAGCACCCGCCTGCTCGACGCTCTCGATCTTGGCGAGGAGCTCGTCGAGGACGTCGAAGCCCAGACACGACAGCGGTGGGGCATCCGCATGCCCACCGGCCGGGACACACCTGGCGAGACGTACCGGCCCGAAAGTCAGAGCATGAACCGCGACGCGATTCTCACCGAGATCGTGTTCTGCTTCCGGGAAGGCATCGACGACTACCCACGCGAGCACGGCTCCTACCACGGCATGACCGTCACCCCGCTCGGCCCGGGCTGACGCCGACCGCGCCCCGCCACCAGCTTCGCGATCCCGGGCCGCAGCCGCGGGGCGCTGTGATCGACCATCGCGACGAACTCAAGCCAGCGCACACAGGCGTCGGTGATGAGGAAGTGCCGAGCGTGTTCGACAGCGCACAGCGGCATCGTTGTCTGGGCCGGGAGAGCAGGTGGCCGCTCGCGGCTGCGCAGGAGTAGCAGTCCCGGGACACCATGGCGATGACAAGCAGCTGTCCCTGGGAAAGTCGGCGAGGTCCCGGTACTCGTCGTCGGCCGGCTTGACGTCGGTGGGACTCACACGCCAGCGGCGAGATCGGCGAATCGGCGGAGATAGAGCGGCCAGCCCTCGTCACCGGCCACGCTGTCGCGCTCGATCTCCCAGCCATCACCGTGGCGGTCAAGATGTCGGTGCTCGAGGTGGACTCGGGTCTGGTTCGGCCCCGTGGCGACGAAGCGCACCTCGACCTCGCTGGTCCGGTCGGCGTCGGTCTCGATCTGCCACTGGGGAGTGATGTCCCAGCTGATCACGAACCGGTGCGGTGGCTCGAAGGCGAGCACCCGTGCCCAGCGGCACACCGACCCGTCCTCGCCGCGGTCGTAGACGGTGCCGCCCACGCGGGTCTCGAAGACGGTCTCGGCGATCGGCACGGTCAGCATGTTGTGCTCGCGCGGCTTGATGAGGTCGAACTGTTCGGTGAACACGGTAAAGGCCGCTCGACCGGAACGGCGACCTCGACCTCGCGCCGCACGGATGTCTCGGTAGACGTGGTTGCCATGACTGCTACTCCGTTTCCTGCTCCGCAATTCGTTTGATGTTCTCCAAGGTCCTGGCCCAGAACCTGTCCAGCTCCTCGCGCAGTGCCGCGAGGCCTTCCGGGTCGACTTCGTAGATGCGTCGGGTGCCCTCCGGCCGCATCTGCACGAGGCATGCCTGTCTGAGCACCCGCAGATGCTGAGAGACCGCCGGTCGGCTGATCGGCATGTCCCGAGCGATCTCGGTAACTGACCGGGGCCGCTCGGCGAGGCACTCGAAGATCTGCCGCCGACTGGGATCACCAAGAGCCGTCCACACATCGACTTCGTAAGTGGGCACGAACGTAAGCTACCGCTTACGGATAGGTCAGTCAAGTGCCGTACCCATCCGACGGACAAACTCGAAAACGGTGCCTTTCGCGAGCTCGTCGTCGTGGCTGCCGAGCAGCTACGGCCAATCCCGGACGGACTGTCCACACGAGACGCCGCCACGGCGGAGCCGCTCGCGGTCGCACTGCACGCCATCGACCGGGCGGGCGACCTGCACGGCCGAACACCGCGATGGGGGCACACGACATCGTTAACATCACCACGGCCGATCTGCCGACCGACGTCACGTTGCGCTGGAGGAGCAGACTCACTACCGGTTCGGTTGGCCGGGTTCCGCCGCCTGGGCTCGTTGTGCGGTGGCCAAGCTCGACGGCAACAAGCGCGCCAAACGCATCCTGTCCGGCGAAATCTGAGTCGCGACTACGGCAGCTCGTTGGCGGAGTCGTTTGGTGAGCTGCTGGGCGGCGTTGGCGACGAAGCGGCCAGCGCGTCGAGCGGGTGGCCGAGCCACCGTCACAGGCGATCGCTCAAACCGCTTTCCAGGCAGTGCAGGTCGCTGGGGAACCACCAGATCTTTACGTCGCCCAGCCGCGGCTTGCCGTTCGGACCGTTCAGGGGAAGGCTTCGTGACCGCCGAAAGCTAGTCCTTGAGGTAGTCGGCGACGAGCTCGGCCGGGTTGAGCGAGACCAGGAAGGGCTGGGTCGTCGTGATGGGCGTGTCGTCGATGCCTTCGGCCACGGTCACATACTGGCCGTCGCGCAGCGAAAGGCATTGCAGGCTGGGGACGACGGGGTCGATGATCCAATAGTGGGGGCAGCCCGCTTCTTGAAGTTTAGCTCGCTTGAGTCTGGTGTCGACGAGCCTGCTCGACGGGGAGATCACCTCGACCGCGAGTACCGGCACTCCGACGAGTGCGCGTTCGGTGTAGTCGGTGCGGCGACCGACCACGACGTCGGGGATCAGCACGGTGTGATCGGACAGGACGACGTCGACCGGTGCCGGCAGGGTTTCGTAGTCGCGGGCGCAGCCGCTGGATATGGCCGCGAGCACGCGGGCCACGACGCGTTGGTGCAGTGGGCGCGGTGACGGGCTCACTAGTAGTACCCCGTCCACCAGCTCGTAGCGACGATCTTCATCCGCGATCGACTCCAGGTCCCTGCGGGTCAGTGGCTCGCGGTGCGAGAACACCGGGACGGTCCCCATGCTGCTCCCTGTGTCGTCGGAGGCCGAACGCCGTTCGGTCCAGTGTAGGCAACCCCGCAGCTCGCTGCGCGCGCGAATGCTCGCGTCGGGTAATGCGGAAAGCGCAGCCGTCCGGCCGTGCGCGACTCGTGGCCGATACAGATTGTCATGACCAGGGCGATCGCTGGTTCACCCGTGTCTGAATTCCCGCGCTATTACTCTGAAAGGGGCATGAACGAGAATTCAGTAAGAAGCTATGCCACGGATTGTCCCACGCAAACTCATGCTTGTCTTTCGGCCATTTTCGTTAACCGCCGCACCATTTCCAGAATTCCGGAAGAAGGTATTTCTGATGGTACCGCGCACGCAAGGGGGTAAGTGCGCGCTGGCCCGGCCGCTGGGATCGGGGCGGCCGAGCCAGCGCGTGGGGTCAGAGTGCGCCGTCCTCCCAGGGTCCCCAGATCGCGAAGGTGCGGCCGAGTTCGCCGGGGCCGCCGCTGCGGGTGTCGCCTTGGATGTTGACGAACAGCGTGTCGCCGTCGGGGCTGAAGGTCGCGCCTGCCCACTCCAGTTCGTTGATCAGGTTGAGCGCGAAGTCGAACACCTGACCGCGCTGGGTTAGCCCGCGCAGGTACGACTCGTTGTCGCCGTCCTCGCACAGCACGAGGCCGCCGCGTGGGGAGAAGGCGATGTTGTCGGGGTTGTCGAGCTCGGCTTCGCCGGGGGACTGGTAGAGCAGGATCAGCTGACCGCCGGAAGCGGTCCTCGGGATGTACTGCCAGATCTGGCCCTTGCCGGCCTCGCCGCCGTCGGTGGAGGCGAGGTAGATGCTGCCGTCGCCCCACCAGCAGCCTTCCAGCCTGCTGAAGGTCGCGCCGCCCTGCGCGGCGCCCTGGGCGAACACGGCCAGCGGGTCGGCCGAGGCGGTGGCCGGGTCGGGGTCGTCGATGTCGACCCAGACCACCGGCAGCGACTTGCCTACGGTCTGGCCGAGCCGGGTGTCGTAGCCGTCGCGGTCTTTGATCTTGAGCATCTGCAGCCTGCCGCCGTCGGCGAGCACGCCGGGCTCGTTGGGCAGGAACCGGTAGAACCCGGCGGTGTCCCGGTCCTCGGTCTCGTACACGATGCCGGTGCGCGGGTCGATCGCGACGGCCTCGTGCACGAACCGGCCCATGTCATTGAGCGGCACGGGTTCGATCTCGGCGGTGGCGTCGGCGGGTACCTCGAAGATGTAGCCGTGCTCCTTGCCCCAGCCCTGGGCGGTGCCCGTGGTGGTCTCCTCACACGTCAGCCACGAGCCCCACGGGGTGGGTCCGCCGGCGCAGTTGACGATCGTGCCCTGCAGGCTGACGAAGTCGCGCACCTGATCGCGGTCGCCGCCCGGGCGGACCTCCAGCGAGGTGGTCCCGCCGGGCCCGAGGTCGTCGTAGCGGGGCGCGTCGGGCGAGCCGTCCAGCCCGGCCACGCCGGGGTTGTCGCGGTCCTCGTGGTTGCGGACCAGCCGGACGTTGCCGTCGGGCAGTGCGAACGCGGCCATGCCGTCGTGGGCCTTCGGGGTCGGGTTGCCGTCGGACATCGTGGTGCCCTCCACGCCGAGCACCGAGTAGGCGAACCCGGTCGGCAGCGCCAGCAGCGCCTTCTTGCCGAACTGCGGGTCGGAGTTCACCGGCTCGGTCGGCTTCAGGTCGCCGTACCCGAGCGACCGGTTGGCCTGGCGCCGCGCGGCGCCGCTGGTCCGCGGCGCGGCCTGGGCCGAGTGCGTCAGGAACGCCTGCGCGGCTCCTCCCACCGCCAGGCCACCCGCTGTCATCGCCGACGCCCGCAAGAAGCCGCGCCGGTTCAATCCCTTCTCGTCCACACTCATCGTCAACCACCTCAGACATCTGCCAGTTCGGGGAACGGGTCGAAATCAACCTCATAAACGCGGACATACTCATCCGGCAGAACGACGACCACCTGTACCACCGCCGAACACCGCACGGCGTTTAGCCATCGGACAGGGGTGGCCAGCGTCGAATGTGTCTGCTCGGCTCGCGGGTGTTCACTCGGCTGTCGTGGTGTCGCTACGGGGCACACGTAGATATGGGGCCGTGACTGCTGTGCCGGAACCGAGCATCATGGCCGCTGAGCTGGACCCGTCGCCGTTCACGCTGGGCGTGGCCTCCGGCGACCCGTGGCACACCAGTGTCGTGCTGTGGACCCGGCTGGCCCCGGAACCGCTGCCCGACATCCCTGTGCGGGTGCGCTGGGAGATGGCCCGCGACGAGGCCTTCACCGACGTCGTCGGCCACGGTGAGGTGACGGCGCGGCCGGAGTCGGCGCACGCGGTGCACGTGATCGCCAACGACCTGACGCCGGACCACTGGTACTTCTACCGGTTCGACGCCGACGGGGCGACCAGCCGCATCGGGCGCACGCGCACCCTGCCCGCGCCGGGCGTGATGCCGCGGCGGCTGCGATTCGCGTTCGCCTCGTATCCCGCGTACCGCGACCTGGCCGAGCTGGACCTGGACTTCGTGCTGCACCTTGGCGAGTACTCGTCGCGCCAGACGTCACCCGACGTGCGGGCGGCCCACGCGCGGTTTCCGTTCATCACCTCGCGCGACCGCGAGACGGCGCCGCACTACCGCCGGTTCGACTGGGGACGGCTGGTGCGGTTCTCGGTGCTCGACGCGCAGTCGTGCCGGGAGCAGCGCTCGCTCGCCCACTGGAACGTCGCGCTACGGCGCGACCTCGCCGACGTCTGCGACCCGGAATCCGAGTGCTACGTGGTCTGCGAGGTCACGCCGCAGTGGTGGGAGTCGACGTTACGGATGGTGACTTCGTAGGTGAAGCCCACGATGGCCGGTCAGCCGACCGGGATGCGCGTGGCGAGGAGTTGTTCGGTGCGGGTGACGGCGGCGTGGCCCGCGCCCGGGAGCGAGAGGTGTTCGGGCAGCGGCTGGCCGAGCTGGGCATGGTGCAACGGCTGCTAGCCGACTCCGAGATCGACATCGAGGCCAGCCGGTCGCTGATCTGGCGGGCGGCGGCGTGGCAGCTCGACCAGGGAGACCGCGCCGCGCAGGAGACCTCGATCGCCAAGACCTTCGTCGCCGAGGCGGTCGGCAGGGTGGTGGACCGGGCGTTGCAGATCTGCGGCGCGCTCGGCGTCTCGAACGACATCCTGCTGTCCCGCTTCTACCGGGAGGTGCGGCCGTTCCGCATCTACGACGGCCCGTCCGAGACCCATCGCTGGGCGATCGCCCGTCGTGCGGTGCGCCAAGCGGGCTAAACCGCTCTCCCATTCGCCCATCCTTTCCCGGTAGACGATTGCTCGGTGTCTTCCTGGCGAGGTACGGGACGCTGGGCGGAGGGCGTAGATCTGTTGCCGATGACCTGTGGATATGTCGTGGCGGTCAGCCGCGACGAGGAGCTGTGATCGAAGATCGCCAAGGTCCACGCGGACAACTGCGGTGTCCGCCAAACGGGCCGACGACCGCGACAGCCCAATACACCTCGATGGCCTACAGCGAACGCCTCGCCGTCGCCGACATCCGCGGCGGCTTGGTCGGGACGGTCCGCTAATCGTATGACAATGCTCTGGCCGAATCGATCAACGGGCACTCCAGCTGGTGGCACGAAGGTCGAGTTGCTGGCGGTGTGTCCGATGGTCACGACGCCATGTTCCACACGCGGGACGCGTCGGGGCAGCCGGCCAGGGTGACGGTGACCGGGCCGTCGGTGTCGACGGCGATAGTGGCGCCGCAGCTGATACCGGCGCGTTCCGGGTGGATCGTCACCGTGGTGATGTTGCGGACGGTCAGCTCGATCCGGTCGGCCTTCGGTGTGGTGATCGCGGGAGCGGGGTCCCGGGTCTCGAAGGCGTAGGGCAGCGCAGGGAACAGCTCACCGCCGGTGAGTATTCCACTGCCCGCGCGCAACGGCAGCAACCCGCCGCTGGAGGTTCCGAGGCCGTGGCTGGTGACATCGACGGTGCCGGTGCCGCCCGACTCGTCCCGGACGCGCAGTCCAGACACCCAGTACGCGTGGTCTGGGTTGAGGCCGTAGCGCGGGTACGCGTGCTCGGGATGGACGACGTAGGTCACCCGCGCGGGATCGCGGGTCACGGTGCTGCCGCCGACCCAGTCGAGCGCGGGTGTCATCACGTCGTTGGTGATGTCCGTGAAGTGGTCATTGGCCAGCGTGAACAGGTTCGTCGCATAGCCGAGCGCGTCGAGCTCGTCGCGCACCTGCCGGGTCGTCGCGTACAGGCACAGCGGGTCGTTGACACTGTTCCAGAGCGCCACCGGGACATGCCGCAGTGAGGCGAGCGACGCGGTGACCGGGTCGCCACCGGTGCCGGCGGCACCCCGCGACGTGCACGGGTGGATAGCCAGGATCCGAGCGAACAGCTCCGGGTAGAGCGAGGCCGTGCGCAGCGTCCCGTACCCGCCCATCGAGTAGCCGGTCAGCCGGGTGCGGTCGGGGTCGAGCCGGTACCGGGTGGCGACATCTGCCCAGATCTCGAAGAGGTTCGCCATCGCGACGCCCTGGTACCAGAGGCAGTTGGCTGCTGTGGCTGGGTGGCGGTTCGTTCCGGCTGCTGGAGTGCCTGCTCGCGGCTACTCAGGTCGGCGCCGTGACCTGTCCGGTGGCCACGTGGCGGTCGGAGGACGAACTTGGTGGGATCGTTGCGGATTGCGCGCCGTCCGTGGTCCTGTGCGACGGCGCTGTCGATGCGAACGTGGGTGCGCTGCGGTGTGCCGTCCGCATCCGTTACGACGTCGCAGACGGCTACGAGGCCCTGCTGCGGTCGTATCGGAGCGGGCCTGCGGCGGATGTGGCTGTCTCGAGAAACGCCCCGGTGCTGATGCTGTACCCACCGATGATCGCCGGGTGTCCGGTCGGCGTGCAGGTGTCGCGGTCAGCGCTTATCGCCGAGAGCGTCGAGGTCGCGCTGCGGAGCAACACCAAGACAGCGCAGCGACCAGTGGTGGTCGGGAACATGGATGACATTGCTTCCGTCGTCGCCGCGCTCGCTGCGATCTTGGCTGGCACCACCATCAATATCTCGACGTCCTCGTCCTTCCAGTTGCCCGCAGACGACCAGGACATCGCAACGGTCGTCGGGCTACCCCGTCGCCGTGTGCCCCACTCCTGACCGCCTATCGGCCGCACCCGCCAGCTCGCCTGGGGAATCGACGCGTTCTCCAGCGTCCGGCACGGCATCGACGTGCCTGCCGACAACGGTGCCCGCAGCCGACCCCCATCGCCGCCCCGACACACTCGCGCCATCGCATGCCGGCTTGATTGCGTGGCGGTGTTGTCAGTCGTGGCGGGCGGGGCGATACCGCTGGCCCACCGCAATGGCGCCGCCGATCAAGGCCACGAGGAGCGCGACCCGCTGGGCGATGGCGGTGACTTGAACAAAGATTCCTTGGTCTCCGGACAGGGCTTCCAGCGTGTCTGAGGCGAGAATGGCGCCAATGGTGAGCATGACGGGCCAGGCCAGAGCGACCAGTGTGGTCCAGCGCCACCGGACGCCGAACACGACGAGGGCCGAGACGGCTAGCGAGATCACTAATCCGGGCGGGATGGTGGGGTAGGCATCTACGCCTCCGGCGATCTGCACGACGATCAGCGCGCTGAATCCCAGCAGGCCACCGAGGTTGATGATGCTGGCTCGGGACAGCCGAAGAGGCCTGGTCATAGGTGTTGTAGTCATGCCTGGATACTGCCGCCACCACCCGGCGCAGCGCGTCCGCTCGGACACGTATCTCGGGCTGCGCCACTCTGCGTACAAACGCGGTCGCATCACCATCGGGGTGACGTGCACTGCGTTATCGGACATGTCGGGGCGGTGGTCACTGGTCTGAGGAGAACCGCGCCTCCGCGTACCGCGGTGCGCGCGATATGCCAGCAGTGGGACCTGACCAGAGAGCGCCGTTGTCGACCGGCCCGACGGGCCACACAGGACGCCGATCGTCTGATCGCCTCTGAGCATGGCCGAATGTGGGTGCCTCTCAGTCTCCGAGGCGCTGGCTGATCGCGCGCAAACGGGATCCTGCCTGGCGTGGCGGGTAGTGGGTGAATTCGCCCATGTGGGTGGCTTAGTGGTGGGTGGCGATGTCGGCGGCGGTCCAGGCGAGTGCGGTCGCGCCGTCGAGGACGGCGCGGTCGGCGGTGGGCGTGATGCAGGCTGCGGCGAACTCGGGCTGGTGGTTGACCGCTGGCGAGCAGTCGAGGCCGAGCATCGGGTGGATCGTTGGGATCTGATGGGAGACGTTGCCCATGTCGGTCGCCGCGCCAGCGGGCGGGTCCACGCCAGCAGCGGGGAAGCGGCGCCCCAACGCTTCGGCGTTGGCTTGGTAGAGCGCCGCCATGTCCGGGTCGGGTACAAGGTCGGCGTAGTCGGGGCAGCTGGGCTGGATGGTGAGTTCGCAGCCCGAGCCGACCGCGCCGGCTTCGAAGCAGGCGAGCACCCGTTCCTTGAGCGTGGACAGGTTGGTCAGCGAGTCCGATCGGACGATCCAGTTGGCGGTGGTCTCATCCGGGATGACATTCGCCGCGAGACCGCCGCCGGTGACGATGCCGTGGAATCGGTCGGCGTCGCGGGTTTGCTGGCGGAGCAGGCCGGTCGCAACCTGGGCGATGGTCATCGCGTCGGCGGCGTTGACGCCGTGTTCGGGATGGGCACCGGCGTGTGCGGGGCGGCCTCGGTAGGTGACGTCGAAGACGGAGACGGCGGATCCGCGCAATGTCGCGGTTTCCTGGGCGGCGGGGTGGACCATCATGGCGGCGTCGGCGCCGTCGAAGGCGCCTCGGTCGAGCATCAGGACTTTCCCGCCGCCGCCTTCTTCCGCTGGTGTTCCCAGCACCGTGACGGTGAGGCCAAGTTCGTCGGCGACGGGAGCGAGGCCGAGCCCGGCCCCGACGGCGGCAGCGGCGATGATGTTGTGCCCGCAGGCGTGCCCCATTTCCGGGAGTGCGTCGTACTCGGCGCACACCACGATGTGGCATGGTCCCGTGCCGACGGTGGCACGGACTGCGGTGGGGAGGTCGTAGCAGCCGTGTTCCACGGTGAAGCCGCCAGAGGCGAGGGCCTCGGCGACCCATTCGCTGGCCAGTGTCTCTTCAAACGCCAGCTCGGGATGGGCGTGGATGCGGTGGGACAGCGCGATGAGATCCGGCTTTGCGGCTCGGATTCGCGCCGCGATGTCGTGCTTGAGTCTGCTGGGCGTGGTCGTCTCCGTCATGGTGCGGCCACATGGACGGTCGCCGGGCGGGTGGCGGCGTCGTAGGCCGCGTGCGAGCCGGTGGCTCCCATCCCGCTGTCGCGTGTGGGCTCGTAGATCCGGCCGGGCCCGCCGCCTTGCCACTGGTTGACCCAGGTGACGCCGGCCGGGATGGATGCGGCCGCCGCCGCGTGTTCGCGGTCGTGGGTGTAGACGGTCGCCGCGAGCCCGAACGACGACCGGCTCGCCAACTCGAGCCCCTCGTCCCAGGAGGACACGACCTGCACGGGTGCGACCGGGCCGAACGTCTCCTCCCGCATCAGCAGCATTGAGTGGTCGACGCCGGTGAGCACTGTGGCGGGGTAGAAGTAGCCCGGTCCCGGCGGGATCGTGCCGCCCACGCGGACGGTGGCGCCTCGGTCGATCGCATCGGTGACGTGCCGGTGGACGATCTCGCGCTGGCGGTGATCGACGAGGGGACCGAGGACCGTCTTTTCGTCATGCCCGTCGCCCGTGGTGTAGGTGGCGGCGACCTCGCTGAGCGCGTCGATGAACTCGTCAGCGACATTGCGGTGCACGTAGATCCGTTCCATCGAGGTGCAGATCTGCCCGGAGTTGACGAACGCTCCGAAGGCGACGGCGTGCGCGGTCGCGACGGGATCGACGCCGGCGTCGACGAGGACCGGGTCCTTGCCGCCCAGTTCGAGGATCGCCCGGTGCAGTCCCCGCCCTGCTGCGGCGCCGACATCCCTGCCGGAGGCCACCGAGCCGGTGAAGTGCACCAGCTCGACGTCCGGATGCGCGGCCAGCGGGCTGCCCGCGCGGCTGTCGCCGTGCACGAGGTTGAGCACGCCGTCGGGCAGTGTGATCAGCTCGACCAGCCTGGTCACCGACAGCGGGCAGCGCTCGGACGGCTTGAGCACCACGGTGTTGCCCGCTGCCAGCAGGGGACCGACGGCGATCAGTACATTGAGGACGGGGAAGTTCCATGGCGTGATCACCGCGGTGACGCCGAGCGGGTGGCGCAGCACCCGGGTCACGCTGCCGTCCTCGTGCTCGGTCGTGACATCGAACCGGTACGTGCGCGCTTCCGCGTACGCGCCTCGCAGCGCGGCGACACCCGACTCGATGAACGCCCTGCCGAGCGCGACCGGCTTGCCCATCTCACGGCACTGCAGCTCCGCGAGCTCCTCCGCGTGCGCGGCGACCGTGTCCGCCACCCGTTCCAGGTGGGCGATCCGTTCCGCCAGCGGCAGCGTGGCCCATCCCGGCTGGGCGGCGGTCGCCGCCGTGACAGCGCTGGTGACGTCGTCGGCGCAGCCGACGGGCCACCGCGCGACGACGTCACCGGTCGCGGGGTTCACCAGATCACCGACGGCGTTGGAAGCGGACGGCTCCCACCGGCCGCCGATGTGGTTCTGCAGGATCGTCACGGAACGTGCCTCCTTGGGTGTGCGGGCGGTGGTGGTCACGCGCGGCCGATGCGCTCGGCCATGAGCTCGCCGGTCATGATCGCGGTGAGGTTGGTGTTGGCGCGTGGGACGGACGGGAAGATCGAGGCGTCGACGACGTGAAGGCCGTCCACCCCGAGGACGCGGCACTGTGGATCGACCACGGTGGTGGGGTCGTTCGGATCGCCCATACGGCAGGTGCTGGTCGCGTGCTGCGCGTCGACGGCGGTGGCGAGCAGGTGGTCGTCGAGCAGGGCGTCGTCGTCGAGCACCGACAGCAGGGTGGCGTTGACGCGGTCGACGGATCCGTCCGAGATCGCGGCCGCCTCGTCGCCGCGGGCCAGCTCGACCAATGCTCGGATACCCGCGCGAAGCCGCGCTCGGTCTCGCTCGTCGGACAGCATTGCCTCGCGGATCTCGGGCTGGACCGTGGGGTCCGCAGAGGTCAGGGCGACAGAGCCACGTGACCACGCCTGGTTCACCCAGACTCCGAACGCGCCTGCCCCGAACCGCACGTCGGCGTTCTCCATGGCGAGCACGTTCTGGTTGAGTGACACGAACATCATGTCGTGGGGCTGGGCGTCCGGGCCGTCGCTGGTGTAGCGGACGCAGACGTTGGTGTGCCGGTCGTCCGGGGTGCGGATGGCGGACTGTTCGTTCAGCGGGATCGCGACGCCGACCATTGGGTGGTCCTGAAGCCCCTGGCCGGCAGGCAGGTCTGCGACGACGTCGATGCCCAGGGAGCGCAGCTGGCTGGCCGGGCCGATGCCGGACCGCAGCAGCACGGCAGGGGAGTGCACGGCTCCGGCGCTGAGCACGACGAGATCCGCGCGCTCCTCGACCGGGTCGCCGTCGGCGAGGTAGCGCACGCCGCTCGCCCGCCCGTCGTTGATCAGAATGCGATCGACGAGGGCGCCACCGCGAATGGTCAGAGTCGTCCCCTCGCGTGCGGGCTCGAGGTAGCCGTCGTTGACGGTCACCCGCCGGCCGTCGCGAGAGTTGATCGGGTACGGCGAAACCCCGCCCGCGCCCGGCGCGTTGACGTCCTCGGCCCAGCCGTGGCCTGCCGCGAGCGCGGCGGCCCGCAGCGCGGTGTCCGCCGATCCCCAGCTGTCCCGGGGCATCCGATGGATCGGAGTCGGCCCTCCTCGGCCGTGATATGGGGCGTCGCCGAACTGCTCGTCGTCCTCGGAGCGGCGGAAGAACGGCAGCACGTCGTCCGGTGACCATCCCGCGCAACCCCAGCGGACCCAGTCCGTGAAGTCCTCCATCGGTGGCCGGATCGCGATCTGCCCGTTGATTGAGGAACTGCCACCCGTTCCCTGGCCTCGCCAGTACAGCGCGGCTTCTTGCTTGTCCGTTCTCGTCGCGAGCAGGTCGGGCCAGATCAGCTTGCTGCTCGCGTCCGGGTCGGTCAGCGCGCGGATGGGATTCGGCGAACGCCACACCTCGGGCATCTCGGCGGAGCGGTAGTCGGGTCCCGCCTCCAACAGCAAGACCCGTCGGCCGGTCGCGGCGAGCCTGGTCGCCAACGGTGCTCCGGATGAGCCCGCGCCGACCACGATGACATCCCAACCGTTCTTCGCCATGCTGGACCTCCGAGGATGATCGGCGGTCTCCGAAGTGAGACCGCCGGTGTCCGGTACTATGAACCCGGCGCGAACTCTCAGTCAATAGTGAAGTCTCATTTTGGAGTGAAATTAAGACCGTGTCCGAGACATCCACGCGGCCGGACGGCACCGAGCTCATCATCGACGACTTCGCCACCGTCATCGGCCACACGATGGGCTGGCCTCCGATGGCAGGCCGCACCGCCGGCGTGCTGCTGCTCAGCGAGCAGCCGATGACCGTTCAGCAACTGCAGGACGAGGTCGGCGCCAGCGCCGGGTCGGTGTCGGAGATGACCCGGTTACTGATCGACAACGGCGTCGTCCGCCGGTTCAAAGGGCCCGGAACCCGGCACTTCGTGTACGAATGGCGCTCAGACGCGTGGGCGGGATGCCTGGAGCACCAGCTCCGCCAGACCGAACAACTCCGCGACCTCGCCCACGATTCGGCGCAGCACGGTCATGCTTTCGCGGAGCCGCAACGACGCCGGCTCAAGGACATGATCACCTACTACGACTTCATGGTGGCGCGACTGACCTCGCTGCTCGAGGAGTACCGCAGCGCGCGTTGACCGGCCCTACGCCGGGCGAGTTCGGCCGTCGTCACGGGCGACGGTGCCGCGATGGATGACGGTGTGGACACGGCTTGCGAGGTCGCGCACCGAGACCTCGGTGCCGCGAAGGAGGACGAGGTGCGCGAGTTTGCCCGCGGCGAGCTCGCCGATCTCGTCCGCCGCGCCGAGGAGTTGGGCGGCGCTACTCGTGGCCGCGCGTAGTGACTCGGCCGGGGTGAGCCCGTTCTCGCTC
>Ga0299914_10001209_pt1 | contig 16842 bp, 17 predicted proteins | sample RVTome_10_FD_201361 | JGI IMG/M metagenome (GOLD analysis project Ga0299914, IMG submission 201361) | Soil microbial communities from uranium-contaminated site in the Upper Colorado River Basin, Wyoming, United States - RVT153D57 (version 2) ...
TCAGGAGCGACGTGATGGCGCCCCATCGGTTCGCGCGCGGCCAGAAGACGCCGACCAGGAACACCGACGCGATCGGGGGGCTGATGTACGCCTGCACGCTCTGCAGATAGATGTACACCTGCGTGCTCAGGTACGGGATGAACGGCACCCACAGGATCCCGAGAGCGACCATGAGCAATGTCGCGACACGCCCGACGTACACCAGCATGCGTTCGGAGGCGTTGGGACGGAAGCGCCGGTACACGTCGAGCGTGATCAGCGTCGAGGCCGAATTGAACGTGGCGGCGAGCGAGGACATGAGCGCGGCCATCAGCGCGGCAACCATCAGCCCGGTGAGACCCGACGGCAGCAGCCGCACCACCAGCGCGGGATAGGCCTGGTCGCCCTCGATATCTGGGTACAGCACTCGGGCCATCATGCCCGGAAGCACCAGGATGAACACCGGGAGGATTTTCAGGAAGCCGCTGAAGATCGCGCCTCCCCTGGCATGCGCCTCGTTCCGCGCGCTGAGGACGCGCTGCACGATCACCTGATCGGTGCACCAGTACCAGATCCCCAGAATCGGCGCCCCGAGGAAGATGCCGGTCCATGGGAAGTCGGGATCGCTCGCGGACTTCATCATGTGGAAGAAGTCGGCCGGCAGTCCGGCCCGGAGCCCGGCGAAGCCGCCGACCTCCGACAGGCCGATCAGCGTCAGCACCACCGCGCCGCCGATCAGCACGACGGCCTGGAGCAGCTCGGTGTAGATCACGGCGGCGAGCCCGCCCAGGATCGTGTACGCGCCGGTGGTCAGCACCATCACGGTGGCGGACGTGTAGAAGTCCCACCCCGCAACCTCCTGCAGGACGAGGGCGCCGGCGTACAGCGCCACGGAAATCTTCGTGAAGATGTAGGCAATCACGGAGACCGTCGTCAGGTACATGCGCGCGGCCGGGCCGTAGCGGCGCTCGAGAAACTCCGGCATCGTCGCCACGCCGCTCCGCAGGTAGAACGGCACGAAAATCCAGCCGAGCGCCAGCACCATGAAGACCGCGAGCCACTCGAAGTGCCCGACTGCCAGGCCGGTGCTCGCGCCCGATCCGGCGAGCCCGATCAGGTGTTCGCTCGAGATATTGGTCGCGAACAGCGAGGCGCCGATCGCCACCCATCCCACCTGCCGGCCGGCCAGGAAGTACCCGGTGGCGGTGCCCGTCCTCCCGGAAAAGTAGAACCCGATGGCCATGACGACGGCGAAGTACACGCCGATGACAGCCAGGTCCAGCGCAGTCATCCACCCTCCTGAACCCGCAGCGGAATGGTTGGGGTCGAAGCCCGGCGAGTATATCGCGGGAAAGATCGGATCACCCGCCTGCCCGCGGGCCGCCCTGTCGGAGCGTCCGGGCCGGCCGGTGGTGATTGAGGACGGCCAGCCCGGGGACAGAGCCGGTTGCACGCAGCCACATCTGCGGGCGTCGCGGATGTTCAGCATCGTGCACGGCGGCACGCGGGGGGCAGGACTGTCGCCGAGCCGGGGACGATCGCCGATCCCAGCCGGCGATCCTGCGACAGGCTACCGGGAAGAGGGCGCGCCGGCCTTCTCCAGCGTGGCGATCGCGCGGTCGAGCTCCTCCAGGTGCCGGGAGTCGGTCGCCGTCTCGCGGATCTTCCGGAGCGCTGCCAGATGCGCCGTGAAGAGCGCGTGATCCGCATCGACCTTGATGTCGGGCTCGACCCCGGTTCCCTCCCAGTTGGTCTTCGTGATCGGATTGATGGCACGGCCGTTCGGGAGCCAGATGCCGAACCGCTCTGTGATCCGTCTCACGCCGCCCGGATGCGCTCCGCCTCCAGTGGCTTCACCGACGATGGTGGCGCGCTCGAGATGCTTCAGGTTGTAGGTGAACTCCTCGGCGGCCGAGAACGTCCGGCTGCTGGTCAGCACGAACACGGGCTTACTCTCGCCGTACCGCCGCCCCTGCACGTCCGGCTTCGTGAAGAACTGCCGCGTCGTATCGGTCTCGCGGACGTAGAAGTCGTTCAGGTGAACGACTCTGTCGAAGAGATAGCTCGAGATCAAGCCGATGGTGAGCGGCGAGCCGCCGCCGTTGCGGCGCACGTCGAAGAGCAGCGCGTCGGTATTGGCCACGAAGTTCATCGCGGGCACGGCCGCTTCGGACACCTCTTCTGAACCGCTGAACCCGATGAGCTCGATGTACCCTACGTTACCATCCAGACGCTCCACCGCTCGAAAGCCGAAATTGCGGCGCCGCTCGCTGGCCAGCCGCTGTGCCCGCTCGCCCTCGCTCGGCGGCCCCGATCGCTGCGGAAACCCCGCCGGATCGTAGATGACCCGCAGATGCTTGTCCCGGCTGACCTCCTGCAGGTGTTTCGTCAGCGCCCCGGCGAAGGCGCGCGGGTTCGTGATGTCCTCGTACGCCTGCCTGGCAACGTGGGCGCGGAGCGCCTCCGCCATCTTCTCGGCGACATCCGCGAAGATGTAGGCGCGCCGCATGTGCTCGATCGCGCCGTCGATCACCTGCTGCCGGGTTCCCGCGTCGATCGTGTCGGCGGCAGGCTGCTGGCCTGCGGCGGAGGCGAGCGCCGTCAGGGTCGCTGCCAGGACGACGACCGGACCGAGCGTTGTGGACGTTCTCATGGTGGCCTCGTCACATCTCCGGGTGCGCCGCCCGATTGTACGACGAATAGACGGTGCGCCCACGAGCGCGCCAGGAGGTCGAGGGGCTTACTCTCCGGACGGATGCGTCCTCCTCTTCAGCCTCTCCTCGACGCCTGCCTGGCTCGGGCCGACGAACGGCTGCGCCCCCGGTCACGTCCTGTCGCCGCTCCGGTCCTGCGCGCCTCGGGCACCGACCCGGTGAAGGCCCTTCGGGAGTGAGAGAGGACGATCGGCTCGCTGCCTGGCGCGCGGCCCGTCAGGCTTCGCGGCCGACACGCCGGTCAACGCAGTACCTCGTGCAGGAGGACTCCAGCCACGGCCGCGCCGCCCAGCAGCGGCAGCACGCCGATCTTCCATCGGAACACGGCGAGGACCGCTCCCGCACTCACCAGGAAGGCGCCCCAGTCGAGGGTCGCCGGCACGGGCAGCAGCAGACGCGCCGCCGCCGCATCGACGGTCCGCACCTCTCCGAAGAGCGTGTGCAGCGCGAACCAGACCGCCAGGTTCAACACGACGCCGACCACCGCGGCCGAGATTCCCCTGAGGGCGGCGGTGAGCAGGCGGTTCCGCCGGACGAACTCGATGAACGGCGCGCCGACGAAGATGAAGAGGAAGCACGGAGCGAAAGTGACCCACGTCGTGACCACCGATCCGATGATGCCGGCGGTCAGGGGTTCGAGGCTCCCGGGCCGGCCATACGCGCCCATGAAGCCGACGAACTGCACGACCTGAATCAGCGGCCCCGGCGTGGACTCTGCCATGCCGAGGCCATCCACCATCTGCCCTGGCGTCAGCCAATGGTGCGTCTCCACCGCCTGTTGCGCCACGTACGACAGCACCGAGTAGGCGCCCCCGAACGTGACGAGGGCGGCCTTGCTGAAGAACGCGCCCTCCTGGACGAACACGTGCGCCGGACCGAGCGCTGCGTACAACAGGAGCAGCGGGCCAAGCCAGATCCCCAGCCACACCGCCGCGGTTCGACCGGCGGCGAGCAGGGATGGCCGCCGGCTCTGTCCGACCTCGCCGTCTTCCTGTGAGGGATGGCCCGGCGCAGGCCCGAGGCCGCCTGCGAGGACGCCGCCGAGGGCGGCGCCCAGCACGATGACCGGGAACGGGATGTCGAACACGAAAATCGCGCCGAAGGCGCAGGCAGCGATGACGAGGCTCACCGGTTCCGTCAGCGCGCGACGCCGGAGCCTGTCCAGCGCCTCGAGCACGATGGCAATCACCGCCGGCTTCAGACCGTAGAACAGGCCGGCCACGATGCCGGCGTCGCGATAGCCCGCATAGATGACGCTCAGCGCCAGGATGCTGAGAAAGCCGGGCGCAATGAACAGGAGCCCCGCGACGAGGCCGCCGCGAACCCCGCCCAGCAGCCACCCCACGTAGGTCGACAGCTGCTGCGCCTCCGGACCGGGCAGCAGCATGCAGTAGCTCAAGGCATGGAGAAAACGGGCTTCGCTCAGCCACTGCTTCTCCTGCACGACGAGTCGATGCAGGACCGCGATCTGCCCCGCCGGTCCGCCGAAGCTCTGGAGAGCGACACGCGACCACAGATGGACCAGCTGCCGCAGCGAGACGTCGCCAGCCGCGGCACTAAGGGCGGGCACGCTGGGGATTCCAGGTGTGCTGCTCGTCGCGAACGTGGCGGCTCCAGGAGTAGAGCGCGTCGTACAGGACGAACCCGTGCCGCAGCTGCTCGTGATCGTCGGAGAAGTTGAACGACAGGCCCAGCGAGATCGCGAGCAGCCCCGCGGCCTGCGGAGCGAGGTCCAGCCGCGCGGTGTCGGCGCCCCGGACGATCACGGCCATCTCCCGCAGAGCCGGATCGGTGAGCCCATACCGGGTGAGGAGTGCGTCGAACGTGCAGAGCGGCCCGTCGTGACTCAGCTCGACGCCCTCGACGTCGTACGGCGTCGCGCCGAGCTCGACGGCGAGCGCCGCCACATCGGCGGGCGGCGCGAACACGAACTCGGCTTCCGCGTCGATGAACCGCGCAATCAGCCACGGACAGGCGACGCGATCGATCTTCGGCCGCTCACGTGTGATCCACTTCATGAGAACCTCCGGGCGTGAAAGGATTCGTCGTGCTGAAATCGAGGTGGAAGCCGCGGCGCTTCTCGCGGGCGCGCTGGATTACCACCGCGCACGCCGCGGCGTCCTGCAGGGCCATGCCGGTGGAGTCGAAGACGAACGTCTCGGCGTCGGTCGTCCGGCCGGGTCTGAGGCCCGCGACGATCTGACCGATCTCCGCATGCGCATCCTCCCGACGCATGACGCCGGCCGCGAGCGCGTGGTGGAGGTCGCCAATCGACACGCACTGGTCCAGCACGTCCGCCACGACCTTCGAACTCGCGAGCAGATCGGGGTCCAGTTCGTGCTTGTCCTCTGCGTCCGCGCCCACGCCGGCCACGAAGCTGCCGGGTGCGACCCACGCCGCCTGCAGGATCGGACGGGTCGACGGCGTGCAGGTGACGACGAGGTCGCTGTGCCGGACGCCGGCCGCGAGGTCCTCGAGAATCGTGACGTCCGGACACGCTTCTCCTGCCAGTTCGGCGGCCAGACGCGCGCAGGCCGACCCGTCCACGTCCCACAGTTGAACCCGCTCGATCGGTCGCACTTCCTGCAACGCCCGTATATGGGCGCGTCCCTGCACGCCGCATCCGATCACCGTCAGGACACTCGCGCCCTCCCGGGCCAGGTACCTCGCCGCCACGGCGGTCGCCGCGGCGGTGCGCAGGATCGTGATCTCGATCGAGTCCATGACGGCGATAGGGACGCCGGTTCCCAGGTCGAAGACCTGAATCAGCCCCTGAACGGTCGGCAGGCCGCGACCCGGATTCAACGGGAAGTTCGCGTTCGTCTTGACCGCGACGAACGGGGCCCGGCCCGCGCGGGACTCCCCGACCTTCACGTGGAAGCCCCCGCCGGGAGCGTGATAACCCAGCACGCCGGGAGGGACGGCGAGACCCTGACCGTGCTGGCGGAACGCCTGCTCGACGGCGGCTCGACAGGATTTCGCGTCGAGCAGGGCGGCGACATCGTCGCGGGAGAGGACGAGGGTGTCTGGCATGGCTGGGCTTCCCGCCCGCGATCGTGCGAATGATACAACTGAATCATATGATGATTCAATAGGTCCACCCGCAGACCGGGCCAGGTGAGACGGACCCGCCAACTGCGCAAGTTCGTGGGCTGATTGGGTTGCAGAACCCTGGGCGCTCCGGATACGGTTGTGTCAATGAGGGATCCAGCAGCGACGCTGGCCGCCGACGCCCCGCATCGCCCGCACAAATGGCTCCTGCTGATCCATCAGCTGCCGCCGACGCCCGCCTATCTGCGGGTCAGGGTTCGCCGCCGGCTCAAACACCTGGGCGCGCAACTGCTCAAGAACTCGGTCTACGTACTCCCGAACTCGCGTGAAACCGCGGAGGACCTGCACTGGCTGCGGCGTGAGATTCTCGATGGGGGTGGCGAGGCGACGGTCACCCTGGCCGACCTCGTGGAGGGTGCGAGCGACAAGGCACTCGAGGATCAGTTCCGCAGGGCCAGCGATGCGGAGTACGCGGAGTTCGCCCGTGCCGTCCTGGCCGCCGGCGGTCCGCTGCAGGAGCGGGACGCGCGGCGCCTGCGGGCGCAACTGGACGACCTGGCGGGGAGGGATTTCTTCGCGGCGGGAGGCCGGGATGAAGCCGAGCGCGCTCTCGCCGGGCGGCTCCCCGCGAGGGAGCCTTCTGCGATCCCCCAGGACGTCGGGTCAGTGCCGAAGCCCGCCGGGGCGACGTGGGTGACGCGCGAAGACGTTCACGTCGACCGCATGGCGAGCGCCTGGCTGATCAGACGGTTCATCGATCCGGCGGCCACGTTCAAGTTCGTCGCCGCGGCCGGCTACATCCCACGGCCCGGCGAGCTGCGATTCGACATGTTCGACGGGGACTACACGCACGAGGTCGATCGCTGCACGTTTCAAACGCTCGTCCTGCGCTTCGGGCTGGCGCGCCCCGCGCTCCACGCCATGGGGGAGGTGATTCACGACATCGACTACAAGGTCGAGCAGTCCGCCCGGCCGGAGACGGAGGGCATACGCGTCCTCGTTCGGGGCCTCTGCCTGGCGCGCAACGACGACCACGACCGCATTGACGCCGCGCGCCCGGTCTTCGACGGACTCTACGCGTACTTCGCCCAATCGGTCCTGGACTCACCGGCCGTCGAGTGATAACGGTGAAGCACGAGTCGGGCGCGGACTGACGCCTGCCGCCTCCGGTCAGCGATGGCCGCGAGGCCTTCCAAGGAGCTCGGCCTCGTGCAGACCGTCCAGATGTATCTCGCCTTGTGAAGATGAAGGTCGATTATGACGCGACTGATCTGCTCAATCCTCGTCACCCTGCACGTCCTGGCGGCTGTCGGCGCCCGGCAGCCGGCCGCATGCTCCGCGCCGGAGGCGCGTGCGTTCGATTTCTGGATCGGCGAGTGGGAGATCAACCAGCGGATCCTCCGGCAGGATGGCGCCTGGATGGAGCTGCCGGCCCGCACGTCCGTCCGCGCCGCGCTCGATGGGTGTGCGCTGATCGAGGAATGGAGCGGCGAGGTGATGTTCTTCTGGGAGGGCATGACGAAGCCCGAAGCGCTGAACGGGTTCAGCCTCCGCGCCTACGATCCGCAGACCGGCAGCTGGAATATCCACTGGATGGACACACGCTCGCCGAGGTTCGGCAGTCCCTATGTCGGGACGTTCGCGGACGGGCGGGGCGAGTTCTTCCGGGAGTGGGAGACGCCGCAGGGCCGGCGGGTGGGCCGGATCGCCTTCTCCGATATGCGGCCGGACTCCGTGAACTGGGCCCTGGCGATTTCCGCGGACGGCCGGCGCACCTGGCAGACCCTCTGGACGATGGCGATGCGCCGGCGGCGGTGAATCCGAAGGGTCTGCAGGCGCGTCGAAAGGAAATCCGGCGACGCGGTTGGGCGTCGAGAGGTTTGACCGCCGAGACGAGTGGCGCCATAATCCGGCCGTTTGACCCTCTTGACCCGCGGTTCACGAGAACAGGTGGCTACACATGAGAGCGAGCAGATGGCTTTCGTCGTTCGGGGTGTTATTGCTCTGGTCGAGCGCGGCCGCAGGGCAGGACCCGGCCAAGGTGAGTCCCGGGACGTACAAGCTGGTGCTGGACAACCCGACTGTCCGCGTCTTTCGGGTGGGCGGGCCGGCCGGGAACAAGGTTCCGATGCACTCGCATCCCGATCACCTCGCGATAGCGCTGGCGCCGGCGAAAATCCAGATCAGCCCGAAGGACGGCAAGCCCGAGACCCTGGAGATGGCCAACGAGTCGGCCTCCTACGTGCCGGCGGGTGCCCACGAGTCCGCGAACATGGGGTCCGCACCGCTCGACGCGATCGTCGTCGAGCTCAAGGCTGCGCCGGGCAAGGCCGAGATTCCCGCGACGCGTGAGGACATGAACGTGAAGGTCCTGGCCGAGGGGCCCAAGGCGGTGGCGTATCGCGTGATTACCGAGCCCTCCTTCCAGGAGCCGGCCGGGACGAAGCACGACTACGCCCAGGTCGTCATCGCGCTCGAACCCTCGCAGGTGTCGCTCTCCATCGATGGCAAGCCGGCGAAGACGAGCTGGTCGCGCGGGGACGTGCAGTTCATCGGCCGCGGCGTGCCGCACGAATCGACGAACACCGGCGGGAAGCCCGTCGAGTTCATCCTCGTCGCGATCAGGTAGCGGACCCGCCATGCTGTCCGCACGCGCGGCTCGGATTGAATGCTGAAAGCTGATGCCGGCCGTTTGCGAACGGTCGGGCATCCGGCTGCCGGTCATCGGCGCCGCCGCCGCTTCGGCCGCGTACGCGCCTGCTGCGCGATGAGTTCACGACTCGCAGCAGGCGCGCCCCTCCTGGATCGGGGCAGCAGCACGATCATCAACCAGATGCCGGCAAAGACGATCCACAACAAGGCATACACGCCCAGCCCCGCGTAGAGCGATCTGAAGAAGTCCGGTGCATCGGGCAGGATGGCATGCTCGCGCGCCAACCATGAACGGCGCATGTCCGGGTTGTACCAGACGTCGATCGACAACTCGAGCGGCGTCCGGCCTCTGGGCGCGGCATCCATGATGGCCGCGAGCGCGGGGGAATACCGCGCGAACGTAACGGGCATCGTCTCGTGCCTGCCCGCGACGGTGCCGTGAAAATAGTGCTGCGTCCGCATGAATTCACCGGCGCCCTCCATCCAGTGGCCGTACTCGGTGACATCGAACGTGGCGCGTGAATAGTTGCCCTGGTGGAGCAGCACGCCGAGCGCCTGCAGGTTCAGGGCCGTGTGCGCCCAGAGCAGCAACGGCAGGACGAGGACCGCCGCGGCGACCACCACGGCGAGCGTCAGACACCCGAGAGCGTTTCGGGGCTTCAACGGCTAAATGGGCGCGTCCGCGCCTCTGTTCCCTGCAGTGAAGACCAGTCGACCGTCGAGGTGACACGACAACCGCCGGTACATCTGGATGACTTCGTCGAGACAAGGGAACATCTTAGATCGGTGAATCCCGGACTCGAATCATCGGTGTTGACAGTTCAGCACCATGGTCTTCCAGGGGACGCCGTCAGCTTCGACAGCTTCCCGTGTCCGAACTGCAGGGATCGTCGGGTTGGCTTCGTGCCAGTCCTCGATCTCGCCTGATGGTCGACACGAGCGTCATCGTCGGCGGATGCCTTCGAGCAGAAGTGGTTTCGCCCCCCCGAATAGAGCCGGGCCTCGTGTGTAGATCACCGATCGGGGAGGAGAGGTCATGCCTCCACGTCCTGGCGCAGGCGGCGAATGGGCAGCCGCCGATGCCGTCAATCGGAATGACTTGACACTGCCGAGCGGGGCGGCGGCAACGTCGAGGCCGTCAGGCGAGTGCCTCGGCGAGCCGATCGATATCGCGATCGGTGTTGTAGATGGCTGGCGACACACGGATGAGACGGGCGAGGTCACCCCCCACGCTGGCCACGATGGCTGCGCGCCTCAGCCGATCCTGCAGTCCCTCCACCGAACGCGGGCGCAGCGCGAGGATCGGCGCGCGGCCGGGTTCGGGCGTCAGCACCTGGTAGCGGCGGCGGTCCAGCTGGGAGAGGAGGCGCGCGGTCAGGCCGGACGAGTGCCGCTGGATCGCCTCCACGCCGCCCACCCGTTCGATGAACCGCAGTCCCTCGTACGCCGCCGCGTATCCCAGATAGCTCACGTGGCCGGGTTGGTACCGCACCGCGGAGCTGGGAGGCGAATAGGTCCAGCGATCGGCGTCCGGATCGGGGCGGTCCACCCAGGGCGGAAAGTTGCGCCGGACATGACCGGGAAACAGCCGATCGCGAAGCGCCGTACCCTGGAGGTCGTGGCGTACGTACAGGAAGCCGGCGCCGTGAATGCCGAACAGCCACTTGTAGGCCGAAGCGGCGGCGGCGTCGATCCCCATGGCCCCTACGTCGATCGGAATCGCGCCCGCGGCCTGGATGATGTCGGCGAACAGCACCGCCCCCCGATCGTGCGCCAGGCGCGCCAGCCCGGCGACCGGCGCGATGTCGCCGTTGACGTTCGACACCAGCGACACGGACACCAGCGCCGTTCTGCTGTCGATGGCGCCGGCCATCCGATCCAGCGTCACCGTGAACGATTCGTCGGCCGGCACGACCCGGACGTCCAGGCCCGCCCGCCGCAGGCCCTCATAGTTGTGCAGCGAACCGGAAAAATGCAGGTCGTTGGTGACCACGTTGCCGCCTTTCCAGAGCGGCTCCAGGTTCTCGATCACCAGTTGTTCGCCGGCCTTCGTGCACTCGACGAGTCCAATCTCGCGCTCGGCGGCACCGATCAGATCGGCGAAGCGTCGACGCACGCCACCCCAGACCTCATCGCGGTACGCGTCACGGCCATCACCTGGTCCGAGGCGGATGAAGTCGAGGTACTTCCGGAGGCCGGTGTCGGCGAACGCCCCAAGGGGCGTGCCGCCGGCGGCGTTGAGGAAGACCTCGCGGTCCAGCCGCGGAAACTGTGAGCGCACCGTCGAGCCCGTCGCGATCGCCGCGCGCTGGCGGGGACTCCCTCTCACCGTGACCGGCACGGCGAAGCCGGCGGCCAGGAACTCCCGGCGGTTCATGACGGCCCCGCGGACGCGCCGATCGGGCACGCGTCGCCCCGGCAGACCGAGTGGTCGCACAAACGGCACGCGCGCCGGGCCTGCACCCGCGAGCGTCGTGCGCCGCGCAACACGCGATCGAGGATGGCCTCGAGCGATCGGCGATCGGCCGCGTCGAGGTTCCCGATCAATCCCCTCAGCACCCCGTAGCGGCTGGCACGCGCTTTCCCGGCCAGTGCCCGGCCTTTGGCGGTCAGACGCAGAGAGGCCGTCCGCCGATCGGGTCCGGCCTGCTTCCTGACTAGCCGGCCAGCTACCAGGCGGTCGACGAGCCTGACCGCGCCGGGGTGTGTCAGCCCGAGGACGCGGGACAGAAAGTCCACGGAATGGCCCGGCCATGTGTCCAGCGCCACGAGCGCCGCCGGCAGCGCGCCACCGGCCTCTGCGTCGTGTTCGAGGGCCTGGCGCACCTCGTCGTGCACGGCCGTCGCAAACGCGCCGATCAGGTTCAGCAGATGGTCGGATGCCGTCATTAATATATGACTCATGCATATATTAGGACCCGGCGCGCCGGGCGTCAACCCTCCGACGGGAGGCCGTCCTGCCCGGTTCACGGATGGACGTCCTCCGCGACGGCGAACCTTCGCCTGCTCGCTGTGGCCTCGGCCAACTCCTGCTGTGAGTCGTCAGATGAAGCGCTTGCCGGCCGCCCATGCCGTGAGCAGGGGCACCTTCGGGCGGCGGCCAATCGCGACCGGATGCTCGCGCTCGAACGGCATGGCGAGCGGATGGGTCAGTGCTGACGTCGTCTGTACATCCTCGAACACCCCGGCCAGGTCCTCTCGCGACATACCGACGGCGACGACGATGGTGGCCTCCGGGTTGCCGGGTCCCCACAGGTAGAAGTTGTTGTGCTGACTGGTGGCGGGGGGCAGCCCCAGCGCAGGACCGTAGTACCGCAGCGCGCCCGCTTCGCCGTAGTTACTCGTCACAATGATGGCGTGCCGCTGTTCCTGTCAGGGTAACGTCCGGGCTGCGCGACGTCCTGGACGAAAGCCGCTCCTCGGACGATCGTCACGGATCGGAACCTGCGGGCGCTCGTTCCCGCACATACCTGCGCGGACCGGCTGCCGGATCGCCCTCTCTCGACAGGCATGGCGGACGCATGATATCGTCAATCGACGATTGGCGATACATCATGCCGCGCCGCCCTGACGACCCCGCCTGCTGTCCGCCCGACGATCCCCGCGCGGCCGCGCGGCTCTCGGCGCCCGTCCACGGGCCCGAGGCCGACCACGAGCTCGCCGCCTTCGCGAGGGCCATCGCGCATCCGACGCGCGTGCGCATCCTCCGCAGGCTCGCCGGCAGCGAGGCGCGGATGTGCAGCCACATCGTGGACGGGCTGCCGCTGGCGCAATCCACCGTGTCCGAGCATCTGCGAATCCTGCGTGGCGCGGGTCTGGTGCAGGCGAACGAGGACGGACCGCGCGTCGGGTACTGCATCGTGCCGTCCGCGCTGGCGCGGCTGACGGCGCTGCTCGACGCCGTGTCGGGGCACGCCAAGACGGGCGGCGCGCCGCGCGCCGGCGTGGACGATCGACGACCCGCGGGGCGGCGCCGGAGCGGATCGGCGACGCGGCGGACGTCCGGAGGAAACGGGCGCCATGCACCGGCCCGCTGAGACGCCCGCCGCGCGCGCACCCGCCGCGGGGCGGGCGGCGCCCAGGCGCATGAACGTCTTCGAGCGCTATCTCAGCCTCTGGGTCGGGATCTGCATGATCGCCGGCGTCGGGCTCGGCCTGGCGGCGCCGCGGCTGATGGACGGGCTGCGCGGCCTCGAGTTCGGCGCGGGCACCCAGATTAGCGTCCCGATCGCCATCCTCATCTGGCTGATGATCACGCCGATGATGATGAAAGTGGACGTGGGGTCGATCCGCGGCGTCGGCCGCCGACCACGCGGGCTCTTCGTCACCCTGTTCGTGAACTGGCTCGTGAAGCCGTTCTCGATGGCCTTCATCGCGTGGCTGTTCTTCCGGCACGTGTTCAGCCCGTGGATCCCGCCGGCCGACGCCGATCAGTACATCGCCGGCGCCATCATCCTCGCGGCGGCCCCCTGCACCGCGATGGTGTTCGTCTGGAGCCACCTGACCGACGGCGACCCGGCCTACACCCTCGTCCAGGTCTCGCTGAACGACCTGCTGATGCTCGTGCTCTTCGCGCCCATCGTGACGCTCCTGGTCCGCGGCGCGGCGTCGCTCCAGGTGCCGTTCGCGGTGCTGCTGTACTCGGTGCTCGTCTTCATCGTGGTGCCGCTCGCGGCCGGCGTCCTGCTCCGCCACCGCCTGGTGCAGGTCGGGGGACGGGCCTGGTTCGAGGACGAGCTGCTCCCCCGGTTCGCGCCGGTCAGCATGGCGGCGCTGCTCGGGACGCTCGTGCTGATCTTCGCGTTCCAGGCGGAGAACATCACGACGAAGACCCTGCACGTCGCGCTGATTGCCGTGCCGATCCTGATTCAGGTGTACTTCAACTCGTCGCTGGCCTACGGGCTGATGCGCCTCCTCCGCGTCGAGCACGCCATCGCCGCGCCCGGCGCGCTCATCGGCGCGAGCAACTTCTTCGAGCTCGCCGTGGCCACGGCGATAGCGCTGTTCGGGCCCGAATCCGGCGCGGCGCTGGCGACGGTCGTCGGCGTGCTGATCGAGGTGCCGGTGATGTTGTCGGTCTGCTCGGTGTGCAACCGCACGCGGCACTGGTTCCCGAGCCCCGCGCCAGGATAGGGGCGACCCTCAGGAGGCGGATTCAGCGATCCGACCGCGCATGAAGACCATCATCTTCGCCTGCGTCCACAACGCCGGCCGGTCGCAGATGGCGGCGGCGCTCTTCAACGCGCTCGCGAACGCGTCGAAGGGACGGGCCCTCTCGGCCGGCACGTCGCCCGGCGACCGCGTCCATCCCGAGGTCCTCACGGTCATGCGGGAAGAGGGGATCGATCTGAGCGGCGCGCGCCCGCGGAAGCTCACCGCCGATCTCGCCGCCGGCGCGGACCTGCTGATCACGATGGGATGCGGTGACGAGTGTCCCTACGTGCCGGGTCTGCGGCGCGACGACTGGCCGCTGGAGGATCCGAAGGGCCGGCCGCTCGGCGAGGTCCGCGCGATTCGGGACGAGATCCGCGGACGCGTGGAGGCGCTGCTCGAGCGAGAAGGGCTGACATAGGGCCGGCCCGCCGGCGCCAGGCCGTGAATCTCGCTGGAATTCACGACCTGACCCACCCGCCACGCGCGCCCCCGCGGGCTGCCACATCAGCCAGCCGGGCGCCAGCAGGCCGAGCCCGCCAATCCCAGGAACAGCCAGTCGTAGATCGGCACGTGGACCGGCATGTCGCGGACGTGGTGGATGCCGAGCAGGTGGTGATCGAACACGCCCTCGACCAGGTTGAAGACACCCCACCCGAAGATCAGCTGCCCCGTGAACACGCCGGCGGTGTCCACGCGCTGGCGGCGATGGGCATCCGCCCACAGCATGTACACGCCCGCGAGCGTGATGATCCACGTTCCGGCGTGGAACAGGCCGTCCCATCTCATGTTCAGCTCATAACGGGCATCGTGACGGGCGGCAGCACGGCGGACCCCATGTTGTGCCACCGCGCAATCTGGTGCAGCACGATGCCGTCGGCGAACCCGCCCAGCCCAATCCCGATCACAACCCCGGCCGTCAGCAGACGCCTCTGTCACCTCCGCTCGCCCCGGAGCAAGGCGCGCGCCGGACGCCGGGTGCGTTTCAACCAGGGACTCGGCACGGACGTCCGCCCGCGGAGGTTCGGAGTCCAATGGGGAACGGCCGTGACTGGGCCCGCGGGTTCCATCACGCGCGACAGGTGGAAGCGGGCTCCATCAGGCCGCACCCCTGCAGCACGGGTCGCGCCAGTCGCCCCCGGCCCGAACGCGAGCCTTGGGCCTCCAAACAGCCGCAGTTCCGGGACAAATGCCGCGAAGGGGCACACGGCAATGTTCATGCTCACGCCGCGAGAGGTGCTCGTCCCCAGTATACGGTCGAGGCGTGTAGCATAGGAACGGAAGAGCAGCTCACACGAGGGAGGGAGAGCACATTGAGAGTGACCACCCGGTACGAGAGCCACCCGGATTCGACGCCCGCCGATCGCCGCCGCGGCGACCCCGACACGGAGGACGTCCACGTCGTCTACATCGTGGGCATCGGCCGCAGCGGCAGCACGCTCCTGTGCCGCACGCTCGGGTCGGTCGACGGATTCGTCGCCACCGGGGAGCTGATGCGCATCATGGACCGCGGCGTCTACAACGGCGATCTCTGCAGCTGCGGAACGGCGGTCGGCGACTGCGGCCTCTGGAGCGCGGTGCTCCAGGACCTTCGGCGTCGACGCCCCGACCTCGATCTGGCGCGGCTCGAGCGCACGCGGAAGCGCATCACCGAGGGGTGGGAGTTCCTCAAGTACCTGTTCCTTCCGGCCGGACTCTCGGGATTCGAGCGCGACCTGCACGACTATCGCGCGTTCGTCGCGACGCTCTATCGCTCGATCCGCGCGGTGACGGGAGCCCGGATCATCGTGGACGCATCCAAGAACCTGCTCTTCGCGAGAACGCTCACCGAGACGCCGGGCGTGAACGTCAGCTTCGTGCACCTGGTTCGCGACAGCCGGGGCGTGGCGCACTCGCTGGCGCGGAAGCGCGAGCGCCCTGGCACACACGGCCGGCACGAGCACTTCCGGCAGCACGGCCCCGTGCTCAGCTCCATCCTGTGGACGACGGCGCACGTGACGACGGGGGTGATGGGCCGCCGCGCGATGCGCGTGGTCCGCGTGCGCTACGAGGACTTCATCGCCGCGCCGTCGCGCACCGTGAACCGGATCCTCGACGAGCTCGAGACGCCGCGGCGGGTCGAGGACGCCGCGCACGTGGACGGGACGTCGGTGCGCCTCGGCGCCGATCATCTGATCGCGTCGAATCCCAATCGCTCCCGGCGGGGGGTCATCGAGCTCCGGGAGGACGTCGCGTGGCGGCGCGAGATGCGGCCGCTGCACCAATGGGTGGTGACGGCGCTCACCCTGCCCTTCCTGCGCAGATACGGCTACCCGGTCCGGCCCGGACGGGAGGCGGGCGCGAGGGGCGTGCGCCAGGTCATGACGCGATCGACGGATTCCTAGCGCGGGGCTCGATGCCGCCCTTCTGGGTGCGGGCCGCCGTCTCTGTGATCGTCGCGGCGATCCTGTTGACGTTCGTCCCGATCGGCCGCGTCTGGAGCGCCATTGCCGGCGTCAATCCGTGGATCTGGGCCGCGAGCGTCGGGATCTTCGCGGGCGGACACTCCCTGAACGCGATGAAGCTGCGGCTCCTGATCGGAGCCGCGGCGCCCGCGGCGGCGTGCCTGCGCGCCCAGTTCGCGGGCATCGCCGCCAACCTCGGGCTGCCCGGCGTGATGGGCGGCGACGTGGTCCGGGCAGCGTACCTCGCTCCGGCCGCCGGCGCTTCCCGCGTCGCGGCTGCCGCCGTCATGGATCGCCTCGTCGACCTGACGGTCCTCCTCCTCATCGTCCTCGTGGCTTCGAGCCAGGCGGGATTGCCGGCGGCCGCGGGGGACGGGGACTCGAACCGCGGCTGGTGGATCGCCGTCGGCGCGGCGATCGTGGCCGCCCTCGCGGTGCTTGGCCGGCGCAGGCTTCGCCGGACCGCCGCGTGGCCGCGCGTGCGCGAGGCGTTCACGGCGATCTTCGATCGTCCCGCGGCGATCGCCCTCGCGCTGGCCATCTCGCTGGGCGTGCAGTCCACCTTCGTGCTCACCAACGTGTGGCTCGCGTCGCAGATGGGCGTGCGGATGGCGCTCGCGCCCTGGTTCCTGGCGTGGACGGCGGCGAAGCTCGGCGCCGTGCTGCCGATCAGCCTCGGCGGCATCGGCGTCCGCGAGGCGACGCTCGTGTCGGTGCTCGCCGCCTACGGGGCGCCGGCCGATGCGGTGCTGGCGACAGGGCTCCTCTGGGAAGGCGCGCTGGTGGCCGGGAGCCTGGGCGGATTCATCGCGACACAGGCGGCACACCGGAAATAAGGGCCCGTCCGGAAA
>Ga0299914_10001210_pt1 | contig 16839 bp, 15 predicted proteins | sample RVTome_10_FD_201361 | JGI IMG/M metagenome (GOLD analysis project Ga0299914, IMG submission 201361) | Soil microbial communities from uranium-contaminated site in the Upper Colorado River Basin, Wyoming, United States - RVT153D57 (version 2) ...
ACCGAACTCGGCAGCCACCACGAGCTGGTCGCGGCCGGCGGCTCGTACGCCGCCCTGTGGCGCGCCTGGCACGGCACGGACCCGGATTGAGCAGCCGGCCGCGGGACCTTACGCAGTGTCACAAGTCAAGCACGAGAGCAGGCGATCGCGCTGCACTACCGCCACTGCGGCTACCACGCTTCACCGGCACCGCTCGGAGACGGCGAGACCACCTTTATCACCACCGCGGCCGCGCGCTCCGCCGGCTACGACGATCACGAGATCGGGTTCAACCACGCCCTGCTGGCCAGCCTGCACCGCGGCGGCCACGACGGGCTCACCTACCACTACCTGACCCGCCACGGCCGCCTTGCCGGGTTCGCGATCACCGCGAACCTCACCGGTATCGCGCACGGCTACTACCTGGCCACCGCGAACCTGCCCCGGCTGGCCAGCTTCTTCCTGTGGCTGATCTACCTGCAACAGCGGCGAAGCGGCGCGCACGCGCTCAACCTCGGCGGATCGGAAACCGCCTCGCTGCACCAGTTCAAGACCCGCACCTTCCCCGACCACCGGCTCCAAACCACCCGTGCCCTTCAACATACCGGCAGCCGCAGAGAGGACCAGCCAGCATGAGCATCACCTACACCATCCACAACGGCGACGTGACCATCCCCGAGCGCACCTGCGCTAACGTGCTCGACGCCGGCGAGGAGGCGGCATTCATCAGTTCCGGAGTCGTCGTACCCAGCGCGCGGCTGCCGGAGACGGCAATCGAAAAGCTCCGCGACGCGGTGGACACGGCGGTGGCCGACCGGTTCCCCTCGGCTACGGAGAAGACCTACAAGCAGGAGTTCACCGGCCAGTATGTCCGGGACCCGCACAAGCAGGACCCGCGGATCGTCACCGCCGCTTTGCTGGAGCTGCCACTGGCCGACACGGTACGGTGCCTGATCGGTCCCCGGTCGCGCTGCGCAACAGCAACATCCGCGTCACCCAGCCGGGCACCGGAGACGAAACCGTCTGGCACACCGACTACCGGCCCCACACCACGCCCGCACCCCGGCTGCCGTCTGCCCCACCGTGATCACCATCCTGCTCTACCTCGACCCTGCCGACACAGACAGTGGACCACTGTTCGTGGTGCCCGGCAGCCACCTGCGCGCCGAGCAGCCCGCCCCGCAGGCCGAGCCGGTCGACGAGCAGGTCGCCCTGCAGGTCCAACCCGGACAGATCGTGATGATGAACAGCGCCCTGCGGCACCGCGGCGGACCCAACCACAGCGACCGGATCCGCCGGCTGCTCACCCTGCAGCTGTCCACCATCTTCATGACCGAGTTCAACTTCGAACCCAGCTTCCCCTCCCCGGCCTACCAGCGGCTTTTGGAACGGGCCCGCGCCGCCCGGGACGAGCCGCTGCTGGAGCTGCTCGGCTGCGGTGGCATGAACCCGTTCATCGCCCGCTACTGAACCCGGTCGCCAACCACCGATCCGTCATCCGCGACAACGAAGGCATTCTCATGATGAACGACACTGTCCCGCAGGCGCTCGACTCGATTCAGATCAACCCATTGGCTGGCCACATCGGCGCGGAGATCACCGGCGTGGACATGGCTCAACCGCTGGCACCGGACATCGCCCAGGCGATCAAAACCGCCCTGCTCACCTACCGGGTGATCTTCTTCCGCGACCAGCACATCAACCACCAGCAACACATCGCGTTCGCCCGTCACTTCGGCGAGCTGACCCGCGCCGACCCGCACCGCGACACCGCCAACGCCCAGTTTCCTGAGATCCTCACCATCGATCCCCGCCCGGACGAGCAGCGTTATGGCAAGGACTTCGAGCAGCGCTACCGGCGCCGCCGCCTCGCCCACTACTCCAGCTGGCACATCGACAACTCGATGGTGGTCAACCCGCCTGCCGGGTCGATCCTGCGCGCCGAGACCGTCCCCGCCTACGGCGGCGACACCCAATGGACCAACCTGGTCGCCGCCTACGAAGGCCTGTCCAAACCCTTGCAGCGGCTCGCCGACGCCTACGGGCCGAGCACCGCTTCCTGGCCGGGTTCCAGATGCTCGACCACGACGCGGAAGTCAGCGAGATCGTCGCCATGGCGCACACCACCCCGCTGATTGCCGTGCACCCTCTCGCACGGGTGATTCCCGAGACCGGCGAGACGGCCCGGTTCGTCAGCCCGTCGACCACCTGCCGGCTGGTTGGCCTGTCGGCGGTGGAGAGCCGCCACCTGCTCGACCTTTTCTGCGAAGAGATCATCCGCGACGAGTACCGGGTACGGTTCCGCTGGGCGCCAGGCAGTGTGGCGTTCTGGGACAACCGCACCACCGCCCATCTGGCCGCCCTCGACCACGATCACCTCAACAGCCCGCGGCGGCTCTACCGGGTGACGCTCGTCGGGGATCGCCCGGTGGGAGCCGACGGCGCACCGTCCGAGGCCATCACCGGCACGGAATTGACCGGACCGTCACAAACATGACCACAGCACCGGACTCCAGTGGGATGCAACCGCGTGCCGCCTCCTCGCCGGAGGCGGCAACCCAGATGATCGTCTACCGCGTTGGCGTCCAGGTGCGCAAAGCCAGGCTGAACCGGGCACGGCCGCTGTTTCGTGACCTGGTCCAGGCCAGCCGCGCCGTGCCAGGCGTGATCTCGTTTGACATCCTCCAAGACCCCGACAACGCGACCCGGTTCGTCTCGATCGAGGTGTACGAGAACCAGGCCGCGTTGGACCGGCAAGCAGTGCTGCCCGAACTCGACACCGTCATGGCCGAACTCGATGATCTGCTTACCGACGGGCCCGAAGGGACCCGCTTCCAGGTCTTCGCTGCCGAACCGTGGCCCACCGCATAGCGAACCACGGCCCGCCGGACCCGCACCGGCCTCGTCGTACCCATCCGGTGCTTGTCGCCCGCGCGGCAGCAACCGCCCGTGTGCCGCCGACCGGCGCCGGCCACCGGGTTGCTACCATCCGGGCGGGCCGTGACTGGCGCGTTGGGATGGATCAACCATCGGGAAGCGGCCCGGTTGAAACGACCATGTGCCGCGCGCCTGGGCCTCCCCAACATTACGATCAAGGAGGTTCCCGCCGTGTCCACACCCAACCCCGAGTCGAGTGCATTCAACGCCGCCCTGGAGGTCGTGCGGGCGGCTGAGCCGCGCGTCGCCGACGCGATCGCCGCCGAGCTGACCGCCCAGCGGGAGTCCCTCAAGCTGATCGCCAGCGAGAACTACGCCTCCCCAGCCGTGCTCGCCGCGATGGGCAACTGGCTGTCCGACAAGTACGCCGAGGGCACGATCGGGCGCCGCTTCTACGCCGGCTGCCAGCAGGTCGACGCGGTCGAGACCATCGCCGCCGAGCACGCGCGGGAGCTGTTCGGCGCGTCGCACGCCTACGTGCAGCCGCACTCCGGCATCGACGCGAACCTGGTCGCCTACTGGGCCGTGCTCGCCCAGCGGGTCGAAGCCCCCGCGCTGGCCAAGGCGCAGGTACGGCACGTCAACGACCTGTCCGAGGCTGACTGGGCCACCCTCCGGCGGCAACTAGGTGACCAGCGGATGCTCGGCATGTCCCTCGACGCCGGCGGCCACCTCACCCACGGGTTCCGCCCGAACATCTCCGGCAAGATGTTCCACCAGCACAGCTACGGCACCGACCCGACCACCGGCCTGATCGACTACCACCAGCTGCGACGCATCGCCCGCGAGTTCCACCCGCTGATTCTGGTCGCCGGCTACTCCGCCTACCCCCGCCGGATCAACTTCGCCACCATGCGCGAGATCGCCGACGAGATCGGCGCCACCCTCATGGTCGACATGGCCCACTTCGCCGGGCTGGTCGCCGGCAAGGTCCTCACCGGCGACTTCGACCCCATCCCACACGCGCAGATCGTCACCACCACCACCCACAAGACGCTGCGCGGTCCGCGCGGTGGCATGGTGCTCTGCCAACCCGAACTCGCCGAACACATCAACCGAGGCTGCCCGATGGTGCTCGGCGGACCGCTGCCCCACGTGATGGCCGCCAAGGCGGTCGCGCTGGCCGAGGCCCGCACCGACAGCTTCCGCGACTACACCCAACGGATCGTGGACAACGCCGCCGCGCTCGCCGACGGGCTGCTGCGCCGCGGCATCACCCTGGTCACCGGCGGCACCGAAAACCACCTCGTGCTCGTCGACGTCACCGGCTTCGGGCTCACCGGCCGCCAGGCCGAGGGCGCGCTGCTGGAGGCCGGGATCGTGGTCAACCGCAACGCCATCCCACGCGACCCCAACGGCGCCTGGTTCACCTCCGGAATCCGGCTCGGCACCCCTGCACTGACCACCCGCGGCCTCGGCACCACCGAGATGGACCAGATCGCCGAACTCCTCCACACCGTACTGGCCAACACCCGACCCGGCACCGCACCAAGCGGCAAGGCATCCAAAACAAGCCACGTCATCGATCCGGCTGTCGCCGACCAGGTGACCAAGCAGGCCACCGAACTGGTAGGCGCCTACCCGCTCTACCCGACGATCTCGCTGGGCATGCAGCCAGGCTGAGGTTTAAGGTCGGTCCTGTCAGCCCAACGCGTACGGACGGCCCGGAATCGTCCATCCGCCTACGGGCCAGGCTCGCCACATTGTCACCCGATACCTGCGGGTCTCGATCACAGCAGCGCTGACGTGCTGGCACACGCGGGGAAGTTGGAGGAGGCAGTCTCCACCGCCGGTGAGTCCGTCACCGCAATGTGGCGGGTCCGCGACCCGCTAGACGGGCCGACAGTCGAGCTTGCCGACACCCTGACCGAGGTCACCACAACCCTGATCAAGGCGGATCGGTGGGACCTGGCCGGGCCGCTGCTCGCCGAGCTGACCACGCTGCATCGGCTGCTGGTGCTGGCCGGCAGCGACGAGCACGTGCCGTTCCTCCAAGCCACGCTGCAGATCTACGGCGCATACGAGCAGCTCGACCCGGGGCAAAGGAAGCGTTACGGCAGGAAGTCGAGGTGCTCGGCCAGCGGCCGAACCGGCGTGTCCGCCCGTGACCGGGCTGTCGGTTGGGCGGCATCTGCGATGCGCGGTTGGCGGGCAACGAAGTATCGTGGGCACCATGACCGCCCGGCTTGGTTGGGGAAGGTCACTATGATGGTTGACAACGCCCAAGGTCCTGCCAACGTCTCCGGCGCTCTGGGCCGCCCGCCCGTTGATGTTGCGAGATCCGACCGGCCATTGGGGAGAGAGTTCGTTCTGGATATCCAGCCGGACTGGCTGGAGAGCGGGTGGGGTGGTCTTCCGCAGACGATCGCCAGACTTTGAACCATCCCGAGTTTGGTGCACACCCCGGTTCCTGAGTCTGGCCATTGTGGCCGTTCGTACGTTGAGCCTATCAGAGCGTGGCCGGTGGTCGCCATCCAGCGGCCAGCGCTCGGCGTTGCCATGGTTCGGGGTAGGCATGTACTGATGAGAGCCGTTTCGGCTGCGCGTGCCGTCTGGGAGTTGCGTCAGCGCCGCGGTCGAGTCGCGGTGACGGCCCGCAGGGTCCAGAGCCACTAGGATGTAGTCCGCCGCAGTCCGATCCATGTCAGTCCCCTCCCACCCGCGCATTGCGCCGGTCCATAGTCCGCCCGGTAACGGCGGGGGCGGACGACACAACGGCGCCGCCCCGTTGGCGCCTGCACACCCGGCGGCTCTGTTCTGCCGCCCCTCCACGGACCGGCTGACGGAATCGACCGACATATCGCCTCCGTAACAGACCGCCGTGCACTGTTCCACACGTTGCTGACGGTAACCGCCCGGTATGGTACGGGGGTGTCACCCTTCTCTGCCGTCGGAACAGCGCTCATTCTGCCGGCTGTCGTGGTCGGGCCGTCCAGTTACTGGCGAATTGCCCGTTCGATGCACAGTACCTGTCGGAATGCCACCGTCCTCGGTGCCCGGCCGCGTCGGCAGCTCCGGCGGCCGGCGAACCGATGACCGGACACGCCAGGCCGGCACCGCTGAGCCAACTGGTGTCGGCGCAGATGAGCCGGATGCCGCGCGCATCCACCGGTCCCGAAGTGCTGGTACGGCGGGAGCTGCACCGACGGGGCCTGCGTTTCCGCGTCAACCACCCGGATCTGCCGGGGCGGCCGGACGTGGTCTTCACGCGGGCCCGGCTGGCTGTGTTCATCGACGGCTGCTTCTGGCACATGTGCCCGGAGCATGCAACGGTGCCCAGGAACAACCGCGAGTGGTGGCTGGCCAAGCTGCAGCGGAACATGGAGCGGGACCGCGAGAAGGACGCGGCGTTGGCCGACCTCGGGTGGGAGGTTCTGCATTTCTGGGAGCACGAGGCGCCGTTGACGGTGGCGGGTGTGGTGCAGGCGCGGTGGCGGCAACGGTGCGCCGACGCGGCGTCCCGTTCATGATCGGCGGGTGGTGTGTGACATCCTGGTCGGGACGCACCACGTGGGAGGTTGGTCATGCGGGCTGGTACCTGGTACGACGTTGCCCCGTCGGCGGCGCGGCTGACCGGTTCACTCAGAGACATCGGCTACGACTTCCCGACCGCGGTGGCCGACATTCTGGACAACAGTGTCGCCGCCGGCGCCACACGGGTGGATGTCATGGTGGAGTTCGACGGCGCCGACTCGCGTGTGATCATCGCCGATGACGGGTGCGGTATGGGATCGCGGGCGCTGCTGGAGGCGCTGCGGTTCGGCACGCGCCGCACGTACCGGGGTGGTGAGCTGGGCCGGTACGGGCTGGGGTTGAAGACGGCATCCCTGTCGCAGTGCCGTTCGGTCACGGTGGTCAGCCGAAGCAGCCGCGAGGTCGTACGTACGTACGCCCGTGTGCTGGATCTGGATGTGGTGGAGGACTGGGACGAGTGGGTGGTCGGTGACCCGGGCCCGGATCCGCTGGTCGCGAGGGCGCGACGGATGCTGGCCGAGGGACCGGGCACGGTGGTGATGTGGCAGCGGCTGGACAGGGTCCTGCCGGAGAAGCGACCGGAAGGGGGGTGGGCCCGACGGCGGCTGGAGACCCTGGCGGCCCGTACCGCGGCGCACCTCGGGGTAGTGTTCCACCGCTACCTCGAAGGGACCGCGGGCCAGGTTCCGCTGGTGATCACCGTCAACGGTCAGAAGGTCGCCGGGTGGGACCCGTTCGCCCCCGGTGAGCAGGCCCGGCAGGAACTGCCTGCGCAGCGGTTCCAGGTCACCTCCGGGAAGGTGACCGGCTACGTGACCCTACGCCGGTACGTCCTGCCGTCACGGGACCGGTTCTCCAGCCCGGCCGAGTTCGAACGCCTGTCCGGTCCTATGAACTGGAATCGGCAGCAGGGCCTGTACGTCTACCGGGTGGACCGGCTGGTGCAGTGGGGCGGCTGGAACGGCATCCGCGGCATCGACGAGCACACCAAGCTCGCGCGAGCGGCGCTGGAGTTCGACACGGAACTGGACGAGGCGTTCCACATCAACGTGGCCAAGATGCGGGTGTCCCTGCCACCGCAGCTTCGCCAGATGCTGGAGGCACCGGTCCACGAGCTGTGCATCCATGCCGACGGCGCCTACCGGCGTGCGCCGCGCCACGCCGCCCGCCCGGTTCCGGCCGGTCTCGGAGAGCCCGCCGAGGCGAGGGCCGCAGCACACGCGGCCACGACGGCGGGTCTGGCGTTGCGGTCGGCGGCGATGCAGGCCGGTGAGTGGGCGGCGTGGCAGCGCATCGCCGCGGTGCTGCGCGAGCAGGCACCCGAGGTGGTGGGGCTGCTGGGCCTGGACACCTGATCCAGATGTCGCCCGGCGCAGCTCCTCAGAACAGGCGTGCCGGGTCGGCTGCGCCGCGGCAGATCTTCTGCAGCGGGCAGGCGGTGCACAACGGCTCCACCGGCCGGCACAGGGTGTTCGCCAGCTCGATCAGCCCGAGATGGGCGCGGCGGGCGTCGGTGTCCTCGCCGATCATCCGGGCCACCGCCATCCTGCCGTCGGTGAGCCGGTTGCGGCGGTCCACCTGCTCGTCGCTGTATCGGGCGGCTACCCGCAGCACTCCCTTGGTGGCCAGGACCGGTTCCTCCGCCTCGTCCTGACCGCCCGTCGGTGCGACCAGGATGGCGAGGTCGGCCAGGGTTTCGAACAGGCCCGGCACGGTCCGCAGCTTGTCATCGTCGTCGAGCAGGTCCGGTTCGTCGGCCAGCTGCCGGGCGATGTCGATGATCCGGCCGGCGCGGGCCTCCCGGCCCGCCCACCTGCTGATCTCGGTCAGCTCCGCCTCGGCCAGCAGCGTGTCCTGCGGCCGGGCCCACCGGCGCAGCAGCGGCCACAGGAACCGCACCGTGTCCGCCGGTGCCCGGTCCAGCAGGATCTCCGCCTGGATCACCTGCCACCGGCTCTCCGTGCGCAGCCACGGGATGCCCCGTACCTGGGCGGAGTCGAACCAGCCCGCCAGCAGCGCCGCCACCTCCCGGGTCGACGCCACAGCCGGCCGGTCAGCGCCAAGGGACGAGCGCACCGCCCGTCCCAGGTGCTCACCCAGCAGCGGGGGTACGGCGTTGCCGATCTGACGGAACGCCGCCGAAGGGGGGCCGGCGAACCGGAACCAGTCCGGGAACGTCTGCAGCCTGGCCGCCTCCCGTACCGTCAGGGTCCTGTTCTGCCGCGGATGGATGTACCAGTAGCCGTCCTTGGCAATGTGCGCCGTGATCGTGCGGGACAGGCCGTTCTCGTCCAGCCGCTTGTACTTGTCGTCGAAGATGTCGTGCCGGTAGCGCCTCATCTCCTGCGGCAGCTGCGAGTAGCGCGTTGCGGAGTCCATCAGCTCGAACGCGACCGCGTCGTCCGGCCGCACCGGCCGCGTGATGTGGTCGTACAGCCGGTCCCGCTCGGCATCGGGGACGCCGGCCCGCATCCGGTGCTGGAAGTCGCTGACCGAACCCGGGTACGGTGCCCAGCCCTCGGCGCCTCCCTCCGGCCGCCACCCGCCCTCCACCTGCGGCAGGTCACCGATCGCGTTCCACACCGTCACCCGGTCAGGCACCTCGGCCGGCCACGTGAACGCCGCACCGTCGACCAGCGCCACGATGATCAACCGCTGGCGGAACTGCGGCACCCCGTACCGCCACGTGTCCACCATCTGGGCCTCCACGCCGTAGCCCAAGCCCTCCAGCTCGTGCACCATCGCCCGGAAAATGAACATCTCCCGGTCCAACGCCATGTCCGGCACGTTCTCCATGACCACCGCCGGAGGCCGCGCCAACCGCACCACCTCCAGGAAGGAACGCCACAGGTCCCGACGCTCGTCGTGGGCCGGACGCTCACCGGTGCGGACCTGGTGCCGGATCATCGACCTGCCCGCCTTCGAGAACGGCTGGCACGGCGGCCCACCCGCGAGCAGCTCCACCCGCAACTCCCGCACCAGGCCGGCGACCTGCACCACCCGGTCCGGATCGCCGAGGTCCCAGTCCACGGTCAGGCCACCATGATGGTGGCGGTGGGTCTCCACCGCCTCCACATCGTGATCCACCGCCAAGACCACCCGGTAACCCGCAGCCTCCAACCCCATACTCAGACCACCGGCACCGCAGAACAGGTCCGCCGCCAACCGTGCCCCGCGGGCCTTCTCGGCTGCGGCGTACCGCACCAGCGCCTCAGCGTCGTGGCACGCGTGCCGGTGCGGCGCCAACCGCACGAACGGTCCCCGTACAAGGCGGACGCCGTACTTTCTTGGCCGCTTGGTGGCCGGCTTGCGGGACTGGTCGGCGTCGGTCACGATCACCGACGTTACCGTTTCCGCTGCCCGCGACACACCGACCGGGCGGACACACCCGGCCGTCCCGGTCGGTCACTGCCCCGACGTCGTGCCCTCGTGGCCGTGAGGGGCGGTCCGCCGGCAATGCCCAACCGGCGGAAGTCCCCCTGGTCGAGCGTGGGTCCGTCGTGTCCGTCCAGTACCTCATCCAGGCAACTCCGTGAGCGCCATCCCTCGCCCTGGTGCCGGTTGCGTGGACCAATGAGCGTTCCCGTAGGGCGTAGGAGTAGCGTAGCCTACATTCCTGGTATATAGTCGCTATATTGCTGGCTGGGAGGAAGGGCAGTGGTGCCTGGAGAGACGCGGAGGCAGCGGTTCAGGAGGTTGGCGGCGAGCAGGGGTGACCGGCTGATCCGCGAGATTTCCCTGCTCGGGAACCTGGCCAACCGTAAGAATTACGAGTACACCGGCGAGGAGGTCGAACAGCTGTTCGCCCCGATCGAGGCGGAACTGCGGGAGGTCCGGGCGATGTTCGACCCGGATCGGGAGTCGGCCCGGAAGGTGAGGTTCAGGTGAGTTTCGGTTTCTACTTCGAGCGCGCCGGTCTCGGGGGGTCGCAAGGCGCCATCGCCCCTGCCGAGCAGTTCTTCGAGGGGTCGCACGCTGAGACATCCCTTGCCAGGGAGACGGCGCAGAACTCGATCGACGCACGGGCGGACAGTGCAGCTCCGGTGGTCATGACCTTCGAACTCGCCATGGTGGCCTCTGATGAGATCCCGGGAATCGGCGGGCTGCGCCAGCACCTGGTCTGGGTCGAGGAGGCCACCCGGGGCACACAGGGCCACGAGCGCATGAAGCAGGCCCTTGAAACAGCGAACGCGTCGCAGGTTCACGTCCTGCGCATCGGTGACACGGGAACAAAGGGTCTGGCCGGCTCAGAGTCCGGCAACGACCCGAAGTCGCCGCTGAGTGCCCTGACCCGTGGTGCTGGGATCTCCACCGACGACGGCTCCCGGGGCGGCTCATTCGGTATCGGCTCGGCGGTTGGTCCGATGTCGTCCTCCATGTGCACCGTCTTGTACGCGTCGAAACGGCCGGACGACCCGCAGGTGGTCTTCGCGGGGCACAGCCGTCTGGCGAGCCACAGGGACGCCGCAGGGGCCTGGAGGATGGGCGACGGTTTCTACACCGATCTGAACGACCTCGACGACTTCCGGTATCAGCGGGATCCCGCGCCCCTGGGACCTTTCGCCCGCCGTACCGATGCCGGGACGGATATCTTCGTCCTGGGATACCGCAAGGCGGAGTCCGACCCCTCGCTGCAGCACATCAAGGACGCACTGGTCATGAACTTCATGCTGGCCATACATCGGAGGCATCTGGTCGCCCAGGCGGTCGACGGGGACAGGATCACATGGCGGCTCGACGCATCCGCGCTGGAGGGCGAGGCCCGCAGAACATCCGAGGCCACGGCGTTCTACCGGGCGATCACCGATCCACGTCCGATCGTGAGGACCAGCAGGAGGTTCGGTGAGCTGCGCCTGTACGTCCATGTCGACGATTCACTCGACCGGACGCTGCACACCATCACCATACGTAAGCCACTCATGAAGATAGACACCTTCAAGCACACGTCCATTCCGGCCAAGTACGCTGCCGTGCTCGAGTGCTCCGACGAGCGGGGGAACACATTGCTCCGGAAGATGGAACCGCCGCAGCACGACCGGTGGGATCCCGCCCGGGCGGACGACGGTGCCAATGCACTCAAGGAGCTCAAAACGTTCGTCAGGGACGGGCTCAAGGACAGGGTCAAGCAGCAGATCGGCGAACAGGTGGAGATCAAGGGACTCGCACGCTACCTGCCCTCCGCCTCCTTCACTGTTCCCGATCGGGCCCCAGGCAGGCCACTGGTGCCCAGCGCAGGGGAGAATCCCAGCCAGGAGGCGAGCACCGTGCACGGCGCCCCCGACGAACCGAAGGCAGTCTCTGTGCCGAGGCGTAAGACGGTCCCGGTCAAGCTGTCGGAGCCTGCGGCCTCCGGCGGCCCGGACGATGTTGAGAAGGGCAAGGACCGGGGCGGTGACGGCAATAGAGGCGATTCACCGGGCAAACTGCACGGTGACGGCAGGGCTGGCACCGGACGCTCACGTATCCGTGCCGGCGACATCCGGTTCCGTAGCTGGTCAGAAGACGTGAGCGGAGACATCTGCCTCGCCCTGACCGCGGGCGAGGACGTCCATGGGGACCTGGAACTGGTCGCACTCGGCCCCGGCGGCGCGGAGGAGAAATACATCCTGCCCGTCACGTCGGCGACGGTCACGGTCGATGGAATGACCTCACCGGTCACCTGGAACGACAACGTGCTGGTCGGACTCGACCTGCCTGCCGGGCTGACAGCACGGGTACGGCTCTCCGTACCACCCGGACACCGCTACCGACTCGGGGTGAGGTGACATGGCGCGCACAGGGTCCTACCCCCATCCGGTACTCGGCGACACCAACGACGTCTCGTCGCTGTTCGAGGTCTTCAATATCACGTACGCCCCGTCCGTCGACGACATCGCCATCACCTGCCAGGTCCGCATGATTGACCCGGACGTGAAGAAGCTCCTCGACAACGGGATGGCCCGGCTCAGCATCCGCTGGAGCTGCAGCCCGACCATCTCCTCCGGGGAGCTGAACCCCGAGCTCGTAGCGAGGCACGCCGACAGCCACACGTACGAGGGATGGCTGGACCAGCAGGACGTCCGCGGAAGAGTACGGGTCGAGGTCCAGATTCTCGCCACTGAGCAGATAGACCACTACCGGCTGAGTAACCAGCATGCGGACTACGGGGACGCGACCTTCCGTATCCTGCCCGGCGACGTCCTCGGGTATGCGGGCTACTTCGAGTTCAAGCCGGACAAACTGTACGACCCGATGGATCCGCCGGTCGGGTCGCTGTTCAGGTTCGTCGGAAAGGGCCGTGGCCGTCAGGTCAAGGTGCGGTTCGACGATGACGAGCACATTCTGGTGGTGTTTGCCGACGATCTCCTGGCCGGGCTCGCGGCGATGGCGAACCGCGTCGACCTCCAGATCAGCCTCGTAGTGCTTCCGGCACTGATGCAGACGATCACCTACCTCAAGGAAAACAGCAGCCCCGACGGTGAGGATCTCACCGGTCGTTACTGGTACACGCCAATCCATGACCTCGTGTCGAGCAACGGCGGCTTCGACGCCCCGGCCTTCGAGGTGGCGCAGAAGATACTCGGCAGTCCACTGCACAACTCCCTGCACCACGCCTTCGACACCGAGGAGGTGGACGAATGACGAGCCTGCGAGCACGTGCACTGACGTTCGATGCCCTGGTCAGGTTGCAGGAGACCCTCGACCGGGTCGACTCCCCGGTCGACTTCCTAGCTGAGGCCGACGGCGTCGTCAACGATCCGCAGAACCTTCTCGAACTGCCGTTCGACACCGGTGAACCAACGCCGCTGGTACCGGGCGCCGAGAGCGAACCCGGTCGCGACGTGCAGAACGGGCCCGCCGTGTACGAATACCTCGGGGCGATGGACAGGGCGAACGCGAGTGACAAGCGCCTCTGGACCTACCTGGCGTTGGCCACCTACCGACCGTACATGTCCGCGCGCTGGCCACTCCAGACGGACCGGGCCTGGAAGAGGCGGGCCGAAGTCCGGTGGCTGATGGGCTCCGTGAACCGCGGGAGTCTTGTACGGCACGGGATCGCACGGCTGTGGTGGGTGACCTCGCTCACCTACGACCCGAGGTGCAGGTACAGCCTCAGCGCCGCCGACCACGACCCGTTCGCGTACACCCGGGCCGTGCTGCAGAACGAGGACCGGATCAACGCTCTGTTCGACCGCGAGGTTGGGGCGGTCGCCCCACTCGTCCGGTGCGTTCTCGAGCATGCGGCCGAGAACCGGTCGTGGGCAAAGGACGACCACATCCGCGCCGTCATGAAGGAGATGACCCTCATCTACGGTTATCGCGACCTGGCGTCACTAGACGACCAGCAGCTACGGGACCTCGTGTACGGGTTCGCCGGTGCCGTGCAACCGGCAGCATCGAGCCAAGGTGCGAGCTGAACCGTACGTCGAGAGGTGCAGCTCCAAATAGGCGGGACATCTACCTTATGATCATGTAGGCGTGGCCCAACCTGGGTTCCGCAGCTCCCCGGCGATATAGTCGGCGGATCTTGGGGTTGAGCTGGGCAAATGTGGTTTGGTCCGGTGACGTGGCGTGTCACGGGCGGTCAGTCGGGCCCAGATCGCCCGCCGGTGGCCGGCGCGGGCCTTCGCGACCGCGGCGAGGGCGGTCGGGTCGAGCTCGGTCAACGCCCGCCACGTGGTCGGTGTCGAGGCGACCTGCCCCAGCACCGCCTGCGAGGCTGACAGCAGGTTCGCGGCCCCGGCCACCGACACCGCGCCCAACCCCAGTGCCACCGCCACGTCGATGAGGACCTGACCACGGTCGTGCTCGGGGATGAAGTCCGGCCGCAGCCGTCCCAGTGCTGTCGACAACCCCGACCGGAGCCCGGACCGCTCAGCCAGCAGCCGCAGCAACGGGGCTCCGACCGCACCGATCAACCCGGATGCCCCGGTGGTCATCGCCAGCCCGCGTGCCCACGTGTTGGATCGCTGCTCGATGCGTCGCTTGCGCCGCGACCGTCTAGCACGCGCGGCCTTCGTCCGCAACCTGGCCGATGTCGTACGCTTCACCTGGCAGGTGCCGCCCTTCTGGAAGGTTCTCGATCTAGGCAATCCAGATCATTCCAGGTAGGACGGCACCTCCTTCACGTCAGGGCCGCCGATCAGCCACCACCCGCCAAGGCCCGTGAATTCGTGGGGCCGGCGCGGGATCAGGTTCCGGGGCCGGGCTCAGCGGGTACAGGGCGGCACGAGCAGGCAGAGGCCAGCCGAACGCGTTGGCCAAGCGGCTCACCGTGCTGGGCCCCGCAAACAAAATCCGACCGCCGACACCAATGCCGCTAGTCCGTTCATCTATGCCCGGTTTACACTAGATTGACCTTACCTCGGAGTCGTACGGGGCGTCGCAGGTCTGTTCTGGCTCCTGCCGAGGGCACTGAATAGCCCTGCGATGCTGGGTCTGCCGGGTGGTCGGGGTGGGGCCAGCATCGACCTCGCTGTTGCAGAAGGATCGTCTCCGCCGAGGCTGATGCCTCGGGCGAAGACATCCAACGCGCACGACGCGGCCAACCTAGCAAACCAGCGGAGCTTCACCGGGTTCCAATCCAGTACCCGCAACCACCCGACCCGCTCCCGACTTCGGTTCCAGGGCACCGCTGGCCAACACCAGCAGGGTCCAGCACGAACGGCACCTGACACTGGCGCAGCCGAGCAGTTGACCTACCGGCCGGGCACCGACACCGTTGCGGGACGTGCCAGGATTTCGACGAAAGCGAGGGGTTTTCGAGGGGTTGGACCGAATCTCTAGCCGTATCCGTCGATATATCAGTCACGTTTCCGCAGGTCAGGACCCATGTTTGGTCGGGGTGGCGGGATTTGAACCCACGGCCCCTCGCTCCCAAAGCGAGTGCGCTACCAAGCTGCGCCACACCCCGTCGACCAGGGTGAAGTCTACTGGTCCGGCAGGTCGCCTTGTAAGCTGGTGCCGGTGCACAGCACCACGCGGGTGTAGCTCAATGGCAGAGTTCCAGCCTTCCAAGCTGGCCATGCGGGTTCGATTCCCGTCACCCGCTCCACCGACGAAAGCCCAGGTCACTGCATAGACATGACTGTGGCTCACATCTACTGTCGTCACTCCCCTACCCCGCCGTGCCCGCTACGTGCCCGCTTCCGCTCTTCGGCGATCTGCTCACTGAGTGCGTCCGCGATGGCGATATCACGCTGTTTGGTGGTGTGTGCGTAGATTCGCGCGGCCCGGGTAGAGCTGTGCCCCATCCGAGCCATCAAGTCGGCCAGGCTGGCGCCGGACACCGAGGCGAGGGTGTTGCCGGTATGGCGCAGGTCGTGAAAGTGGAACCCGGGCAGGCCAACCTTCGCCACTGCCTCTGACCAGCGAACGGTCCGGTGAAAGTTCCCGCGACGCAGTGCAGCGCCTTTGGCACCGGTGAACACCACGGCGTGCCGGTCATCGGCCGTGTAGGTGCCGAGGTGGTCGAGGATGTCGGCACGGATCGCCTCCGGGATGGTGACGGTGCGCCGGCCGGCGGCGGTCTTCGGCGGACCGAGCACCAGCGCGCCACCGGGACGCTCGACCAGGTTCGCACGGACGGTCACGGCGGTGCACTCTGGATCGATGTCACGACGACGCAGCGCAGCGAGTTCGCCATAGCGAACACTGGTGAACGCGGCCAGCAGGATCAGCGCCCGGAACCGGGCCGGCACGTAGTCGGCGAGGGCCAGGACCTGGGCGACGGTAGCAGTCGGCCGCTCGGGGGCGTGTTCCGCACCGGCACCCTTGATCCGGCACGGGTTCCGGACGATGATCTCGTCATCAACAGCGGTGTTCAACACCGCGCGCAGGAGCCGGTACGCTTTCGCGGCCATGGTCCGCCCGGTACCGGCCGAGATGAGTTCGGCATGCCACGCTCGGATGATTCCCGAGGTCAGGTCGCACAGCATCCGGTCGCCCAGCGCCGGCACGAGATGGCGCCGACTCAACGAGCGGTAAAGGTCGACCGTACGGGGGCGAAGGCCAGGCCGTTGGGAGACCCACTCATCGAGGTAGTCAGCCAGCCGCACCCGTCCGAGGCTGGGGTCCCGCCACGAGTCCTTGATTATCTCGGCTTCGACGCGGGTGAGCCACCGCTCAGCGTCGGTCTTGGTCGCGAACGTGTACGGGGCCGGTCGGTCAATGCCGTCCGGGCCTCGGTAGCGAGCTTGGTACCTGCCCGAGGGGAGTTTGCGGACTCGTCCGAAGCGCCGCTTAGGCATAGACCCTCTCACCTCGTCGGTAGGTCAGCGCCGGCCGGACCGGTTCCACCAGACCCTGGCGGATGAAGGCGGCCAGGTCATCCGGGTGGAACCGAACGTGCCTGCCCACCTTGTAGAACCTGATACGCCGTTCGGCAACGAGACGCCGGACGAACCGTTCACCCGTCCCGAGCCGACGGGCGGCCTGCTCCACATTCAGCAGGTCTGCATTAGACACATT
>Ga0299914_10001211_pt1 | contig 16837 bp, 16 predicted proteins | sample RVTome_10_FD_201361 | JGI IMG/M metagenome (GOLD analysis project Ga0299914, IMG submission 201361) | Soil microbial communities from uranium-contaminated site in the Upper Colorado River Basin, Wyoming, United States - RVT153D57 (version 2) ...
CAAGCGTGAATCATATTCACGCCCACCACACCAACGCCAAATTGCTGTTGAAGCGGATCGTTGTCGTGCATTTTCAGGTGAATGACACACTCATTTGGTTCGGTCATGGGATTCAGCTGAAAACGCATCCCCATCCATCCATGGCCCTGGTTGGTTCGCTCATAATTCAGGATCTCTACGGTATCGGCAAATGCGAAAAAGCGGGTTGTCTCGATGCGGTGCGGAAGGCGTTCCGCAAGCAAGACGTACTCGTGATCCAACATCTGCGTCAGGCGGTCTTCACAGACATAACGGTCGCAAACCCCATAAATGGCGTCGCTGAATTTCATGTCGTATGCCGACATGGTTTTCGCGATCGTGCCCGAAGCACCGCCCACTTTAAAAAAATTAGCAGCCACCTCCTGCCCTGCCCCTATTTCAGCAAAGGATCCATAAATGGCTTTGCTCAAATTGATGCGAAGTGCTTTTTCCTGAGTGGTAAGTTTCCTGTATTCCTCCATAAGCATTCAGATGGCTCTCAATTTAACGATTTGATCTTACATGAGGTTATGCGTTACCTGTTCTAAACCGCTAAATATTCTTACTGGTATAATAATTATACCAATTTTAACCATTTTTTGACGCGAATGGTTTAAAAAATAAAGTTTACAGGTGAGCCGTAATCAGCATCCGGAAGTCTGGAAATACTTGCTGGCATTCATTGAGCGTCAGGCATTTGACCAAGGCCCGCCGATCGGGCTTTTAGGCTGGTTGCGAAAAACAGGCCGATGATGCATAAATAGGTGGAGGGCTGTCAGCAGGCGGTGATCATTCAATGGCAAACTTCGTCCTGGCCTCCGTTTTGATCTCTTCCCAGTCATCTGGTGGGGGGGGTGTTCCCTTTTTTTCAAAAACCTGCAACAACCACTTTACCATTTCCTTTTTCATCCCGAATTTCTTAACCGCGTCCTCAAAGAATTCAATCTCGTTTTTGACAACCTTTTCGTCAGCATGAATCATTAACAGCAGATCGTAGATCAGGTTCATCTTATCGTTGTGGTTGTCGGGAATATTCAATGTATGTGGTTCACGACTTTCTATAATGTTTTTGATCTGCCGTTCCTTTAAACCGTAGCGTTTTCCGATCCTGAACAGCAACTGCTCTTCCTTAGGATCAATATTCCCGTCAGCGCGGGCCAAAGCAAGGAGATTCCTGATGTGGTTCTTCTTATAAGATAAGTACTGGTGTTCAAAAAATCCGATCATCGCTATTGGTTATTGGTTTATTACTTCGCAACCGGCACGCCGGCTTCCTCTTCTTTCAAAGCCCTTCTCAGTATTTTGCCAACATTGGTCTTAGGCAATTCTTTCTTGAATTCAACGTGCCTGGGGATTTTGTAATTTGTGAGATTTTCCCGACAGTAAGCCAGGAGTTCCTTTTCAGTAAGCGTTTGATCTCGTTTTACGACAAAGATCTTGATCACTTCTCCAGACTTATCGTCAGGCACGCCGATGGCAGCAATTTCAAGGACCTTGGGATGTCCCATCACGACGTTTTCAATCTCATTTGGAAAAACGTTGAATCCGGAAACCTTGATCATATCTTTTTTCCGATCGATGATCTTGAAGAACCCATCCGCGTCCATTTTTCCGATATCGCCTGTCTTAAACCAGCCACCCGGATAAAAAACTCCTGCGTTGTCCTGTTTCCAATAACCCAACATGACCTGTGGACCGCGCGCACAGATCTCTCCCGCCTCGCCTTGGGGAAGTTGGTTACCGTTGTCGTCAAATATCGCTACCTCTGTACTGGGCATCGGTAGGCCTACTGTTCCGCTGCGATGGCTTCCATCCAGCGGATTACAGCACAGAACGGGCGAAGTTTCACTCAAACCATAGCCTTCCAGGAGGGGTTTTCCGGTTACTTCCTTCCAGCGCGTTGCAACGGCGTCCTGAACAGCCATCCCCCCGCCAATGGCTCCTTTTAAATGAGAAAAATCGAGGTCTTTAAAGGTCGGGCTGTTCAACAGTCCATTAAACAACGTATTCACGCCGGTCACGATGGTAAACTTGTGCTTGCGCAATTCTTTGCAGAATCCTTTCATGTCTCGCGGATTGGTGATCAATACATTTTTAACACCTGTGCTGAACATGAGCACTCCGTTTACCGTCAAGGCAAAAATGTGGTACATCGGTATGGCAGTGATAATAATGTCTTCCCCGCCTGCACTCAGATAAGGTTGAAACCAGTGCTTGATCATCGTGTTATGGGCCACCAGGTTGCCGTGTGAAAGCTGGGCACCCTTTGAAACGCCTGTGGTGCCTCCGGTATATTGCAACACTGCAATGTCATCGTTGGAGACCCGGAGCGTATGCAGCGAAAGTGACGCTCCTTTTTTCAAAACATCCTTAAAAGAGAGTGCTGTCGGAAGGTTATACGCGGGCACCATCTTTTTGATGTTCTTCACAACGAAGTTGACAAGGGCCCCTTTTACGCCACCGAGGAGATCACCCAGCCCGGTCACGATCACATGACGAATCTGTGTTTTAGAGATGATCTTTTCAAGGTTGCTGGCGAAGTTTGCAACAATGACGATGGCAACCGCACCGGAATCCTTGAACTGATGTTCCATTTCTCGCGGCGTATACAATGGATTCGTATTGACCACGATCAAACCCGCGCGCAGGGCGCCGAAAAATGCAACGGGAAACTGAAGCAGGTTCGGCATCTGAATGGCAATGCGTTCCCCCGCCTTCAGCTTCAGCTCCTGCTGGAGGTAGGCCGCAAAATCCCTGGAAAGCTTATCCACCTGCTCATAAGTGAGTTGCGCCCCCATGTTTTCGAAAGCAACTTTGGTACTGAAATTCTGACAGCTCCTTTCAAACATATCAACAACCGACTGATACTCGTTGAGTTGGATCTCATGCGGGATGCCTTCCGGGTATTTCTCAAACCAGGGAAACGTTTTCATAGTTTTCATTTTTCGGGTGTAGCATTCTTGCTGATCGGATTTGGCGAAAGAGGGTTTCTTTTTGTTGATTTTAACAAAAACGCTTATTCAAAGCAAACGATTGTTTACCAGCAAATCAATACCCCGGAAAATCTAAAGTGTGGAAAAAAAAGAAACCCACCTCCCGATCCCTATCGAAAAAGTGGGTCTAGCTCTGAATAACTCATTAACCTAAACTGAGCTGCTGTAGAGGGAGGGCTCGAACCTCCACGGAGAAGTTAGCCGCAGGACATAAGAAAACTTTAGTGGTCAACCCATTATCCTGTGTTTATCCTTTGATCTCCACCCCCGAGACAGGAGGGTATGTCTGCCAAATTTCATCACCCTACATTCTTCCCGCCGGACCACCTCACGGCATGCCGGCGGATTTGCTGTAGGGGGAGGGCTCGAACCTCCACGGAGAAGTTAGGTTTACCGATAGTCCCGAGCTCGATATTGCAATTAAGCTCGGGCAGACCGGAAAACTTTTTCCCTTACCTCCACCCCCGAGACCGGAGGGCTTGTCTGCCAGTTTCAACACCCTACAATTTGCTGTTGATTATTAATTATGCAACAAAGTACGATGATTTCTGGTCGATAGAGCAAGAAAACTTGGTATTATTGTATAATTTTTAATTTTTATTAGTATTTTTAAAGATCAGTTAAAAATGAATTTTAAATATGGCCGAAAATTTCAAAATTGATAATGTGGATCTGAAGATTTTGGAGATCCTCATGCAGGATGCTAAGAAACCCTATACAGAGGTTGCCAAAAAGGCCTTCGTATCGGGAGGTACCGTTCATGTTCGCATGAGTAAGATGGAAGAAGCGGGTATAGTTGAAAAAACCACTTTGAAAGTCAATTATGCCAGGTTAGGATACGATATCACCGCTTTTATCGGAATCTTTCTGCAAAAAAGCGCCCTTTACGAACAAGTGATGAACGCTTTGAAAGAAATCCCGGAGGTGGTCAGCATCCATTATACCACCGGCAACTACAGTATGTTTGTTAAAATACACTGTAGAGAAACCAATCACCTGAAAATAGTCCTGCACGATAAGATTCAGCAGATTGACGGTATCGAGAGGACGGAAACCATGATTTCTCTGGAAGAAAGCCTGGATCGGAGTTTGAATTTGACGGTATGACTTCCGGAATCGATTACATAACTTCTGCTTTAAAACCATGAAAAAGAACCTTTAAATCCACATTTTGTTATAGATTTGTACGTTAATTAAAATTAGTCTAAATAGGCGACGATGAGTAAAGACAACCAGGTATTAGAGGAATTCACTTCAAGGGAATACGAGCACGGTTGGTCGACCAACCTCGAGGCGGATTCCGCGCCCAAAGGTCTGAATGAGGATATTATCAGGTTTATTTCTGCCAAAAAAAACGAACCTGAGTGGCTTTTGGAGTGGCGCTTGAAGGCTTACCGGCAATGGGTCAAGATGAAAGAACCCAAATGGCCGAACGTGACCTATCCTCCTATCAACTATCAGGACATAATTTATTACTCCGCGCCGAAGCAGAGCGCAAAAGCCAAAACGATGGAGGAGATCGATCCCGAGCTTATCAAGACTTTTGAGAAGCTTGGAATTTCCCTGACGGAACAAAAACGTCTTACGGGCATTGCTGTGGATGCTGTAATTGACAGCGTTTCGGTTGCTACGACCTTTAAGGAAACACTGGGGGAACTTGGGATCATATTCTGTTCCTTCGGCGAGGCGGTTCAGAAACATCCGGATCTTATCAAAAAATATATCGGTTCGGTTGTCCCGGTTTCCGACAATTACTTTGCGGCGCTTAATTCGGCCGTCTTCACTGATGGCTCCTTCTGCTATATACCGAAAGGCGTTCGTTGTCCGATGGAACTTTCAACTTATTTCCGGATCAACGCGGCCAATACTGGCCAGTTTGAGCGAACGCTCATCGTGGCAGATGAAGGCTCTTATGTAAGTTATCTCGAAGGATGTACCGCTCCGATGCGCGATGAAAACCAACTTCACGCAGCCGTCGTTGAGATCTACGCAATGAAAGACGCGCAGGTGAAATACTCGACAGTTCAGAACTGGTACCCCGGCGACAAGAACGGAAAGGGTGGCATTTATAATTTTGTCACCAAACGCGGCCTGTGCGCTGGGGATGGATCCAAAATTTCGTGGACCCAGGTGGAAACGGGTTCCGCCATCACCTGGAAATATCCTTCCTGCATCTTAAAAGGTGATAACTCCATGGGTGAGTTCTATTCAGTAGCGGTTACCAACAATTACCAGCAGGCTGATACCGGAACAAAAATGATTCACATTGGTAAGAACACCAAATCAAGGATCGTGTCGAAGGGCATCTCCGCCGGTCATTCCCAGAACAGTTACCGCGGCCAGGTTCACATCATGAAACGCGCCTCGAATGCGCGCAATTTCTCGCAGTGCGACTCATTGCTGATGGGAGACAAATGTGGGGCGCATACTTTCCCCTATATAGATGTTGAAAGTAACACCGCAATGATCGAACACGAAGCAACGACCTCCAAGATCGGGGAAGACCAGATCTTTTACTGCCTGCAACGTGGGATCGACGAGGAGTCGGCAGTAGCCCTCATTGTAAATGGATATGCCAAGGAAGTGCTGAAACAACTTCCTATGGAATTTGCCGTTGAGGCCCAAAAACTGCTGGCCCTGACGTTGGAAGGCAGCGTGGGTTAAGTTCAGAGTTTCAATTTCAGAGTTTAAAGTTTAAATATTGGCGATGCTGACAATTAAGAATTTACAGGCAAAAATTGATGATAACCAAATCCTCAACGGGATCAATCTCGAAGTGAATGCCGGCGAAGTGCATGCGATCATGGGGCCGAACGGTTCCGGAAAGAGCACGCTGGCCTCCGTGCTCGCTGGACGGGAAGCGTTTGAAGTCGTTGAAGGAAAGGTGGATTTCCTGGGAAAAGACCTTCTGGCGATGGCCCCGGAGGAGAGGGCACGGGAAGGCGTATTTATGGCGTTCCAGTACCCCGTAGAAATTCCCGGCGTAAGCACCATCAACTTCATGAAATCCGCTGTGAACCAGATCCGCACACACCGCGGGCAGCAGTCTCTGGATGCAGTGTCCTTCCTGGGAATGATGAAAGAACGGATGAAGCTCGTTGAAATTGACCAATCCCTGTTGAACCGTTCGCTGAATGAAGGTTTTTCCGGCGGAGAAAAGAAACGCAATGAGATTTTTCAGATGGCCATGCTGGAACCCCGGCTTGCTATTCTGGATGAAACCGACTCCGGACTGGACATCGACGCTTTGCGCATCGTCGCCAACGGTGTCAATAAACTGAGAACCAAAGATAATGCTGTTATCGTAGTCACACACTACCAGCGCCTGCTCGAATACATCATTCCTGATTTCGTTCATGTGCTCTACAAAGGAAAAATAGTAAAGTCAGGAACCAAAGACCTCGCGCTGGAACTGGAGGCAAAGGGCTATGACTGGATCAAGGATGAGGTGGCGATCGTATAGATCCGGAAATTTCAAAACTTGGATATAATCAACCATCAGGTATTGGGCATAAGGTAAGCGCACAAATGGATCTCATAACATCAGATAAAAGTATCAGCACAGAAGTTTCTTCGTTTATTCAGCGCAGGATGCGGAATGTCTCCGACCCGCTGAGAACGGCAGCGCTGGAGCATTTTCAACAGCTCGGACTGCCCCTGAAACACGAAGAATATAAGTACACGCCGCTAACCCGCCAACTGGAAAAGAATTTTACTTTTCAGCAGGTAGCAACGGCGCCTGTACTGAAAGATTTAAAGGAATTTCTCATCCCCAATCTCGATGCCAACATTCTCGTGTTTTATAATGGCGTTTTTTCCAACGAGTTGTCCGAGGTCCGTTCTCCCGCCTCGCAGCTCTCCATTCAAAGCCTGGAGGATGCCCTGACCTCAAAAAATATTACTGCGACTGAACATTTCAGCCAGCATCTGAATTTCAAAGCCGATGCTTTTGCGGCCTGGAATACTGCCGACTGGAAAGCCGGGTTGTTTGTGCATGTTCCCGATAACGCGGTAGTTGATAAACCTGTTGTCATTCATTATATCAATGACGCGTCCTCCGGAGAGGTGATCGCGATCAACCGCAACCTGATTGTAATGGGAGTGAACAGCCAGGCAACCATTGTGGAAAAATTCAACTCCGCCGGCGCGGGGAACCACTTCTCCAACCTGGTCAATGAGGTGTCAGTGGGAGACAATGCGAGGATGGACTATTACAGCATCCAAAATGACAAGGGCAACCGGTATCAGTTTACCCATACGGAGATCCATCAGAAAAACGCGAGCCGCGTAAACACTTACAGCTTTAACCTTCAGGGCGCGATTCTTCGCACCAACCTGAACCTGATCATCGACGGTGAAGGAATCGAGTCGCATATGTATGGTCTTTATCTCCTGACGGGAAATACCCTTGCAGACAACCATACGGTTGTAGACCATAAAAAACCTAACTCCCTTACCAATGAGTTGTATAAGGGCATTATGGACGAAAACTCGAAGGGGGTTTTCAACGGAAAGATTTTCGTCAGACCGCAAGCCCAGAAAACAAATGCTTTCCAGGCCAACCGCAATATCTTATTATCCGATCGCGCCACCGTGAATACGAAACCACAGCTAGAGATCTGGGCCGATGACGTGAAATGTTCTCACGGATGCACCACGGGGCAGCTCGATGAGGAGGCCCTGTTCTATTTGCGAACCCGCGGCATTCACAAAGACGCCGCGCGCGCCATGATGTTATACGCCTTTGCCGGAGAGATTACGGAAAAGATCCCACATGATGGCATTAGGGACTATATAGATGTTGCCATCGGGGAACGGCTTCAAAGGAATTTCTAGATCTATGGAGACAGCGCAAAAACCGGTCACAATCGACGTGGAAAAGATCAGAAAGGAATTTCCCGTCTTACACCAACAGGTGAATGGACGGGAACTGGTGTACCTCGACAATGCCGCCACTAACCAAAAACCAAAAAGGGTTATCGATGCCCTCGTTGAATACTATTCCGGCTACAACGCAAACATCCACAGGGGCATTCACACACTGGCTGAGAAAGCAACCAAAGCATATGAACAGACCCGCGAAACCGCCAGGGATTTTATCAATGCCACTTCGGCGGAGCAGATCATATTTACCCGAGGGGTGACCGAGAGTATCAACCTGGTGGCCGCAACGTACGGCAGAGCCTTTGTCCAGGCTGGCGATGAGATCATGATCTCGACGCTCGAACACCATTCCAACATTGTGCCCTGGCAGTTTGTTTGTGAAGCAAACAACGCGACGCTGAAAATCATACCTGTTACCCCCGAGGGAGAACTTGACCTGGAGGTATATAAACAGAATTTGTCGTCACGCACCAAAATTGTAGCGGTAAATCACGCTTCCAACAGTTTGGGAACGATAAACCCCGTAAAAGAGATCATCCGGCTCGCGCATGAGGTTGGCGCTGTGGTGTTGATCGACGGAGCGCAGGCCGGCGCACACCTTACCATTGATGTGCAGGAACTGGATTGTGATTTTTATTGCCTCTCCTCCCACAAGATGTACGGACCTACCGGTACAGGCATACTTTACGGTAAACGCGAATGGCTGGAAAAAATGCCGCCATACCAGGGCGGCGGGGAAATGATCAGTAATGTGACGTTCGAAAAGACTACCTACAACGATCTGCCATATAAATTTGAAGCCGGAACTCCGAACATCGCCGATGTGATCGCATACCGGCACGCCATGGAATTCATCCTGGAATTGGGGCGCGAAAATATCGCTGCGTATGAACATGAATTGCTGCGATATGCTACGGCAAAATTTTCAAAACTAAAATCCGTAACCCCGGTGGGTACAGCAGCAAACAAAGTCGCTGTACTGGCTTTTACCGTAGACGGAATTCATCATTTTGATGTAGGTCAGATGCTTGACGCACGCGGAATCGCCGTAAGAACCGGCCACCATTGCACCCAGCCCCTGATGGATTGTTATAAGATCGAAGGAACTGTTCGCGCCTCTTTTGCCGTTTATAATACAAAGAAGGAAATCGATCAGTTGGTCGAGGGACTGGAAAGGATCATCAACTTCATGAAGTAGAAATTTTTTATTTTAATGACCATTAACCAAATACAGGACGACATCATCAACGATTTCTCCCTTCTTGACGGAGACATGGAAATGACTGTGTTCTACATCATGGAATTGGGTCAGAAACTTCCGGATATGCCGGAATCAGAAAAAACAGAAGACAATATTGTTAAGGGCTGCCAGTCCAAAGTATGGTTGACCGCTTCGCTGGACCAGGACCATATCCACTTTCGCGCCGACAGCAATACAGCGATCACCAAAGGTCTGGTCAGTTTGTTAACGCGAATTTTCAACGGGCAGGCCCCCGATGCTATTCTTAACGCCGATCTCTATTTCATGAACCGGATCGGAATGGACCGTTTTATCGGAACCCAAAGGTCGAACGGTTTTGCGGCCATGATCAGACAAATGAAATTATACGCGTTGGCGTTTAAAACCAAAAAAGAGGTAAACTCATGAGTGAACAGGTTTCAAATACAGAACAGAGGGCTTCAGACGCGGCGATTCCGGATCTGCAGGAAAAAGTTTTGCAGGCAATAAAAACAATCTACGACCCGGAGATACCAGTGGATATTTATGAGCTGGGGCTGATCTATGAGATCAACATTTACCCGGTCAATAACGTCTTTGTGCTGATGACCCTTACCTCACCCTCCTGCCCGTCGGCGGAAGTCATTCCGGGTGAAGTAGAGCAAAAACTCAAGACGATCGAAGGGATAAACGAAGTGAAAGTCGAAGTGACATTCGACCCGCCCTACACACAGGAGATGATGAGTGAGGCGGCCAAACTCGAACTTGGATTCATGTAAATGACAAGCCCCGCCAAAGCTAAAGCTAGGCGGCGAACAGCTGAATAAACGAATATTAACCTAAATAACACAATTAATATGTATCCTGAACAATTGGTAGCTCCGATGCGCACTGATTTGACCAGTGCAGGCTTTAAGGAATTAAAAACTCCTGATGAAGTCGAGAGCGAATTAAAAGATCAAAAAGGTACCACTTTGCTGGTGATCAATTCCGTCTGCGGATGCGCCGCAGGGGCCGCGAGGCCAGGAATAAAATGGGCTTTGGAAAATTCAGAAAAGAAGCCAAATTCATTGACAACTGTATTCGCCGGAGTTGACAAAGAAGCGGTGTCAAAGGCCCGTGAATACACACTTCCGTATCCACCCTCGTCCCCCGCTATCGCTTTATTCAAAGACGGCGAATTGGTTCATTTCGTGGAACGTCACCATATTGAAGGCAGAAATGCCCAGATGATCGGACAACACCTTGCAGAGGTATTCGAAGAATATTGTTAGGCGCCTGATCGACTATGTCTATGGATGGAACCTACCGTGCCACCCATAGACATTTTTTGCTTCGAGAAAAAATGCCTGTGTCATCCTGATTCCTGCCGGGGCATCTACAAGATACCCTTCTCCAAAATCAGCCTGGTTTCTTCCAGGTCAAGTTCATATTCGATTTTCCGCAGAGCCTCCGCACTGATAGACCCCTCTTTGCGGAGTTTAAGGATCAGTTCTCTTTCTTTGTTCAACAACTCCTGCTGGATGACAGGAAGTTTATCCACAAGTACCGCTTGTACATTTTGTATGGTTTCGCCTTTACGGATACGTTGGATCCTGATCTCGTATTTTGTTTTAATAAGATTCAGCCCCTCATCGGTAAGGTCCAGTGAATAGTTTTCTTCAATATGTTCGATCACAGCGGACGCCACCGAGAGGCGCGCGTTCAACTCCTGCTCATGGGCCTTCCCATCCGGTTTGATGCCCAGCCACTTAATCAAAGGGCGAAGGGTTAATCCCTGCACCACCAGGGTGGAGAAAATGACAGAGAAGGTTAAAAAAATTATCAGGTTTCTGTTCGGAAATGGTTGCGATCCCTCGATCATGAGGGGAATTGCCAGCGCTGCCGCGAGGGAGACTACACCCCGCATACCCGACCATGCAACAATGGTGACTAATTTCAGATTTACTTCCGGTTCAGCCTCCCTGATTTTTCTGCTGAGCCTTGGAATGTAGGCTCCGGGGTAGACCCAGAGGATCCGCCCTGCTATCACCGCCAGACTAACAATCGCACCGTACTTCAATAGCATTACAAACGAATGGCCTTCGATACTGTCTAATATCATGGGCAGCTGAAGGCCGATCAAAATAAAAACCACACCATTTAATACAAAAATAGCCGTACCCCATGAGCCATAGGCCTGTAACCTGGTCTGGTGGCTGAATATTTCAGATGCATGCCAGGAGAGGTACAATCCGCAGGATACTACTGCAAGCACGCCTGAAAGATGTATGCTCTCCGCCATCAGGTAAACAATAAAGGGCGTGATGAAGGTCAGGGTCGTATCGGTCGTTGGATTGTCGGGGGTAATTTTGTGAATCCATTTAAAAACCCAGGCCATTATCAGACCCACGATAATTCCACCTGTGGCCACGAGAATGAATTGAATGCCAGCGTCCCAGATACTGAAGACCCCCGTGACCACTGCAGCCACCGCATACCGGTAGGCAATTAATCCCGTTGCATCGTTCACAAGACTTTCACCTTCCAACACCGTTATGATGCGTTTGGGAACATTCAACCCTTTCGTAGAAGCGGTTGCGGCAATGGCATCGGGTGGGGATATGATGGCACCTAAAACAAAAGCCTCAGGCCAGCCTACGTTTGGAATGAAGATGTGAGCAATCCACGCTACGGCGCAGGTTGTAAATATCACGCACCCGATGGCCAGCAACGTGATAGGGCGTTTTGCGGCTTTGAAATCGGGCCATGAGGTGTTCCAGGCGGCCGAATACAAGATCGGAGGAAGAAAAATAAGGAATACAACGTCGGGGCTGAGGCTTATCGCGGGTAAACCTGGAATTAATCCGATGCCAATGCCCGATAGCACAAGCAATATTGGATACGGGATCCTGATACGGTCTGTGACTTCGGCTAGGGCTGTAACAACCGCCAGTAAAATTATGACCGTTGCAATACTTTCCATCCCAAAGGGTAATTAAAAACTGAATTTTTTCAGAAACTCGCCGAGATCTTCTTTTAAAGTGCGCGAATTTCTGATCTGGAGCGTATCGGTGATCAGGGGATTGACCTTTACGTTCAGTTCATGTAAACGCAAATGTTGATTGATAAATATAAACTCAAGATCCGGTATCAACTCTTTCAGTACATCCAGGATATCAATCACCTTTAGATTCTTGTCAACGATGTTGTAAACATCACTGGGAAGATCCGCTGTAAGCAGGCTATTCAATGCTTTGGCGACCATCTCAATGTGAATAAAGGTCCGGGATTGTTTTCCGTCACCCTGAATGGTAATAAGGCGGTTGAAGTTGGCCTCAAAAATGAATTTATTGATGACAGCATCAAAGCGCATACTTTTACTGTAACCATACACGTTTCCGCAACGCATAATGTATGTGTCGATCTTCCCGATCAGCCTTCGAACATGCTCCTCACCCCGAAGTTTAGACACCGCGTAAAATGTCTGGGGATCCGGTGGCTTATCCTCGTGCGCCGGAATCTTTGAAGATCCGTAAACGCCTGTGCTGCTGGTGTAGATAAAACGTTTCACATCGCTGGTTTCAACGGCGTATACAAGCTCGGCTGTTCCCCAATGGTTCACCTGCTCATAAGCGTGCGCATCCGCATTCGCAAACGGCGTTGTCACCTTCGCCGCCATGTGGTACACCACATCCACACCCTGCAAATGCTTTTTCAGCGCCCGAGAATCCAGCAGCTCCCCCTTCACAAATGATATCTTCTGATGCTTTTGAAGTCTTAATCCCAAAAATATATTGAAGTTGGGCCGGCTGAGATTATCATAGATAATAACTTTTTCAACCTTGGGATTGTTAACCAGCAACGTAATAAGCTCGGTACCAATGTACCCGGCACCTCCGGTAACTAAAACTTTCATTTATCGTGAGTGGTGAGTAGTGACTGACATCTATTCAACTTATCTGGTTGGTTGTTTGTATATTCTCTTTATATCTGCCGTCAGGCGCGAGCATGGCATCCAAACAATTTACCGGCCCGATCGTTCGAACGCTCTATGCCTGGCGGTCCTTCCAATTCCTGAGGCGTCAGCCGTGAACGCAGCATCTGAATACCATCGGACCAAAAATCCTAATTCTTCACGCCATTTCCAAAATGTGATACCCTTCGGGACCAACGCACGACTCACGACTGAAGACCTACGATTTTCACTTATTGATTAAATCCGTATGCAGGCCGCACTCCACCTTGTTCATCCCAAACCAACGTGCTTCGCGTTCCTGCATTTCGGGATCGATTCTTCGCGTGCAGGGTTCGCACCCGATGCTTATGAACCCTTTCTCTTCCAGGGGGTGTTTAGGTAGATTAAATTCCTTCTGATACTGCCAGATCATCTTCGGATTCCAGTCGAGCATAGGATGAAAACGCACACATCCGTGTTTGGCAGGTTGTTCCACTTTCATTGCCGCACGAACGGCACTCTGGTCGGCACGGACACCGTTGATCCAAACATCATGCGACATCAGTATCGCGTCCACCGGCTGCGTCTTGTTTAAATAACAGCAATGATCAGGATCTGAAGTAAAGAGCAATTTTCCATCCGAATCCCGCTGCATATATTTTGGGACATCCGACCTGAGATCCATGGTGTGGATACCGAACAATTCTGTGATCTGATCGCGGAACTTCACGGTATCCGGAAAATGATACCCTGTATTGATAAAATAAACCGGGATCTTATTGTCTATCCTGCTGAGCATATGCAACAGCACCAGACTGTGCGACTGAAAAGAGGAAGTGGTAAAAAGGGACTTGCCAGCCTCTTTATAAACTTGGATCTGATCCTTTATTTCCTCAAAAGTCATGTCTATTCGTTATTTAAAAAATTGTGGGTCAGAAACTTATGGAAAGTTTGTGAATTGCCGCTTCATCTACTACCTTCGGTCTGAACCTAACCATTCCAACTTGAACCTGAAATATCGTTTACTGCTGGCCCTTTTGCTGACCTTGCTGATATTCTGTTCCCAGACGATCTTTGGTCAGTCACTTTCAAAGTCACATCCAAAATTAACCATTATTAAAAGGAATTAGATCCAATTTCTGAATAGCGGGTTAATTTTTCTTTCCTCAAACGATTGTGTGACATCCAAATGCCCTCCATTTCTTGGAGATTGCATACGTTTTGGATTTATTTAACACATGAATCAAAAGGTTGCCGCCTTTACCTGCACACACTCCCCAAATCTGCCCGAGCTCTTACATCAACTTAACTGTTCCCTGGCCCTCAGCACTTACCAGGCAGGAAAGGTCGTCCTGATCAGCGCATTGAACAATAACCGTCTGATCCAGCTTCCCAGATCCTTTCCCAAACCCATGGGTATTGCCGCCGAAGGTTCCAAAATGGCTATCGCCACTCTGTCCGAAATAATCGTGTACAACAACGCCAGCCGCATGGCGGCCAATTATCCGCAACAACCCGATACCTATGATGCATTGTATCTGCCACGGGCTACCTATTTCACAGGAGAGGTCGACATTCATGACCTGCACTGGATGGGGGAGGTCCTCCTAGCCGTCAACACGCGATTCAGTTGCCTGTCCGTTGTGGATCACCGGTTCAGTTTTATGCCCCAATGGAAACCCTTTTTTATTTCCAGCATCACACCTGCGGATCAATGTCATCTGAACGGGGTGGCCTTTGAAAATGGCAAGCCAACCTATGTGACCGCGCTTGGCCAATCCGACGAGCCTGAAGGGTGGCGGAAGAACAGAGAGACGGGCGGCATTGTCATGGAAGTTGCCTCCAATACCATCGTTGCCGGCGGTTTGTCCATGCCGCACTCTCCGAGGATGTACAGCGGCCAGCTATACCTGCTGGAATCTGCCTCAGGCCATCTTGTGTGCATCGATCCTGCGAGCGGAAGAAAAGAAACGGTATTGGCCCTCAACGGATTTGCCCGGGGCATGGATAAGGTGGACGACTACGTCTTCATCGGGTTGTCGCAGTTGAGGAAAAAAACCGGCGCATTCCAGGATCTGCCCATCGCCAGCAAATCGATATTCTGCGGTATCGTGGTGGTACACCTGCCGTCTGCCCGCATCGTGGGTCATCTTCAGTACGAAAACAGCGTGGAAGAGATCTATGATGTTCGCATATTACCCGGGATGAAAAGACCCGGACTCGTCAGCGCCCAGAAAGCTGAACACCGGATGGCCATCACAACGCCGGAACAGGATTACTGGGCGGTATTAAAACAGGAAAAGAATGAAAACCAGGGAGGAGATCCTGCAATTGCTTAAAAATGAAATAGCCTCTGAAACAGGGATTTCTGTTTCGGAGATAAGCGATTCATCCAGCTTTTTCGAACTGGGGCTTAACTCCATCAGCGCCGTTTTTATTCTGGATGTGCTCGAGAAAAAATTACAGGTCGAAATGAACCCACTTTTTTTCTGGGACTACCCCACCGTTGTACTCCTGGCGGACTATATAACCACGCTCCAAACAAAATGAACACCCTCTTGTGGAAGCCCCTGGATGAAGAGAATATCCGCAACCCTTACGGGATGTACGCAACCTTGCGTCAGACAGACCCTGTTCACCAGGCACAGACGGGCGAATGGATCATCACGCGCTATGATGACATCAGGCACATCCTGAAAAGCGGGGCCTTTGAAAGCGGAAACCGCCTAAGCTGGTTAAAGAAAGGTATCCGGTATTTTGACAATAAGCAGGAAGATTTCCGCGCTATTTACCAGGCGATGAATTCGTTTGTCCTCATGCTGAACGATGCCCAACACGCGCGGATCCGTAACTTTATCGCCAGGGCCTGGAATAGCCGCGACATCGACGGTCTTATCCTCGACAACATACATACCGTACTCAACGGCATCAACGAAAAAGAATTTGATTTTGTCGCGCGCTTCGCGCAACCCGTTCCCGTATACACCATCTCGGGAATTCTCGGGATTCCCGTCACAGACTACCAGCGCCTGTTGCAACTCGGCGTGGCCATGACCAAAACACTTGACCTCTATATTTCCCTGAAAGACCTTGTAACCATGAATGAAGCCGCCAAAGACTTCATCGGATACTTTCGGGATCAAATCAGGTTAAAACAAGTTAATCCGGATGGCGGGCTGCTCAGTCGAATGATCCAAAAGAACAAGGAAGAAGATGCGGGACTCTCGGAAGAAGAAATGACCTCGATCGGCATCTTTCTCTTCACCGCTGGCGAAGAAACCTCCGCTGGACTCATCAGCAACGCCGTGTTACATCTCGCGCAGCATCCCGGCCAGTTGGATTCCCTGCGCAAAGACCCCGCCCTGATCGATTCTGCTGTAGAGGAAGTGTTAAGATATGATTCCGTCGTTCAACTGTTGGGCAGGATCGCAAAGGATGAGGTCATTGTCGGTAAAACCTTGATCCGCCCAGGTGCGCCTGTTACATTGGTCATCGCTGCGGGGAACCGCGATCCCGACGCATTTGAACAACCCGATCAGTTTATCATTGCCCGCAAACCTAACCGACACCTTTCCTTTGGCAGCGGAATCCATTACTGCCTGGGCGACTGGCTGGGAAGAAGACAATCACAGCTAACCGTGGCCGCGTTCCTGCAACGCTATCCAAAGATCACCCTGCCCGAACAACAACTCTCCTGGTATAAGAATATCGCCGTAAGGAGGCTGGATGCGCTTAGGATAAGGGTGGACGGTGGCCGGTGAGACACACTATATTCGAAATGCGCCA
>Ga0299914_10001212_pt1 | contig 16826 bp, 21 predicted proteins | sample RVTome_10_FD_201361 | JGI IMG/M metagenome (GOLD analysis project Ga0299914, IMG submission 201361) | Soil microbial communities from uranium-contaminated site in the Upper Colorado River Basin, Wyoming, United States - RVT153D57 (version 2) ...
ACGGCTGGTTCGAGCACCGGGGCACCTGGGCGGAGGTAACCGTCGGGACCGTCATCGGGACCAAGAAGCGCTCCGAGGCATTCGAGGTCCTGGCGACCGCGCACGGGACTCAGGTCCAGGAGGGCTATACGCTCTGGTTCCAGATGAAGAACCTGGTCACCGGCGAGGTCCTCGCCGTCGAGCCGAAGTTCAAGGTCTCGCCGGTAACCATCCTGACGCGGGATCCTCGTGATCGTGTGACGGCCCCGCCGACCGAGCCGACCGACACCCAGGCCATCCTGCTCCTGATCCAGGAGCTCGGCGCCGAGACGATGGCCAGCCACGATACGGCCACCGGCGAGGTGGTCTGTCCGGACTACGTCGTCCGGAGTCACCTGACCGGCCCGAAGAAGGTCCAGCGGGGTCTCCGTGAGCATCTCCTGTTCGCTCACAGCCTCACCGTCGAGGAGATGGACCACTGGGAGGATGACCTGAAGAACCTCAACAGGATCCACTCCGAGGCTCACACAAATCCGCAGGCCGGGACGGGATTCCCGCACCGCCATGTGCCCGAACTCGACCCCGAGATGATGGGCTGATCTCACCATCTGAGATTCAACTTGCAGGAAACCTAGAAGATCCTCTAGGATTCTGACATCAGCAACAAACCAGGAGGAAACGTGCAGCTCGACATCTTCAAGAACATCCCTGGCCTCAAGGCCGACGACCTGGAGGAGCAGGCCGAGGAGCGCAAGCCCAATCCCTACCCGAACGGGCCGGTCAAGTACAAGACCCCCACCAACGGGCAGGTCCGCCGGGCGGCGAAGCGTCACAAGCTCGCCCAGGAGCGCAAGCACATCTTCAAGCTCCGGAAGCAGCACTGGGCTCTCCGCGTCGAGGCCGCACACCTGGTCGCTTTCCTGGCCGCCGCCGAGAAGGACGGCCGTCAGGACGCCATCGACTGGATCGAGGAGCGCTACGAGTCGGTCGAGAAGGCCGAGGCTCGCCTGCGTGCCATCTACGGCGAGGAGGACTGACGTGACGCTCGAATTCCAGCCCTGGCCCAAGATCGCCAGGCTCAACCGCCGGATGGTCATCACGGAGAAGATCGACGGCACCAACGCCGCCGTCATCATCACCGAGGACGGCGAGGTCGGCGCCCAATCCCGCAACCGTCTCCTGACTCCGGAGTCCGACAACTTCGGCTTCGCCCGCTGGGTCCAGGAGAACGCCGAGACCCTCTCGCGCCTCCTCGGCCCCGGCCGCCACTTCGGCGAATGGTGGGGCTCGGGCATTCAGCGCGCCTACGGCCTCAAGGGCGTCGGCGGCAAGCGATTCAGCCTCTTCAACGTCGCTCGCTACGGCGAGGTCGACTTCTCGGAGATCCCGAACGTCAGCACGGTGCCGGTCCTCTATGAGGGTCTGTTCTCCGAGTACGTCATCCGGGCCGAGCTCGACCACCTGGAGCGCGAGGGCTCCGTCGCCCAGCCGGGCTTCGGTAACCCCGAGGGCATCGTGATCTTCCACGAGGCCTCCCGTCAGATGTTCAAGGTCACCATCAAGGGCGACGAGGCCCCGAAGGGTCAGGTGGGGTGAGGTGTCGAGCGTTCCCCTGAAGATCACCTACTTCGCCGAGCCGGTCCCCGAGAGCCAGCGCATCTGGCTCTGGTGGCGTCGCTTCCGGGTTATCAAGAAGGAGTCGATGACCCTCAACGTACGCCGCTCGGGCGCCACGCTGGAGAAGGGTCCGGTCGACTTCGCCACCTACAGCGAGGTCTCCTGGCACTGGTCGGCCGACGCTGCCGAGGCCAAGGCCGACGCCCTCAACAAGTGGTACGGGCGCTGACTTGAAGGTCACAGACTTCTTCGACGTCACGCAGGGGCCGCCGCGCGATAAGCACGGTCGGCCCCTGCTGATCCCGCGCGGAGGAACCGAAGACGATCGCCAGTGGTACACGCGAGCATCCTCGCTGGGCGACACGATCGAGAACTTCGCCTTCCTCCACAAGTGGAAGATGCGCTACCTCGCGGTAGGCCTCTCCCGCAATATGGATCTCATCCGGCTCGCCGCGACCGAGATCTACACCACCGGCTTCGGTAAGGGTGACAGCAAGGAGAACACCGCCTCCGGGAAGCGCATCGACGATGTGATCGACCGGGCGCTGGAGCGAGCGAAGATCCACGAGAAGGCCGACTACGGTACGGCCGTCCATGCTCGCACCGAGCCAGGCAACCAGGGTGTCGACCCCGACGAGATGCAGGCCATCGAGGTCCAGTCCTTCTGGGACCTCGTCGCCGAACTCGGCATCGTCATCATCGGGACCGAGTTGTTCACCGCGAACGACGAGGTGCGCACGGCCGGAACCTTCGACCACCTGATGTACGTCCCGGGCTACGGGATCATCATCACGGACAAGAAGACCTCCAGCAAGGCCTCCGAATCGTACGACGTCCAGCTTTCGGTCTACGCCAACGCTGACCTCTACGACTACGAGACCGACCAGCGCACGACCCTGGAGGATTATGTCCGCGCCGCTGGCTGGGATCCGGCCCTGATCAACCGGGAGGATGGCCTCATCTTCTGGATCAAGAACGGGCGTACGCAGACCCGCTTCCTGGACCTCAAGAAGGGCTACCAGGCCGCCCGGGTGGCCGCCTGGGTCCGCGATGAGCACCACACCAAGGGAACGGCGAAGGATGTCACGAAGGAGATCCGAGTCGCCGTGGCCCTCCAGCGGGCACAGCTCCTGGAATTCATCCAGTCGGCCTCTGGTCTTGACATCCTCGGCCTCCTGTGGAACGATCGCAGGAACCAGGCCATCTGGACCGACGCCCACACCGAAGCAGCGAAGAAGCGAAAGGCGGAACTGACGTGACATCGTTCGATCCGAACAACCACGAGCACGACGGGGACGAGAACTGCCTCAACGACGACGGCAGTGTCCATGTCTTCGAAGAGGCGGCCGACCCCAACTGGGAATGGTCTCCCTGGGATGGCCTGGGCGTCCTGGCCCACACCCTCGGTGGCGTGATGAACATGGTCGGGCAGGGGTTCACCCTCCTCGCCCGCGAGTTCTACGCCGCCGGGCAGTTCTCCCGAAAGCAGCGGGAGGAGATGCGGGCCAAGTTCGAGGCCGCCCAGCGCCGGAAGCTCATCATCGACGACATCCGCTCCCTGGAGCGCGGCGAGGTCGACGATGGCTGACATCATGCTCGACGTCGACGACGTCATGATGCCATGGGCCGAGGTTATCCGGGATGAGGCTGTAGCACTCGGCCTCATCCCGGAGGGGACCTCCTGGGCATCCTGGGAGCAGTGGAGCGACTGGGGGATCGACAAGTCCCTATGGTTCCGGGCTGTCGCGTCTGCCAACATCAAGGGGCTCTATACCAAGACCGCCCCCTACCCCGGCGCCGTCGACGCGGTCAACCGCCTCCTCTGGGAGGGCCACCGAGTCCACGTCGTCACTGCCCGACAGGGAAAGCACATCGAGAAGATCACGCCGGAGTGGTTCCATGACTTCGGCATCGGCTTCACGACGATGACCTTCACCCGCGACAAGGCGAGTGCCCAGGAGTACCTCGGGGTGTCGTTCGACTATGCGATCGACGATGGTATCCACAATTGGATGGACCTGTCGGCGGCCGGGGTCAACGCCTACCTGATGCACCAGCCCCACAATGGTGAGGCGAACACGGCCCGGCGGGTCTACAACATGGCCCAGTTCACGGCCACCGTTCTACTACAGGAGGAACTACGTGACGCAGCAGCCTGAGGGCGAGGCCCAGGAGGTCCGCATCTCCTACGAGCGCGATGAAGACATGGTCAAGATCAAGCTCACCCTCGGTGACGCCTCGATCAAGATCAAGTCCACCTCCGAGCAGGGTGGCGAAGATGCCGCCATGCTCGTCCGGATCCTGCCCCAAGCCCTGGAGCAGACCTACGACCAGATGGCCCTGGAGGACCAGTGACTACCACCTACATCATCATCCTGACCGCGATGGTCGCCTGGAGCACCTTCGGGACGCTGGCCTCGGTTGCCAGGGGGGATGGCGTCTTCGCCCTCATCCTGAACGCTCTGTTCATCGCTGGCCTGCTCTACCTCGGCGGGGCGATCGGATGACCGAGGTACGTACGACGTCATCCACCGGCGGCCAGAAGGGGGTCAAGCCCGAGCGTTATGACCTCCTCCCCAAGGAGGCCCTCGACTCGATGGCCCGCGTCTACGCCTTCGGCGCCGAGAAGTACGCCGACCACAATTGGCGGAAGGGCTACGAGTGGTCGAAGTCCTACGCGGCGGCCATGCGTCATCTGACGGCGTTCTGGAACGGGGAGACCTTCGACGAGGAGTCCGGCCTTCCCCACCTCGCCCACGCGGCCTTCCACCTCAACGCCATGATGACGTGGCTGGAGCGTGACGGCGAGGGTGGCCAGTTTGACGACCGCTGGACCAACTCCCCGGCTCTCCAGGAGTCGATGACGCAGGAGGCTATCCAGGAGGTCGCCGACGACTTCGCCCGGAAGTACGGCTCAACGCCGTCGGTGCCGCCCGCCTTCTCGGCCCTCCCTGAAGGCTGGCAGGATGCTGGCTACATCTCCGAGGACGGTGCTGTCGAGGAGCCCGACAACGGCGCCACCTGGCAGCATCCCGAGGACAAGATCTCGAAGCGTGCTGTCGAGCAGCATTTCGTCCAGATCCACTTCAACGGCGACCCCCACCGCGTCTCTTCCGATATCCAAGAGATGCTGAACCAGAACCACATCAGCGCTCGTCGTTCCAGGTACTGAGACACCCGGCGGCGCCGACTTGTGAATGTCGGCGCCGCCATGTAGAGTTCTTCCTACCGGCCCGCTAGAGGGCAGGCCGGTAGGTCGGGGAGTGACCAGATGGGCTCCCCGTTATTAGCCCCAGGAGGCAACATGACCGACTTCTTCAGCAACATCGGCGGCGGCGGAGCACCCACTGCCAACCTCAAGGCCATCGGCGACTTCGTCCACGGCGAGGTAGTGGACTTCTTCGAGAAGGACTACGTCCCGTTCGGCAAGACCGACCCCGAGAAGAACAAGGACGGCTCGAACCGTCAGCAGCTCGTCGTGATCGTCCAGACCGCGAACCGCAACTGGGCGGGCGTCTCCAAGATCCCGGACGTCGACTCGACCGACCCCAGCAAGGGCAAGAAGGACCCGTCGCTGGACGACGGCAAGCGCGCGGTCTACGTGCCTGAGCGCTCGAACATCCAGTACGCCATCGGTCGCGCCCTCACGGCGGCCGGTGCTGGCTTCGAGAAGGGCGGCACGCTCGGCGTGAAGATCGCCAACCTGGAGGACACCGGCAAGGGCAATCCCCTGAAGGTCCACGAGGCTGTCTACACCCCCCCGGCGGCTGGCGCTGCCTTCTTCGGCTCCGAGGCTCCGGCCCAGACGCCCGCTCCGGTGGCTCAGGAGCAGGCCCAGGCTCCGGCTCCCGCCCCGGCTGCACCCGCACCGCAGGCTGCCCCGGCTCCGGCCGCTCAGCCCGCTGTCGACCCGTGGGGCGGCTCGGCCACCCCGGCTACCCCCCCGCCGTTCTGACGGTGATCCCCTGAGGCGGGGGCTCTGGATTCGTCCGGGGCCCCCGCCTTTGTAGTTCCGTAGGAGGAACCATGACCGAAAACTTGACAGCCCGCTGGTCCGAGTGTGAGGATGGCACCATCCAGGCCGCCTGGACCGATGAAGACATCGAACTGTGCGATCGAGAGATCGACGCGAAAGGACAAGAATGACGAACGCCGTCAGCACCGCCAAGCGCAACGAGTACCGTCAGCGCAACTACGCCCAGACCGCCGCAGACGCTCGCAATTCGCGAGTCGAGTGGACCGAACGTGAGGATCAGATGGTCCTCGCTCACTCAATCCCCGACCGAGAGTTGGCCGCCAAGATCGGCCGCTCCGTCCAAGCCATCCAGATCCGCCGCTCGCGGATCAAGTGAGGAGCAGCATGACCAACCTGAAGATCACCGACAAGATCGTCGAGGTCGACGTCCCCGAACACTGGAAGCGTGGCGTCGGCGTACGCTCTTCCGTGATCGAGGCCCTCGTGGAAGGAGTATTGGCTCAGGAGCCTCTCTCCATCGCGCACGACAAGCCCGTCCTGGATGACGATCGGCATGTCATCTCGATCCGGCTCTACTTCTGGGGCGAGCCCGAGCCCGAGGAGGACCTGGAGGCGAAGCACCAGCAGCGCGTCGAGAAGCTTGTGGGTGACCACCAGGCGGTCGAGCGGGAGCAGGCGCGACAGAACCGCATCCTTCAGGAGCAGGTCAACACCCTGAACGGCTTCATGCGTCGGATCGCGCAGACGAACTCCGGGATGACCAGGAATCAGACCATCCAAGAGTGGCTGGGCTGGAAGTCTGGCGTCGACGTGCGTCGAATCGAGCGCGGCCTCTGATGGCTAAGGATCGGCCGTGCATGGTCTCGGACTGTCCCTACCCGGCATACAAGGGCAAGCGGAAGTGCGGATGGCACTGGATGCTGACCCAGCCCGCCGACGTCCAGCGCCAGGCCGCCCTGAACCGTCTGAGCATGGCAGCCGTTCACCGGGCTCGCGTCCCGAAGTCGGAGTGGCCGGAGGGCCAGCGATGGTGCTCGGGCTGCCAGAGCTTCGTGCCGCTCTTCTACTGCTCGGGCTCGCGCTGCAAGTCCTGCGCCTCGTCGGCCGCCCATGCGAAGTCGATCGAGGACAAGTACGGCATCACCGACGAGCGATACCAGGAACTGTTTAAACAGCAGAACGGGCGCTGCGCCGTCTGCCGGAACAAGCCGCGTACGCAGAGGCTGGCCGTCGATCACGACCATGTCTCCGGCGAGGTTCGGGGACTGCTCTGCAAGCGGTGCAACCATGACCTGCTCGGCGGCGGTCACGATGACGTCGAGATCCTGTGGAGGGCGGTCGCGTACCTGCTCTTCCCGCCCGCGCAGGGACCGATGCCGGACACGAGGACCGTGCTGGCGGCCCTGGAGAAGCGTCTTGAACTCAAGGCCCTACTCCGTGAGCCGAAGCCCGTCAGCGACGATCCTCCGCCGTTCTGAGGATGCAGAAGAGCCCCGAGGCGACCGACGTCTCGGGGCTCTTCTGTTACCTGAGGTAGCGAACCGGTAGGTGGTACCAGTCTACTAGAAGTCGGCGTGTCCGTCGAAGTCGTCGTCGTCCTCCACGACCTCACCGGAGCTCGGGGTGTTCGCGTCGGCGAGAGAGCCCGCACCGAACAGGCCCATGCTGGCGAAGAAGGCGACGACGGCGGTGACGATCTTCTCCACGTTCGCCGGGACATCGAAGCCCAGCGTGGTGTCGTTCAGGACGACGAGCAGGCCCAGTACGGCGGCGAAGGCGACCCACTTGAGGGTCTTGTAGACGATCACCCGGGTCTTCTCGGGCAGACTGGCGAGCATGTTGTTGACGACGGTCAGAAGCGGAATGTTCACGGGTCCTCCTAGGGAATGTTGCTAGCCCTATCAGTTTAGCGGAAGACCGCTCCTGTCGACGAAATGCCTCGTAGGCATTACCGGCGGAACGGCGCCCAGGTTGATGCCGTGCTCGTTCAGGGCGGCGATGGCGGCCGAATCCCAGGCGATGTGCTGGCGAAGAACCTCGCGCCATTCCTCGCGCTCGGAGACGATGGCTCGGGCGATGCGAGAGATCTCCTCGCGGTGAGCGGTGATGAGCTCGCTGGTCTCGGTCCGCGTACGGTCGATCTCCTTCTGCTGCGACTCGACCAGCGAGGAGGCGGCGCGCTGGATGATCTCCGTTGCCTCGGCGCCGACCTTGCGCTTCGAGAAGAAGCCGGTGACGAACGCGGTGATGATGCCTCCGGCGCCGAGCGCGCCGAGGATCGTGGCGAGGGTGGCTGCGGTAATCACTGTCCTCGCGACCTCTGGATCTCGCGCCGAACCCTCCGGCTATGCCGTTCTGCCTTGTATGCTGCTTCGATCAGTAGTTGTAGCTGCACCCATCGGATGAAGCAGGCTGCCCCCCAGGCGCCGATGATCCCGGCCGGAAAGATGGCCGAGGCCCCGATGATGACGAGCACCATGGTGGCATAGAAGAGAGTGGTGGCTGCCACCGTCATATTGCCGATCTGCTCGGTGATCACGCCGCCCACCCCCCTGAAGGCCATGCCGATCACGGCCGTTGCTGACCCAATGACGAGCAGGGCTCCCCAGATCAGGACGACCCAATCGGGCATCGCGGCTCGAAGGGATTCTGGCGTCTCGGCAACAATGAGAGACGAGACGCCGCTCATGACCGAGAGCACCAGCACGAACGTAGCCCGAGGGTCAATCGGGTAGCGAGAGGCAGGCTTGAAGATCATGAACCTAGTGTACCGCCTCTCACTAGATGTAGCGTGTAAACGACCCCGGTGGCCTAGATGGGGAAGCTGCCGCCCAGCGAGACGTAGGCAGCAGCGCCAGATCCCGTGAGGAAGATGATGATGTTGCCGTTCGTCCACACGAACATCCGAGCCTGGTTGGCGGCCGGGTTCTGCGGCGGGACGATGTTGACGATGTCCGCTCCGATGGGGCGACAGCCAGCAGGCAGGGTTCCGATCGTGTGACCGGGGGACGAGTTCAGCGCGAGGGTGCCCGTCGAGGTCTGCTGGACACTTCCACGGAGGTAGATCACGCCGTTCTTTCGCTTGAACTGAGGAGTTCCCGCCTCACCGGCCTCGAAGCCGCTGGCCAGCGTGATGTTCGTCCAGTCGATGTCGTCGAGGTTGGTGCCCGACAGACGGTAGGCTCCGTCGCCTCGGAATTCGATCTTGGGGTTGCTGGAGACATCGAGGGCGGCCGAGAAGAGGCGGCCCGGTCCCGCCGAGGGGAAGTTGTTCGCGGCAGGCGGGTTCGTCCCGGAGGTCACGATCCCGTTGGCGGGTATGACGTAGGTGGTCTGCTGCGAGGCCGACCCACCCTGCGACTGGAGGAACATCGACGTACGGTTGGCGGGCAGCGTCAGCGTGGCCCCCTTGAAGGCATAGAGCCTCCACTTGTCGGGGTCGTCGCTGCCACCCTTGTCGGGCACCGGCGGCAGGGTCACGCGCACGCCGGAGATACGCTTCTTCAGCGTCGCCGAGGCGACCTTCGTGAGGTCGGTCTCGTGGACACCAGTGCCAGCCGTATCCGAGTCGAACCAGGTGATACCGGCGTAGACATTGTGGTTGGTCTCGGTCCAGGTCCAGTCAGAATACTTCGTGAACTTGCCAGCGTTGTCGACCTGCCAGAAGTTGTCCCCGTCGTGGCAGAAGCCCTTCGGGGGGCTCGCGAGCTGGAATCGGGCGCCGGAGTTGAGGGCGCCGCCAGAGCCGCCCGGGAAGGCGTACGCGTCGGCCGAGGCGGTATCACGAGCAACGCTGTAGTTGAGGCCACTGACCTCCTGGACAACGCCAGCCAGGCCGACGTTGTAGGAGGTGCGGGAGGTGCCCGAACCGCTCACTACGGTGGACTCAAGGGTCATCGTTCCGCCCGACGACCCCGTGGGGGCCAGCCGCTTGTAGACATGCCGACCCGAGCCATCCGTGTGCGGATAGTGCACATAGAGCCTATTGTTGACCGGCCACCAGGTGTAGACCGGCTCGACATTGACGGGCACGGTCCCGGCCGGGAGCATGTTGGTGATCGTGCTGGAGCCGTTGTAGACGTAGGCCCAATGGTTTCCGGCATACTCGCCAACGAAGAGGTTGTTGGTGGTCCGGGGGTCGTCGATCGGCACGGCGTTGGACCAGCCCGGCTGGAGGCTTGCCCACTTGCAGGAGCCGTCGGTGCCGAATCGCCAGACTGCCGAGCCGCCGCCACGGTTCTCCATCAGCCAGAACTCGCCCCAGGTCGACTTGTAAACCATGCCGGTGATCTCGGCAGGGTTCAGGGTCGGCTTGCTGGAGAAGCCCGGATACTGTCCATTCGGGGGCTGGCGCTGGAGCGTGTACTGCTCATACTCCTGCGTCAGGGTCGGAATGCCGACCGGCGACTTGATGCCATCTGAAAGGGAGATCGTCGCATCCTTGGCCACCTCGGACTGCCCCTCGAACGAAGCGCCGCCGGTCACACGCAGGGATCCGAACTCGCCGCCACCCCGGAAGAAGGGGATAGCATTCTCGTCGGTGGGGAGGTCGACCTGGACCTGTCCGCGAGCGTTCACCAGGCGTACGCCATTGGTGTCCATCTCGACATGCTGGGCGGCCATGTTGCCGTAGTTGTAATTGATCGTTTCGAGCGTGTGGAGGCGCAGGCCAAACAGCGTCGGGAGTTGGTTGGTGCTCGCGGCGATGTTGCCCGCCGGGCCATTGGAGAATTCGGCCCAGACGACCACGTTGGTGGCGCCGACGGGCGGAGAGAGCTGAAGGGTGAAGTAGTTCTCGGTCAGGTTGCTGATGCCCTGAGCCCCGAGGCCCGCCGAATCGAGGTCGATGAGCGCCTGGTTCGAGATGAGCACGTTGGACGCATCGAACCAGGAGGCGGTCAGGGTGAAGTCGTCGAGGCCATCGGCGGCCGTGGTTACGCCTCCGAAGCCGATTCCCAGGAGCAGGCTCTCCGTCGGCGAGAGCGTCGGAACCGCCTGAGCGGGCGCCATGATCCGAGCACGCAGGCCGAGCCCGGTACCAGCCGACTGCGTCGTGATTCGGATACCCCTCGCCTGCTGGAAGGTATGATTCTGCTCCGGTGTGGCATAGCGGCCCGGCGTGCTGAAGTAGGACGGCCCGAAGGCGCCGCCAGACGAGGTGGGTGTAGCGACCGCCGACGAGCGCACGATGCTGCTCGTGGTGCCCGACCAGGCTGCCGAGGCCTTCCAGGTCGTGGAGGCCGGATCCGCGACAACGTCGGCAGCATCGACGGTCGACGGGTTGACGACCGGTGTGAGGACGGTCGTGGAGGAATCCATCTTGCGGAGCTCCGGCATGGGCATGATGAAGCCGCCGCCGTTCCCGACAAGGTACTCTCCCCGGATCTGGAGCTCAAGCCAAAGGACGGTCTGCGTCGAGCCGGTCTTGATGACCCCTCGATCGAACTTGGTCAGGTCGGGACGCGTGGTGTCCTCGCGGCGGAAGGACTTCCAGGAGACGCACTCGGCATCCTGGAAGGAGCTGTCCGAGGATGCCATCCAACGGACCGAGTTGAACGTCGGAGCCACACCGCTGGCGGGCATCAGGGGATCCATGCCCGGCATTGCGGTGTTGAACTCGAAGCGGTATTCGGTATTAGGCTCGACGACCACCTGCGTACGCCAGCGGGCTGGGGTGCTTCCGGTCGAGGAGGAATTGTCGAATCGAGTCGCCTGGAGAGATCCGGGGGCCATGCGGCCCCAGTAGGGGTCGTCGTTCACCGGCGAGAAGACCTCGTTGGTGACCAGCCAGCCTGCGGTGCTGCCTCGGCCCCAGGTACCGACGGCTGGACCAGCCTGGTCGTTCATGTTGGCGAGGGTCAGCGCGGGCAGCAGGTTGGGGTTGATGGCGGCCGGATCGAGTCCAGTATTGTCCAGTTCGCCGAGGAGCATCTCGGAGGCGAGGATGAGTCGGGCGGCCAGCTTATTGGCGTCGATCGAGCCCGCCTGGACCTGATCCACCCCGACCGAGTCGGCCTGGAGGTGGCGCGTGGCGATGGCGTCAGTGGCGATGTCCGGCGAGTTGATCAGGACGGACTGAGCGATGGCAGGGAGTGAGTCAGGACCCTGCCCATCCTCGTCGTACGCCACGACGATGCCGTAGTAGTCCACGCCGGGGGTGACGGCCGAGACGATCTCGGGGCCTTCCAGGTCGTCGGGGTCGGGGCCCAGGGCGCTCCGAATCGTCGCCTGCTGGATGTTCCCGGCCGCGACCAGGTAGGTGTCGTCGGTCGTCGTGGGAGGCTCTCCAGCGCGAACGTAGAGGGCGTACTCGGTCGGATCGGCGTTGGGGACGGGGTTCCACCGGTAGAAGACGGAGCCAATGCCGCCAGCCCACACCACGGACGGTGCGGTCGCCGGGGCGAAGCCGTCAGGGCCGTCGTCGACGACGAACTCCTCGGAGGTGCCGACGCCGACCTGGGACTCCTCGGAGAACTTTCCAGCGATGCTCCAGGAGACCAGAACGACAGCGTACTCGCCGGGCTCCAGGATGGGGGAGATCTCGCCACCGGTGGCGTGCTCGATCGAGCCGTAGATGTAGGTCTGGTTCGTCGGGTCGAAAGTGCTGTCGTCGTACTCGGCGAGCGGCATGACGTGGACGGTCACGCGGGAGAAGTCCATCGGCGCGACGAGCGCGTTCGCGAAGGTTCCATCCCAGTAGACGCGGATGGCTCCCGGCGAGGAGAAGACGCCAGGAGTCGAGGGGATCGGAGGAGTCGGGCCGGTGACGACGGCCGCCGCGTTCGTGTCGTCGAACTGGCGACCGATGACCATGGTCTGGTTGGCGTCGTCGTCGACAGCCGTCAGCGCGCCGCCCTCGATGGAGGACTGCGCGAGGCTCGGGGTCTTGACCTGAAGCCGGGACTTCTCCAGCGCCTTGAGGCGGCGAGCGAACGCATTGATCTCCGAAGTCGACATGACCCCAGTTTACACTAGAGGCTAGTCGGCCATCTTGTCGGCTCGCTGGACCGTGTACTCGGCCGCCTTGCCGTTCTCGGGCTGGTAGGAGATGCCGGTGATGCGGACCCAGAGAGAGATGTCACCCCAGTCGGTCTTGCCCTCCAGCAGGATCTCGTCGCCGAGCCCGGCCGAGCCGAGAGGGGCCATCGGGTGGTCGATGACGACGATGCGATCGACGTCCCCTAGCTTGGAGCGCCATTGGTATTCAGCCTTGGCTCGGGCGCTCAGTTGCGCCTTCGACTTGAGGGAGTCATCCTGGACCACGGCCACTCGGCGGAGACGGTTCTGTGGGCGAGAGGGCGGCTGGAGCAGATAGTGTGCCATCGCGGAGCCCTCTCCGGCGCCGAGCACATGCACACCGGTGGCGAAGTCTCCGCCATCTCGGGCGATCTCGGGGTCGTCGAAGATGTTGGTCCCGTACCAGAACTTCAGGTCCGTACGGCGGCGGCCCATCTTCGGAGCGTAGAAGTCGAGGGCATGGCGGACCTCCTGGCCATCCCAGAAGTGCCGCTCGTGATAGTCGAACGGGGTCTCGGCTGCCAGGTTGTCTACGATCTCCATGAGGTCATGGCTCTCGTACCAGTTGAGCTTGAAGGGGCCGGATTCGTACGTCGTATAGCCAGCCTGGCCGTCGTACTCGGCGGAGGTCAGCGTGGTGCCGATCTTGACGCCTGAATCCTTCTGGGAGAGCTCTAGGCCGATGTTTCCGCCCGGCTGCGACTGGATGTGCGACCAGCAGGCGCGGACGCCATCGAGCGCGTCGATCTGGATGCCCTTGTAGCCGTTGCCGGTGTAGGGCATCTCGCGGCCGTAGTTGGTGAACCCAGCGACATCGAGGGTCAGCGAGGAGCCAGCGACCTTGGAATCACGGAAGATACCCCCACCCCGTATGGCACCGTCGTCTTCTGCGAAGATCGCGGTCGACCACTCGTGGAGGAGCGGGGAGCCGTCGGGCGCCTGGAGACGAAGGAAGGCCGGGTCGATCTTGGCATCGAGGCCGCCGTCACCAGAGAGGACATCGTGGATCGTGACATCCTCAAGCGGAAGCTCGGGGTCGATGAGGGTCTTGGTGCCATCGCCGTTCAGGCGGTAGGCAAGGTAGCGCCAGGCCATCAGGCGACCTCGTCGAGACGCACCCTCAGGAAGCAGGAAGTGAGCGAGTCGGTGTCCATGCCGTTGAGGCTGGCGGTGTCGACGCAGGTGCCCTGGACGCGGAACTCCAGCGTGGTGTCACGGTAGGCTGCCGGGATCACGAAGTCCCCGCCCATCAGGATCGGGACGCGGTCGGTGCCTACGACATCTGGTCCATTGAAGTGTGTCAGGTCGGTCGTGGCGACCAGGGTCGAGCCCGAGTAGGCGGCGACGCGGAAGCGGGCTCGCATCTCGTTCTTCGTCGAGATGGCGCCGTAGATGAAGGCCTGGACCTTGGCGACGGTCGCCCAGTCGGGGATGTCGATCGACCAGTGGGCGGTGTTCGGCCAGGTCTCGTAGGTAAGGACCGGGGTCGACCCGCCGAGCAGGTTGTCGGCCGCGCCGAAGACGTACTCGACGGCCTCGATGTTGCGCGGGAGGGCGACCTTCCGGAGGTCGATGATCATTCCGGCCGTGATGGTCGTGGTGTTCGCCGGGATGTCGATCCGAGCCAGCGGCAGGGCCGGGTAGGGCACATTGAGCTTCGTGGTGCCAGCCGAGACCTCGATGAGGGTCGGCCGGACATACTGGAAGGTCTCCTCTTCGCCAGAGGGCGGGTCGGAGGCCAGCATCCAGGGGTGCCCCGCCTGGGAGAACTCCGGATCGCCGATGACGATCGCGAGGATGTAGGACTTCGCCGACGGGTTCGAGGCGGGCATCTCCTCGGAGGGGATGATGTGCTCGCCGGGGTTGGAGACGGTGTAGGTCTCGTTCCGAGCGGAGAGGACACCCTGATATCCGTTGGTGATGATGGCCGTCCCGGCGGTGATGCGTACGCCGACGCCGGGGGTCGAGAGAGGGAGCACCTGAAGAGCGTTGACGTTCACAAGCCCATCTTCGCCGCTCGTGGAGGCGTAGAGGGAGCGGCGAGCGAGGGACGAGGACAGAAGGGCTCCGTCGATGGCCCAGGCGGCGTTCTGGAAAGTCATAGTGCCATCATACCGTACGGCGCTCAGAGCTCGTGGTAGGCGGCTCGCCAGGTCACATCGCACGAGGCGCCGCCGGGCGAAGAGCCACCCAGGCGGAGCATCGGCAGGGTGCCAGGCTCGAAGTACATGTCCTCGAAGTAGGTCCGGCGGCCGGACAGTCGCTCCGCCCGAGAGAGACCCTGACTGTTCAGGATGGTCTGCTTCCACGGACGCAGGTCGACCTCAAGGTAGTCGCCGTCGGAGATGCCACCGGACATCTGGAGCGTCCAGTTGTCGGTCTGGAGGGAGGGATTGGTCCACGGGCCGTTGAAGCGGATCACCGGGTAGGTCCGAGCGTTGCCGTTTACGCGCACCTGGAGTTCGTCGGTGTTCGTAGACGGGAGCGTGGTGTACGGCATGACGACCGGGAAGACGAAACCACCGTTGGAATCGCCACCGACGGAGAAGGGGATCGAAACCATCTCGGGCGAGTCATCGTAGGTGTAGGCATCGACCTTCTCGAAGTCGAAGGTGGTCTGGACGAAGCCGCCCAGGATTCGGTTCGTCGGCGGGGCGTCGAGTCGGCGAGGGCGGCCGTAGATGCGACGTACGCGGTCCGCCAGGCGATAGCGGAGGGCGACCTGGGCTCCCGGAGTGCGGGCGATGTTCTCGGGCCGCCAGGCGGCCGTGAGGGCTCCGATCGACTCCATCGCGGTGACGGTGTCGGTGCGGTCGGCGAACCCGGTCCACGTCCAGATGCTGTTGCCGAGGACATCACGGCCAAAGTTCTTGTTACCCCTCCGGCTGTTCTGAGTGTCCTGAGTGATCCAGGCTGCCGAGGCCGGGTCAAAACCCTCCTCGTCGACGGAGATCTGGGCGCCGATGCCGAAGACGAAACCCTCCGCCGCCTCTTCGGCGGGGAGGATCTCGAACTGATGCTCATTCAGGATTGCCATGGCTCTAGTGTACCGGCGCTCAGCGCTGGTACTTCCCGCCCCTCGTCAGCTTCTTGAACTGGAAGTTCAGGTCGGCGGCCACGTCGTCGGCGGTCAGGTCCGAGCCCTCGAAGTGCGGCTCATAGTGGACCCCGGCGCCAGGCGTCGCGCCTCCGGCCATCTGGCTCCACTGGTCCGAGGTGAAGACCGGCTCGGGCTTGCCCGTCAGGTTCATGACGGTGGTCAGGCCCGGCGGCAGGTAGCCACCGTTGTCGTACATCATGGTGCCGTTGTAGGGCATTGCGCCACCCTCGGAGCCGCCAGCCTCGTCACCACCGTAGACGCCGCCGTCGGCGTACCAGTTGTTGGCATTGTGGAAGGCGAGCGCGCTGGCGGGGCTGCCATAGCGGTCCTTGATGTACTGGGCTCCGGCGACGACCTGGTCGTAGACCGAGGAGCCGAGGCCGATGCCGTACGCCGAGCGGGTCGAGGAGAGGAACTGGAAGAGGCCGTACGCCGACGAGGTCGGGTTGTCGGCATTCGGGTTCCAGGAGGACTCCTTCTGGACCAGGGTCTTCAGGGCCTCCCACTGGCCGCCCTTGGCCCACGAGCCGAAGCCGGACTCACCCAGCGCGCGCTGGGCCTGCTTCTGGATCGAGCCGTTGGCGATGTTCCCGATGAGGCCAGCGATGGCGCCGATCGGGGTCAGGGAGGCGATGTCCTTCGCGAAGTCCGGGATGATGTCCGTCGCCTTGTTCGCGAAGCCCTCGACGAGCATGCCGGGGAGCTTGCTCATCATGTTGCCGATGTCGGAGTTGTAGACCTTCTTGAACTCCGAGAGAGGCTCCGAGATCCAGGACTTGACCTCGTCGACCGGGCCCTTGACCAGGTCCTTGATGTAGCCCGGAATGTCCACGCCGGTGGCGTTGGAGTAGCCAGCCTTCGCGGCGCCCGAGAGCAGCGCCATGGCCTGGCCGTAGGTGCCACCCGGGAAGCCGAAGTGGAGGTGGGGGCCGGAGGAGTTTCCGGTGCTGCCGACGTTACCGATGTACTGGCCGGGGGCGACCGTCTGGCCGGAGCGGACGGCGATGCGGCTGGAGTGACCGTAGACCAGCGTGCCGTACTTGGTCTGCTGGAAGATGGCCTCACCGTAGCCACGGCCGGAGCCGACGTAGACGATCTTTCCGCCGACGGCAGCGTAGTAGGGCTTGCCGTTGTCGT
>Ga0299914_10001213_pt1 | contig 16818 bp, 20 predicted proteins | sample RVTome_10_FD_201361 | JGI IMG/M metagenome (GOLD analysis project Ga0299914, IMG submission 201361) | Soil microbial communities from uranium-contaminated site in the Upper Colorado River Basin, Wyoming, United States - RVT153D57 (version 2) ...
AGACAATGGAGATATTTGAGGTTGAAAATAATTTCATTACCTTTAGAGAAACAGATCTAATGTTTATTGATTACTAGTATCACGGGCAGTCAACACAACAGCGATGCAACAGAAGATAACTATTCAGAGAGCGATTCTCACCATTCCAAAATAATTGCATTCATAGGGTCAGATGGATCACGGGAAAACCGCTTATGCAGTGCCGCGTAAAGGTGATACGCTAATAGTTGAGCGTGAATGCAAGGGAACGATGCGGCGATTGCATGGCTGCTCCCGGAACCAGATTGGAAGTTGTATGATCTCACTTGGTGCCATTCCCTTACACATCTTTCGTTGTCGGTGACTGTACTCTTAAGATTCGTTGGGCGGTTCTCTACGGTAATTCCAGGATCAGTTACGCCTGTGGTTTCACCTTCTCCTTTAAAGATCTGCGAAAACAAAATCCCAGAAATAAAAAGAAAATCTTAATAATCAGTAGTTAAGAACTGGTGTATGAAGTCAAGAGTATACAAAAATAAAGAAATAAGCTATTCAGTTTCCGAAGATCCAAACTATGTCGGTCTAGTAGATGTAGAAATTGAACACAGGCATGTTCATGCTGCGAAGCTTTTAGATGGTACTTACGCAACCCATTTCCTTCCATATCTACACTATGATTCCATTGAAGAACTCACAAATGAGGTGATTGATAAAGTCCCTTTTTATCGAACTTTAAATTTGAACAGAAGGTAGTAGAAGAATGGGAAATACTATAATTAGAAAAAATGTGAAATCGTTGTCACCCCAAGAGAGACAACGTTTTGTGGATGCAGTTAAAGCATTAAAAGCAAATACTACTGGAAGTAGGGTAGCAGATAACAAATATGATGATTACGTATTGTGGCACGCACAAACAATGGCGATCGCCGCTGGCTCTGATGCTACTGTCAATATGCGCAACTTAGCTCACAGAGGACCAATATTCTTACCTTGGCATCGTGAATTTTTGCGTAGATTTGAATTAGATTTGCAGAAAGAGGTGCCTGAAGTCGTATTACCGTATTGGGATTGGGCCTCAGACGCCGCTCTTAGGTCACCTGATCCTGATATACCAGCTTGGACACTTTCTCCTATTTGGAAGGAAGATTTTATGGGAGGGAATGGTGATCCTAATAATGACAACATTGTAGGTGATGGTCCTTTCAAAGATTGGGTTACATTGGAAGTTGACGACCAAGGAAATCCAACATTGAAAGATCGGCTTAGGCGTGATTTTGGTAATCTAATTGGGACCTTGCCAGCTCTGATTGATGTATATAATGCATTCAGTTTCGATTTTTTTGATACACCTTATTGGGACGTATTTAGTAGAGGATTCAGTAATGCATTGGAGGGATGGATCAACGGACCCCAACTTCACAATCGGGTTCATGTTTGGATCGGAGGGTCAATGTTAATCAATACCTCGCCCAATGACCCGGTCTTTTTTCTTAATCATTGCAATGTAGATCGAATATGGGCACTTTGGCAAGATTTACGATTTGATTCACAATTTGGTTATCCACCTAGCAGAGTCTTAGACCCACCTATCAGGGACAGAAATTGCACTAATATAGATCATTACAATATAAATGATAAGATGCATCCCTGGCAAGACGAGCCTGATAGCAAAACTATCGGTGATGTGTTAGATTATCGAAAGCTGGGTATTAGATATGAGCTATAGTACCGGCTACGGTGAGTTTTAATTCCTCGATCGCAACAACCTTCAACAAGCGGCTAGAAATCACAATTCTTACAAAAAGTTTTTCAGTATGGAAAGACGCCTAGGACGAGAAATAATGTTGGAAGAGAATCTAAAGAACGTTGGGCTAATAGAGGTCTTTACTCATAGTGTAGGTCCTGGCTCGCACTTTCCAGCTGGCTCATTTCAAACCTTCAAACTTGGTAGATAGCGACCAAAGTTTTGCTGGAATGGCTGCGATATGCGCTAATGCTTGAATGGAGGATGTTATTGAAGCTCGACAGGACAGGCTTGCCAAGAATCTACCAATCGATACTGGCTTGTTCTGTATATTCGACTTCTACGTCATACCCTTCTACTTGTCTAGGGATGCGTCTTGTTGTATCAGAATCAATATTCTTAATCCCTACCTTTATAACTTCTTTCTCATCCTTTTCTCCAACGTACACACTTACTACATCATCTAAACCAAGCACGTCTTTCTCGACAATTTTCTGAACTTCTTCGATTTTTTTCATCGTTAATCACATATGATCACTCAAGAGTTATAATTCTATTGTCTGATTACGAGGTCCTGTTAAAGAGATACTTCCGCTTCCTTAAATCAATAAACTTGGTACTGGATTTGATGACGGTATCATACATAAAAACAAATAGAATTAGCCATTTGTGAACATGTCGAAAATTGCACAATCCAGTTTTTATGCATGGATAATAATCATCTAATGCTTCAGTTCTATTCTTTAGATATTCTATTGTTCTTTCACCTATGCTCTTTTCATACGGTGAATGAAGTAATGTCTTACACCAAGGTAGAAACACGCTTCGGGGTACCAACTACCTACATCAGTGTATACAGTATGTTTACTATAGATCTTGATTAATGATCTCAGAAATAATTCAGCAACTAGCATATTTCTATACCTTGAGATGTAAACTCCAAATTTTTTTGTGAATAGATTCTACGGCAATCCATAACCAAGCTCCGTCAGAGCCAATCTGCAACGTGGTCTAATCAATTAGAAAAGCAGATACTCTTTTGCAACGGTAAATACGTATGGGATTATATCTTTGAACCCATTTCCAGATGGCAACATGACTTCTTCCTTCACCTTTTCCGAATGATTGAATTGCTCTAGATATTCTAAAACTCAGTCCTAGAAAATATAAGTTCACTGCATACAGTATTGTCTCTGCGGCTGTTCTCTCACGTTCAAATAAGCTCATAGAATATGGGAGAATGTTTGCAGCCATAGCTTTTTCGTTAAGCTAACAGAACCGATTACGAGTTGGCATTTAATATTGCGGTATCAGTCCTTATTAATTACTCGAATCATTAAATTGGCATCTAGACCATTTAGGCTAAATTTCCTTGCTATTAAGCCCATTCGTAGTACAAATTACAAGCTATATATAAGGATTCTTATATATATATCATCTACAGGACCTTTAGGAGTACCAGAATGTTTAATAACTTGCCAAGTGAAACCAATTGATATGTCTAAAATTTTAAAAGGTTCAGAGAATTTACTTTCTGACGCCGAAAGGGCAGAAATAGAGCAATTGGAAACAATTCGTGAGAAATTTGAAAAACAAGAAATAAGGAAGTTTTGGAAAGAGGCAGAAAGCGAACGACGTGACAATGGGGGTTTTCGTGCTCTGGAAGCGGGCTCTCAACTGGGTGCCCAAAATATTGCAGGAGTCGGTACAGGAGAACAAATACGAGGTGGAGTAGGTACAGGAAAACTTGCTATCACTGTATATACGGAATTTAAGGCATCTCCAGACATGGTTAAAGATGACTGCTTAATGCCGGCAACTTTCGACGGCGTTCCAGTAAATGTTATTGAGACGGGCTTCGTTAGTATTCAGCAAGAAGCAACTCCTAGGGCAAAATTTAGACCTACAAAATGCGGCATTTCCATAGGTCACTTTTCAATATCTGCAGGTACACTAGGTTGTCTATGCGCAACATCAAAGGAAGACGAACTAATATTAAGCAATAATCATGTGCTTGCGGCTTCCAACAGCGCAAATAAAGGTGACGACATACTACAACCAGGAGTCGCTGATTCTGGTAATCGCGATAGAGATAAGCTCGGTGAGCTATACGATTTTAAACCTATAGATTTTAGTGGGGGAGATAATAAGGTGGATGCTGCGTTAGCGCGACCAACAGTGAGCGTGGATCCAGTAATTGGTACGGGAAGGATACCAGAAATAGGAAGGGTGAAAGGTTTCGCATGCAATGCTGGCAGAGGTACTGCCGTTCAAAAGTTTGGAAGGACAACAGGGCATACTAAAGGCCGTATTGATGCGGTTAATGCTACATTTACTATTAACTTTAGAGAGGCCGGTAACCCAGTGTTTACGGGTCTCTATGTAGTAAAACCATCTATGCCACATCCAACTTTTAGTCAAGGAGGAGATTCTGGTAGTTTAATAGTAGATAATTCAAATCGCGCGATTGCCCTTTTGTTTGCTGGATCAACTGCGCATACACTTGCAATTCCTATTTGTACGGTAATGGAGATTTTGGGAATAGAGCGAATCCTATAATTTTCTTTTTTTCGGTTTTATTTGGGTCTGACGATATGAAAATCTTTTAGCACGACTGTATTATGCATGTTGGCAAGGTTCAAAGTTAACATACTCAATCAAGAGTGAGGCTCTGGCTGAACCACATCCTTGGTTGCAAATAGTTAAGCATAACGGAATCAATACTGGTGGTCATAGGAGATAACCCAAAGCCAATCTACTACCGCAATATTTCGGCGCCGAAATATCGGTAAGTAGCATTTTTGGTTATTTTATTTTACAAAAGTATTTGCTACTATCTACTTGCTTTGTTGGAGCTACCCATCAGCACACAAAAATCACTTTTTTGCCTTAATAATGGCTTGGTATCTTGAAGTTTTGATACCTCCGGTATCTACTTATTACCAAATTAGTCTTCGAAGTCTTCAAATAACGATTGTTGATCAATATCGTTAAAGTTAATCCATTTTGTGAAATATTAAAGCTATTTATGTTTCATATCATAGGAACTGGAGCATTTCGTTAATTTTAAAAGAACACTATGCAGGCTCCTGCTAACGAATGGTTGCCTATACTAAATACACAGTAATAGCTTTGGTATTGGATCATATCTGAAGTCATCTGAAGTCATTGGCAAGGGTATTGGTAGACACACTATATATTCAGATGCTTGATGATTACTAACCTTGTTGCAGACATAATATGGAATATGATCTGACACATGTACATAATTGGCTTGGTCTTTTTGTGTTCATGCATAATGCGGGTATTCTGCAGCTGTGAATTGTGTTTTAAATGTCTGTCTGGTCAAAGCTAGATGGGGTTGGAGCTAGTTTCTTTCACTCAACTGCCCAGCACTGGAAGTGCCATCTCATACACTTCGCTTTGACTGAGCAAATCAAAGTGATTATATGGAACATCTTCGCCTAATGGGGTGTAATTAGTACTAGACTCAACACTTTTGACTGCAACTAATCCGTCATCTTCTCCAGGAATTATACAGCTACCTCCATCTATAACAGGTACTACACCCCAGAAACATGCATTATTTTCCAACCAGTTTCCAGCAATAGTATGATAATTAGTGTTTTCAGGACGATCTTTTACCTGAGTAGCTGCTGATCCTGGAAACAAATCCCTAGCTGCGCCGAGGGGACAACCAGTGATATCCCAAAATGAAGCCGGTGATCCATTATTTGGTGTTCCGATCATAACTAGATTTGCCACTTTATCAGTACCTGTTGCTAGAAATGCCCTTGCGTCAAGCCCGCCTTTACTATGTGCAACAATGTTTACTTCTTCCTGATCAGTGGCCCTCAAAACCTTGTCGACGATACCGCTTAATTCTGCAGCATGCTGTTGAACAGATCCACATCTGTCGTCATTTTGGAATGTTATTGGATAAAGATTTGAAAAATTGTCACGATCTAACCACCTCATCCAAGTATTCCAAACGCTTTGGTCTTGAGCATAACCGTGTATTAATAGAATGGGAAGTCGATTACCGGATGGTTGTGCTTCTGCCACTAAAACAAAAGAGCAGCTAATTAAAAGAACGAAGATTAATCCTACAATTATTCCCGATGACTGATCGGTTGCCATGGTACTAAATTAGAACCATTATTAATTAAATCTTATGAAGTAATTCCTTAGCTCCCACATAACACTTGAGCACTTCCCCGACCTAGAATCTTGGGAATTAGAGGCTCGATTTTCTGTTGGCGTTTCCCTATTACATCCATAGATGGAGCAAATGATATAGGTCAGCCATATCACGTGATATATCCTGTTGTTTTGGTGACCGACGCCCTATGCTATAGCGCTACAGGTTATTTTGCTGTCGGATTTCAGGATCCTCAAATTGGTAAAATTTGTGGGGTAAATGCAAATACTGGGGCACGAGCAATCAATTTCAATTTTTGTAGGAAGTACCTAATAGGTAAAGAATCTGACGAAGATTTGGGATATGATGAAGATGAGATAGGGAGATTTGATGTAGGATGGTGGAGAGAGAGTCTACAGTAGTTAGTAACGGTGCTGCATTGGTAACATTACTCTACGAATGAATCACTAGTGATAATGAGCTGTTTTCTGGTCAATGTATAGTAAATTGTAAGCTTACAAGGATAGTATTTTATATTACCACAAGAATAAATGTAAGAAACCATATATAGAACGTTGAACTAACAGATGTTTAGCATATAATGTCAGTGAATAGATATGTCTAGGTACCTACACTCAGTTGAGAAATAATGTTATAGTTGCAACTATTTTTACGGTGATTGGTGCTTTGCTTATCAGTGTATTCTCTCCTGTATTCTCTCCTCTAAGTGAGCTTATTAGGGATCAGCTTTCCGGGGAACCAAATGCGACAAAAGTCACGGCTGCGACTTTTGATAGTGATACTAGACAAGTTACCAAGCAGGTAAAGGATAACGAGACAATAGCATCAAATTCTATCAGATTTAACTTTACTGGTGACCAGGAGTCTCCCATGAAACCATTATTTAAGGCCTTATTTAAGGTCTTAGGAATTGAATATCCTGAAAGTTATCCTCACAGTTTTCAGTGTAGCCTTGATGGGGCGCCATTCGAAGATTGTGTATCTCCTAAGTCGTATGGGGACTTAGCGACAGAAGTCGGACACACGTTCCAAGTTAGAGCAATGGGAATATTGGGAAATACTGACAAATCAGCTTATAAATTTCATTTTACCACTGTTACATCTGCTTTTGTAGAAGCTGTTGTCACAAAGGGTAATAGCTCCAAGGAAGTTGACGCCAAAATCAAATTGGATTACAATTCCAATCCACGTGACGCTAAAACTGACAGGATGGGACGATTTGAATTCGAAGAAGTAGGACAAGGACGCCATGAATTTATTATATCTTCTGTAAATGATCCTAGACTGGGGGACCGTACAGGTAATTTCTTTGTTCCTGCAGGAGAGCATGAGGTGAAAAAAGTATACGACATTGTTGTGATGTCGGATTACCCTGGTGTATTGGGAGTCCCGTTTGACAATGCAACGGAGCCTAATAAGGAGTTCAAACCCAGCGGCACTATTCAATATGATAATATATCCTTGGCACAGGAGAGTAGACGGAATCTAGCGGGTCCAAATGCAATTTCCACTAAGATCTCACTAAACGCACCTAATAATACCTTGTCCGAAATCCAAAATGTTACTTATTTTCTTCACCCTACATTCAAACCTAGTAACGTCACAGCAGATTCAGAAGAGAATTATTTCAGCATAACTTTCACAAATTGGGGAGTATTTGATCTTAAGGCAAAGGTATACTTTAAGGATGGAGAAATCCAGGATCTGGTATTACCAATGGAAGAATGGAGTAAAGCTAAACCATAGTCCGGCGTAAGCTCAACACCTTGCTGAATTTGTGACCTTTCTTTAATAGCATCTTTGCTCAACACGCAGGCTTCCTTGCTCCTGCTGCATTGATTTCTGGGGTCTAGCTAGTCTTCTGTGTTTCTTCTGCTGGCTAGACCTTAGAAATTTGGGACATAAATTTCGCTGCTAAAGTAAGCTGCGATTAGTTCTTAATGCATCCTTCAGCCCCTATTGTAATCTATACAGATATCCATACTATCTAGGAGTAGGTCTGCTTCTATTTCTTTTGGGTTTAACAAAGGATACTCTAAGCCAAAATCCTACGGAAATTCCTTTTCCTCTTTCACACATTGATTATACTCCTGTACGTTAATGTTTTTTACTGTGTCACGGAATAGTACTTCTATCGCCGCTTCAGATGTGTTAATCTTCTCCGTTCCGTTAGGTCCTTCTAATTCAAATACACTCATATCATATATATGAACTTCAATCATAAGACCTAATACTAATTGATTGGCCGCTGCTGGTGCTGCTACTATTCCTATAGTTGCGATAATAACCAAGGTGATTATATTAATCCTAATATGTTTAAGCAATTGGGTACCTATGAAAAACCTGTATATGAACATTAACTGTGCTGGCAAGGAGGTACTACTATAATGCTACCGAACCATTCTCAAATCAGTTATAGAATTAAAGAGTATGTTTCAAAGATGGGTATAGGTAAACACGCCAATATAGTACTGGACCTCAGTAAATATGATTTAATTACTCCTAACACTCGCAGCCGCCTTCTACTGTTCCTTTCAAGCCGTCCATACCAAATTCTTTTGAAGGCACAAAATACATGGCATATGAACATACAAGATGACAGTCCAGTCGTTGGTTGTTTTTGCAGCAGGAAAGATAATCAGATAATCGCAGGGTAGGATCGTCATTTGTAGTCAGGTTCGTTATCTGATCCTTGAGAGCGAAGATGAGGATATGGAAAAACTCAGAAGCTGGAAATTTAACAGAATAGCCATTGGCAATGTGCTTAATGAAAACATGTTTGAACAATGGCTTAAAGAGATGCTTACTGGATTCAATAGACATGTAAAATATGTACATACAAAATATATGTTGATTGATCCACTTAGCGATGATCCTCTAGTCGTTACAGGCTCAGCCAATTTTAGTGATGCGTCAACTACGGAAAATGATGAGAATATGTTGATTGATCCACTTAGCGATGATCCTCTAGTCGTTACAGGCTCAGCCAATTTTAGTGATGCGTCAACTACGGAAAATGATGAGAATATGTTAATTATCAGAGGTGATACTCGCGTAGCTGACATTTATCTGACGGAATTTATGCGACTATTCATGCACTTTTTCTTTCGAAGTGTCGTGAATGGAATAGGACCAGCAAAATCAGATCCCTCAAATGGACTAACATATCGATGGAGATATTTTGGCTACCAGATTTAAGACAAGAGATTCATGAGATTCCCTTCGCGTGCAGCTGTTGTATGGCAGTCATGATAGAAGTATTTGATGAAATAGGTCAATTTGATTCGGGAATTAGATTTTGGGGCGAAGAGGATTACGAAATATCAATGAGAGCTTGGCTCATGGGTTGTAGTGTGCTCTGTGATCCATCTATTAGAATTGGTCACGAATTTAGGAACGAACATCCATATAGCATAGAATGGTCAGATACAATCTATAACAAGGTAAGATTCGCTATATCCCATTTCAATACTGAAAGGGTATCCAAACACCTCAGAGAAATGTCTAGTTTTCCAGGCTTTGATAAGATACTGCTTATGGTTCTAGAAGACCATGTACTTGAAAGAAGGGATGACTTACTAGGGAGAAGGGTTCATGATGATGATTGGTTCTTTCAAAGATTTCCTATGGAAGGTCAACGTGAGGGATTGGGTCATATTATTACTGCATTTGAAAGAGTTAACTTCATAGGCACAGGACCTTGGAATAGACAATAAGAAGGGTATTGTCCATATAAATATTACATTTAACACAATAAAATAATTAAATAACTTCAGTTCCTATAAACTAGAAAAGACTCTTTCGAAGCATTCTTCTCTCTAACTGAATTTGAATCTCGATATTATTTCATTTTGATAGAGACACTTGCAGAGAAAAACAGTTAGTAACACATAATAGCAGAAGTAGTAGCGGCTGGGACCATAAATGAACTACACCAAGATTCCGGTAAACAATTTTCTCATTGAAAATTTCAGTTCTATCTTTGAAGTACTCGATTGCTCTTTCGATTATACTTTTTTCAAAAGATGTATGAAGTAGGTGTTCAAGACCAAGATAAGAACATGCTGCAGGATACCATTATGATCCGCCATCCGAATACATAGTATGCTTGCCATAACTCTTGATTAACGTTCTCGGAAATGAATCAGCAACTAACATATTTCTGTGTCTTGACACGTAAACTCCAAGTACTTTCTTATGTGCTGGTTCTATGGCAACCCATAACGATGCATAGTCTGAACTAATCTGTAACATTGTCTCATACATGATAAAAGCGGTAACTCTGGTTCGTTTCAAATAGAACTTGGGCGAAATAACTGTCCCCAATTCCATACAGCAACATGACTTCTCTCTTCGATGAATGAGTGTAATGCCTTTGCAGTACTTCTGAAACTCAATCCTAGAAAGTTAGGTACGATGCATACATCATTAGTTCTGTTGATGTTCTCTCCCGTTGGAAGGTTAACATATACGATAGAATATGCAATCACAGCTAAAGCTCTATCGGCTTGACTTTACATGACTAATACGGGTTAGAAAATACTTTAATACCCATCTATAATTCAATATAATAGCATATGTCGGAAGAAGAATTGTATAGCGCTTTGGAAAATGCCAGAAGTGATCTCGAAAAACAAGTTTCAAAACCACTCCCCGGTGATTCGTGTATAAGGTACGTTATAGAAGTCCTTAGAGACAAGAAGGTACGAGAAGCTTTTGTTCGTCATCTAAAGGATGAAGATTTTCAAAGCTTTTCATGCGATCCGTCGCATATAGAGGAGATTTTAGTAGTGTTTACGTTTCGATGTAGGCCACCAAAAGTATGCATCGTAGCTCCTGCATTCGCGGCACATTACCACCTGGTGAGCCAGACTGTGACAGGAATCACTGATCCATATATACCTCACAGATCCGCACTGATCCATATTTTCCTTGAATCGATAGTATCTTGCGTCTCTCATAGGAATGGAATGGGTTGACCACGATGTTTAACTATCTAGGTAAATGCCACTGGCATCACATATAACTGATGTATTTGTCTTCAAATTTTTTGCATAACGCTGTATTCCTAGGCCTTTCATTCGGTATGCTGAGCATGTATTAGTCAGAGTACCTCGTAAATGACCTTTATTGTCCGCTAGTACAATAGTATTGAATTTCTGGTAGGTATCTAATACTATTTTACAAGAATTATAATAGATAAATTTTTTGCTTCCTGCGCTTGTACCTTTGATTGGTTTTTTCCACGGAAAAGCACAAAAGAATTAGGGTTGAATTAATAAGCTCTAACCCTTTTCTTGAATAAAGCAATACAAATAATAAATGTAAAAAGACATCTATATCAACATAAGTAAATAGATCAAATACCATTTTACCTGATTCAAAGAGATTATCGAAAAATATGAAATACCAGATTCAAAGGCTAGCTTAATAGTACCAGTTAAAAATCCTATATGTACAAAAAATGGCTATGTTTCATTTTTATACACTAAATTAATGCCGATGAGGCGCCATCTTAACACAACCGGCTAAATAATAAAATCTTTATTAGATAGCAAATGCACTTCCTATAAATGGATAATGAACAGATTTTCAAAAAATCAGTAACGAGAGAATTATACATTAGTGATGATAGAATATCAACGATCCGAGCTGCGGTAGAATATGGCAGCAATCAAAAAATTTAACCCACCAGCTAACATTTCAGATTTTGATTCAGCCTCTCCTCTTTTAGATGAATGGAATGAAAAACTTTCACTTAGGTTTGAGTCTGAAATTCAATCCTTAATAAATGATGTCAATGTTAGACCAAATCAGATAGCTTTTTTCAATCCTGTAAAAGCTCCTTCAGGACAAGTTACAGTAGCTCATATAACATGGGGAGGTTTTCCTAATGTCCTAACAGCAACATTTGGAAAACAAAGGGCATTACAAATAGCAGACGACTTGCGTTCTTTTATTGCGTATGAAGATCCTAATGGTGGCCAGGAATTAAACTTTAATTTTAGACCTCAAGATGAGTATCTTGAATGGATTGTAAAGCGTGATGAGACTACAGGAAAAATAAAGGAAGTCGTTTTTACATGTGAGGGTCCGGAATATTGGGAGACCTTATCTCAGGATCCTGAACTACTTTTACGTCTGTACAAACTATATGCAGGACCAGAGGTAACATTAACTGATCTACAACATTCACAAGATGTATACGAACGTAATGAAAATAATGATTTAGAAAAAGTTTATGGAAAGGGTGAATATAACAGATGGAATAAATGGAATTTATCTTCTGCAATACATCTTACACATCCTGCAAATACTCTCTCTGCTGAGATTAACTTGGCTGCGAGGAGTACGGTAGCAAGAAAAAAAGATGAGGCAATTCTTACAGATGCTCATGATCTTATTTGTTGTTCGGGATACGGTGGTCCAAACAGAAATAGTGACCCAACAATAGGCTCAGTAGCAAATTCAGCGGCAAGAGATAGAAATTGGGTAAGCTTGCATGACCCTATTGGATTATATATATCAGCCATAAACCCATCTCAGTTTACAAAACCTGATGGCTCAGCAATACCTGACTTCGAGAGTAGATATTGGAATATAATAAGATCAAGCAATGATGGTAAAATGATTCTTAGAAGTAGCGTGAAAGTACCAGAGAATGAGATGTTTGATGGTGAGCCATTATTATTAGGAGATCTTTTGGTTAATGGGGATACTTTACACTATGGGGGACAGGTAGCTGACACAGTTACCGTTGGATTATATGTAGATGTAGTACCAAACGGTCCTCAGGCGACTGGGCTTCCTTGTCCTTCTAAGTGTTGCATAGATAGAACCTATCCGAACATCGACAACGTTGTATCAATAGATCAAGATTGTGAGACAGTACCTGAAGCATTTGCTCTTAGAGAAACGGGAAGAAGACTGGTATCATACGAGCTTAAAGGTTACTCAAGAGCGATTGTAATAGGAGTAGAAAGATAATGACACAAGCACTTGATAATGATCTTCTTGAACCCATTCTCGATGGTAGCGATATTCAAGGAAATATAGTACCGGGCTTTAACAAAGATCATCGGACCTTGCTGGGATTTACAATTGGTAATCCAGACGAATCAAAAAAGTGGATTAAACTAATATCTGATCAGATTTCTACATTCTATGAGGTTTATAGTTTCAGTAATGCTTACAAATCTGAAATGCAACGACTACGTACTGAGCCAATGGGGTTAATTGCTACCTGGACAAATATTGCATTTTCATATCCAGGAATGAAGAAATTACTAAAAGACATGAGGCAAGTAGATCCTTTTCTAGATAATGCATTTAAAAATGGCTTGCATCTCTCATCCAGTAGTTTAGGAGATCCAGCAGATCAAGATGCTGAAGGTCATGTTTCCAAATGGATAATAGGAAGAGCAGACGACATTCCTGATATATTTTTGATTGTAGACAGTGATTTGCCTGAAAACATGGAAATAAAAGCACATTATATAGCAGAAACAGCTTCTAAGCATGGGTTAAAGAAAATTTACGAGGAGATAGCTCATGACTTGTCATATTATGGTAACGAACAGTTGAGAGGTCACGAGCATTTTGGTTTCAAGGACGGTATCTCACAGCCTGGTATAAGGGGTAGAATATCTAATAATCCAACAGATTATCTGACGCCCAGATCTACGACTACCGTAAATGATTCTAATTCACCTGAGTTTAGTCCAGACGGTAAGCCCCTGATAGCACCGGGTGAATTCATTATAGGTTACCCGGTTCAAAATTTCAATTATCCAAGAAGGGCTAATCCTGCAGATCCATGTCCTGAGCTGTTAAAAAATGGATCTTATCTAGTTTATCGAAGACTTAGACAGGATGTAGCAGGTTTTGAAAATTTCGCTAAGAGAGAAAGTCAAAAATTATCTAATTCGCATGAATTCTCTAATATTAATCCTACAAGATTCAAAAGTCTTATTGTAGGTAGATGGCCCAGTGGCGCACCATTAAGTAAGTCTCCTGAACAAGATAATCCCGAATTAGCCAAAGATAAGCACAATAATAATATGTTTGGTTATATTGATGATTTTAGCGGCTTCAAAACACCTGTTTTCAGCCATATTAGAAAGATAAATCCAAGAGATTTGTCGACGGATGATGGCTCGGCATCAAAAACATTGAAACGAAAAATTATACGCCGAGGAATACCGTTTGGACCGCCTTTAGATCTAGCAAAACCAGATCCTGTTAACGGAAACAGAGGATTATTATTTATATCGTATCAGGCCTCAATCAGAGACCAATTCGAATTTTTAATGAGAAAATGGGCAAATAGTGCTTTTAATCCATCTAACGGTTTCAGCCCAGGAGTACATCATCAAGGTGGTTTAGATCTTGTTATTGGACAAGGTAAAGAGAATGATAATCGTATTCGTCATAACTATCTTCGAGCAAAAATAAATGATAAAATTATAGAAGCAAAAATAACTACAGAAGGTTTGGGTCTATTGGATTGGGTTATACCTACTGGAGGTGGATATTTCTTCTCTCCCTCAGTTAGTTCATTGAGGAACATTCTCGGAAGTCCTTGAATGATCCACATTTTTCAAATATTCAAATAAGGCAGATATTTACTAAAAGCCAGTTTATAATAATAACAATGGTAGTTCGGCGGTAGATCATACTGTACCACTCTATTTGGTCACTAGGAGAATCGTTAGGCCGGATGTATGATTTGTGGTTCATATCGCTTTTAAATTGGTAATATGGACTTGATAAATGATGAGTGTATTTACAAAGTCTGGATTCACTCGTATGAGGAGGATGATGATACTAAAATGGTATAGGACACCATCATTTAATTTTCCACCATCTAGGAGAAGAGATACTTTTGAAATAACAAAAAGTGGGGAGATTATTTCATATTCAATAGGTGCATACGAAGCATATCAAAAGAAAATCGACCGGTTCAAAATAATAGATGGAGACAAGTTGTACGTCTTCTCAGATAAGACAAACCCGATTACTATGAGAATTTTGTCGTGCGAGGACGATCTTTTGATTATTCAAAAATATCATTCAAAAATGGAACACACACGTTAAATTTGCTCTCGATGGCAAAATAATTGAACCAATGTCTTCTAAAAATACACCTACAAAAGAAATATCGTGAATTAAATATTGTGATAAATGGGAAACTCTTGCTACAAAGACTAAACTATAGAATATCCCAAGGCCCTCTAAAATAATGCCAATGATACTACACAGCTTAACAAAATTATGTGGATGTAGAGTTATGACCATAGACAATTCAAGTCCAACGTCATTTTCGTACCTTATTTACATTTTATGGCTAGTGGAGCAGTTCAAAAATACGGCACACCAGAGAAGTGTGTGTTACCTTGTTTCAATCGCACTAAATGTTCTGCCATGGTAACTGCAATTCGCATCCCAATAGAGGTGCTCAAATCAATGCAACGTGGCTGACCCATATTTATTTAAATACCAGAATAAACTCTAAAAAAATTAGATGAGACAGCGTTGGCTCCGCTTTTTTCCGAATGCTGATAACCCCCTGGCCTTTCGCAAAGACCAACCTATGAAAGCCATTTCCAATCACCTTGGACACACGCGATACCAGATCCTTCTCCAGAATTTACCTGGTGGGACTGGACAGTTTTTCTTCTTCAAACAGCAGCAGAAGTAGAACATTCACTTATGGTTCAGTATCTTTTTGCGGCCTATTCAATAGAAGAATCTATTTTTAAAGGATCAAAAGTGCCTGAGACAGTTAAAGCTTGGCATGACAACCTTCTGATGATATCCAAACAAGAAATGGCTCACTTGGCAACAGTTCAGAACTTGTTAAGGTTTATTGGTGGACATTTGAATTTTGAACGTGAGGATTTTCCATTTAGGAATTACTTATACCCAATCAAATTTGCTCGAGCCATTAAGTAAAGAATCACTTGCTAAATATGTCTGTGCCGAAATGCCAGAAGACCCTGGAGACCATGATTTGATGTCTGAAATTATGAAATTAGCGACTGAATCTGGAGAAGGTACACCTACAAATCGAGTGAGGGAACTCTATGCGAAGCTCATTTCGATATTTGAAGACCAAAAAAACTACCTGATAGTCATCTTCGCTATCATACAGCGGAAACGTTACAGGCTGGCTACGAGGAATGGGCTCGTAATGACGATGATAGATGCCTCCTGATAAAAAAAATCTCATCTCGAGCGGAAGCAATTGAAGCGCTTAAATCTATTTCAGAACAAGGCGAAGGCTTAGGAAAGCCACAAAAGGATCAATCATGTTCTAAGTCTCATTTTGAAATTTTTTTGACGATGAATATCTTGAAATTGAAAACGAAACTGCAGACTTCGATTGGTTACCGATCAGACGGGTACCAAGCAATCCTAACACAATTCCAGAATTGTCTTCGGATCCGGAAATAGAACGCAGCCGGATAACCTGCAGTATTTCACTTCTCTATGCCCATTTATTCAATGTCAGATATCGGAAGTTAATTGCCTATCTTTCACATGCCTTTACGATTGAGGAAGTGGCGAAAGGAGAGGCTGGCGAAAAATCAGTGATTCGTGAATTGACATTCAATGAAATGTACTTTCTAAGTGCCATCGCTACGACACTTATTAAGCTCCCGCTGAAAAATAATAATGTTATAGACAAAGGATATTCCGAACTAATAGCCGCTCCTCCCTTTGAGCTGCCTCCTCCCTTTGAGCTGCCTCCCAGCTTGACATTTCCAGATAGAGGCATGGCAGTTGCATTCATCGTTAATTAGATGCTCTATCGAATTAATCAGAGAGATTCGATTAAGATCGGGTGAGGCAGACTCGTTTAAATTCATGGTAAAAGCAGAGAAAGTAAATTATAAGAAGCTAGGCAGTTTATTTCCCGATAGCGATATAA
>Ga0299914_10001214_pt1 | contig 16815 bp, 17 predicted proteins | sample RVTome_10_FD_201361 | JGI IMG/M metagenome (GOLD analysis project Ga0299914, IMG submission 201361) | Soil microbial communities from uranium-contaminated site in the Upper Colorado River Basin, Wyoming, United States - RVT153D57 (version 2) ...
GACCCGGCCCGCTGGAAGCGCCGCGGCCCCGTCCGGCGGACGGGCGAGGCGGCGAGCCGCCTGGCCCGCCGCGAGCTCTAGTGGGGCCTCTCACAACGTTCCACCCGAAACTGACGGCCCCAGCCGCCGCCATGCGGCGTCCTCAGTCGCCCGGGTAGCGCTGCTACCCGGGCTCCCTGCGTCCTTGCCTGGCGACGGCTGCGACTCGTCATTTCCGGGGAAACGTTGCGAGACACCCCACTAGCGCCGCGCGCCGGAGCTCACGGCGCTCAGGACCACTCGCCCGCCGCCACCTCGCCGGGCTCGGGGAGCTCGACCGCGCCCTCCTTCGGCTGACCGATGCGCAGCGGGTTGCCGAACGGGTCCCGGAGGCCGCAGTCGGTGCCGTAGAAGCGCTCGGTCGGCTCCTCGGTGAACTCGACGCCCTTGGCGACGAGCTCGGCGTAGGCCTTGTGGACGTCGTCGACGACGAAGATGCCGGCCATCCCCAGCGCGCCCTTGGTGACGAGCTCGCGGATCTGCTCCGCCGTGGCGTCGTCGTGGGCGGGCGGCCCGGGCCTCTCGAGCAGCAACTGGTGCTCGGGGTGCCCGGGGGCCTGCACGGTCAGCCAGCGCATGAACCCGAGGTCGGCGTCGGTGTTGACCTCGAGCCCGAGCTTGCCGACGTAGAACTCGAGCGCCTCGTCCTGGTCGAGTACGTATACCTGTGAATGGGTGTGTGCCGTAATCATGGGGGCGACGCTACACCGCCCTCGACGTCTCGGCTTCTCCGAAACTGCTCGGTCGCGTCCACGCCCTGGCGAAGCAGGCCGGAACGGCGCGAAGGTCGGCGGCGCGCCGGCGATAGATCGTCGGGGGCTCGCCGACGATCGCGGTGAAGGTGCTGGTGAACGAGCCGAGGCTGCGAAAGCCGACGTCGAAGCAGATCTCGGTGATGCTGCGCTCGGTCTCCCGCAGCAGGAACATCGCCCGCTCCACCCGGCGGCGCTGGAGGTAGCGATGCGGAGTCTCGCCGAAGACCGCGCGGAAGGTGCGGATGAAGTGCGACTCCGACACGCATGCGACCCGCGCCAGCGTCGGGATGGCGAGCGGCTTCGCGTAGTCGCGGTCGATCCGGTCGCGCGCGCGAAGCATGAAGCGGTTGCGCTCCTCGGCCGCGCGGCTCATCTCGCCTGATTCGGCTCGGCCTCGAGCGGGCCGAACGCGGGTCGGGGGATCACGTCCACGGCGGTGCAGTCCAGCAGACGCCTTCGGAGGAGCGCTTTTGATAAAAGACCAAGGGAATTGGTCTTTAGGCCCACAACCACCACGGTGCGCGGATGAGCTCCACAGCGATCGCCGCTCCCCGCCTCGTCCTCGCCGACGTCGTCCCCGGCGCCCGCGTCCGGGACGCGGCGTTGATCGCCGCCGGCGCCGGCCTGACGACGCTCGGCGCTCAGATCGCGATCCACGTGCCGCCGTCGCCGGTCCCGATCACCGGTCAGACGCTCGCCGTCGTGATCGCGGGCGCGGCCCTCGGCGCGCGCCGCGGGATGCTGTCCCAGCTCCTCTACCTGTGCCTCGGCCTGTTCCTCCCCGTCTACTCCGACGGCGGAAGCGGCACCGAGGTCATCTTCGGGGCCACCGGCGGCTACCTCGTCGGGTTCGTCGCCGCCGCCGGGCTCATGGGTTGGTTCGCGGAGCGCGGCTTCGACCGCGAACCGTTCTTGGCCTTCGGCGGCTTCGTGCTCGCCCAGCTCGCGATCTTCGGCATCGGCGTGCCGTGGCTGCACGCCGCCACCGACATGAGCTGGGGTGAGGCGATTCACAACGGCTTCACGATCTTCATCGTCGGGGGGCTGATCAAGGCCGCGATCGGCGGCCTCACCGTACCCGCGGCGTGGCGGTTCGTGCGACGGCTGGAAGGGCGCGAGCGCGACTGATCGCCAACCGGTCGGCGGCGCGAGCTCGACGACGAGACGAGGAGGTAGCAGCGGATGCCGGAACTCGAAGCCCCCGTCACCGGCTCGGTCTGGAAGATCGAGGTCGAGGTCGGCGATCAGGTCAGCGACGGAGACGTCCTGGTCATCCTCGAGAGCATGAAGATGGAGATCCCGATCGACACCGAGGACGACGGCACCGTCACCGAGATCCGCTGCAAGGAGGGCGACTCCGTCAGCGAGGGCGACGTCGTCGTCGTCGTCGACCCCTGAACCGCGCGACTCGCCCGCCGCCTCGGCGACCGGGGCTCAGACCGGGCTCGTGTTGATGCCCCCGTTCGGCGCGATCAGCTGGCCGGCGATGAAGCTCGACTCGTCGCTCGCCAGGAAGACGGCGGTGTCGGCGATCTCCGCCGGGCGCCCGACCCGTGCCATCGGCGTCGCGGCGACCGCGGCGTCGATCGCTGCCTGCGGCAGGAAGGTGTTGATCGGCGTGTCGACGAACCCCGGCGCGATGCCGTTGACGCGGATCCCCTGGGGGACCACGTCCTGGGCGACGACGCGCGTGAGCGCGTGCAGCGCCCCCTTCGCGGCCGAGTAGTGCGGCGTCACGACGCAGCCCTCCTGGCCGCAGCGCGAGCCGACGTTGATGATGTTGCCGTGGCCCTGGCGCACCATGTGCGGGATCGCAGCCCTGATGCAGTAGAAGGCGCCGAAGACGTGGGTCTCCATCATCGCGCGGAACTGCTCGTCGGTGATGTGGACCGTCGCGTCGAGCGGCGTGCGCACCTCGCCGGCCTCGGCCTCGCGCAGGCGCTGGACGAACCGTTCGGCGTTGCGGGCCGACTCCTCGCCGCCGGCGATCCCGGCGTTGTTGACCAGCACGTCGATCCGGCCGTAGCGCTCGACGACCTCGTCGATCGCCCGATCGACGGCGGCCGAATCGGTGACGTCGGCAGCGATCGGGAGCGACTCGTTCTCCAGCAGGCCGGCGGTCAGCTTCGCCGCGTCGTCGCGGATGTCGAGCACCGCCACCGACGCCCCCTCGGCGTCGAAGCGGGTGCAGATCGCCTCGCCGATCCCGGATCCTCCGCCGGTGACCAGCGCGACTCGATCCTTCAGCCTCATCTCGTCCTCCTTCTGCGGTTGTCGAGCAGCTTCGCCGCCGGGCGGCCCAGATCGCACCCCGGGCTCACCGCGCGATCGCCTCGAGCGGGGTCACCGCGTCGACGCCGGCAGCGTCAGCGACCCCTTCGTGAGTCACCCGGCCCGAGCAGACGTTCAAACCGGCCAGGAATCCCGGATCGTCGGCGAGCGCATCCGTCCCGCGCGCGGCGAAGGCGACGACGTAGGGCATCGTCGCGTTGGTGAGCGCATGGGTCGAGGTGACCGGAACCGCGCCCGGCATGTTGGCGACGCAGTAATGGACGACGCCGTCGACCTCGTAGGTCGGGTCGGAGTGCGTCGTCGGTCGCGAGGTCTCGAAGCACCCGCCCTGATCGATCGCAACGTCGACCAGCACCGCGTTCTCCTTCATCAGCGCGAGCTGCTCGCGGCCGATCACACGCGGGGCGCGGGCGCCGTGGATCAGCACCGCCCCGATCACCAGGTCCACCTCCGGCAACCGCTCCTCGATCGCGAGCGACGACGAGTAGCACGTCGATGCCCGCCCGTCGAGCCACCGATCGACCCTCCGAAGGGTCTCCAGCGAGCGATCGTAGACGTAGGTCTCGGCGCCGAGGCCGATCGCGATCCGGGCGGCGTTCTGGCCGACGACGCCGGCCCCGATGATCATCACACGGGCAGCGCCGACCCCGGCGACGCCACCGAGCAGCGCGCCGCGGCCCCCCTGGGGGCGCTCGAGCATGAACGCCCCGGACTGGGTGGCGAGCTTGCCGGCGACCTCGCTCATCGGCGCCAGCAGGGGCAGCCGGCCGTCGCCGTCCTCGATCGTCTCGTAGGCGATGCACGTCGCACCCGAGTCGACCAGGCCGAGGATCAGCTCGGGAGCGGCGGCGAGGTGGAGGTAGGTGAAGAGGACGTGGTGCTCGGTGAGCAGCTCGACCTCCGGCCCCTGCGGCTCCTTGACCTTGACGATCAGCTCCGCCTGGTCGAAGACGTCCTCGGCGCCGGGGACGATCCGCGCGCCCTGGGCCTCGTAGGCAGCGTCGGGGATCTGCGAGCCGGTTCCGGCGCCCGCCTGCACGAGCACCTGATGGCCGCGATCGACGAGCTCGCGGGCGCCGGCCGGAGTCAGCGAGACCCGGTATTCGTCTGGCTTGATCTCGGCCGGAACCCCGACCCTCATGCGGATCGTCCCCGTCCGGCCGTGCACGGCCCGCTCTCTTGGAATCGACGTGGTTGCATCGCTCGCTTGACGCGCTGGGCTCTCGTAAGATAAACACTAATACCATTGTTCTTTAGGAGCCGACTTGCCTGAGATGACGAAGCGCGATTCCGGGGCGCCGGCGATGAGCGCGGTGGCCCGGCACCGGGTCCGGCACTTCCTCGCCGACTTCGACCAACTCGAAAAGCGATACCCGGGCGTGTATCCGCGCATGATCACGCGCGGCGAGGGGCCCTACCTCTTCGACGACGCCGGCAACCGCCTGCTCGACGCCGGCAACCACCTCGGAGCGGGCATGGTCGGCCACGGCCGGCGCGAGATCGCCGAGCGGATCGGCGCCCAGGCCGCGGAGCTCGAGTTCGCGGCGCTCGACTCAGGCGCCTCCCACCCGAAGGCCGCCGAGCTCGGGGAGCGGCTGGCGGCGCTGGTGCCGGTCGACGACCCGATCTTCTCGTTCACCTCCAGCGGCAGCGAGTCCAACGACCTCGCCTTCAAGATCGCTCGCGCCTACCACGACCGCCGCGGCGAGCCCGAGCGGACGGTGATCCTGTCGCGCGACGGCTCCTACCACGGGTCCAACTACTCGGGGATGGCGGCGACCGGCGCGCCCGCCTTCCGCACCGGGTTCGGGCCCCTGCCGGCGGGCTTCGAGCAGGTGAGCCAGCCCTCCCCCGGCCGCTGCCCCTACTGCGACCGCGACACGGGCTGCACGCTCGCCTGCGCCGACGCGCTCGAGGCGACGGTCGAGCGCATCACCCCGGAACGCGTCGCCGCGATCATCGCCGAGCCGGTCGCGATCCTGCAGGCGGTCAAGGTCCCCCACCCCGACTACTGGCCGCGGGTCCAGAGCATCTGCCGGTCGAACGGGATCCTGCTGATCGCCGACGAGGTGGTCACCGGATTCGGACGCACGGGCAAGCTGTTCGGCGCCGAGCATTGGGACGTCAGGCCGGATCTGGTCTCGATGGCGAAGGGCCTGACGAGCGGCTACGCGCCGATGGGAGGGCTGGCGGTGGCGCGGCACGTCGAGGACGCCTTCGACGTGCCGCTCCTGCACCTCAACACCTATGCCGGCCATCCGGTCGCCTCCGAGGCCGCCCTGGCGACGCTCGACATCCTCGAGCGCGAGTCGCTCGTCGCCCGCGCGGCCGAGCTCGAGCCGCTGCTGCGGCGAGAGCTCGAGCGGGTTCGCGAGGCCACCGACCGGGTGCTGGCGGTCTCCGTGCTCGGGCTGCTGAGCAGCATCGAGTTCGAGCTCCCCGACCGCGCCGACGGCGCCGAGGTCCTCGTCGAGCTCCGCCACCGGCTCTACGAGCAGGGGCTGATCGCGCGCTGCGCCCTCGGCGAGGGCGTCCTGACCCTCGTGTTCTATCCCCACCTCGTGGTCTCGGAGGAGGACATCGCGTTCGGCGCCGACGCGATCATCGCCGCGGTCAACGCACTCGAAGGGCTCCGCCGATGACACGCATCGTCGAGGTCCGCGAGCAGACGGTCCGCCTCGAGGCCGCGATCCGCAACTCGCTGATCGATTTCTCGCAGATGACCGTCTCCGTCGTCGCCGTGGTCACCGACCGCCGGCGCGACGGGCGCCCGGTGGTCGGGCTCGGGTTCAACTCGATCGGGCGCTACGCGCAGGGGGGAATGCTGCGCGATCGCTTCATCCCGCGCCTGCTGGACGCGGATCCCGGGGCGCTCGTCGACTCCGACTCGGGCGAGCTCGAGCCGGCGCGCGTCCGCGATCTGCTGATGAAGAACGAGAAGCCGGGGGGTCACGGCGAGCGCAGCGGGGCCGTCGCGGCGCTCGAGATCGCGGTCTGGGACGCGGCGGCGAAGCTGGCTGAGGTCCCGCTCTACCGGCTGCTCGCCGACCGCTACAACGGCGGCGAATACGACCGTGCGGTTGAGGTCTACGCCGCCGGTGGCTATTACTACCCCGAAGATGGCATCGGCCGCCTCATCGACGAGATGCGAGGCTACCTCGATTCGGGCTACACCCACCTGAAGATGAAGATCGGGGGGGCCGGCCTCGATGCCGACGTCGAGCGCCTGGAGGCGGTCCTCGGGCTAGTCGACGGCGACGGCGGGCGCCTGGCGGTCGACGCGAACGGCCGCTTCGACCTCGAGACGGCGATCGCCTACGGCGAGCGCCTGGAGCCGTACGGCCTGCGCTGGTACGAGGAGCCCGGCGATCCACTCGACTTCGCGCTCCAAGCCGAGCTCGGCAGGCACTACGCGCCCCCGTTCGCGACCGCCGAGAACCTCTTCTCGCACGAGGACGTGCGCAACCTGCTGCGCTACGCGGGCCTCCGCCCCGACGTCGACATCCTGCAGATGGATCCGGGCCTCAGCTACGGGATCGTCGAGCTCGACCGGATGCTGTCGGTCATGCGCGAGCAGGATTGGAGCCCGAGGCGCCTGATCCCGCACGGAGGTCACCTGATGGCCCTGCACATGGCGGCGGGCCTCCAGCTCGGCGGCAACGAGTCCTATCCCGGGATCTTCCAGCCCTTCGGGGGCTTCGGGCGGCAGCACGAGGTCGTCGACGGCGCGATCGCGATCGCCGATCAGCCGGGCATCGGGCTCGAGCTCAAGCCGGAGCTCGAGCCGGTGCTGAGCGAGCTCGTGCCCGAGGCGTTCGGATGAGCGAGGAGGGCTCGGACGGTCCTCGTCCGCGTCGTCCCTCCGCCTTCCGGCCGATGCACGACCCCCGCATGCACGAGCGGGTGGTCGACCAGATCACGTTCGCGATTCGCTCCGGGCTGTACCGGGTGGGCGATCGCCTGCCGTCGGTCGAGCAGATGGCGAACGACATGCAGGTGAGCAAGCCGACGGTCGGCGAGGCGATCCGGGTGCTGTCGGAGTTCGGGGTCGTCCAGAGCCGCCGCGGAGTTCACGGCGGCGTGACCGTCGCCTCCGACAACATCCCGATCACGCTCCTGCGGCTCGCCAAGAGCCCGGCCGAATCGTCGCTGCGCGAGCTCCTCGAAGCGCGGAGGCCGGTGGAGATGGAGATCGCCCGGCTGGCGGCCGCGCGCGCGATTCCCGAGGACCTCGAGGCGATGCAGGACTCGATCGACCGGCTGGTGAGCGAGCCTGCCGACTCGAGCTGGACCGTTCGCCTGCACTTCGACCACTTCTTCCACTACGCGATGGGGCGGGCGGCGCGCAGCGATCTGCTCGCCTACTACCAGCACCAGATCCTCGAGGGCATCACCGTGCTGATGGAGGACTACTTCGCGCACGTCGAGGACCCAGCAGTCGTCGCGCGGCTCCACCGGCGCACGCTCGACGCGATTCGCGACGGGGCGCTGGTCAACGTCGACCGAGTGATGGACGAGCACCTCGCCTACCTCGAGCGAGCGGTCGAAGCCCACGGCGCCGAGGGCGACGTGACTTCACCCTCCCCCGCCTAGCCAGTGGTGCTCGACGCCCGGCGCACTGAGCTGAGCGAACGGACCGCCCCGGACCTGCTGGCGGACCTCGGCGTCCTGCCGCGCGGCGCAGAGCCCACCGTCACCCGGCTGGGGGGCGGGGTGGCGAACGCCGTGCTCGCCGTCGCCTGGCGGGGCGAGGAGCTGGTGGCGAAGCAGGCGCTGCCGAAGCTGCGCGTCGCCGCCGACTGGCCGTTCGACCCCGCCCGCACCCGCGTCGAGTGCGAGTGCCTCCGCTACCTCGCAGAGGTCCTGCCGCCGGGTTCGGTGCCCGAGGTCGTCGGTTTCGACTCCGACCAGGATCTGCTCGTGATCACGCGCGCGCCGGCCGGCGGCACGGTGTGGAAGCAGGCGCTGCTCGCCGGTGAGGTCGATCCCGCGGTGGGCGCCGAGGTCGGCGAGCTCGTCGGCCGGCTTCACCGCACCAGCGCCGCCGACCCGCTCGCCCGCGAGCGGTTCGCGGCGCAGTGGCCGCTGGTCCAGGGCCGCACCGATCCGTTCCACCGCACGATCGCCGCGCGGCACCCGGCGCTCCGGGAGGCGATCCTGGCCGAGGTCGAGCGCCTCGAGGCGACGCGGGAAGCGCTCGTCCTCGGCGACTGCTCGCCGAAGAACGTCATCGCCTACCCGAGCCGCGGCCCGCTCCTGCTCGACTTCGAGGTCGCGCACTTCGGCGATCCCGCCTTCGACGTCGCCTTCCTGCTCGCGCACCTCTCGCTGAAGGCCCGACGCAGCCCCGGCGACGCCCCGGCGCTGCACGCGTGCGCGGGGAAGTTCCTCGCCGCACACGTCCGCGCGGCCGGCGAGGCCGCTCCCGCTCCCGGGGCCGTCGTCGCCGAGCTCGGCTGCCTGCTGTTGAGCCGCGTCGACGGCAAGTCCCCGGTCGAGTACCTCGCGGCCGACGCCGATCGCGACGCGGTGCGCAGGGTCGCCGAGGCCCTGTTGCTCGACCCCCCGGGGCCGGTCGCAGAGGCGCTCGACGTGACCTTCGCGACGCTGGCGTCGGCGGGGGGCAGCCGATGAGCGCCGCGATCGCCGGGCTCCGCGCCCGCGAGATCCTCGACTCGCGCGGCCGGCCGACGGTCGAGGCCGAGCTGACGCTGAGCGACGGCACGGCGGTGACCGCGAGCGTGCCCTCCGGGGCCTCGAAGGGGCGCCACGAGGCGGTCGAGCGGCGCGACGGCGACGCCGACCGCTACAGCGGCCGCGGCGTGCTCGGCGCCGTCGCCGCGGTGCGCGACGAGATCGCCCCGGCGCTTCGCGGCCTGAGGCCGGACCTCGCGGCCGTCGACGCGCGCCTGTGCGAGCTCGACGGAACCGACGACAAGTCGCGGCTCGGCGCCAACGCGACCCTGGCCGTCTCGTTGGCGACTGCGCGCGCCGCCGCCGCGCTCGCCGGCCGGCCGCTCTGGCGCCATCTCGCCGGAGACGCCCAGCCGCTGCTGCCGCTGCCGATGGTGAACATCCTCAGCGGCGGCCTCCATGCGGGCCGCCAGCTCGACTTCCAGGACTTCCTGGTGATTCCGGTGGGAGCGACCAGCTTCTCGACCGCGCTGCGGATGTGCGCCGAGGTCCACGAGTCGATGCGCGGTGAGCTGACCCGCCGCGGGCTCTCGACCCTGAAGGCGGACGAGGGCGGATTCGGCCCCGCGCTCGAAACCCACGAGGAGGCGCTCGCGCTGCTCGACCGCGCGACCCGCGGCGCCCGGCTCGAGCCCGGCGGCGACGTCGTCTACGCGCTCGACCTCGCCGCCTCGCACTTCTTCGACGCCGACGCCGGCACCTACGGCCTGCGCTCCGAGGATCGCGTGCTGAGCGCCGCCGAGCTGACCGAGCTGATCGCGGAGCTCGCCGGCCGCTACCCGATCGTCTCGGTCGAGGACATCCTCGCCGAGGACGACTGGGAGGGCTGGTCGGCATTCACCGCGCGGCTCGGCGAGCGGATGCAGGTGGTCGGCGACGACCTGTTCGCGACCAACCTCGAGCGGGTAGAGCGCGGGATTCGCGGCGCCGCCGCGAACGCGGTGCTGGTCAAGATGAACCAGGTGGGAACGCTCACCGAGACCCTCGCCGTGGTCGAGCGCGCGCGCTCCGCGGGCTGGCGCGTCGTGGTCTCGGCGCGCTCGGGGGAGACCGAGGACCCCGCCCTCGCCGACCTCGCCGTCGGGACCCGCGCCGGTCAGATCAAGGTCGGCTCGGTGACCCAGTCCGAGCGACTCGCCAAGTACAACCGGCTGCTGCGGATCGAGGAGGAGCTCGGCGACGACGCGCGCTTCGCCGGCGGCGCGGCCGTCCCGCGACCGCTCCGGTCGGTCGAGGACGGCGACGCTCGCGGCCCCTCGGCGCCGGGACGCTCGGGCTGATGGCGAATCCGACGGTGCTGGTCACCGATACGCCGTGGGAGGGGACCGAGGTCGAGGAGTCGGTCCTGGACCCGGTCGGGGCGAAGCTCGTCCGGGCCGAGAGCGGCGCCGAGGACGAGCTCGTCGCGCTCGTCCGCGACGCCGACGCGATCCTCACCTGCTTCGCGCGCGTGACGCCCGCGGTCGTCGCGGCCGGGCGACGCCTGCGGGTGATCGGACGCTACGGCGTCGGCACCGACAACATCGCAGTCGACGAGGCCACGAGGCGCGGGATCCTGGTCACGAACGTGCCCGAGTACTGCACCGACGAGGTCGTCGAGCACGCCCTCGGGCTGCTGCTCTCCCTCGCGCGCGGGATCCACCGCTACGACCGCGCCGTCCGCGACGGCGACTGGTCCCTGGAGCCGGGGGTGCCGATTCGCCGGGTTCGGGGACGCACGCTGGGGGTGGTCGGCTTCGGCACGATCGGCCGGCAGATGGCCGCGCGCGCGCGGGCGCTCGGGCTCGAGGTGATCGTTCACGGCCGCGACCCGGAGGCGGTGACGACGGCCGGCTTCGAGCCCGCCGCCCTGCTCGAGCTCGCCCGCCGCGCCGACTTCGTCTCGCTCCACGTCCCGCTGACCGTCGAGACGCGCGGCATGGTCGACGCCGACTTCCTCGCCGCGCTCGGCCCCGACTCCTACCTGATCAACTGCGCCCGCGGCGGCGTGATCGATCACGACGCGCTTGCGCAGGCGCTCGCCGCGGGCACCGTCCGCGGGGCCGCGATGGACGTGTTCGAGCCCGAGCGGCTGCGCGCGGACCATCCTTTGCTGGCTTCCGATCGCCTGCTCGCCACCCCGCACGTCGCCTACTACTCGGCGGAGTCGATGCGCGAGCTCGCGCGCGCCGCGGCGGAGAACGTCGGCGCCGTGCTCGCCGGCCGGCGCCCGGCGAGCACGGTCAACGCCGAGCTCCTCTCGGACCCGCGCTGGGCGGGCCTCAGTCCCTAGCCAGCAGCCGGTGCGCGGTCTCGCGCACGAACTCGTTGCACTCCTCGTCGACGCCCGAGTCGGAGAAGTGGCCCCAGGGACCGGGGATCACGGCGAGCTCCGCGTTCGGCATCTGCTCCGCCTCCCGGGCCATGTCCTCCGGCGGGAAGTAGAGGTCGTTCTCGCCCGGGGCGAGGATCGCGCGCGCGCGGATGTCGCCGAGCGCCCGCGCCAGATCGCCGTCGTAGCCCGCGGTCTTGGCGAGCTCGGCACGCTGCCAGGTGTCGAGCTGGCTGAGCAGGTCATTGGCGTCGAGATCGACGAAGAACGCCTCCCAGAAGTCGACCAGGAAGGAGTCGAGCGTCTCGAACCCCATCCGGCGGTAGAGCGCCTGGCGGTAGAAGGCCTGCGAAAGGCCCCAGCCGGCGTAGACGCGGCCGACGGCGCGAAGACCGCGCTCGGGCGGGCCCTCGTACTCGCCGTCCCCGTAGTCGGGATCCGCGAGCAGCGCCGCCTTCACCCCCTCGAGGAAGACGCGGCAGTGCGGGCTGCAGGTCGAGGCGCCCCCGGTCGGCATGATCCTGCGCACCAAGTCGGGATGGCTGAGGCCCCACTGGAAGGCCTGGAACGCTCCCATCGAGCCGCCGATCACCAGCTCGACACCGGTGATCTCGAGATGCTCGCTGACCAGGCGGTGGTGAGCGCGGACGTTGTCCTCGATCGACGGCCGCGGGAACCGCCTGCGGTCGAACGGCGGCGGCGTGTTCGACGGCGACGACGAGAGCCCGTTGGCGAACAGGCTCGGCACGACGACGAAGTAGCGCGACGTGTCGAGCACGAAGCCGTCGCCGTCGCCGATCATCCACTCGTGATCGGCGTGCGTGCCGACGAACCAGGTCGGCAGGACGACCGCGTTGTCGCGGGCCTGGTTGAGCTCGCCGTAGGTCGCGTACGCGATCCGGGCGTCGGGCAGCGTGTTGCCGTCGGCGAAGGTGAAGTCGCCGAGGGAGAACGTCTCGTGCTCGGCCGCCATCAGAGCGCCGCCATTCCGCCGTCGCAGGTGAACGTGCCCGCCGCGACGAAGCCGGCCGCGTCGGAGCACAGGAACATGATCAGCGGCGCCACCTCGTCCGGCTCGGCCCGCCGTCCGAGCGGGGTGAACTCCACCAGGCGCTCGGCCTCCTCCGGCGTCACGCCCCGCGACATCGGCGTGTCGACGTAGCCCGGGAGCACGCAGTTGACGCGGATCCCGTGCGGGGCATAGGTGACGCCGGCGTTCTTCGAAAGCATGATCGTCGCTCCCTTCGCCGTTTGGTAGGCAACGTTGTTGGGGGTGCCGGAGAGCCCCCAGACCGAGGAGACGTTGACGATCGCGCCGCCCTCGGCCGCGAGCATTCCGGGGATCACGGTCTTCATCCCGAGCATCATCCCGAGGGTGTTGACCTCGAAGACGATGCGCATCTCCTCCAGCTCTTCCTCGTGGACGGGTCGTCCGCTCCCGAGTCGGCCGGCGTTGTTGACGAGCACGTTCGGAGCGCCGAATGCCTCCACGCACGCGCCGAGCCCGTCGGCCCAAGCCTCCTCGCTGGTGACGTCGAGGTGCCGGAACCTGATCGTCTCGGGATCGGAATCGAGCCGCGCCGCGAGCGCCTCGTTCGGGTCCTGGATGTCGACGGCGAGCACTCGCGCGCCGTTGTCCGCGAGCAGCGCGGCAGTCGCGGCCCCGATGCCGCTGGCGGCGCCGGTGACAACCGCGATCTTTCCGTTCAGCGAGATTGTCTGGGTCACGCGATCCTTTCGGTCGATTCGGGTCAGGTGGGCGCGGGAGGGCTCCGCGCAGGCTCGTGTCGCGCGGCCTCGCGCCGCAGGCGCGCGCGCCGGCTGAGGCGCGCGGCTATGAACTCGGTCGCCACCACCGTGATCAGAAGCGCGCCGGTGACGAGCTGGGTGACGGACGCATCGCTGCCGCGTGCCGCAAGCCCGGCCGCGACCGCCGAGAGCACGGCCACACCGAGCACCACGTGGAGGACGGTGCCCCTGCCGCCGTAGAGGCTGATGCCGCCGATCAGGGCCGCGGCGGCGCCCGCGAGCAGCATGTCCTCGTAGTTCTGGGGCGCCGCGCTGCCGCCCTTGAGCGAGGCGAGGGCGCCGGCGAGCGCCGCGCACGCGCCTGAGAGCGCGAACGCGAGCACCATCGGCCGCGAGCGGGGGACGCCGGCCGCGCGAGCCTCCTCGCGCGCCCCGCCGATCGCGTAGATCTCGCGGCCGTAGCGGGTGTAGGCGAGGAAGAGGCCGAGCACCGCGAACACCGCGAGCGCGGTGATGCTGCTCGGGGAGAAGATCCCGTAGCGCTCGATCAGCGGGTCGGACACCGTGAAGTCGGCGAGCTGGCTCGGAGCGTTGTCCGAGGCGAGGTGGGCAGCCCCGCGCAGCAGGATCAGGGTCCCGATCGTGAGCACCAGCGAGTTGATCGCGAGCCTGGCGATGATCCAGCCCTGTGCGGCGCCGATCGTGGCCCCGACCGCGACCGCCACCCCGATCGCGCCGAGCAGGCCGAGCTCGCCCGCCTTGACCGCGATCACCCCGGCCAGCGCGGCCATCGACCCGACCGAGAGATCGAGCTCGCCGGCGATGATCGTGATCGCGAGCCCGAGCGCGATCAGCCCGAGCAGCGGGAAGCCCTCGAGCACCGAGAACACGCTCGCCTCGCCCCGGAACGTCGGCGTGCTCGAGGCGATGATCGCCCAGGTGACGATCAGGACGAGCAGCGGCAGCGCATAGGCACGGACCCGGTCGATCACCAGCGACTGCACCTCAGCGCACCTCCCGCCGCCGTCGCAGCCACTCGAGCAGGACGACCACGATCACGACGACCGCGCCCTGGACGGCGAGGCGCCCGCCGGTGCTGAAGTCGTTGAGGACCATGACGTTGGAGATGACGGCGATCAGGACCGCCCCTCCCGCCGAGCGCCAGGGCGATCCGTAGCCGCCGGTGATCGCGGTCCCGCCGACGAGGATCGCCGCCAGCGACTCGATCGTCAGGGTGCTGAGCGACTGGATCGTCGCCTCGCCGAACCCTGCGCCCGAGAGCACCCCGGCGATCGCGAGGCCGATCGAGAAGATCACGAAGGCGCCGATCGTCACCCGCCGAAACGAGATCCCACTCACTTCCGCCGTCTCTCGGTTGGCCCCCGCGAGCACCATCCTGCGCCCGGACACCGACTTCGTCATGAACGTGCCGACGGCGATCGTGAACAGGAGGAAGACGAGGACCTCGAGCGGGACGCCCGCGATCGTGCTGTTGCCCCAGGAGACGGCGTGCTCGCCGACGCGAACGATCTGCCCGTCGGTGGCATCGGCGACGACGCCGAAGATGATCGCCCCGGCGGCGAGCGTGGTGATCACCGGGTTGAGCCCCGCGGCAACCACCAGCCCCTGGATCACGCCCACCGCCACCAGCGCTACGAGGACGACGGCAATCGCCGCGGCGGGCGGCCAGCCCGTCCCCACCAGGGCGATGAAGATGACCATCGCCGCCATCGCGGACTGCTGCGTGCCGAGGGAGATGAAATTCCCCGACAGCGTGATCGGCGTCATCGCGACCGCGACGATCCCGACGATCGCAGCGTTGCGCAGGATCGCCCGGACGTTGTCGACGCTGAGGAAGTTGGGGGTGACAGCCACCGCCACCGCGACCGCGACGACGACGGCGCCGACGACGAGCGCCGTGCTCAGCTGCTCGCGCCGGTCGGCGCTCGGGCCGGGGAGGTCCTGACCGCCTCGGGCGGTGGCGGGCGGTGCGGTCGACGCCTCGCTCACGGCACTGCCTCACTCGGGTCGTGGTGCATCACCTCACGCGCGAGCTCCTCCTCGGAGCGTTGATCGTGAGGCGCGATCGAGGTCAGGCGGCCGCGGTAGAAGGTGGCGATCGTGTCGCAGAGGCCGAGCACCTCCGGCATGTCCGACGAGACGACGACGATGCCGAGTCCGCTGGCGCAGAGGCGGCGCAGGGAGGTGTAGATCTCGGCGCGAGCGCCTACGTCGACCCCGCGCGTCGGCTCCTCGAGCAGCAGCACCTGCGGTTCGGTGCCCAGCCACTTGCCGACTGCGACCTTTTGCTGGTTGCCGCCCGACAGAGCGGCGACCGGTGACTCGAGCCGCTCGGTGTCGATCGCGAAGCGCTTGGCGATGTCGGTCGCGCGCTCACGCTCGCCGCGCCGCGAGACCCAACCCACCCGGTTGGCGATCGAGTCGAGCCAGGGTGAGGAGAGGTTCTCGCGGATCGCGCGGTTGGCGAAGATCCCGTCGCGCTTGCGGTCGGCGGTGCAGTAGCCGAACCCGTGGTCGACGCTCGCTCGGTGCGTGCGGACCGAGATCTCCTCGTCCTTGAGGACCACGCGCCCCGCCGTCTGTGGCAGGCGCCCGGCGAGCGCCTGCACCGTGGTGCCGGCGCCGCTGCCGAGCTGACCGGTAAGGCCGAGGATCTCGCCGCGCCGCAGGGTGAACCCGACCGGCGCCACCAGCCCCGGGGCGAGGAGCCCCTCGACCGCGAGCAGCGGCTCGTCGACGAGCGTGTCACGCGGTGGGAACATCGCCTCGAGCTCGCGGCCGAGCATGCGGTTGATCACGGCGTCGACGTCGAGCTCGCCGGTCGGCTCCGGCGGCAGGCTGCGCCCGTTGCGGAACACGGTCACCCGGTCGGTGAGCCGGAACACCTCCGCCAGCCGGTGGGTCACGTAGATCACGCTGCGCCCGTCCTCGACCAGCCGGCGGATCACCGCGAGCACGCGGTCGATCTCGCGGTCGGTGAGCGCGGCGGTCGGCTCGTCGAAGATCAGGATCCGCGCGTCGCGCACCAGCAGGCGCGCCACCTCGAGCAGCTGCATCTCGGCGACGGTGAGGTGCTCGACCGGGGTGCGGGGATCGACGTCCTCGAGCCCGACCTGGGCGAGCAGCTCGCGTGCCCGGCTGTTCAGTGCCCGCGGCCACCAGACCGAGGGCACACCGCTTTGGCCGAGGACGAGGTTCTCGGCGACGGTCATCGTCGGCACTGAGCTGTATTCCTGGTGCACGACCGCAACGCCGGCGGCCTGCGAGCGACCGCTTGGATACAGGGTCGCTGGCGCCCCGTCGACCTCGATCGTGCCCGAGTCGGGCTCGATCAGACCGGCGAGAGCCTTGACCAGGGTGCTCTTCCCGGCTCCGTTCTCCCCCAGGAGAGCCATGATCTCCCCCGGTAGCAACTCGAAGTCGACCCGATCCAGGGCTTGGACGGAGCCATAGCTCTTCGAGAGCCCGCGGACCCGAAGGCGGGCTGCTCCTGGCGTGGCATTGGCGGGGGTCACTTATCGGAAGCGGCGCGGCCGAAGGACGAACGACCGCGCCGCCGCGTCAGTTGGTTTGAACCGCGTTACTCGCCCGCGCAGATCTCCTCCGCGGTCAGGCCCCAGATCTGGGTGTCCGCGATGCCCTCGGGGCCAACCGCGGCCGCATGGGGCATGTAGTTGAGCTTCGCCGGAGGCTGTACCTCGAACTCCGGCTGTTCGGGCTCCGGCTCGTACTGCTGGACGTCGCCTTCGGTCGTGCCCGTGGCGATGAACTGGGCCGCAGTGGCGACGCCGAGCATGCCCTCGATCTTCCCCGACTGCAGGCCGGTTCCGAACGTCTCGCCGTTCTGCACCGCTTCGAGGGTGCCCGAGCAGTCGCTCGAGACGATCATCACATCCCGTCCCGGCCTGATGTCGTTCTCCTTCAGGGCCCGGATGATCCCGTTCGCTGCCTGCT
>Ga0299914_10001215_pt1 | contig 16808 bp, 15 predicted proteins | sample RVTome_10_FD_201361 | JGI IMG/M metagenome (GOLD analysis project Ga0299914, IMG submission 201361) | Soil microbial communities from uranium-contaminated site in the Upper Colorado River Basin, Wyoming, United States - RVT153D57 (version 2) ...
CGGGGGTCGCGGCCGCCCGGGCGGCAGGCATGCGGGTTGTCGCCGTCGACCGGGGCGTCTTCGATCCGGTCCTGCTCGCCCCGGCCACCCGCATCGTCTACAGCATCCACGAGGCGAGTCTGACCTGAGGCCCCCTGGGACCAGGGGAGTTCATCGTCCCACTGTTGTTAAGTTGGTCCGGGTGAGACGAACGAAGATCGTGGCCACTCTCGGGCCGGGCGTGGCCAGCTACGAAGCGATTCGTGGTCTCGTCGACGCCGGCATGGACGTGGCTCGGCTCAACTTCTCCCACGGCGACCATGAGCTCCATCGGCACTTCTTCGCCTGGGTCCGGGAGGCCGCCGCCGAGACGGGTCGCAACGTTGCCATCCTCCAGGACATCCAGGGCCCCAAGTTGCGGGTCGGGATCTTCCCGGAAGGTTCAGTGACATTGGAGGCCGGCTCCATCGTCCGACTCGTGGCCGGCAGTGGTTCGGGTTCCGAAGAGGTAATTCCTGTCGATTACGAGCATCTCAGTGAGGATCTCGTTCCGGGGCGAACCGTTCTCCTGGCCGACGGGTTGATCGTTCTGACCGTCACGGCCGTAGAGGACGAAGGCGTGACGGCCGTGGTGGAGGTGGGCGGGGTGCTCGGGAACACCAAGGGAGTGGCGTTTCCCGACACCAACCTGCGGGTGCCCAACGTCACCCCCAAGGACCGGGATGATCTGGCCTTCGGGCGGGAGTTGGGGGTGGACTATGTGGCGGCGTCGTTCGTCCGTACCGGCGCCGACGTGCGTCAGGTGCGGGAGCTGGCGGGGTCTGTGCCGGTCATCGCCAAGGTCGAGTTGGCCGTGGCCTACACCAACCTGGATGACATCATCTCCGAGGCGGCCGGAATCATGGTGGCCAGGGGCGATCTCGGTGTGCAGCTTCCCCTTGAGCGCATTCCACTGATCCAAGCCGACATCCTGGCGCGGACGAACGCCGCCGGGAGGATCTCGATCACCGCCACCGAGATGCTCGAGTCGATGACCCACGCCACCCGGCCTACCCGGGCCGAGGTGACTGACGTGGCGAGTGCCGTATGGAGTGGCACCGACGCCGTGATGCTGTCGGCGGAGACCGCCGTGGGCCAATATCCGGCAGAGACCGTCGCCACCATGGCCCGGATCTGCGTCGAGGCGGAGTCGGCGCCGATGGCGAGTGAACACACGCCCTTCGTCGGGGCCGTCAATCGGGTGGCCTCGGCGGTGGCCCAGGCGGCCACGGAGGCGGCTGCCGCCCTCGGGATCGGCACGATCGTCGCCTTTACGGAATCGGGGAGCAGCGCCCGGCTGATCTCCAAGTATCGCCCGGAGGCCGCCATCGTCGCTTTCACTCCCATCGACGAGACGAGGAGGCGAATGGCGTTGTATTGGGGCGTCAGCGCATTTCCGTTCCAGCGCCGCGAATACACCGACCATGAGATCGCCGCCGCCGAGAAGTTCCTCGAGAAGGAGAAACTGTGTCACCGTGGCGACCTGGTGGTGATGGTCGCCGGGATTCCTCCCAACCAGCGGTCGGCGACCAACTTGATGAAGATCCACCTGGTGGGAGAGCGGCAGGGCGGGGTCCAGAGCCAGAGGAGCGGTAGACGATCGCCTGAGGTGGGTGGCCTGGGCGTCTGAGCCAGCCACTATCATCGCCGGCATGGGTCAGACGATCGAGATCAATGGTTCGCGCCGCATCGGTGATGTCCTCATCATCGACACGGACCGCAGCCTCACCGGCCAGGATGCCGAGGCCTACACGCCCGGGTACACGACCGAGTCGACGTCCTTCCCGGCACGTCTGGCCGAGCGCCTGTTCGAGGCCGACGCCGATATCGATCGGGTTCACGTCCTCTCCAACGCCGTGAGCATCAAGCGATCGGGCGGGTGGGAGGACTCCTCGGCGGAAGCAGCCGCCGGCGTGGTCGCCGGCTTCTTCCGCTTCTACCCGGACTAACACTGCCCCCGGCAGCGCCGTCTCATTGGGGAGTACCGGGACCTAAAGCGGTCCGAGGGCGTCGACTAGGCCGGCTGTTGTGCGGCCAATCGCAGCGCGTCGAGCGCCTGGCCGATCAGAGAGGCGAGTTCGCGGATGTTCGTCTCGTCGGCTTCGTCGAAGTCGAGTCCACCGCTCTTGTCGCTCAGCTGCAATAGACCGTAGACGCGACCGTCGTCGCCCCAGACACTCGTGGCCAGCCGTCCCCGCATCGGCGGGTGGGCGCCCGCGAGCTCCCCGAAACTGCGGTAGAGGGGATGTGACTGCACCTCGGCATCGGTCAGTCGGACGACCTCGCCGGGCGGGATCGTCATCCCGTGCAGGCCGATGCCTTTCGGGTCGACTCGGAAGTCGCGGAACGCGGCGTACCTCTCGCTCAGGCTGAAGTATTTGCGCGCCTGCGACGAGTCCTCGCCGACCCAGAGCTTGAGGGCCGCCTGCTCGGCGCCGGTCAGGGCGAGGGCGATCAGGCAGGTGCGCCGGAGGAGGGTGTCAAGCTGAGCGGCGAACCTCGATTCGAGCGAGTCGGCAGAGATGGTCGGGGTGATCTCGATTCCGACCTCACCGACTTGCATTGCACGATCCTAGGTGTGTGTTGCTTCCATTCCCGGATGCGCGGCGCGATGAGCGCCCGGGAAGGAACTGGCTTTGCTTCGGGGGCGACGAGAGGTCAGGCGGCGACTGTTGTGCTCGTCGTCGGTTCCGTCGTCGGCGGGGTCGGTTCGGTCGAAGGCGTCGTGCTCGGCACCGTCGTCGTCTCGGGGGGAACGGTGGTCACGGTCGTGGTGGTGGTCGTGGGGCAGGCAACCCCACCGTCGGGAACCTTGCACGGATGCACCTCGATGATTTCTTGTTTCGCCAGGTAACGGACCGGCCACTCCTGAGTGGTTACCTCGCCGTTCACGGTGATGGTGCGGGTGACCGTCAGGCTCCAGCCCTCGGCGGCGCTCTGAACGGTGTGTTGCTCATCCACGCCCAGTTCGGGATTCGCCCGGTAGAGAGGTTCGGGTGGCTCGCGAAAGTCGCGACGATCCGACCGATCGCCCCTCACCTGCTTGGCGTTCGGGCCGCCGTCGGCGACGACCCCCATCGAGAGACTTCCCCCGCTCTGGCTGCCAGTCAGGATGCGGCCCTCGTTGTTGCCGTAGAACTTCACGGTGATCGAGGTGTCGGTGTATTCGGTCTTGATCAGTACCCCCGACTCGTCGTTGTTGCGGAAGGCGAGGTCGGGGTTGGGCCACGAGATCGTGGCCTCGATGCCCTCGGGATAACGCTCGAAGTAGAAGCTGTGGGGGCTGTGGTCGACGTCTTCGTAGCCGCCCCAGAAGACGGCGTTGTAGAAGGTCGTGGCGAACTGGCTGACGCCGCCGCCGACGGTGTCGACGATTTCGCCGCCCACGATCGTGCCGGCATCCAGGTATCCCTCGTCTTTGGTTCTCCGCCCAACGTGGTCGTTGAGTGAGAAGGTGGCACCTGAGGCGACGATGGCGCCATCTACCTCGTCGGCGATGAGGTGGATGTTGGTGACGCGGGCGGCACAGCAGTCGTGATAGGTGGTGAACTGGGCGACGAGATGTCTGATGTCGAGAGCTTCGAGGGCTTCGTTGGTCACATCCGGCTCGGCGCCCTCCTCCAGCGGTAGGGCGGCGCGGCGCACCGACGTGTGGGCCGCCTCGGCCAGGATCTCGGCGGTCAACGCTCCGTCGATCAGCGTGCCGTTGCTCCCCGGGATGATCGAGACCTCATTGCCGGAGATCTCGAAGCGGGCATTCACCGGGGAAGCCTCGAACTCGCTGCGGACATCGGCGAGCCGGGTCTCGACCGCCGAGACGTCGAATCCCAGCTCGAAACCGGAATCGTTGGGAGTGGCGACGAAGGCTCGGCGCAAGTCCTCGACGCCAAACGTGAGGGTCGTACCGTCATCGGCCGTCAGCAAGACCGGGGCGGACAACATCAGGGCCGCCTCGTTGCGGGCGGCGTCCACGTCGGCCTCGGTGAGGAGCGGTTGCTCATTACGGACGGGAAGCTCCAATACATTGCGGTCGTTGTCGAGAAAATGCCCCGTGAGGAGGGCGGGTGCCTGCTCTCGGTCGATGCGGCGCCCGGGTCGGGGGTACTCGGCAGTCAATTCGCCGTTCACCACGGAAATCCCCCCTTCAAAGGGTGGCTCGCCGATTAGCGACTTGTCCAATGTCGTCAGAAGCTCCTCGACGGACTCGTCATCGAGCCTTGCCTGGGGATCGACCTCGACGGTGCGGCTCAGGTGGGAAATCCACCAGAAGAAGTTGGAGACGGGGTTGGGTGAGCGTCCCACTGTCAACGCCTCGTCGATGATGGCTTCCTCATCCAGGTCGAAGCCGGCCTGGACCGGTAGTAGCTCAACGGTGGCGCCCTCGACCCGAATGGGGGCGGGTCGGTTGGCCAGACGTTCCTCGAGTTCGACGAGGGCGGCAAGAGCCGTTTCGGGGGTCGCCCCACCCAGGTCGACGTCGAGTACTACGACAGACCCGAGCACCTGACCCTGGGTCCCCAGGCGGACGATCCCGTAGACCGCCAGGATGAGCACTACCAACCCCCCGATGAGGAACAGGGGAGAAGTGCGGCTCGGCTTGCGTCGATGTTTGGTGGTGGCTGGCACTTGCTTTTCGGGAGTGGAAGCGGCGCGGCGGGCACCGTGAAAGGACCCCCGCAAGCTCGCAGTTTACGGTCTCCTTGTCGCTCGGCTAATCGATGCCATTCGACGTCGTCTCAGCGCGGTGGCCTGATGCCACGAAATTCCCAATCACCGCCGAGAGCGGTGCTGACGACTTCCTCGGACTCGGTGGGTTGGGCTCCGACGTCCGACCGAACCGGTCTGGGGCCCGTGACGATCACGTTTGTCAGAGCACCCAGGCCCTCTACTTCGACTGTCACCACGTCTCCCGGTTCAACCGGGCGGGACCCGGCCGGAGTACCAGAGAGAATCAGGTCGCCGGGGAGCAGGGTGATGGTACGGGCGAGATCGGCCACAAGATAGGCCATGTCCCACTCCATCTCCGACGTTCTTCCTTCCTGGCACACGACCCCGTTCACCAGTGTCCGGATCTCTTTCCCACGGAAGTCCCAATCGGTGACGACGCCGGGGCCAACGGGGCACAGGGTGTCCGAACCCTTCACCCGCAACATCGACCCGGCATCCGTGTCGCGGAAGTCGTGGAGCCCGAAGTCGTTGGCGACGGTGAATCCGGCGACATAGTCGAGTGCTTCTGCGGGCGGAACATTGCGAGTAGGAGCGCCGATCACGATGGCAATCTCTCCCTCGTAGTTGAGGTACTTGCATCCCTCCGGCCGAACGACCGCCCCCTGATGAGAGTTGAGAGAGGTCGTCGGTTTTTGGAAATAGGTCGGGGCGGCCGGAAAAGCTGTCCCGAACTCCTCGACCCGGCTGCGATAGGTGAGATGCGTTGCGATGATCTTGGTGGGTTCCACCGGGGCCAAATGGGTGGCGTCGTCGGCCCGCACCCGGCGTCCGTCGCCGGCCACCAGTTCGTCGCCGTCTCGGACGACATGGGTGCGTGAGCCGTCGAGCAGGATCCGTCGATACTCGGTCACGGCAGGGGATTGTAAGGAGGTCGAGGCCGTCAACCGGCAAACACTCCCCATGCCCGGTTGGTGATCGTGATATCACCCAGGACGGCTGTCGTCCCGTCGGGCAGAGCGACCTCCAAGTCGGTGGCCTCGACTACCAATGTCCCCCCGGCGAAGGGCTCGGGGATCTCGCCGACGATCGAGAGATGGCCGCCCACGATGGTGATGGTCTCATGCTCCATCGGTGTCGGTTCATTGGCTTCGATCACGTCGTCGCACCAGTTGGCATAAAGGTTGGTGCCGTGGATCAGTTGTCCCGACCAGGCCGGGTCAGGGAGGTCGATCTCGGTCTCCGTGAGTTCGTTTCCCGTGAACTGCAGGCGTAGGGCGGAGGTCTGGCCCGGATTGCCGACGTAGAAGCCGTTCCCGCAGCCCCACTCCTCCGTCAACGTGTCTAGGTCAGCGATGGCGGTATGGCCGGGTTCGACGGTGGTGGATGTCGCCGCCTCCGGGGGCCCGCAGGACGCGAGGGCGACGAGGATCGAGGAGGCCAGGATGACACTCTTCATCCCGCTTTGACGAGCGTTGACCCGGCCGGGTTCCGTCAGCGGTGGTAGCTCCCGGAGATGAGATCGAGAACTTCGTCGACGTGGCGGCGCTCGGTCCTCCGGTTGAGGAGAGCCAGTCGAATCGTGTAGCGGCCTTCGATCGACGTAGACGAGATGGCGATGCGGTTGGAGGCGTTGGCGGTATCGAGGGCGTGCCGGGCACGAACGTCGTCGACACACTCGAAGGCGACGATCGAGAGGTCCGGGCGCCACACCTTCTCCACGAAGTCGAACTCGCGCAGGCGTCGGTAGGCATGATCGGCGAGGTCGAGCATGCGGTCCAACTCCCCCCGGAAGGCGGCCACCCCGTGAAGCTGGAGCGGCAGCCACACATGCAAGCCCCGGAAAGGGCGCGTGAGCTCGGGTCCCAATGAGGAGAAGTCGAGGGCGCCTTCCCCGCCACCACCGTCGGGCTGATCCTGGAGATAGGCGCCCTTGCCTTCGTTGGCGTCGGTCAGCGTTGCCCGATCCCTCACCAAGAGGGCACCCACACCGAACGGTATCGACAGACCCTTGTGGGGATCAAGGGTGATCGAGTCGGCCGCTCCGAGTCCGACCAGCCGCTTGCGCCCACGCTCGGTCAGTTGGAAGAAGCCACCGTAGGCGCCGTCGATGTGGAGCCACATGCCGTGCTCACGAGCGATCGAGGCGAGATCGGCGAGCGGGTCTATCGCCCCGGTGTCGGTCGTTCCCGCCGAGCCGACTACGAGAAACGGTGTCAGCCCCTCAGCCCGGTCGGAGACGATCATTTCGACCAGGGCCCGGGTGTCCATCCGCAGGTCGGCGTCGACGGGCACGATGCGCACGCGGCGGGTGGGGAATCCGGCAAGGCGGGCTGCCTTTTCGATGGAGTGATGGGCGTGGGGAGTCACGTAGATCGTGCCGATCGTGAACTCTTCGGCCAGGCGCGCCGTGCGGGCCGTCACCAAGGCCGTGAAGTTGGCCATCGAACCGCCCGACAGGAGCACGCCGGCGGCGCTCTCCGGAAGCTCGAACAGGTCCCGCAGCCAGGCGATGACGGTGGTTTCCAGCCGGGCGAAGCCCGGGGCGGCGGCCACGACCCCGGTATAACGGTTGAGGCCGGCGGCGAGGAATGCCCCCACCGCTCCGGTGTATAGGCCGCCGTTGGGGATGTAGGCCATGTGTCCCCCTGAGGGATGCAGCGCACCCGGCCGGTTGGCGAGTCCCACGAGATCCAGCACCTCATCGATGGGCCGACCCTCGTCGGACGGTGGTCGGGACAGCCGGGCCATCTGATCGGCGTCCAGGTCGGTGCCGAAGAGAGGAAGCTCGGGGAGGGATGAGTAGAACTCGTCCAGGAAGGCCGTCACCGCGTCCAACAGGTCGTGGCGCTGGTCGGGGTCGGGATCGAGGGGAAGCGGCATCTGTCTCCTGGATGCTGGGTACCGTTCGGCACCTAACGATACACTCAGACCGTCGTTCAACGAGGAGGCATGACTTGGCGGCCACCTATGACCGCATCCGGGTGTTGTTCCCCGATCACCTCGGCCTCGCCCGCGGGAAATACCTCCCCATCGAGCATGCCGACCGGGGTACGGCCCACTGCATCAGTCTCTTCGCCCTGGGCTTCGACCGCGAAATGACTCCTCATGAGGGGAGTCACATGTTGTCGGGTCTCCCCGACTTCGAGGTCTCCTTCTCTACCGACGACGTGAAACCTGGATGGGAGCCGAATACGGGGGTCGTCGTCGGGGATCTCAGTCGTGAGGGCCGCCCCGTGGAGATGTCGCCCCGTGAGGTCCTCAAACAGCAGATCGCCGCCTGGCGGGCGCATGGGTACGAGCCCAAGGTCGGGCTCGAGCTCGAGGCCTTTCTGTTCGAACCGGACGGCGAGGATGGGTGGCGGCCGATTTCGACGCCGGGTGCCTATGTCTACGGAACCGGCCGGGCGGTCGACCACAGCGGCACCATCGATGCCGTCATGGCAACGGCGCGTCAGGTGGGATTGGCGATGGAGTCGGTCAACTCGGAGTACGACAACGGCCAGTTCGAGCTCACCATGCGCTACTCCGATGCCCTCGCGGCCTGCGACGATGCGTTCCTTTTCAAGCTGATGGCCCGGGAGGTGGCCGCCGAGCACGGCATCCTCATGACATTCATGGGCAAGCCGATCAATGGCCGCGGGGGCAGCGGCCTGCACACCAACCTCTCCTTCGCCGGGGGCGGGAGCGACAACGCCATGGTCGACGCGGCAGCCCCCGACGGACTGTCGGACCTCACCCGGAAGGTCATCTCGGGGATCGTGGCCCATCACGTGGGGATGACGGCCCTGCTCGCCCCGACCGTGAATGCCTACAAGCGACTCCAACCAGGGCAGATGTGCGGATACTGGGCGAACTGGGGTCACGACCACCGGGGAGTAACGGTCCGGGTGCCGGCTGACCGAGGGAAGCGGGGCCGGATCGAGCACCGTCTCACCGATGGGGCCACCAGTCCGCATCAGGCGGTGGGGACGGTGCTGGCGGCGGCCCGTCTCGGCTTCGAGAACGACTACGACCTGCTCCCGCCGGAGACGCTCGACTGCCTCGAGAATGCCTCCACCGACGTTGTCGTTCCGGAGTCCCTGGCGGCGGCCCTCGATGCCTTGGAGGCCGACAAGGCCCTGGTCGACGCGTTCTCGCCTGCATTCGTCGACGGGTTCCTGGTCACCAAGCGGGCGGAGTGGGCCCGCTTTGCCCGTCATGTCACCGACTGGGAGATGAACGAGTACCTTCCCTTCCTGTGACGACACGGAACAACAACAGATCGAGTGAAGCGAAGTCGGCGATAGTCACGGCGGCGGGACGGGGAATGGGCGAGGCGATCGCCCGACGTCTGGCCGACGACGGATACCGGCTCACCCTGATGTCGAGCGGCGGCGGGGCCGAGACGCTGGCGTCCGAACTGGGGGCGGTGGGCATGACAGGGTCGGTCACTGATCTCGCCGACCTGACTCGACTCGTCGACCTCGCCATGACGACCCACGGGCGTCTCGACGCCGTGGTCAACAACACGGGCCATCCCCCCAAGGGATCGTTGTTGGAGATCTCCGACGAGGAGTGGCACGCCGGTCTCGAGCTGACGTTTCTCAATGTGGTGCGGATGGCCCGTCTGGCGACCCTCCACCTGTTGGCCGTGGGCGGCGGAGCCATGGTCAACATCTCCACCTTCGCCGTTTTCGAACCCCACGCCTCCTTTCCCGTGTCGGGGAGCATGCGGGCCGCCCTGGCGGGTTTCACCAAGCTCTACGCCGACGAGTACGCCGAGAGCGGCATCCGCATGAACAACCTCCTCCCCGGGTTCATCGAGAGTTACGAGATCGATTCGGACACAGCCGCCACCATCCCGATGGGCCGCTCAGGCCGGGTCGCCGAGGTCGCTGCCACCGTGGCATTTCTGCTCTCGGACGGGGCCGGCTACATAACCGGTCAGAACCTGCGGGTGGACGGCGGGCTGACGAGGGCGTTATGAGCGACGTGATCGTGATCGGCGGGGCATGTATGGGGGCTGCCACGGCCTACCACCTGGCCGGTTTGGACAGCTCGGCGTCGGTGACAGTGTTCGAGCGGGACCCGTCTCTGCGCTACTCGTCGACGCTTCTCTCCGACGGGAATGTGCGGGTTCAGTTCAACCTGGAGGAGAACATCCGCATCTCCCAGTACGCCATGGATGTACTGGCAGACTTCGGCGACAGGATGGCGGTGAACGAGTATCGGCCCGAGGTGGCCATGCGCAAACAGGGGAACCTATTTCTTGTCGACGACGACGGTCTGGCGGCGGCCCGGGCGGGGCTCGACGCCCAGCAGTCGCTCGGCTGTGGCGTGCGATGGTTGGACGCGTCGCAGGTGGCGGCCGCCTATCCGCCGTTGGCATCTGATCATCTGGTTGGTGGGACCCTGGGGCCCGATGACGGGTCGGTCGACCCCAACGCCGTCACCGAGGGATACCGACGGGCGGCGATGTCGAAGGGCGTCTCCTTCGAAACGGCCGAGGTGGCGTCGCTCCTGGTCGAGAACGATCGGGCGGCCGGAGCCATGCTGGGCGACGGCAGCCGGCGTCGGGCCGACACCGTGGTGGTGTGCGCCGGGGCCTGGTCGACGGGTCTGCTGGCCACCGCCGGGGTGCGCATCCCGGTCAGCCCGGTGATGCGCACCGTGTACGTGGTGAGGACGGACGTCGGTCGCGGACTGGACATGCCGAGCGTCTTCCTTCCCTCGGGTCTGTACCTGATCCCCGAACACGACGGCACGTTCCTCATCTCCTGGTCGTTGGACGACGATCCTGTCGGCTTCGATTTCACTCCGGCCGATCGGTCGCGCTTCTACGAAGTGATCTGGCCGGAACTCGTGGAGTGGCTTCCGGCCTTCGATCGCCTCGAGGTCGTGAGGTCGTGGGCGGGCCTGTACGGGCAGAACACACTCGACGCCAACGGCATCATCGGCGAGTGGCCTGAGATCGACGGCCTTTATCAGGCCACCGGGTTCAGCGGCCACGGGTTCCAGCAATGCCACGCCGTGGGCCGCTATCTGGCAGAGCTCATCACAGGACGGCAACCCTTCATGGATCTCTCCCGCCTGGGCCCCGAGCGGGTCGTCGCCGGCCAGGCGGTCTTCGAGCACGCCGGACGCATCATCTGATGGTCGGTTTTCTGTTTCCCCGCACGCCGTCGGGTCGAGCGTCGCTGATCCCATCGCCTCCATGGCACTACTCGGGGGAGATGCTGACGCTCGAGTACCGCACTGCTCCCGACCGGGTGGCGGAGCTGCTGCCAGAGGGCGTGGCATTGGCAGAGGAGGATCCGGGGGCGGTGGCGCTGATCTGGGCCGACTGGCAATCGTGCGGGCCCGACTTCTCGGAGCTGCTGGAGCCGGAGCGGTCCCAGTACAAGGAGGCCTTCGCCGTAGTGCGCTGCAGTTGGGAGGGACAGACCTGGTCGCGGTGTGTCTTCATCTGGGTCGACAAGGACTTCGCTCTGGTGCGAGGCTATCACCAGGGGTACCCCAAGAAGCTGGGTGACATCTGGATGACCCGGCCGGTGGTGGTGGGGAAGGCCGGGCCGCGCCTGGAGGCGGGTGGCCTGTTCGGGGCGACATTGTCGGCCTCCGGCCGGCGGCTGGCTGAGGGGCGTTTCAGCTTGACCGCCCCGACCGAGCGGCCCGGCTTCGTCAACGGCCATCCCATGCTCCACAGCCGCCAGTGGCCTGCCATCGAGTCCGACGGCAGCGATGCTCTCGACGAGTTGGTGACGATGCGAGGCTACGACGGCGAGGTCGCCGATGTGTGGGCAGCCGACGCCGAACTGGTGCTGGGGGAGTCGCCCTTCGAAGACTTGGCCCGACTGGAGCCGACCGAGATCATCGGCGGCTACTACCACCGGGTGGCGACCTCATGGCGGGAGGGCACGACCCTGCGCCGCACCGTGCCGATCGAGGGCGACTGAGAGCCCTGCTCCCCGGTGGTTCTTTGGTTGCTGGCGAACGCCTCCCCCGTTCTTTCGACCGTGACTTTCTCTATGCGTTCCCCACGGCCCAAAGAAGCGGAGAGCCGTTTGCCAGTGTCCAAAGAACGGGCGGGCTCACTCCACCGAGTCGTCCAGCACCTGAAGCGTCTTGAGATCCGAGTGGAAGTCGAGGGCGTAGTCACCGCCCTCGCGGCCGATGCCCGAGATGCCCATCCCGCCGAAGGGTGCCGTCAAATCGCGCACCAGGAAGGTATTTACCCACACGGTCCCGGCCCGCACCGCCCGGCCCACCCGCTCGGCCCGCTGTGCGGAACCGGTGAACAGGATGCCGGACAGCCCATAGCGGGTGGAGTTGGCCAGGGTGATCGCTTCCTCCTCGTCGGTGAAGGTCTGGAGGGTGAGCACCGGCCCGAACACTTCGCGTTGGACCACCTCGGAGTCGTTGGAGGCCGGGAGGATCAGCGTGGGTTCGTACCACAGCCCGCCCTCCACGGGTGTGCCGCCCATCACGACCTCGTCGCCCGCCGTTCGGGCCCGCTCGACGAAACCATGGACCCGATGTCGGTGGTTGGGGTGGATCATGGGTCCGATCGTTGTGGCGTGATCGCGGCTGTCGCCCATCACGTGGGTGCCGACGAAGTGGTGGAAGCGCTCCAGGAAGCCGTCTCGGATCGACTCCTCGATCATGAGGCGGGTCCCGGCCAGACACACCTGACCCGAGTCGTCGTATTGCCAGGCGGCCCGGTGGGCGGCGGCCTCGAGGTCGGAATCGGCGAACACGATCAGAGGGCCCTTACCACCGAGTTCGGCTGTGAAGGGCACCAGGTTCCCGGCGGCGGCCAGACCGATCAGACGGCCGGTCTCGGGCGATCCTGTGAAGGAGATCCTTCGCACCCGGGGGTCGGACACCAGGGCGGCCCCGACCTCTTCGCCGATGCCCTGGACGACATTGAATACTCCGGGTGGAAAGCCGGCCTCGGCTGTCAGGTCGGCGAGCACCGATGCCGACAGTGGTGACCATTCGGCCGGTTTCAACACGACCGGGTTGCCGGCCGCCAGAGCGGGAGCGACCTTCCACGTCGAAAGCATCCAAGGGGCGTTCCAGGGAGTGATGATCACGGCCGGACCGGCCGGCATCCGGATCACGGTGTTGTTGGTGCCCTTCGAATGCCAGTGCCGTTCGACGTGGCGGGCGGCGAGATCGGCGTAGTTGCGGAAATTCTCGGATCCGCGGTGGACGAGGCGCTCCAGCAGAGAGCGGTGGAGCATGGCCATGTCCATGGTCTCGACCAGGGCTATCCGCTCGGTGTTGGCGTCGATCAGATCGGCAAGGCGGTGCAGATACCCAGACCGTTCGGCGGGGGAGAGCCGTCCCCAGCCTTCGGCGGCCGCGACGGCCGCTGACACGGCGGCGTCGGCCGTGTCAGCGTCTCCCCGGGCGACGTCGGCCAGAACGAGGCCCCACTCGTTCGGAGACCGGGTCTCGAAGGTGGCTGTCGAGGTCACGCGTTCGCCGCCGATCCAGTGGTCGGGGGAGACGTCGATGTTCAAGGTCGCTCGCATTCGTTCGGCACCGAAATGATATCTTGAGGCCCTGGACCCCCCGGAGCGTAGATGCCCGCACAACTCAACCAAGGTGACGGCGACTCCATGCTTCGCGCCGAGATGGACATCAGAAGTCGTCTGCGTCATCTGCCGCTCGACTTCGCCGCTCTCCAGGCCGTCTCGAGCATCTATCGGGCGGCCACTGCGGTCCGAAACCGCATCGAACGCGCGGTCCTGGGTGACGTCGGGTTGACTTGGGGTGGTTTCACCATCTTGTTCGTGCTGTGGGTGTGGGGGCCGATGCAGGCGCACGCCCTCGCCGACGAGTGTGGCCTGGCCAAAGGGACGCTCACAGGGATGGTGGGGACGCTGGAGAAACGGAACCTGGTCGAACGGGGGCGTCTCGATGACCGGCGGCGGGTCGAGGTGGGCCTGACCGAGAAGGGGAGGGATCTCATCGAGGAGGTCTTTCCGGCTTTCAACAAGCTCGAATCCCAGGCTGTCGCGGTCCTCGACGATGACGAGATCCGAGAGTTGTCGCGCCTGCTGCGGAAAGTCACGCAGAGCGCCACATGAGCGAGGCGGGTATCGTTAGGTACCAAACTATCTCTCGAGGAGGTCACAGATGGGTGAGATCGTTGGCGCCGGGCTGGTCTCCCACGCCCCCACCATCATGTTCGACGAGGCGACCCGCCGCGACTTGAACGACGGAAAGGAGATCAGCCTCGTCCCCGGCTTGATCCGGATGCGCACCGAGGTTCTCGACCGGCTCCGTCCCGACAGCCTCGTGATCTTCGATTCGCATTGGGAGTCGACCGTCGAGCACATCCTGGCGGCCCAGGAGCGTCGCTCGGGGATATTCACCTCGGCGGAGCTCCCCCGGGGCATGGCCCAGCTTCCGTATGACTTCCCGGGCGACCCGGAGTTGGCCGACGCCGTCGCCGAGGCCGGCCGTGAGTTGGGCCAGCCCACCCATGCCTCCCACGACGACCATCTGCCCATCCTCTATGCCACCACCAACATCGTCCACTACTTGCGGCAGGACGAAAAGGTGGTCTCGGTGTCTGTGGTCCAGACCGGCCAGACCAAGGACTTCGTGACCATGGGCGAGGCGATCAGCCGGGCGGTGGAGCGTCTCGACCGGAAGGTGGTCGTGCTGGCGTCGGGAGGCATGACCCATCGCTTCTGGCCCCTGTCGGAGTTGACCAAGCACGAAGCCTCGGACCCGATCCACATCATCACCCCCGAGGCCCGGGCCGCCGACGAGCAGCGGCTGCGCTGGATGGAGGCGGGAGAGTTTGACCGGATCATCGACACCATGGACGAGTACGAAGAGCACGGCCCCGAGGCCGGCTTCGGCCACTTCCTCATGATGCTGGGCGCCATTGGGGGGCGTGACTGTGTGGCGAAGGGAGAGATGTTCTCCGACTACGAGAATGCCACCGGCACCGGCCAGGTCCACGTCTGGTTCGAGCGCCCCGAGACCGGCTGGACGGGGTGAAGCCCCATTCTGTGGGTCGGATTCGCCTCGAAAAGGCGCGAATCCGACCCACAGAATGGTTGGGACCGGTGGCCCTGCCACAATTGCGCCATGCCACCACCGATTGCCGCGGCCGCTCGTCTCCGGGCGGATCTCGATGCGCTGGCTGATGCCGTAGCGGCGGTCCGTTTCGGGCTGGCCTCCGAGGGTCAGATGGAGCGCCAAGACCGGCGTGACGAGGTGGTGCGCTTGCTGCGCTCGTATCTCATTCCCCGGCTCGGGGACCCGACCGCCCCGCTCTTGGTCGTGGTGGCCGGTCCCACCGGCTCGGGCAAGTCGACCGTCGTCAACTCGCTGGCCGGCCGTGAGGTGAGCCGTCCCGGTCCGTTGCGGCCCACAACGCGTGAGCCTGTGGTGTGGTGCCGCCCGGCCGATGCCGAGCGGTACGTTCGCATCGGTGACGTCGACTGCCGGGTCGTCACCGACGACCACCCGCTCCTGGCCGATATCACCGTGGTCGACACCCCCGACATCGACTCGTATGTCGTCGAGCATCGGCGGGTCACGACCGAGGTGCTCCAACACGCCGACGTTGTGGTGTTCCTGACGTCGGCCCAGCGCTATGCCGATGCCGTCCCGTGGGAAGTGCTGGGGGAGGTCGACCGACGAGGCAGCCTGATCCTCTTCGTGCTCAATCGTCTCGGTCGCCGCTCGTCGGGGGCGGTCTCGGATTACGCCGCCCTGCTGCGGCGTCACGATCTCGACCCCGACCCGATTCACACGATCCAGGAGCAGCGGGTCAAGGGCGACGCCGGAGTGCTGCCCGCCAGGTCGGTCCGTAACTTGACCGACCGCCTGACCGATGTTGCCGCCCGCCGGGGCGAGGTCCTGGCTGGTGTCACACGGTCGGCAACCGCCTATTCCCTCGACTCTGCCCGGGCCGCGGCGGCCGCCGTGGACGCCCAGGACACCGAGCGAGCAGCGTTGGCTGCCATCGTCGACCAGGCCTACGACGACGCCTTTGCCGAACTGACCGGTGAACTCGACAAGGGAGCCCTGATCCGCACCGAGGTGGTCGAGCGGTGGAGCGAGCGGGTCGGGACCGGAGAAGTAGCGCGCTGGATGAAGGGCACGGCGTCGTGGATGCGTGGTGCGCTCGATCGGCTGTCCGGCCAGCCGATCGCGGTTGTCGATCAACTCGAGAAGGAAGCGCGCCATGAATTGACCGCCGCAGTCGGAACCCGACTCGATCGGGCGGCGCGGTCGGTGGCAACCGGATGGGATATCGACGAGGCCGGCCGTGACCTCCTGACGGCGGACCTGCGGGCGACGGGAACCGAGACCCTCATCGACGCCGAGGCGACCATCGACGAATGGCTCGCCGGTCTGACTGCGATGGTAGAAGACGAGGCTCCGGGCCGTTTCCGAGCCGCTCGGGTGGCCTCCACCGGCGTCAACGCCGCCACGGTGGGGACGATCCTCGCCCTGCTCGCCTCGACCGGTGGCCTCACCGGGGCCGAGGTCGGTGTGGCCGGAGCCGCGGCCGCCGCCCAGCAGGGGATCCTCGAGCACATCCTCGGCAAGGCCGCCGCCTCTTCTTTGGCCGGTTCGGCCCGTGACAGCCTGGTTGCTTCGATCGAGTCGGTGTTCGAGACCGAGGCGGGACGGTTTCACCGGGTCCTGGATGCCGCCACCGACGATCTCGACGCCGCCGCCCGGATCCGGGAGGCAGCGGTGGTCGTGGAGACCGAGTCGGAACGGTTTCATGCGGGCTGATCTCATGGCGGCGATCGACGCCTTCGATCGGGTGCTGGCCGCCGCCGAAGGCCTGGTCGAGGCTGACGTGCTGGATCCGGTGGCCGAGACGGTGCGCTCGGTGCGCGCCCGGGCGGGTTACCTGGGTGACACCGTTTTGGCGGCGGTGGCCGGGGGCACGGGTTCGGGCAAGTCAAGCCTCATCAACGCCCTGGCCGACGAGATAGTCACCGAATCGGGCGGCATGCGTCCCACGACCGGGATTCCCATGGCCTGGATTCCGGCCAATCCTGAGCCCGGTCTCGTCCGGCTCCTCGACGACCTCGGAGTCACCGAACGTACCGGACAGGACATGCACCCGTGGCTGGCACTTCTCGATCTACCTG
>Ga0299914_10001216_pt1 | contig 16797 bp, 11 predicted proteins | sample RVTome_10_FD_201361 | JGI IMG/M metagenome (GOLD analysis project Ga0299914, IMG submission 201361) | Soil microbial communities from uranium-contaminated site in the Upper Colorado River Basin, Wyoming, United States - RVT153D57 (version 2) ...
GCCCTCCTGCGGCTTGCCGGATTCCGGGAAGCCATGGTTTAATGGTAAACATGTTCAGCAAAAAGCGCAAGCCGCGCCCGCGGGGCCGCCCGCCCGGGCGGACTCCCGGCGGCGAAGCGGCGCGGGCCCGCCTCTACCAGACGGCCATCGCGCTGATTGGCGAGCGAGGATACGAAGCCGCGACCCTGCGCGAGGTGGCGAGCCGGGCGCGCGCGAGCCCCGCCCTGCTGTACCGCTACTTCCCGAACAAGCGCGCCGTCGTCCTGGCGCTGTACGACGAGCTCTCCGACAGGTTCGCGCAGCGGGCGGCGGGCATGCCTCCGGGGAAGTGGCGCGACCGGTTCATCCATCTCCTGGAGCTGAGCCTCGAGGTGCTCGGCGCGCATCGCGTGACGCTGCGCGCGCTCGCGCCGCTCATGGTGGGCGACGCCGACGAAGGCGTGTTCGCGCACAGCACCGCGTTCTCACGGCTGCGGGTACAGGCCGCGTTTCAGGACGCCGTCGTCCAGGCCTCGGACGCGCCGGCGCGTGCGCTCGCCGAATCACTTGGCCGCGTGCTGTACCTGCTCCACCTCGCGGTCATTCTGTGGTGGCTGCTCGATCGCAGCCCCGGGCAGCGGGCGACGCGCGCGCTGGTGGCGCTCCTGCGCCAGGTTCTGCCGCCTTTCGCGCTCACGCTTCGCCTGCCGCGCGTGCGAGGTCTCGTGCAGTCGGCCGATCGGCTCGTGCTCGACGCGCTCCTGGGGGGCGGGGCCGGGTAGCGGCCGGGCCGCTGAACCATGCCGGCCTGAACGAAGAATCGAAGACGGCAAATGGAGGGAGCACGCCGATTGCTTCGCACGAGCCGGAGACGGCAATCGGCCCGTATTCCGGGCCCGGGCGGGCGCTTGCGATCACAAAAGCGTGATATCCGCGCCCTCTTTGTGTTTTCGGCCGTCGCTGGAGGTCTTCAGATGGTTCGCCACGCCGCGGCCGTTGTCGTCGTGATGATTCTGACTCCCGCGCCGCTGTTCGCGCAGACGATGGAACTCAGCGTGAGGGTGCAGTCGGCCACGATCCACAAGGGCCCGAGCACGGGGAGTCCCGTCATCGGCCGGGCGCCTCGCGGCACCGTGCTCGAGGTGACGCGCGATCTCGGGACGTGGGTGAAGGTCGTGTGGCCGGACGCGGAGGATGGCGTCGGCTACGTGCACGAGCGGATGGGATCGATCGCGCGCCGGGCCACGCGCGAGGAGCGGCTCGCCGCCGCATTGCAGTCCCCTCCGGGCACGACGCCGGCGGCGGCGTCGCGTCCGGCCTCGCCGGCGAGCGGCTCAAGCGCACCGGCCCCCAACCCCCGCTCCGACCCGCAGATGACGGCGACGCGCGCCACGTACGTCGTGCCGCCGACGCACTTCGTCGGGTTCGGCGGCCGGATGGGCCGCGCGCCGGTTGATTTCGGCGCGACCGCGCGCCTCTGGTCGCGGCAGCGATTCGGCGTCCAGGTCGAGGTGCTCCGCTCGGCGCAGACCAGCGTCGAGTCGCCCGGGCGCGTGACCACGCTGGAGTTCGCGCCGAGCCTGATCTACATGCTTCGCGATCACGTGACCTCGAACTTCTGGGTCCGCCCGTACGCCGGCACCGGCGCGTCGCTGCGCCGCTCGTCGTTCAAGCTCACGCCGGACACCGGCGACCCCGTGACCGACAGCAGCCTCGGATTCCGAGCGTTTGGCGGCGCCGAGGTGACGTTCCCGAACGTGCCGCGATTCGCCGTCAGCGCCGATCTCGGCTACCTGTGGGCCGACACGCCGTTCGTCGGCTTCGATCCAGGCGGCGTGCGCTTCTCCGTGTCGGGGCATTGGTACGTGAGGTAGCGGGCGTTCGAGGCGCCGCCCGAGCAGACGCGTCGTGGCAGCGCCGCTTCAAATTGCTCGCCGTTGATCACGTCCTTGACGAGCGTGTCATAACCGCTGTGCCGCGTGCGCTAGATGGAGGCCTCTATGGTCCGAACGCCCCGACCGGCCCATAGACTGCCTTCGGAGCCTGATGATTCCCTTGCGAGATGCGCTCGCGGATGTTCACTATCGCGTGGCCAATCTGCTTCTACGTCTGCACTGCGACGATGCGGCTGCCAACGCGTTTGGGAGAGTCCTTCGAATCCGACCGGATGATCCGCAAGTTCAATTTCAGAGGGCCTGGTGTCTGCTTCACGTCCCGCGGCGCCGACACGAAGGCATCACCGCGTTTCAAGATCTGCTGCGGGTCTGGCCATCCGCGTCGGGGTTCTATCTCATGGGTTGCGGACTTCAACATGAATCTCGACATGAGGAGGCGGTCCGGGCATTTCAGGAGGCGGCTCGGCTCGAGACTCCAGGCACCTCCGACCTCCACTATGACCGCGCGACAAGTCTGATCGCTCTTCGACGATTGGAAGAAGCCGCGGACGCGTACCAGAGCGCCGTCTACCTCAATCCATCCGATGCCGGGGCTTGGGGCAACTTGGGAGCGGCATTTGCTGAGTTGGGACAGTGGAGAGACGCTGCTCCTTGTCAAGAACGCGCCATGCGTTTGGCACCGAGCCTGACGCACGCCCTCAATCTGGCCGGGACCTTGTACGAGCTGAGTCGGCTCGACGAGGCTGAGCGTGTGCTGCGCGATGCGCTCGCGCTCGATCCTCGGTCCGCGCAGGCCACGGAGTTGCTGGCGTCGGTCCTGGCAGGTCAGGACCGCTACGACGAGGCCATCAAGATTGCACGCGAGATCTGCGGGTCGAACCCCGATGCCGTCTCATCACGCGTTGTCCTGGCCGGTGTGTTGGCCGAGGCCGGGCGCCTCGATGAAGCATTGAAGGAAGCGAAGGCCGCGGCGAATACCGCACCCGGGGACGCGAGGGCTCACGGCGCGCTTGGCGCCGTTTACGTGAAGATGAGCGACGGGACGGCGGCCCTCGCGGCGTTCGAACGAATGGCCGAACGACTCATGCCTGAGACCGACCGGCTGCCGTCGTCGCCGTGGGTGTGGTGTATCGCCGGCCGCGGGATTGCCCTTAGTCTTCTCGGTCGACACGATGAGGCGGTGGCGGCGTTCGAACAAGTGCTTCGCACCGATCGAGAGTTCCTCGAGAGGTGGCCGGAAGTGGCGCCACACTATCAGCTCTCGTCGCGCGACGCCGGACGGGAAGACCAAGGCAGACGCTAACGCTCGGCGTTGGCGGAGTGGCAAATGTCGCGGTTGTGTCGCCGCCATGCGCTCCGCTCCAGGCCAGGGCGCACGCGTGTCAGGGCGCGCTCTCGCTGCGCCCCGGGTCCTTCACCCGTCCCTCAGGTTCTCGACGGGATCGAGCCTCGACGCCCGCGCGGCGGGAATGGCGCTGGCGAGGAACATGGCGAGGATGAAGAGCCCGGCGGCGATTCCGAACGCCCCGCCATCGATCCCGCGGATGCCGTGGTACTCCGACTGAATCCACCGGCTGGCCGCAACGGCGGCGGCGCCGCCGGCCACCAGCCCTATTACGGCCGTCCCCATCGACTGCCGCAGGACCATCGTCAGGATCGCCCGGGGCGCGGCTCCCACGGCCATACGGATTGCCAGCTCGCGAGACCGCATGGCCACGAGATACGACGAGACCCCATAGAGCCCCGCCGTGGCCAGCACGAGTCCAATCGCGCCCAGTAATGCCGCTGCGCGTGCGAGCCACAGCTGTATGACATAGGAGCGCTCGTTGAACTCCGCGAGCGAGCCGAGCTCCAGAATCGGCACGCGCGGACCAATGCGGCTGACCAGTTCGCGGAGCGGGCGCGCGAGCGACGCCGCTTCGCCGCTCGTGCGAACGTAGAGCGCGAGGGCTGGTTCCGGTTCGACGGGGGACGGCAGGTATATCCTGGCCGGCGGTGGCTCGCCCGCTTCCAGCCTCGGCTCCATCGCGGCCTCGACCACGCCGACGATGTGCACTTCCGTGGACGACTCGAAGTCCCCGCTCCGCGGAGCGACGCGAAGTATCGTGCCCACCGCCGGACCAGTGACAGCCTTCGCCGCGGTCTCGTTCACGATCGCCACTCGAGGCCGCGGATGACGGTCCGCTTCGGTGAAGCCGCGTCCCTCGAGGATTCGCAGGCCGACGGCGTCGAACAGCTCTCCTCCGGCGATTCCCCCTGTGGTGACCTGACCGTCCTCCGGGCCGTCGGCCGGGCGCCAGACGATCAGGGACGCGGAGGCGGAGCCCTGTCCGAAGGTCCACACGGACGTGTGTCGCGCAATCCCGGCTGCGTCCACACCGGCCAACCGCGACGCTCCGGCGAGAAGTTCGCGATAGAAGGTCTCGGCCTCGCCCGGCGGCAGCTTCAGCGGCTCGAGATCGAATCGCGCAATCAGGAGCCGATCCGCCGGGGTGCGGGCCGAGACGGCTTCCGAGCGCACCGTCGACACCAGTTGCGACCCGGTTGCCAGGAGCGCGAGCGAGAGCGCGACCTGCCCGATCACGAGCAGCCGCCGCATGCGCGATTGTCCGGGAAGCACGTCACTGCGGGCGGCAACGGGTCCGAGCGCGGCCGCCGGCTGTCCGGCGCTGACGCGAACGGCCGGCATCAACCCGAATGCCAGCGTGGTGGCGGCGGCGGTCATCACGGTGAGCGCCAGCACCGTCGTGTCCACGGGCAGCGGGATGCCCCACGGGGTTGCCGCCAGATGGAGGCCCCACCAGGCGATCGGCACCGCAACGGCGGTCGCGAGAAGGGCGAGCGCCGCACTTTCGATGAGCAGCTGACGGACAATCCTGCCGCGCCCCGCGCCGATCGCCAGCCGGATGGCCAGCTCCCGCTGGCGCTGCGACCCGCGCGCCAGCATCAGGTTGGCCGCGTTCACGCAGGCGATCGCGAGCACCAGTATCGGGATGGGCATCACGATCCCGATCCCGAGGTGCCAGATCCTCGGATTCACCCTCCACACACGATTGACGTCCGCCCGGACGAGGCGAGAGCCCTCGCCCCGCGCCGCCGCGAGCCCGCGAGCCAGGCCAGCCGCTTCTGCCTGGAGCCGCGGCAACTCCACGCCGTCCCTCAGACGACCCACGAACTGGAAGTCCCGTTCCTGCCGGCGACGCTCCGCGGCGGTGAGGGGCAGGACGCGGTCGGCCATCCACATGGGCAGCCAGACGTCAGGCGGCCGGCCGACACCCATCCGGCGCGGCCCCGCTGGCCGCGGCCGCTCGATGCCTTCGAAGAGCTGGGGAGCGACGCCGACGATCCGCACGAACTCATCGGCCACGCGTATCGACCCGCCGATTACCGACGGGTCGGCGTCGAACTCCCGGGTCCACACGCTGTGCGCGATCACCGCGACCCCGGCGTGTGTGTCCGCGTCCACGGCGTTGAACATGCGGCCCAGCGCGGGACGCACGCCGAGGAGGCCGAAGTAGTTGGCCGATGCCAGCACCCCCTGCATCGAGCGGGCGTCCGGCAGCGCCACAGCGACCTCTCCGATCGCGTACGCCGCGAGGCCCTGCATCCCGGTCAATCCCTGGCGAACGATCTCGTAGTCGGAGGGCGCCGACATGCGGATCCAGCAGTCCGGAATCCCCGCCGCGCGTCCTCCGCGCGGTGGGGTGGAGCTGTCCGGGGTCCCCGCCGCGCGTCCTCCGCGCGGTGGGGTGGAGCTGTCCGGGCGGCCGCAGTTCCGAAGCATCGACAGGCGAACCAGCCGCTGCTGGTCCGTCACCTCGGGGAATGGAAGGAGAAGCAGGGCGTTCAGCACCGCCAGTGCAGCGATGGTCACCGCCATTCCGATGGCGAGACTTCCGACAACCCAGATCGAGTACGCCCGCGAGGACCTGCACGAGCGACACGCGTGGCGGACGTCCTGGGCCACGGTGTCGACCCAGGCGCCTGCCGCACCCGAGCGCACGTGCTCCTTCACCGGCTCGACTCCTCCGAAGTCGGCAAGGGCGGTGCGGCGCGCCTCGGCTGGCGACATGCCCGCCTCGAGCCTGACCTCAATCTCGTGGTCCAGGTACGCCTGCAGCTCATCCTGCAGTTCGCGTTCCCACGACGCGGGTCGAAGCCAGCGGCGGCAGACTGCGCGGAGGCGAGACCACATCGTCATCACGCGGACGGTCCCTCCCAGCTCGCCAGGGCGGTCACTCCTGTCGGATGACGATAGAAGTTACGCTCGCGCCGCGCGGATGTCAAGTCGTGGCGGCGGCGGCCCGCGACGGCGGCGCAGGAACTGGGAATGACCCCCGAGTAGCAGGTTCGAGACCGCCTACTCGTGCCTGATCGCCTCCACCGGCGTCAGGCGCGCCGCGCGCATGGCAGGGTAGGTCCCGAAGACGATCCCCACCACCACCGCAACCGCCAGGGCGACCGCGACGGAGACCCACGTGACGGCGGGTTGGAACGGCGCGTTCGTGAGGCTGCGCACGACGGGCGCGAACGCGAACACGACCGCGAGCCCGAGCACCACGCCGAGGACGCTCCCGAATCCGGAGATCGTGACCGATTCGGTGAGGAACTGGATCGCCACGTCGCGCCGCCTGGCGCCGCTGGCCTTCCGGATGCCGATCTCCCGCGTCCGCTGCACGATCGACACGAGCAGCACGTTCATCACGCCGATGCCGCCGACGACGATGGAGATGCCGGTGATGGCGCCCATGACGAGCTTGAAGATGAGGATGCCGCGGCGCGCCTGATCGACGCGCGCTTCGTTCGTCGCGATCGAGAGCTGCGCCGCGCGGGCGCCGAAGCGCTCCTGGATCCACGACTCGACGCGGGCGCGGAGCGCGGGCACGTCCTCCACGCGCTCGGCCACCACCATCATCGTGGGCAGCCGCTCGGCCGCCGTCGGTGACACCGCGCCGAACGCGGTCAACGGCACGTAGGCGGCGGCCGGGCCGCGTGCGGCTTCTCCAAGGACGCCGACGATCTCGAAGGCGGCGGTGCCGAGCTGCACCTGCCGCCCCACGGCGCCCGAGGGGCTGCTCGACACGCGTGCCGCGAGGCGGCCCTCGAGCACGGCCACGGCCGCACCGGCGGCCAGATCTGCGTCGTTGAAGAAGCGGCCGGCCTCGAGCGCGAGCCGTCCGTCCCGCGAGACGTCGGGGAGCGTGCCCCTGACGAGCGCCCCGATGCGCGCGTCATCGCCCGGCACGCGCATTTCGACCCCTGCCGAGGCGGACAGCACGACGCGCCCGCCCTCGCCGATCCTGGTCTCCAGGCCCCGGGCATCGGCGGGCGTGAGCACCGGCGGATCCGTCCGGCGGATCAGCACGTCCCCCAGGCGCTCGGTCGTCTGCGTCTGCACCGAGATCGCCTGGAGGTCGGTCGTGCTCTCGATCTGCTCGCGCGCGAACTGCTCCATGCCGTCGCCGAGCGCCAGGATGGCGACGAGCGCCGCGACGCCGATGATCATGCCGAGCGTGGAGAGCGCCGTGAGGAGCGGATTGGCCCTGAGCGTGCCCAGCGCCGCGGCCACCGAGAGCGACCAGTGCGGCCGCCGCCGGTCGCGGCCCTTCGAAACGCGGTTCATCCCTGTCGGATACGGCCCGGCGCGCACGGGAGTTCCGCCCCGGCGGACTGGGACCGGGCCCCGGGACCGGGGACCGAGGCACACCGACCGAGGTGCTAGAATGCCCGCACCTCGATGTCCTGGTGGCACTGGCTCGTGCTGGGCCTCGTCCTCGTCCTGCTGGAGATGGCCGCGTCCGGCGGTCTCTACGTCATCTTCTTCGGCGTCGCCGCCATCGCGATCAGCGCGCTGCACCTGTTCGGCCTGGCGGGCCCGGTGTGGCTTCAGCTGCTGCTCTTCTCGGTGATCTCCGTCGCCGCGCTGCTGCTGTTCCGGAGCCCGCTGCTGCGGATGGTGCAGCCCGAGTCGCCGGCCGATCGCGACTCGCCGGTCGGCGAGGTCGCCATCCCGCTGGATGACATCCCTCCGGGCGGCGTCGGCCGAGCCGAGCTGCGCGGAACGGTCTGGTCGGCCCGCAACGCGAGCCCGGCGGCGATCGCCAGGGGGGTGCGGTGCCGGGTCGTGAAGGTGGAGCGTCTCATGATTCATCTCGAAGCCGAAGGAGCGCGTACATGACAACGGGACTGATGATCCTGTTCCTGGTCCTGGCGGTTCTCGTGCTCATCGTGATTGCGAAGACCGCGATCGTGGTCCCGCAGCAGAGCGCCTACGTTGTCGAGCGCCTGGGGCGGTACTCCAACACGCTCGGAGCCGGGTTCCACATCCTGCTGCCGTTCATCGATACCGTCCGGTATCGCCACACGCTGAAGGAGATGGCGGTGGATATCCCGGCGCAGGTCTGCATCACGCGCGACAACGTGCAGGTCGGCGTGGACGGGGTGCTGTACCTCAAGGTCCTCAACCCGGAGCGCGCCTCCTACGGCATCTCCGACTACATGTTTGCCATCAGCCAGCTCGCGCAGACGACCCTGCGCAGCGAGGTCGGGAAGATCGATCTCGACAAGACCTTCGAGGAGCGCACCAACATCAACACCGCCGTCGTCAGCGAGCTCGACAAGGCGACCGACTCCTGGGGCGTCAAGGTGCTGCGGTACGAGATCAAGAACATCACGCCGCCGCAGGACGTGCTGGCGGCGATGGAGAAGCAGATGCGCGCCGAGCGCGAGAAGCGCGCGGTGATCCTGAACTCCGAGGGCAAGCGCGACGCGGCCATCAATTCGGCCGACGGGGCGAAGCAGGAGGTCATCAAGCAGTCGGAGGCGCGCAAGCAGCAGCAGATCAACGAGGCCGAAGGGCAGGCCGCGGCGATCATGGCGGTGGCGTCCGCAACCGCCGAGGGGATCCGGCGCGTCGCGGAGGCGATCAAGCTGCCGGGCGGGCACGAGGCGGTGCAGCTGAGAGTCGCCGAACAGTACATCACGCAGTTCGGCGCGCTGGCGAAGGAGAGCAACACGCTCGTGCTGCCGGCCAACGTGGCGGACGTCGGGTCGATGATCGCGCTCGCGATGCAGGTCGTCGGGCGGCAGAGCCCGCTCGCCCAGCGGTGATCCGGACTCGTTTCCAGGCGGGCCGGGGGGCCGGTGCGGCTCGTCGTCCGGGAAACTCGAGGCCCGCCGTTGCGGCAAGCCGTGTCACCACTTGAGGACGTTCGTGCAAAGAACAAGATCTGACCCCCGGCTACGCTCCGCCGCCCTGCTCCTCTGCGCGGCGGTCTCCCTGAACGCGCAGCGCCCCGCGACGGTGAAAGCCCTCGTCGGCGGCACGCTGATCGACGGGTTCGGCGGCCCGCCGATCCGCAACAGCGTCATCCTGATCGAGGGTGAACGGATTAAGGACGTGGGGCAGGCCGGCACGCTCGCCGTGCCGGCCGGCGCGGAGGTGATCTCGACCGATGGCATGAGCGTGCTCCCGGGGCTCTGGGACATGCACGTCCACCTCATGATCAACGGCCACGCCGATTACGCGCACTGGGACAAGACTTACCCCGCGCTCTTCGAGCCGGTGATCATGCCGGCGTCGGCAAAGCAGCTCCTCCTCGCCGGCGTGACGAGCGCCCGCGATCTCGGCGCGCCGCTCGAGGCGAGCCTCGCCGTCCGCGACCGCATCAATGCCGGGAAGATCCCGGGCGCGACGGTCTACGTCTCGGGCCCGTTCATCCAGCACGAGCCCTATCCGGGCACCGAGCTGTTCCGCTGGGGCGTCTCAGGCGTGGACGACGCCCGCGCGAAGGTGCGGAAGCTGGCTGACGCGGGCGTGGACGTCATCAAGCTGATCGATCAGGATCAGATGGCGATGGACGAGGTGCGCGCCGTGGTGGACGAGGCGCACGCGCGCGGGCTGCCGGTCGTCGCGCACTCGCACCGGCCGGAGGAGATCCGGCGCGGCCTGGCCGCGGGCGTGGACAACTTCGAGCACACGGGCCTCTCGAGCGCGCCCGAATATCCGGAGGACGTCATCCAGGCGATCCGCGAACGCACCGCGAGCATGGCGCGCGGACCGCTCTTCTGGACGCCCACAATCGAGGGGCTGCTCAACTACGAGTACCTGCGCGACAACCCCGAGGCGCTCGACAACACCTCCTGGCACGAGGGGCTGACGCCGGAGATCATCGCCGACATCAGGCAGTCGATCGCGCACCCGGGCCGGCTCCCGTACTTCCAGCTCACCCCCGCCCGCCGGCCCACGCTCGCGCGCAAGTTCCACCAGCTGCGCGAGGCCGGCGTCGTGATGCTCGTCGGCACCGACAGCGGCATCCCGATGAAGTTCCACAGCCAGTCCACCTGGCAGGAGCTGGACGCCTGGGTCAACATCCTCGGCGTCGACCCGATGACGACGATCCGTGCCGCGACGTACTGGCCCTCCGTCGCGATGAAGGCGGACCGCGACGTCGGCACGGTCACGCCGGGCAAGTACGCCGACATCATCGCGGTCAAGGGAGACGTGCTGCGCCACATCGCGCTCCTCCAGCGCGTGGACATCGTCGTCAAGCGGGGCACGCGCTATCGGTGAGAACGCGTGGTCCCTGGTCCCTCGGGACCCTGGTCCTGAGGCCCTCGGTCCTGTGTCCCCGGGTCCCCGAGTCCCGGTCCTCTGTCTCGGGCTCGGTATACTGCCGCGACGTTGGAGGATCCTGGGCCGAGGGACCGAGGGACCAGGGACCGTAGGACGCGGGGACTTGGGACAAAGGGACCCGGACACAGGGACCCATGACCAGGGACCATAGGGACCAAGGGACTGAATGAGGAGGTTCGATGCGTCGATCGTCGTCGTGGATTGGTCTGGTGGCCGCCTTCGCCGCGCTGGCGGCGCTCTCGCTGCCACCGCTCGGCGCGCAGTCGTCGCCGGGAGCCGATGCGGAATACCTGCTGAAGGCCTACGACACCTACCGGAGCATGGCGGAGTCGTCGCCGTATCGAGCGCTCCCCTGGCAGTACCTGGGCCCCACCAATATCAGCGGACGCGCGACGGACGTCGCGGTAGCGGATCGCGGTGAGAGCCGGCGCATCTACGCGGCGTACGCGACCGGCGGCGTCTGGAAGACCGACGACAACGGCAAGACGTGGCAGGCGGTGTTCGAGCATCACGCATCCACGAGCATCGGCGACATCGCCGTCGCCCCCTCCGATCCCGACATCGTCTGGGTCGGCACGGGCGAGGCCAACCTCTTCCGCGCGTCGATGCCGGGCACGGGCATCTACAAGTCCACGGACGGAGCCCGGACGTTCACCCAGTCAGGTCTGACCGACACGCACACCATCTCCCGCATCGTCGTCCACCCGACCAACGCCGACATCGTCTATGTCGCGTCGACGGGGCATGCGTGGACCGACAACGAGACGCGCGGCGTGTTCAGGACCACGGACGGCGGCCGGACCTGGTCGAAGGTGCTCTATCGCAGCCCGCGCACCGGCGCGGTCGATCTGGTGATGGATCCGTCGGATCCGGACACGCTCTACGCTTCGATGTGGCAGCGCATCCGCCGGAAGTGGAGCGACCCGCGCGTCGAGCCGGGCTACGACGAGAGCGGCATTCTGAAGACGACCGACGGCGGCGCCACCTGGAGCGAGGTCGACGAGGGCCTGCCGGCCGCGCGTTTCCGCGGCAGGACGGGCATCGACATCTCGCAATCGAACCCGAAGGTCCTCTACGCGTTCGTGGACAACTACGACGAGGGCCGCCCGCCGCGCGAGAACGAGCGCGACGCGTACGGGCGTCCCATCACGGAGTCCCGCATCAAGGCGGCCGAGATCTACCGGACGGACGACGGGGCGAAGACGTGGCGGAAGGTGTCGCCGTCCGTGAGCGACGATGCGAAGGTCACGGCGCAGAATGCCGAGTTCATGTCGGGTCACTCCGGTACGTACGGCTGGGTGTTCGGACAGATCCGGGTCGATCCGACGGATCCCGACACGATCTACAGCATGGGTCTCCGGCTGCACGCGTCGCGCGACGCCGGGACGACGTTCTCCCAGCTGCGCGGCATGCACGTGGATCATCACGGGCTGTGGATCGATCCGGAGAACCCGCAGATCCTCTACAACGCCAACGACGGCGGATTCTACTGGTCGGAAGACGCCGGCAAGACGTGGCAGTTCGCCGCGAGCGTGGCGGGCGCGCAGTTCTACAACGTCGCGCTCGACACGAGCACGCCGGTCCGGGCCTACGGCTCGATTCAGGATCACGGGAGCTATCGCGGGCGGATCGACCTGGGCAGGGGGCGCGACCGGATCCCGGCGGTCGAGTGGGAGCGCACGGCCGGCGGCGAAGGCTCGCACCATGCCGTCGACCCGCGCAATCCGGACATCGTCTACTCCCACGGGTTCTACGGGAACTTCACGCGGGAGGATCTGGCCCGGCGCGGGGCGCGAGGGGAAGGGCGCGGCGGCGGGCGCGGCAGGGGCCCGCGGCCGGGCGTGACGAACATCCGGCCGCAGGTCGAAGGGGAGGAACTGCGCGCGCAGTGGATGGCGCCAATCGTCGTCTCCCCGCACGACCCTGACACGATCTACGCCGGCTACCAGTACGTCTTCCGCTCGACGAAGCGCGGCGAGGCGTGGGAACGCATCAGCCCGGACCTGACGGAGAACGATTCCGACCAGATGCTCCTCAGGAGCTCGAACGCGATTCCCTACCAGACCATCACCGCGCTCGCGGAATCACCGCGAGCCCGGGGGTTGATTTACGCAGGCACCGATGACGGCAAGCTGCACGTGACGAGGGACGCAGGGAAGACGTGGACCGAGCTGACGCCGAACGTCCCGTCGCGGCGGTGGTACTCGCGCGTCGTGCCCTCGCGGCACGACGAGGCGACGGTCTACGTCGCGCAGCGCGGGCGGGAAGACGACGATTTCGGCGTCTACGTCTACCAGTCCAGGGACTACGGGAAGACGTTCACGAGCCTGGCGGCGAACCTGCCCGCCGGCCCGGTCAACGTCGTTCGCGAGGACCCGTCGAGCGCGGATACCCTGTACGCCGGGACCGATTTTGGCGCCTTCATCACGAATGACGGCGGGGCGTCCTGGCAGGTCCTCGGCGGCGGGCTGCCGTCCACGCAGGTATCGGACCTGCAGTACCACGCGCGCGACAATATCATCGTCATCGCGACCTACGGCCGGGGAATGTACGCGATGGATGCGTTGCTGTTGAAGGAGCCGTGAGATTCAGGGTCCGACGTACAAAGTTCAGGCCCTGTCGGAGGTATGAGTGCCTGCAGTCCGGCCGCAGCCTGGCTGCAGGCATCCGGGTTCAGCGATTCCGGCGCTCCACGTCGATCCGCACGCGGAACTCGCCCGTGTTGTCCCCGAGGTAATCGTCGTTCACACCCAGGTACAGCTGTCCGGTGGCTGGCGCGCGAAACTGCCTGGCGCTGCCGACGAAGACCGGGGCCGAGTCATCGACCCGCGCGATCAGCGCGCCCGCGGGATGCGCGGGGAGCGGAGCCGAAGGGGCGCGCCGCTGTGACTTGACGCCAGCGGGGCCACCTCGGTCCGCCGGATCGCCGCTCAACTGCACGCTCCCGCGGGAATCCACTCTCACGGTCTCTCCTTCCCGGACGTACACACCGGTGTTGGTCCACCTGACGGTGGAATCCACGTTCATCTCCGCGCCGGATGCGCCGGCGGCACGCTCCCGCGGCCGCAGCTCCTCTCCGGACAGAACGCCATCGTCGTTCCAATCATGGGAACGGAACGCGCGTGCGCTGCCACGCCATTCGCTGCGCGTGACGACGCCGTCGCCGTTGGCGTCCATCTCCAGGAACCGAGCACCCTGAGGCTCCGGGGCGCCGGGCGACGGCCGAACGCCGATTCTGGTCGAGGCCTCGCCGTCGCAGTTGCCCATCCCTTCCGCCCGGATCTGGTAGGTGCCCGGCTCCTTGTAGACGTACCGAATCGTGGCCGGCACCTGAGTCAGAGGATGGGTCACCCGCTGGGTGCCGTCACCATAGTCGAGCCGGACGGCTCCGCAGGGATTTTCGCCTGTCACCGTGATCTCGACGGCTCCACCGGCCTCTATCGAGGACGGCGAGACCGTGACGCTGCGTATTACGCCACGTTGCACCGCGAGCGGAAGAGCCATTGCTGCCACAGCAACCCATATGTCAGGTCGAGTCATTCGTACCTCCCACGTCCGGAGATGTGCGAGGCACGATCCGTGCCTGACGGCCGATGGGTTTGCGAGTCGAACAGGGAAGCTCAGCCCTGCGCGCGGCGCCGCGCACCGCGCGGAGGGGCTATTCGTGGCGCAGCGCCACCAGCGGATCGACCGACGCGGCGCGCCGCGCTGGAACGGCGCTGGCCAGCAGTCCGGTGAGGGCGAGCGTGAACACGGCTCCCGTGAAGACGAGCGCGTCGTTCGCGCCCATCTCGAACAGGAACGGCATCACGCGCGCGCCGAGCGACCACGCGGCCACGCCGCCGATCGCCAGGCCGGCGGCCATCAGCACCGACGCGCGGCGCAGGACCATCGCGAGCACGCGGCCGCGCGTGGCGCCGAGCGCCATGCGCACGCCGATCTCGTTCGTCCGCTGCGCCACGATGTACGCCATCACGCCGTAGATGCCGACGGCGGCGATGACGAGGCCGAGCCCGCCGAAGAGCGACAGCAGCGACATGTTGAACCGGCGCTGTGCGATCAGGCGATCCATGTACGCCTCGAGCGTGACGGTCTCACTCGCGAGCCGCTGATCCGGGTTGACCGACCAGATGGCCGTCTTGACCGCCGGCAGCGCCGCGAGCGGATCTCCCGCGGTGCGCATGACCAGCGTGCCGCTGATGAGGCCCTCCTGCGCCGCGGAGAGATAGCATTCCTGACGCTCGGGCTGCTCGGGGCCGAGGTGCCGGATGTTGCCCACCACCCCGACGACCGTGTACTCCTCCTTGTTCAGGATCAGCCGCTGCCCGAGCGCCTCCTCGCCGGGCCAGTACTTCCGGGCCGCGGCCTCGTTCACCACCAGCACGAGCGGCGTGCCCTCGCGGTCCTGATCCGACAGATGCCGGCCGCGCAGCAGCGGGACCCGCAGCGTCTTCAGGTACTCCGGGGAGACGATGCGGCGGTCGATGGACCCCTCGTCGCCTTCGATTTCGCCGCGGCCCGGCAGCGTGACCGACGTCCGGCTCCAGCTTCCCGTGAGCGGCAGGCCGCCGGAGACGTAGCCGGCGTCCACGACGCCGGGGACGCGCGACACGGCCTCGAGCATCTGCTGCACGTATGGTCCGCCGCGCTTCAGCGCCTCCTGGAAGCTGCCCTGGATCCTCACGCCCACACTGAGCGCGAGCACGTTCCGGTAATCGAGCCCGATATCCACGCTCATCAGCTTCACGAAGCTGCGGATGAAGAGGCCGGCTCCGACGAGCAGCACGACGGCCAGCGCCACTTCCGCGACGACGAGCGCGCCGCGCAGGCGGGCGCTCGCGGCGCTGGCAGTCACCGCGCGCCCGCTGTCCTTGAGCGCCGCCGTGAGATCGGGTTTCGATGACTGGAGCGCCGGCACCAGGCCGAAGACGACGCCGGTGGCGATCGCCGCGCCGGCGGCGGTCAGCAGCACGCGCAGGTCCAGGCCGATGTCGGCGACGCGCGGCAGGCCCGGCGGGAGCCACGCCACGATGCCGTGGACGGCGGCATACGCGATCAGGACGCCGATGACCGCCCCCGCGAGCGACAGCACCAGGCCCTCGACGAGCAGCCCCCGCGCCAGCCGCCAGCGGCCCGCGCCGAGCGCCGCGCGGATGCCCATCTCGCGGCTGCGGACCGTCGCCCGCGCCAGCAGGAGGTTCGCCACGTTCGCGCAGGCGATCAGCAGGACGAGCGCCACCGCGACGAGCAGCATCAGCATCCATCCGCGCACGCTGCCGACCAGGTGCTCGTGCAGGGTGATCACGCGCGCGCGCCGGCCGGGGCTCCACTTCGGGTGCTGCTCGTCCAGGGAGGCCATCATCGCGTTCATGTGCGCGTCCGCCTGCTCGAGCGACACGCCGGGCTTCAGCCGCGCGATGGCCGTCCAGTTGTAGTTGCGGCTGCCGCCGCGGACCTTGTCCTCCTCGCGGAACGTGATGGGCCGGAAGATCTCCGCCGGGCGTTCGCTGCCGACGGGATAGGAGAAGTCCCGCGGGAGCACGCCGACGATCTCCCACGTCTCCTCGCTCAGCTCCATCCGGCCGCCGACGGCCCCTGGATCGCCGCCGAAGTGACGCATCCAGAACCCGTGGCTCAGGACTGCGACGCGGTGACGGCCCTCGAGCTCCTCCTCGCGGGTGAAGGTGCGGCCGAACAGGGGCGCGATCCGCAGGACCTCGAAGAACTCCGCCGACACGCTCTGCCCGCGCGCGGTTGCCGGCTCGCCCTGCTCGTTGCGGAGGCGGAAGCTCGCCCCGCCGACTGCGGCGATGCCCACGAAGGATTCCTGGAGGTTCCTCCAGTCCAGGAACATCTGCGGCGTCGTCAGGCCGCGCCCGAACGTCGTCGGGCGCGTGGTGTCGTGCTCGAGGACGACGGCGAGCCGGTCGTGTTCGTCGAAGGGCAGGCCGCGGAGCACGACCGCGTCCACGACCGAGAAGATGGCCGTGCCCGCGCCGATGCCCAGCGCGAGGACGGCGAGCGCCACGCCAGTGAAGGTCGGCGACTTGCGCAGGGACCGGAGGGCGGATCTCAGGTCGTCGAGCATGCCGGGTTAGACGCGGGGCGGCGGCGGCAGGTTGGCGACCGCCGGCCTCTGAAGGATGGTCATCATGTCGGCAACGACCTCGATCACGACCTCCGGCTGTTCGAGGGGAATCCAGTGGCCGCTGTTCGGCGCGACGACGTGCCGGCCGCGCGTCGAGAGCGCGGCGAGCGCGTCCTGCTGGCGGAGCCGGTAGTCGCCCG
>Ga0299914_10001217_pt1 | contig 16788 bp, 15 predicted proteins | sample RVTome_10_FD_201361 | JGI IMG/M metagenome (GOLD analysis project Ga0299914, IMG submission 201361) | Soil microbial communities from uranium-contaminated site in the Upper Colorado River Basin, Wyoming, United States - RVT153D57 (version 2) ...
GCCGGCCGCGGCCATCGGGTACGCCTGGTGGAGCGCCGCGACCACCTCGGCGGCGCCCTGGCCACCGCCGCCACCGGTCAGGGCCGCGCCCGGTTGCGCCGTCTCGTCGACTGGCTGGCGGCGGAGTGCGTTCGCCTGGGCGTGGAGGTCGTCACCGGAAGCGAGGCCGGTCCCGCCGAGGTGGACGCGGCGGAGCTGGTGGTGCTGTGCACGGGCAGCCGCGACGGCTGGCGCGACTACCAGGTCGCCGACGGCGCCGACGTTCGCTCCGTCCACTCCGTGCTGGAGGCGGTCGAGACCGCTGGCGCCGACGCCCTCGGCGACGGCCCCGTGGCGGTGTGGGACCCCGTGGGCGGGCCCGAGGCGGTGTCGGTGGCCGAGCTGGTGGCCGCCAGCGGTCGCTCCACGGTCCTCATCACCCCCGATCTCATCGCCGGCAGCCAACTGGGGCTCACCGGCGACCTGGCCCCCGCCAACACCCGGCTGCAGGCCGCCGGCGTGGACATCGTCCGGCTCGCCGTCCTGGTAGCCGCCGCTCCCGATCACGTCGTGGTGGAGCAGCGTTTCGACGGCGGCCGTAGGACGCTGCCGGCGGCGGTGCTGGTCGACGCCGGCCATCGCCTACCTGAGGATGCGCTGTGGGAGGCCACCGGCAGCCTGCACCTGCGAGCCGGAGATGCGGTGGCGCCCCGCACCGCCGGTGACGCAGTGCTGGAGGGACGGCGGGCAGCGCTGCAGGTCGAGCAGGCCGCGCTGGTCACCGCCGGGCGGGGCGGCACCGGTCCGGCCACTGGTGGACCATGAGCGCGGCAGGACGCTTCCGGTACCTGTTCAGCCCCATGGCCATCGGGCCGGTTCGGGTACCCAACCGCATCGTGTTCTCGGCCCACCTGACCAACTACGCAGACGACGGCCTACCCACCCCCCAGCACGCCGCCTACTACGCGGCCAGGGCGGCGGGCGGCGCCGGCCTGATCATCACCGAGGAGCACTCGGTGCATGCGACCGACTGGCCCTACGAGAAGCTCATCCACGCCTTCCGGCCCGAGGTGCTGCCCGGGTACCGGGCGATCACCGAGGCGGTGCACTCCCACGGCGTGCCGATCTTCGCCCAGATCAACCACAACGGAGGCCAGGCGTCCAGCATGTACAGCCGGCTGCCCGTCTGGGCGCCGTCACCGGTGGCCGATCCGATGTTCCGCGAGGTGCCCAAGGCGGTGGAGGAGGCCGAGATCGCGGAGATCGTCGCCGCCTACGCCGCGGTGGCCGAGCGCTGCGGGCAGGGAGGCTTCGATGGCATCGAGCTGCAGTGCTCACACAGCTCCATCGTGCGTGGCTTCCTGTCACCGGTCACCAACAGGCGCCGCGACCGCTACGGCGGCAACTTGCCGAACCGGGCCCGCTTCCTCGGCGAGGTCGTGTCCGCGGTGCGCGAGGCGATCGGGCGCGACCTGGCCCTGGGGGTTCGCCTGTGCGGCGACGAGCTGATCGCGGGCGGTACGACGATCGAAGACGCCGTGAGCGTCGCCCGCATGATCGAGGAGGCCGGACAGGTCGACTACATCAACACATCGATCGGCGTGGCCACCGCGTCCCTGCACATGATCGAGGCGTCGATGCACGTCCCGCCCGGGTACGCGATGTACATCCCGTCCGCCATCCGAGCGGCGGTGTCCCTGCCCGTCGTCGGCGTCGGGCGCTTCAAGGATCCGCTCCAGGCCGAGCGGGCCCTGGCCCAGGGCCAGGCCGACCTGGTGGGCGTGGTGCGCGGCCAGATAGCCGACGCCGACTTCGCGGCCAAGGCCAGGCGGGGCGACACCGAGAGCATCCGGCTGTGCCTGTCGTGCAACCAGGAGTGCGTCGGCCGCATGGGCCTGAACCGATGGCTGGGGTGCATCGAGAACCCTCTCACCGGCCGCGAGGCCACCGTGATGGGCCGGCTGGGCCCTCCGGCCCGGTCGGCGGCTCGGCCCGCGGCCGGCAACGGACGCCGGGGCCGGCGGGTCCTGGTCGTCGGAGGCGGCCCCGCAGGGCTGCAGACCGCAATCGCGGCCGCCTGTCGCGGCCACCACGTCACGGTGACCGAGCGCGATGACCATGCCGGGGGCCAGGTACGGCTGGCCGCCACCGTCCCCAACCGGGCCGAGCTGGGGGACCTGGTGCGCAACCAGCTCGTCGAGTGCCGGCGGCTGGGTGTGGACCTCGTGCTGGGGACCGAGATCGGCGTGGCCGACGTGGCACAGTGGGACCCCGACGTGGTGGTCGTGGCCACCGGCTCGGTGCCCGCCCGCCCGTGGTGGGCTCCGGCAGAGGCCACCAACGTCGTGGACGTCGTCGACGTGCTGACGGGCAGGGTCGAGCCGGCCGGTGACGTGGTGGTCATCGACGAGCTGGGGTTCCACCAGGCCACCTCGGTGGCGGAGCTGCTGGCCGACAGGGGCTGCCGTGTGGAGCTGATGGGGCCGGGGATGGTGATAGGTCAGGATCTCGGCCTCACCCTGGACATGGAGCACTGGTGGGTACGGGCCCAGGCCAAGGGCATCGTCCAGACCCCGGACTCGGTGATCGTGGGCATGGACGGCGCCGGCCTGCAGGTGCTTCACCACCCCACCGGGCGCAGCCGCGACCGCGCCGCCGACTGGGTGGTGCTGGCCGTGCCGCCCGCCCCCGACGACGCCCTCTATCACGCCCTGCGGGACCACCACCGCCTACCGGTGCACCGGGTGGGGGACTGCGTGGCCCCCCGGCGTGCCCACGCCGCCGTGATCGAGGGCGACCGGATCGGTGGATCGCTGTGACGGGCTCGATGCTGGCCGTGGTGCCAGTGCGCTTCGGCGAGCTGACCCTGGGCGGGGACGAGACGGTGGCCGAGGCGGGCGGGCGAGCCATCCTCGTGGGGACCGGTGCCCGGGAGGCGGCCGGCACCCTGGGCGGGATCGCCACCGATGTGCGCACCCTCGAACGGTCCCATTTCCAGCCTGACGCCTGGTCGCGGGTGTTGGCCGCAGTCGTCGCCGCAGAACACGTGGTGGTGCTTCCTGGCTCCCCCGACGGGCGGGACCTGGCGCCCCGCCTGGCCCGCCTACTCGGCCGACCCCTCCTGGCCGGGGCCACCGAGGTCCGGCTCGACGGGGCCGTGGTGGCCAACTGCGGCGGGCTGGCCATGGACGACCTCGCCGTCGACGGGCCCTTCGTGGCCACCCTCCAGCCCGGCGCGCGCGTGCCGGTGCCCGTGCAGGGCGACGTCTGCTCGATCGAGGACCTGGACCGGGCCGGCACCGACTCAGGGACGAACGGCGGGATCGAGGGCCAGGCCGGCTCCGAGCCCGACCCTGGGATCGATGCAGAGGTGGTCGGGATCATCGCCGCCGACCCGGCCACCATCGACTTGGGCGAGGCCACACGCGTCGTCACCGGCGGCGCAGGGATGGGGTCGACCGGGGCCATGGAGCGGCTGGGCAACGTGGCCACGGCGCTGGGAGCGTCGCTGGGTGCCACACGGGTGGTGACGGACCTGGGATGGGCACCCGCGGATCGCCAGATCGGCACCACCGGCGTCACCGTGGATCCCGACCTCTACGTGGCCATCGGCGTCTCGGGTGCCGTCCAGCACGTGAACGGCATCGGCGAACCGACCCACGTGGTGGCGGTGAACACCGATCCGAGCTGCCCGATGATGGCCCTGGCGGACCTGGCCTTGGTCACCGACGGCGTGGCCCTGGTCGAGGCGCTCGAACGCGCTCTCGTCTCCCGGCCCGCCGGGGAGGCCCCCGATGGGTGATCAGCAAGGCGATGCCACCCAGGGCGAGACCGGACCGGACAAGACCGCGCCGGACGATGCCACCCAGGGCGAGACCGGACCGGACAAGCCGGCGACGCCGAATGTCACGGCCGGGCACTTCGATGCCGTGGTCGTGGGCGCCGGGCCTGCCGGCTCGACGGCGGCCCTGGTCCTGGCCAGGGCCGGCCGCTCGGTGTGCCTGCTGGAGCGTGGCCCCTTCCCGGGGTCCAAGAACATGTACGGCGGCGTGGTCTACGGGCGTGTCCTCGACGCCATCCTGCCCCGCTGGTGGGAGCAGGCGCCCATCCAGCGCTGGGTGACCCGCCGGTCCACCATGGTCATGACCCCCACCCAGAGCGTCAGCGTCGACGTGCGGTCCCGGCGCTGGGGCGAGCCGCCCTACAACGGAGCTACCGCCCTGCGTCAGGAATTCGACTCCTGGCTGGCCGCCGAGGCCGTGGCCGCCGGCGCCACGCTGGTGTGCTCGACCACCGCCACCGGCCTGCTCCAGGAGGGCGGGCAGGTGGTCGGAGTCCGAACCGATCGACCCGACGGCGACCTGCGAGCTCCCGTGGTGATCGCCTGTGACGGTGTGAACTCCTTCCTGGCCAAGGAGGCTGGGCTCTACCACCACACCGACGCCGCGCACTTCACCCTCGGGGCCAAGGAGGTGCTGGGGCTGGAGCGCACCGAGATCGAGCGACGCTTCGGCCTGGTGGGCCGCGAGGGCGCCGACCTGGAGATGGTGGGATGCACGGGGGACATCCCGGGCGGCGGCTTCCTCTACACGAACCTCGACACCGTGGCGGTGGGCGTGGTGCTGTCCGTCCATGGACTGGCCGCCGCGGAGGTTCGCCCCGAGCACGTGATCGCCGACCTGAAGGCCCATCCTCACATCGCCCCGCTGCTGGCGGGCGGCGAGCTGAAGGAGTACTCGGCCCACCTCATCCCCGAGGGTGGCTACGCCATGATGCCCGACCTCGTGGCCGACGGGTTGCTGGTGGCCGGGGACGCGGCGGCGACGTGCCTGGCCGCGGGGCTGTGGCTGGAGGGCGTGAACTACGCCATCGCCTCCGGTGCCGCGGCCGCCACGACGGCGGCCGACGCGCTGGCCGTGGGCGATGTGACCGCGCGCGGGCTGGCGCCGTACCTGCGCCGCCTGGAGGACGGGTTCGTGCTGCCCAACCTGCGCCGGCTGCGCCGCGTCCCCGACCTGTTGCTGTCGGCCCGGATGCAGTCCAGCTACCCGGCCATCGTCTGCAACGTGGCCGAGCATCTCTTCACCGTCACCGACCCCGTGCCCAAGCCGGGCCTGCTCCGCTTGGCTCGCCGCGAGCTGGCCGCCGCCGGGGTCCGGCTGCGCGACGCGGGGCGCGATGGGTGGGCGGCGGTGCGCAGCTTCGGGTGAGGGCTGCCTACGATCGTCGGGTGGTAACGGGCACCGCCCTGCCGGCAGTGGGCTTCGAGGATCGCATGGCCACCGTCGAGTTCCGCGTCGGCCGGCGCCCTCACATCACCGTTGAGAACGACATCTGCCGGAGCTGCACCACCAAGGCGTGCGTCACGGCCTGCCCGGCCGACCTCTTCACTCCCACTGCGGACGGCGGCATCCTGTTCAACTACGAGCGCTGCTTCGAGTGCGGCACCTGCTACCTGGTGTGCAACTCCCAGGGCGCCATCACCTGGACGTACCCCGACGGTGGCCACGGCGTCGTGTTCCACAGGAGCTGAAAGGTGGACGTCGGTGTCGCCCTCAAGTGGGTGGACCTGCGGCCCGAGGTGGACCCGCTGAGCGGAGCCGTAGTCCACCACCCCGGCGGCTTCGGCCTCTCCGCCGAGGACAGCAACGCCCTGGAGCTGGCCCTGAGGACGGCCGAGCAGTGGGGCGCTCGGGTCGTGGCCGCCACCGTGGGACCACCGGGCGCGGAGGCCGTGCTTCACACCGCGCTGGCCGCCGGGGCCGCAGCCGCCATACGGGTCGAGGACAGCGAAGGCGGCGACGTCGACTCGGTGGTGGTGGCCGGCGAGCTGGCCCGGGTGCTGGCCGGCTGCGACCTCGTCTGGTGCGGCACCCACAGCGCAGACCGGGGTGCGGCGGTGGTGCCGGGATGGCTGGCGGCCGAGCTGGGCCGGGCCCAGGCGCTGGGGGTGACCAGCGTGGAGATCGGCGACCCGGGGCAGCTGACCGTCGAGCGTCGCCTGGACCGGGGCCGGAGGGAACGCCTGGCCGTGCGGGCGCCGGCCGTGGTTTCCGTCGAAGGTGGCATCGCCGAGCTGCGGCGGGCGTCCCTGCCCGCGTTGCTGGCGGCGGACCGCGTTCGCATCGAGATCGTTCCGGCCACGCTCGTGGGCCCGTCCCCGGTCCGCCTGGTCAGGAGGCGCCCGTTCCGGCCCAGGACCAGGGTCGTGGCCGGCCCCGGTGGCGATCATCGTGACCGCATCCTGGCCCTCACCGGCGCCCTCAGCGAGCGAACCCCGCCTCGCACCGTCGAGGCCGATCCCGATGATGCGGCCGAAGTGCTGTTGGAACAGCTGCGGGCCTGGGGCTACCTCGAGTGAACGAACGCGTGACGCACCTGGCCGACCTGACCACCGGCGAGGCTTCGAGCCTGGAGGCGGACGTGCTGCTGGTGCCGCTCGGGTCGACCGAGCAGCACGGCCCCCACCTTCCCCTGGGCACCGATACGTTCATAGCCACGGCTGTGGCCGAGGCTGCCGCCTCACGCCGCCCCGGCACCGTGGTGGCACCTGCGTTGCCGTACGGCTCGAGCGGTGAGCACGCCGGCTTCGCCGGAACCGCCTCCACCGGGCAGGACGCCCTCGAGCACCTGCTGGTGGAGCTGGTGCGCTCGGTCTCGGCATGGGTGGGACGGGTCGTGCTCGTGTGCGCCCACGGGGGCAACCAGGAGCCGGTGGTGAGGGCTGTGGGCACCCTGCAGCAAGAAGGGAGCGAAGTGTCGGCCTGGTTCTGTCGGGTTCCGGGCGGAGACGCCCACGCCGGGCACACCGAGACGTCCCTGCTGCTGGCCATCGACGCCGCCGCCGTGCGGCGCGACCGCATGGAGCCGGGTGTGACCGAGGAGCTGGCGGTGCTGATGGGGCGCATGCGGGCCGGTGGCGTGGCTGCCGTGTCCGCCAACGGGGTGCTCGGTGACCCGACGGGCGCCACCCCTGATGCGGGACAGGCTCTGCTGGCCGGCTTGGTGGACGACCTGGGGGACTTCCTCGCAGAGACGACGAGCACGTGAGCGACCGGGTCGCAATCGTGACCGGGGTGCCCACATGAGCGACCGGGTCGCGATCGTGACCGGGGCAGCCCGCGGAATCGGTGCCGCCACCGCCCGGCGGCTGTCGGCGGACGGGTGGTGGGTCTCGCTGGTCGATGCCTGCGCCGACGACAGCGCCGTGGGTTACCCGTTGGCTACGAGGGCCGACCTGGACGAGGCGGTGGCCGCCACCGGTGACCGCGGCGTGGGTGTGGTGGCCGACGTGCGCGACCAGCAGGCCCTGGAAGGGGCCGTGGCCGAGACGGTGGAGCGGTGGGGCCGCTTGGACGCAGCCGTGGCCGCAGCCGGGGTGGTCGCCGGCGGCCGCCCCGGGTGGGAGACCTCCGACGAGGTCTGGGACACGCTGATAGGCGTCGATCTGACCGGCGTGTGGCGCCTGGCTCGGGCCGCCATCCCCGCCATGCTGGCCGCGCCATCCCCGCGATCGGGTCGATTCGTGGCGGTGTCGTCGGCGGCCGGCACCTCGGGGCTGGCACAGCTCGCCGCCTACTGCGCCGCCAAGCACGGTGTGGTTGGCCTGGTGCGGGCTCTGGGCGTGGAGTTGGCCGGGACCGGCGTCACCGCCAACGCGGTGGCACCGGGGTCCACGGACACAGCCATGCTGGCCGCCACCACCGTTCTCTACGACCTCGACGACGCTTCGGAGCTGGTGGCCCACCAGCCCCTGGGCCGGGTCATCACCCCCGACGAGGTGGCCGACGCCATCGTCTGGTTGTGCGAAGGCGCGGCGGCGGTGACAGCTGCCGTCGTGGCCGTGGACGGTGGCATGACCGCCCGGTGAGGGGAGGACACGGACGGTCCGGTCGTGCGTGGCGAGGCACGACCGGATATGTTCAGCCCCACTGCGTCGGTCCGACCCGAGGGGGGAGCAATGAAGGTCAAGGGAGCAGTAATCCACGCTGTGGGTGAGGACTGGAGCGTCGAGGACTTCGAGCTCGGTGAGCCCAAGGCGGGTGAGGTGCTGATCAACACCGCGTACGCCGGGCTCTGCCACTCCGACGAGCACGTGCTCACCGGTGACCTCGTCCCTCCCGCCGAGACCCTCGAGATGTTCGGTCTCACCGAGTGGTTCCCCGTGCTGGGCGGCCACGAGGGCTCGGGCATCGTGGAGGCAGTAGGTGACGGCGTGCTGACCGTGCAGCCCGGCGACCACGTCTCCTGTTCGTTCATCCCGTCGTGCGGCCGCTGCCACTACTGCGCCATCGGCCAGACCAACCTGTGCGACCTGGGGGCCGGCACCCTCGCCGGCGGCATGGTCACCGACGGTACCTTCCGTCATCACACGGCGGACGGCAAGCCCATCACCACCATGGCCAAGCTCGGCACGTTCGCCGAGAAGATGACCCTGGCCGAGGCCTCTGTCATCAAGGTCGAGCCCGACCTGCCCCTCGACGTGGTGTGCCTGGTCAGCTGCGGGGTGGCCACGGGCTTCGGCTCGGCGGTGAACCGGGCCGAGGTGAAGCCCGGAGACACCGTCGTCGTGATCGGCATCGGCGGCGTGGGCGCCAACGCCGTCCAGGGCGCCAAGGCTGCAGGTGCCGCCAACGTCATCGCCGTGGACCCCGTCGAGTTCAAGCGGGAGAAGGCGATGGAGTTGGGCGCCACCCACACCGCCGCCTCCATCGAGGACGCCGTCCCCATGGTGACCGACCTGACCATGGGCCGCATGGCCAACTCCGCCATCCTCACCGTCGGCGTGCTGACCGGCGACCTCATCCAGCCCGCCATATCCATCATCTCCAAGGGCGGAACCGTGGTGGCCACCGCTGTGGCGCCGTGGACCCAGGAGGACGTCAAGCTCAACCTGTTCGAGCTCACCCTCTTCCAGAAGCAGCTGAGGGGGACCATCTTCGGCTCCGGTTCACCGCGCGCCGCCATCCCCGAGCTCCTGCGGATGTACCAGGACGGCAGGCTCAAGTTGGACGAGCTGATCACCCAGCGCTACACCCTCGACCAGATCAACGAGGGCTACCAGGACATGCGCGACGGCAAGAACATCCGCGGCCTGATCGAGTTCGCGTGATCAGACCTTGATCGCTGCCAGCTCCGCCCTGGCCCAGCTGAACGAGGCCGTAGTCGGCCGCTCCCGGGAGATCGAGCTGGTGCTGGCCGCCCTCGACACCGGCCGCCACGTGCTCCTGGAGGGACCGCCGGGGACCGGCAAGTCCACGCTGCTGCGCGCCCTGGCCCAGGCCACCGGCCGTGAGCTGGTGTTCGTGGAGGGCAACGCCGAGCTGACGCCGGCGCGGCTGGCCGGGGCGTTCGACCCGGCGCAGGTCATGGCCAAGGGATACGACCCCGAGGTCTTCGTGGACGGGCCCCTGGTGGACGCCCTGCGGCGGGGCTCGCTGCTGTACGTCGAGGAGATCAACCGCGTCCCCGAGGAGACCTTGAACCTGCTGGTGACGGTCATGTCCGAGGGCGAGCTGCACGTCCCCCGGCTCGGTCGGGTCGGCGCCGCGCCCGGCTTCGGGCTGGTGGCGGCCATGAACCCCTTCGACGCCGTGGGCACGGCCCGCATCTCGGCCGCCATCTACGACCGCATCTGTCGGATCGGCATGGGCTACCAGTCGGCTGCCGACGAGCGGGCGATCGTCGAGCGGGAGGCGGTGGGGGCCGACAGCCAGCTGGTGGACCGGGCGGTGGCCGTCGTCCGCCTCAGCCGCAGCCACCCCGAGGTGCGTATCGGCTCGTCGGTGCGGGGTGCCATCGACCTGACGGTGCTGGCTGGCAGCCTGGCGTCGCTTCGCTGCAAACGATCGACGGACCCCGAGGTGGGCCTCGATGCCGCTCTGGCCGCGCTCTCGGGGCGGATACGGGTCCATGAGGGCACCGACACCGACGCCGAGGATGTCGTCCGCTATCTGTGGGCGCAGGTCTGTCGCGGCGGGGACGGCGAGGACGGCCAGGGAAAAGCCTGAACCCCTACGGACGGGGGAACCGCATCGACCCCGACCTCGTCAGGGAGGGCAGCGCCGCCCGCGACCAACTCGACGAGGAGGGGCGCCGCACGGTCTCGCGGCGCTCGCTCGGTCGTCACCCCGCCATCGACGACGTCTCACCGGAGGTGGGCGAGCTCGACGAGGATGCCTTCGAGCGGGCCCTGTCCGAGGACCCCGACGAGGCCCTGGCCTTGCTGGCCGACCTCACCGGTGCCACCGATCGGCGGCTGCAGGCGCTGGCCCGGCAGTTGGCCGGACGCATCGTGGTGGACCTGTCCCGCTCGGGGCGGGCCCGCGCCCGTGGCATCGGGACCATGACCAGGGAGCGGGCCGACCGGGCCGAGGGTGACATCGACGTGGATGCCAGCCTCGACAGCCTGACGCTGGCCGTGGCCAACTCCTCGCCGCCACACCTGGACGAGATCAAGGTGGCTGCATGGAGGCGACCGGAGACGGCGCTGTGCGTGGTGATCGACCGCAGCGGATCCATGGGCGGGGAGCGGCTGGCCGCCGCTGCGGTGGCCGCCGCCGCCTGCTCGTGGCGGGCACCGCAGGACTACAGCGTCATCGCCTTCGGCGAGGACGTGCTGGTCATCAAGGCTCAGGACAGCGCTGTCCCCACCGGTGCCGTCGTGAACGACGTCTTCAGGCTGCGGGGCCACGGTGTCACCAACATGCACGCCGCCCTGCGTACCGCCGGTGGCCAGCTCCAGAGGTCGCGGGCCAAGCGCCGCATCGCTCTGCTGCTGTCGGACTGCCGCCCCACCACCGGCGAGGACCCCACGGCGGCGGCCCGTGCCCTGGACGAGCTGTGCATCGTGGCGCCCCGCGACGACGGCGACGATGCCTCGGCCCTGGCCCGGGCGACCGGAGCGGAATGGACGATGCTGGCGGGGCCGTCTGACGTGCCCCGGGCCATCGCCTCGTTGCTCGACCGGTGACGGTGAGTGGCCCGTGACGTCGGGGAGCCGGTGACGGAGCCACAGCCTCTTCCCCCTGATCTCGCCATCGAGCTCGATCCCGGTGTCCGGCGCCTCGACGGGGGCCGCCTCCTGCTGGGCGGCTCACCCCTGAGGATGCTGCGATTGGGCAAGGCCGGGATCGCCGCCGTCGACGCCCTGGCCGGCGGCCGGGCCGTCGGTCGCAGCCGGGGGTTGCAGGCGCTGGCCCGGCGGCTGCTCGACACCGGCATGGCCCATCCCCGCCCGGCCTCGACACCGTGGCGGGCCGGCGACATCACCCTGGTGGTTCCCGTCCGCGACGACGCCGAGGGGCTGGCAGAGATGCTGGCCGCCCTGTGCGATGCCGCGGGTCCCGATGATCGGCCGGGCTCCATCGTCGTGGTCGACGACGGCTCTGAGGTTGCGGTGGCGGTGGGCGACGGGATCACCCTGGTACGCCGCGAGCGGGCCGGGGGCCCGGGCGCTGCCCGCAACGCCGGCATGGCCCAGGTGACCACCCCACTGGTGGCCTTCGTCGACGCCGATGTCGTGCCCGCGCCCGGTTGGATCGGTCCGCTTCTGGCCCACCTGGCCGATCCCCAGGTGGTAGCGGCCGCGCCTCGAGTTCGGTCCCGGGCCGGACCGGCAGCCGGCGCGGCGACGGCCGGGGGGACGGCCGTGGCCCCAGCGGTGCTGGCCGGCTTCGAGGCTGTGGAGTCCCCGCTGGACATGGGCGACCGGGAGGCGTCGGTGGCGCCCCGTGGTCGGGTGTCCTATGTGCCCAACGCCGCCCTGCTGGCCCGCAGCGACGCCATCGCCGCCGCCGGAGGTTTCGACGAGCGGCTGCGCTACGGCGAGGACGTCGACCTGGTGTGGCGGTTGGTGGAGGGTGGGGGAACGGTGCGGTACGAGCCCCGCTCGCTGGTGTACCACCGACCCAGGACGAACCTGGCCGCGTGGTTCGCGCAGCGCTTCCACTACGGCAGCGCCGCAGCTCCCCTCGTGAGCCGCCACCCAGGGGCGGCGCCGCCCCTGGCCGTGTCTGGGTGGAGCCTGGCCGCGTGGGGGCTGGTAGCCGCCCGGCGACCCGCGCTGGGGCTCGGTGTGGCAGCTGCCTCGACGGCGCTCCTGGTGCGAAAGCTGAGCGACCTTCCCTCGCCCGGTCGCGAAGCGGTCCGGCTGGCCGGTGCGGGGCACTTGGCCGCAGGCCGTTGGATCGCCCGGGCCATCACCCGGGCCTGGTGGCCGCTGGCCGTGCCCGCGGCCCTACTGTCCCGCCGCGCCCGAACCGCGCTGGCCGCTGCCGCACTCGTGCCGCCGTTGGTGGACTGGTGGCGGACCCGACCCCCGCTAGGACCGGTGCGCTATGTCACCCTGCGTCTGGCCGACGACATCGCCTACGGAGCCGGACTGTGGGCGGGGTGCTGGCGCGAGGGCAGCGCCGCCGCCCTGGTCCCCGACCTGAGGAGCTGGCCCGGCCGCCGGGCGCTGGCGTCCTAGGAGCCCGACCGCTGGCGTCCTGGGACGCTGCTCGTGTAGGAGGGGGCCGTGGACTTCACCGTCAACGACGACCACGAGGCGATCCGCGAGGGGATTCGGCGGGTGTGCTCGAAGTTCGGGGACACCTACTGGCGGGCCCGCGACGAGGAGCACGAGTTCCCGTGGGAGTTCTACGAGGCCATGGCCGAGGGCGGTTGGATCGGCATCGCCATACCCACGGAGTTCGGTGGCGGCGGCCAGGGCATCACCGAGGCCTCCATCGTCTTGGAGGAGGTGGCGGCCTCGGGCGCGGCCATGAACGGCTGCTCGGCCATCCACCTGTCGATGTTCGGCATGGAGCCGGTGCGCAAGTACGCCACCGGGGAGCTGGCCCGCGATGTGCTGGAACGTGTCGCCAGCGGTGAGCTGCACGTCGCCTTCGGCGTCACCGAGCCCGACGCCGGCACCGACACCACGTCCATCACCACGAGGGCCACCCGCGACGGCGACGAGTACGTGGTGCGGGGCGCCAAGGTGTGGACGACCAAGGCCCCCTACTGCGAGAAGTGCCTGCTGCTGGTGCGCACATCACCCCGCGACGAGTCAGCACCCACGGCGGGGCTGACTCTGCTGCTCGTCGACCTGCAGCGACCGGAGGTGGACATCACCCCCATCCCCAAGCTGGGACGGAACGCCGTGGTGTCCTGTGAGGTGCGCTACGACGGCCTGCGGGTGCCGGTGTCCCAGCGCATCGGCGACGAGGGGGAGGGCTTCCGGTACCTGCTCGACGGGCTCAACCCCGAGCGCATCCTCATCGCCGGCGAGGCCCTGGGCATCGGCAAGGTGTCGTTGCGCAGGGCCGTCGACTACGCCAACGACCGCGTCGTGTTCGGCCGGCCCATCGGACAGAACCAGGGCATCGCCTTCCCCTTGGCCGAGGCCCACGCCCGCCTGCACGCGGCCGAGCTCGTGGTGCGCGAGGCCTCGTGGCGCTACGACCGCGGCCTCCCCTGCGGCGAGCAGGCCAACCTGGCCAAGTACCTGGCGTCCGAAGCCGGCTTCTTCGCCGCCGACCGGGCCCTCCAGACCCACGGCGGCTTCGGCTACGCCAAGGAGTACGACGTGGAGCGCTACTGGCGCGAAGCCCGGCTCATGAAGATCGCGCCGGTGAGCCAGGAGATGGTCCTCAACTACGTCTCCTCCAAGGTGCTCGGCCTGCCCCGCTCGTACTGACCGCCACTCCGTGTGGAGGAAAGGCAGCGCTTCCCCGCTACGACCGGTTACCCACCCCACGGTCGCGTGGTGCTGGTGGGATCGTGGCAGGGGAGGATCTGCGTGTTTGGTTGGCGTCGGGTTTGTAGCGGTCAGCCGGGGGTCTGGATCGACGGGTTTGGCCGCCTGAGGGTGCCTGATTGATGCTGGGGGTAGGCGCTGCGGTGTTTTCGTAGCGTCGCAGGGTCCGGTCGGTGGGCTCTGAGAGTGCCTGTCGCCCGCGGGCTGGCTTGTTCTCGAACCGTCTGCCGGCCGGTGTCCCTGCCGTGGTGTGGCTCGAAAGAGGCGCGAGCACGCGACCCGGAATCAGGAGTGCCCACCGCGGTTCCACCCTCGAACGGAAGGCACACCGATGCGCGTGATGATCGGCATCGATCCCCACAAGGCGTCCCACACCGCGGTCGCCATCGACAACGACGAACAGATCCTCGACGAGGTCAAGGTCCGAGCGTCGAAGGTCCAGGTGCAGCGGCTCTGTACGTGGGCGGAGCGCTTCCGAGAGCGGACGTGGGCGGTGGAGTCGGCCGGCGGGTTGGGCTATCTGGTCGCCCAGCAGCTCGTCGCTGCCGGTGAGACGGTGGTCGATGTCCCCGCGGTGTTGGCGTCGCGGGTGCGGGTGTTGGGTTCGGGTCGCTCCCAGAAGAACGATCCCAACGACGCTCGAGCGGTCGCTGTGGCGGCGTTGCGCTCGGATCGGATGCGACTGATCGTCGTGGAGGATCACTGCCGGGTGCTGCGGCTGTTGGTCAAACGCCACCGCGACCAGGCCCAGCTGCGCGCCACCCACTGCGCCCGACTCCACGCCCTGGTGTTGGAGCTGCGACCGGGCGGAATCGGCGGCCAGATCAGCGCCAGCAAGGCCAACCTGCTCCTGGCGGGGATCGAACCGACCGACGAGGTGACCCGCCACCGGGTCCTGATCGCCGGCGAGCTCGTTGCTGACATCGCCCGATTGGACGAGACCCTGACGGCGTCCAAGGCTCGCATCGCCACCGCAGTTGCCGCGTCGGGGACCAGCCTGTGCGACATCGTCGGCGTCGGCCCGATCGTGGCAGCGACCATCCTGGCCTACACCGGATCGGTGGACCGGTTCCCGACCCCCGGCCGCCTACGCGGCCTACAACGGCACCGCTCCTGTCGAGGTGTCCTCGGGTGGGCGGACCCGTCACCGTCTCAACCTGCGCGGCAACCGAATCCTCAACCACGCCATCCACATCGCCGCGGTGGTCCAGAGCCGCTGCCCCGGCGAGGGCCACGTCTACTTCGCCCGCAAGATCGCCGAGGGCAAGACCCACAAGGAAGCCATCCGAGCGCTGAAGCGCCGGATCTCCGACCGGATCTACCGCCACCTCAACGCCGACGCCACCAGCGCACCGGCGAACTGATCAGGTGGGCCCGGGAGGACAACCAGGAACGACTCTGTGATCCAGCGTGGCCGGCTCGAATCCTGAACACCGGCGCTTCGGACAAGTCACTTCCCGGACCCAACCCCAACGCTACGACCAGCCTCAGCGCCTCCGCCAGAGGCCGACCCGACGCGCCCGCACCACCCCACCAAGAAGGCACTTGACACAAAGAGGCTTCGGGAATGCGTCGTCGGGCCGAATCGGCCGGAATCACTAGGTTTCCGGCCCGTGCCGTCGATGCTGTCTCCGTGCTGGGTTTCCCCAACGAGTCGCTGAAGGAGTCAGGCCGGGCGATCATCGCTCGGGTCCGCGAGGGTGCTCCGGCTGGTTGGACGGTCATCTGCAACGAGAAGAACCTCGACGTGGGAGGCGAGCGCGTCCCATCGCCAAGGGAGATGATCACGGCGACGATGGCTGCCGCCGGCGTTCCGGATCCGCCCTCGGACCTTGCGGCGACGCTGTGGGCCATGCTATCGGGAACGAGCCACTCGGTCCGCTACGCGATCACCTCGCCGATGGAGGAGGTCGCCAATGTGTCCGAGCTGCGCCCGACACTCGCTGCGTTCGGCACGACGTCGGAGATCGTGCATCTGGTCGGCGCAGTGCTGATCCGGTGTGCGATCCTTGCCTGCAGCGAGCGGCTCTCGCTGATGGGCTGGGCAGACGATGCGCTCTGGCGGGGGCAGGTCGACCACTGCCAGTCGCACATCGCGGCAATCCTCGCCTCGATCGCGGCCGCCGAGGGGTAGGACCGATGGAGAGCGAGACGACGCCGACCGCTGAGGAGCTGCGGATACTGGGCACCGAGGAAATCGCCCTCATTCTGGGTCTACGAACTTGGCGCGGCAGGGGTGTCTGCTGGTGCTGGCCCGCTGGAGGGTAGCGGTCGGCATCTGTAGAGGATGCGGAGTTTGTAGTTGTTGGTGTTGGTGAACCCGAACCCGAGCCGCTTGATGTGCTTGATGAGTCGGTTGACGCCCTCGGTGCGGCCGTTGGTGGCACCGGTGTCGAAGTAGGCCAACAGCTCGTCTTCCCAGGCCGAGATGGTGGTGGCCAGGGTGACCAGCTCGGGGACGGGGTGATCGGCCACGAAGCTGTACCACCAGAGCAGCTGGCGGTGGGCGTGGGCGGCGTCGGTGGCGTGGTCGTAGATGTCGGTGAGGTGTTCCTTGGCGGCCCAGGTCCACAGCAGCTCACCCTCGAGGTCACCGTGGCTGTTGTCGGTGTGCATGGCGGCGATGACGCGTCCCCAGCCCCGCTCGGTGAGGTTGTCCCGACGGCGCAGCAGGTCACGGCGGGCCCGCCAGCCGGGGTCGACCTTGCGGCCCCTGCGGTCGTGTTGTTCGCGGATGCGGCGACGGCGCACGTCGGTGACGGCCCGGTTGGCCAGCATTGCCACGTGGAACCGGTCCACCACCTGGGTGGCGTTGAGGCGGTCGGCCACGGCTCGGCGGTACCCGGCGTGGGGGTCGGTGACCACCACGTCGATGCGGGCCCGCTGAGTGTGGTCCAAGGCGTCCAGCCAGCCGCCCACCGCAGCGCCGGTGCGGCCACAGATGACATCCACCAGCTCACCGGAGTCCAGGTCGACCAGGCCGGTCAGCCACGGCTCACGCCACCAGAAGCGGGTCTCGTCGATCCCCAACCGCAGCGGCGCCCACCCCGATCTCCCGGCGATGC
>Ga0299914_10001218_pt1 | contig 16774 bp, 15 predicted proteins | sample RVTome_10_FD_201361 | JGI IMG/M metagenome (GOLD analysis project Ga0299914, IMG submission 201361) | Soil microbial communities from uranium-contaminated site in the Upper Colorado River Basin, Wyoming, United States - RVT153D57 (version 2) ...
ATCTCAAGATCGCCATCGAGTACGACGGCGATCATCACCGCACGGACAAGCAGCAGTGGCGCCGCGACCGAGCGAGGGACGAAGGTTTACGACACGCTGGGTGGATCGTCATAACCCTCACTGCCGACGACGTGTTCAAGCGGCCTCAACAGACCCTCGATCGCATCATGCACTACTACCGCAGGCGTTCGGCCGCTCTTACCCAAGCCGCCTAGGCCTCCTCCCACTCCCGCGTTGATCATGGGCGGATGTGCCCTTCCGCCCGGGGGGAAGGGCACATCCGCCCATGATCAACGCGGGAGTGGGACGCCTACATGCCGAGGACGCGGCGCAGCTCGCGGGCCTGCCTGCGCGACACCTCGACCCGGCTCCGCTGCCGGTCGTCCATGACGAGTACGAGCGAGCCCTTGAAGTCGGGCACCAGCTCGCGGACGTGGTCGAGATTCACCAGGTACGACCGATGGGTCCGGAAGAAGTGACCACGCAACCGGCGCTCCAGTTCGTTCAACGAGAAGCTCACCAGCACCCGCTCGTCGGCGAGCTGAAGGTACGAGTATCCGCGGGCGGCGCTCGCGTAAATGATCGAGGCCTGGTCGACCAGGACGGTCCGGCCGTCGCGCTGCACGGGGATGCGCCCGAGCGGTTCGGCGGGCGGCCCAGGCCCAGCTCCGGATCCGCCGAGTCCGCCACCGGCCGGCACTCCCCCAGCGGCGACCACGTGGGGTTCCGAGTCGTCCAGGGCACCTTCGAGCGCACGGTCGAGGGCGCGGCGCAGCCGCTCAGAGTCGAACGGTTTGACCAGGTAATCCGCAGCCTGAAGGTCGAACGCCTCGACCGCGTAGTCGGGATACGCAGTCGTGAAGATCACCTTGGGACGGTGTGGCAGCTCCCGCAGGGCGGCGGCTATGTCAAGCCCGGTGCCGCCGGGCATCCGGATGTCAAGCAACACCACGTCGTACGTGAGCGACCGAAGCAGGACGAGAGCCTCCTCCACGTTGGTCGCCTCCCCGACGACCTGGACGTGTTCGAACTCGTCGAGCAGGTAGCGCAGTTCGGCCCGAGCCGGGGCTTCGTCGTCGACGATGAGGGCGCGGGCACGCATATCGGTCACCGTAACGGGATGCGAAGATCGATCACAGTGCCCGCATCTTCGGTGGACTGCACGTCGAGCCGGTAGCGCTCGCCGAACAGCGTCTCGAGCCGCTCGGAGATATTGCGCAACCCGACCCCGACGCTCGCACCGAGTTCGCCGGAAGTGATCTTGTCGAGTATGGCGGGCGGAATGCCGACGCCGTCGTCGGACACCTGGATAGCCGTCGTGCGGGTCAGCGGGTCGACGCGGGCCTTCAACGTCACGGTCCCGCCCTCGAGCTTGTCCGCCAGCCCGTGCTTGACGGCGTTTTCCACCAGCGGCTGGATCGTCAGCACCGGGACGTGTGCGGTGAGAACCTGCGGGTCGATGTCGTACTTGACCCGGACGCGATCGCCGTACCGCGCCTGCTCCAGGGCCAGGTAGGTGCGGACGAAGAAGTACTCCTGACCGAACTCGGCGAAGTGGCCGTCCTGGCGCACCGCATAACGGAAGAAGTCCGAAAGCCGCAGCAGCAGCTGGCGCGCCTCCTCAGGATCTGTCCGCGCCTTCGAGGCGATCGTGTTGAGGATGTTGAACAGGAAGTGCGGGTTGATCTGCGCTCGCAGCGCATCGAGCTTCGCGTCCGCGGCCAGATTCCGCTCACGGTCGAGCTCGGCGAGTTCGAGATGCAGCGACAGGATCCCCGCCATGCCCTCGACCAGGTCGCGGGCAGGTGGGTCGGTGTAGACCCGGTAGACCTTGAGCGTCCCGACGATTCGCTTGCCGATCGCCAGCGGCGCGACGACGGCCGACTGGAGCGGGCAGTTCGGCTCCCGGCAGGCGAGCTTCGAGCGCTGCCGCACCACCACCGTCCGGCCACCCGCCAGCACCCGCGCCGTCGCTTCGGTCTGCGGCGGGTCGCCGACCGTGTGGTGGTCCTCGCCGGGCCCGACGAAGGCAAGCACGCGCTCCCTGTCAGTGATCGCCACCGCGTCGCCGCCCAGCAACGGCCGCAGCAACTGGGCGGTCCGCCGAGCGGCGTCCGCGGTGAGCCCGGACCGCAGGGGCATCGGCCGGCCCACGGCGGCGAGGGTCCGGGTCGAACCCGAGCTGGGTCCCCGGCGGGTCCTGGGCAATCGCGAAACCCGAGAGGCGCGCGACACCCGCGGCCCACGCAGCGCCGACGGGTAACCCAACGTGAGTAGGAGGGTCAGGATGACGCCGGCCACCACGGTCGTACCGACTCCCAGAGGCGGGTCGGCGAATACCTGCGTGACGAGGTACACCAGACCCCAGGTAGCGCCGAGGACGGCCGCCAGCGGGAGGCTACCGCCGCGCATCGCCAGTCCCCCTATCCTTCCGCTGCCGATCCACCCCTGCGATGGTGAGCCGGGCCAGGCGCATCGCGTGCCGGTCAGCGGCGGTTCCGTGCATCTTGAGCCAGAGCAACTCGAGGTCCTCGGGCACCTGCGTGCGCCGCGACACCAGCACTGTGACAGCCGCCGCCAGTGGCGCGGCGACAATGGTGGGCGTCATCAGCATCTCGCCGAGCCCCCGGTCGCCGATCACCGCTCCGGCTACGAACATCGCGACCGCGGCCAACGCACCGACGACCATGCCGGCGACGGCGCCCGCCGCTGTGGTCCGCCGCCACCAGATGGCCAAGATGAACACCGGCGTGAGCGCCGACCCGGCCAGCGCGAAGGCCCACGTGACCATGGTGGCGACGATCGACGGCAGCAGTGCGGTCAGCGATTCGGGCCGCAGGCCGAGCGCCAGCCCGGCCGAGGCGAAGGACACGACCACGACGGCCGCGCGGCCCGCCCACACCGCCTGCCGCTGGGTCGCCTGCGGATTGATGTGCCGCTCGTACACGTCATGGCCCCACGAGGCGGCGGAGGCCAGCAACAGGCCGGCGATCGTGGACATGACAGCGATCAGAGCCCCGGTCGCGACCAGCCCGAGCCCCGCCTCTCCCCCATAGATCCGGCCGAGCACCGGAAGGGCGTGCTCTGGGACGCGCAGCACGCCGTCCACGGTCAACTCCGCCAGCCACGGGTGCTCATCGACGGCAGTCGGAATGAGCGCCCGGGCGGCCGTCCCGAGCATGACCGCCAGCGCGTAGAAGAGTCCGGCCAGGCCCAACACCCACACAGTTGTCATCCGGGCCGCGGTACCCGTCGGGCTGGTGAAGTAGCGGTTCATCACGTGCGGAAGCCCGGCCGTCCCCATCACCAGAGTGATGATCAGCGCGAACTGGCCGAGCCCGCCGTACCGCGCGCCAGGTTCACCGAAGCTGGCCGGCGATTCGGCCGCGAGCCGGTTCGGCGTGGTCGCCAGCTCCCACTGCCCGTCCACGTTGACCGGGTTGACCAGCGGCTCGGCCGCCAGGTCGGCAACGGCTGTGCCGTAGTTGAACCCGGATCCGAGGACGGCGATGGCCAGCCAGACGAGCGCCGCCAGCAGCAGGAGGAACTGAACAGCCTGCGTCCACGTCGTTCCCCGCATGCCACCGAAGGCGACCAGGCCGGTGATCGCGGCGGTCGAGATGATCACTCCGGTCACGTACGGCGAAAGCCCGCCCACCCCCTGACCGACGAGTAGTTGCCAGGTGATCCCGCTGCCCACGGCTTGCGGCACCAGATACGACAGAATGATCAGTTGCACGACGCCGACCGCCACCAGTCGAACCCGGTCCGAGGCCAGTCTGCGTCCCAGGAAGTCTGGGATCGAGAACTCGCCGAACCGGCGCAACGGCGTCGCGACGAACAACAGCACCGGCACGAACCCGGCGGCGAATCCTGTCGCGTACCACACCCCGTCGAGCCCTGAAACGTACACCGCAGCAGCGACTCCGAGGAACGAGGCGGCGGAGAAGTAGTCGCCGCAGATCGCGCTGGCGTTGGTTGCGACGCCGACCCGCTGCCCGGCGAGGTAGAAGTCCAGCGTGGACACCCCGCGCGGCCGGATGGCGAGAGCCAGCCCGCCTACGATGATCAGCAACGACACCAGAACGACCAGGCTTGCGGTGTTCACTGGTGCTCAGCCTCTTCGGTCGGGTCCTCGTCCGGACCGCCGAGCATCCGCGACTCCACGGCGGTGGACAGCGTGGCCGCGGCCAACCCGATGACGAAGAAGAAGACGTACAACCCGAAGGCCGCCATCACGAAGCTCGGGCTCATGCCGCCGATGAGTCGGCCCTGTGACCACCAGTCCAGCACCAGCGTGAGCCCTGGCACCCCGCCGATGGCCACCAGAAACACGACGAAGTAGCCGACGGCCACCCGCCGCAATGTACGAACGGTGGCGTCCACCTCGGCTGGGGTGTCGTGCTCGTCCGCGTCGCCGTTCATTGCCGCGAAACCCTACGGGACGCTCATCCGCGACGGAAGAACTACTGCGTCGACCAGATCCGGTACCCGGTACGCAGCAGGATCACCGCTCCGCCGGTGACCATCACCAGGCCCATGCCTGGCAGCAGCTGTCCCCAACTGCCGGTGGTGGCGCTCAGCTCAACAAGCCGCACCGCCTGCCAGCCGACGATTGCAGCGATCACGAAGCCCGGTCCGAGCGCGTGCGCGAGCGCAACCCGCCGGTACGGCAGCAGCGCGCCGGCAAGAGCGAGGAATCCCATGCTCAACGTCCACAGACCCGGGCCCGCCGTCCCGGACAACGACCCGAGCGGCGTCGACACCCACGGCAGCAGCGATCCGACGACGCTGATCAGGCCGCCGACGATCATGCCGGCGCTGCCCACGTGCAAGACCCGGCGCCTCACGACGGGGGAACTCGGGGCGCTGGAACTGCTGGCGTGGGATGTCGACATGCCCGGATGTTATGCGCGAAACCCGCCGTTAACCCAGCCCTTCGTTCGCGAGCGGTCGCAATGCGACCACGGGCGGTTCAGACGGCCGAACCAACGGTCAGGGCGGCCCAGTCCCACCGGTCAGCGGCCGGTAGGGACCGTTCGCAATGAGAGACGCACCGCCCGCTGATCGGCTCTTGCAACCGGGAACCTGTGTCCCTTTCGCTTCGCAGAAACGGGGGCTTGACAACTGACCCGGGGGGTCAGCCACCGAAGGGAGCCCGGTATGGCGGAGTCGGAACGAGCTACCGAGAGTCGCGGGGAGGAATCCCCGCCCGTCGACGACTCGTGGCGCAAGGAGTACTGGCGGCGAAACGTCCGCCTCATGGTGATCCTGCTCAGCATATGGTTCACGGTTTCTTTCGTCTGCGGAATCCTGCTCGTGGATCAGTTGAACGAGATCGTGATCAACGGCTTCCCGCTGGGCTTCTGGTTCGCCCAGCAGGGGTCCATCTACACCTTCGTGCTGCTCATCCTCGTCTACGCGCTGCGCATGGACCGGCTGGACGACGAGTACGGCGTCAGTGAGCGCGACGGGAACGGGAGGCGGTTGTGAGCAGCATCCAGCTCTGGACGTTCGTCTTCATCGCCCTCTCGTTCGGCGCGTACATCTTCATCGCCTGGCGGAGCCGGGTGCGGGAGACCTCGGGGTTCTACGTTGCCGACCAGGGCATCCCGACGGTCGCCAACGGCGCCGCCGTGGCCGCGGACTGGATGTCGGCCGCCTCGTTCATCTCGATGGCCGGGCTCATCGCGTTCCTCGGCTCGGACGGCTCGATCTACCTGATGGGCTGGACCGGCGGGTATGTGCTGCTGGCCCTGCTTCTCGCGCCGTATCTGCGCAAGTGGGGCAAGTACACGGTGCCCGAGTTCGTCGGTGACCGGTACTCCGAACTGGTCCGGACGATCGCCGCTGTCGCCGCGATCATCATTTCGTTCACGTACGTCGTCGGGCAGATGCGCGGCGGCGGCATCGTGTTCAGCCGGTTCCTCGACCTGGAAATCACCGGCGGCGTGATGGTGGCCGCGGCCGTCATCTTCCTCTACGCGGTGCTGGGCGGCATGAAGGGCATCACCTGGACCCAGGTGGCACAGTACACGGTGCTGATCATCGCGTACCTGATCCCGGCGTTCGCCGTGGCCCAGCAGATGACCGGTTTCCCGATGCCCCAGATCACGTTTGGGCAGATCCTCGACGAGCTCAACGCGATAAGTGCCGAGTTCGGGCTTGCCGAGTACACCCAGGCGTTCACCAACCGGCCACAGATCGACGTATTCCTGGTGGCCATGTCGCTGATGATCGGAACGGCCGGCCTGCCGCACGTGATCATCCGCTTCTACACGACCAAGAGCGTGCGCGGAGCGCGTTACTCGGCGTTCTGGGCGCTGTTCTTCATCGCCCTGCTGTACACGACCGCTCCTGCGGTGGGCGCGTTCACCAAGTTGAACCTGCTCCAGGACGTCCAGGGGGTGCCGGCGAACGAGCTGCCCTCATGGATCGACAACTGGGCGGCCACCGGGTTGGTGACCGTCGCCGAAGGATCCGAAACGATCGAGTCGGTGAGCAACAACCCGGCGGCCGGAGCAGATCTGACGGTCAACAACGACATCCTGGTGCTGGCCAGTCCGGAGATCGCCGGGTTGCCCGCGCCGATCGTCGGGCTCGTCGCAGCAGGCGGCCTGGCGGCGGCCATGTCGACAGCGGCCGGACTGCTGCTGGTCATCTCCTCGTCGGTGTCGCACGACCTGTACTTCCGGCGGATCCAGAAGACCGCCACAGACGCGCAGCGGCTGCGCGCCGGGCGGATCGCGATGGCGGGCGCCGTAGTGGTCGCGGTGTACGGCGGGATCAACCCGCCGGCGTTCGTCGCTCAGGTGGTGGCGTTCGCATTCGGGATGGCAGCGGCGAGCTTCTTCCCGATCATCGTGCTGGGCATCTTCTGGAAGCGGTGCAATGCCGTCGGCGCCGCGGCCGGCATGGTGTCCGGCCTGCTGTTCACGATCGTCTACATGGTCTACACGCTCGAGGTATTCGGGACGTCGGCGAACGATCACATCTTCGACATCAGCCCCGAAGGCATCGGGACGATAGGCGCTCTGGTCAACTTCGTCGTGACGATCGTGGTGTCGAAGTTGACTGCACCGCCGCCTAAGCACCTGATCGAGATGGTCGAGAACATCCGGTACCCGGCGGCCCGTCGGACCAGGGCTGGCGTCGTCACGGAAGGCGAGCGGGACTGATCGGCGGGAACGGCCGGATCGACATGGACCAAGAGCGCCATTCGAGCTGCTGATCGGAGGTCATGGGCAAGGGAGGGGCGCCCTCGCAGGTGTGGGCGCCCCTCCTGGTTTGCCTGTAATGCCGGTCATGATGACGTGACGACGGTCTCGAGCCGGCCGGTGTCGACGTCGTAGATGAATCCGCCCACCCGCAGACCAGCCGGTAGGAACGGCCACGACCGGATCGCCTGGACGTCCCGCTCCAGCGTCGATCGCTGGTCGGTGATCAGGTGGAAATCCAGGCTGCGGGCGTCGATGCCGGATTGCTCGGCGATGAGCCGCTCCACCTCCTGCTGCGTCGCGCTGGCCATCTTGCACCTGGTGTGCGCCACGACCATCACTCGCGTGACGCCCAGGGCATGAGTCGCCAGCACGAGCGTTCGCAGGACGTCCGGGGTGACTCGTGCACCGGCATTCCGGATGATCTTCGCGTCTCCGGGATTGAGCCCGAGCATTGCAAGCGGCTCGATCCGCGAGTCCATGCACGTGACTATCGCCAGCCCTTCACCGGCGACCGCCGGCAGGCCCGCCAGCTCGAACGACTCCGCATAGCTGCGGTTCGCTTCGAGCACATCGGCAAACTCGGCATGGTCGTCGGCCACTCTCGCTGGCTCCTTTCATCCCGGCGCGGGCTGGCCCCCTAGGCTAGCGACTTGCCTGGTCGGGTCGGCCGGGCACAGCGCCACAGCACGGGGACGAAGGGATCGCGATGCAGACGACACACGGGACGGGGGCCGAGCAGCCAGTGGAAACACGCTTTCCCGACGGTTTCGTGTGGGGCGCGGCCACTGCGTCGTACCAGATCGAAGGTGCCGCAGTCGAGGACGGCCGTGCGCCGTCCATCTGGGACACCTTCAGCCACACTTCGGGCAAGACCCACAACGGCGACACCGGTGACGTGGCGTGTGATCACTACCACCGCTACGCCGAGGACGTCGGCCTGATGGCCAGCCTCGGATTGCAGGCATACCGGTTCTCAGTGGCCTGGCCTCGGATCGTTCCGGCCGGCGGCGGCGAACCCAACCCGGCCGGCCTCGACTTCTACGACCGGCTGGTCGACGAACTTGTCGCGCACCACATCGAGCCGATCGCCACCCTTTACCACTGGGACCTGCCCCAAGCGCTCGAGGACAATGGCGGCTGGAGGTCACGCGAAACCGCCTACCGATTCGCCGAGTATGCGGTCCACGTCCACGACCGCATCGGCGACCGGGTGGGCCGGTGGCTCACCCTCAACGAGCCGTGGTGCTCGGCGTTCCTGGGGCATGCAGCCGGCGTGCATGCGCCCGGCTACGCGGACCCGGCGATGGCCTTCGCAGTGGTTCATCACCTGCTGCTCGGCCACGGGGAGGCGGTACGTGCGCTCCGCTCAGCAAGGGCGGCGAACGTCGGGATCACCGTCAACCCGGCATCCGTTCGGCCGGCCGACGCGGAATCGGACGCCGATATCGCGGCAGCCCGGCTGGTGGACGGGCTGCACAATCGCATCTTCCTCGACCCGATCTTCGGTCGCGGCTACCCCGACGACGTGCTCGACGTGATGGGCCGCCACGGCGGCACGGACTGGCTGCGTGAGGGCGACCAACAGCGCATCGGCGCGGACATCGACCTGCTCGGCGTCAATTACTACTACCCGACGGTCGTGGCCGCCGCACCCGGCGCGCCAGGCGTCCCGGAGTACCCGGGGACGGAGGGCATTGAGTTGCCGCCGGCACCCGGACTGGTCACCGCGATGGGCTGGCCGATCGAGCCGGCGAGTTTCACTGACCTGCTGGTGCGACTGGCGATCGACTACCCCGGTGTCCCGTTGTGGATCACCGAGAACGGCGCGGCCTTCGACGACACGCCTTCCGCCGACGGTCGGGTTCCTGACCCCGACCGGATCGGCTACCTCGACGGGCACCTTCGTGCCGTGCACGCTGCGATCGCGCGCGGCGCCGATGTTCGCGGCTACCTGGTCTGGTCGCTGATGGACAATTTCGAGTGGGCCAAGGGGTACAGCAAGCGATTCGGCGTCGTCCGCGTCGACTACGACACCCAGGTCCGCACGCCGAAGGACAGCGCCTACTGGTACCGAGACGTCATCGCGCGCAACGGCCTCACCGCCGCCGACTGACCAGCCAGCCTGCCCTGTGACCCAGTTCCCTCCCAGCGCCTGTGCAATGCGCACTTATGGGAAGGGCCCCTCGCGCTTCCTCTAGGGGTGCATTGCAAAGGCGTCCCAAGAAGTGTTCCGGCCCGCCGGGATCGTGCGCCGGAATTGTGAATGAGTACTCACTCAGTTAGACTCGTCCATCGTGCTGGAAACCAAACGCGAGCGCTCGTCCCGAGCAGCGCCCATGCGTCCCGAGGAACGGCGCGCGGCGATCATCGCGGCCACCGTGCCGCTCGTCAGAGAGCACGGGCTTGACGTGAGCACCCGCCAGATCGCCGAGGCGGCCGGCATCGCGGAGGGCACGATCTTCCGGGTCTTCGAGACCAAGGACGAGCTGTTGCAGGAGGCCATCCGGGCGGCCCTCGACCCCTCCGAAACCGAGGAGAAGCTGCTCGCCATCGACGCTGATCTGCCACTGCGACAGCGAATCGAGGGCGCGGCAGCGCTTCTGCAACAGCAGATGGCCCGCAGCGTCCGGCTCGTGGCGGCTGTCGGCATGGCACGCATTCCGCACGAGTCCCACGCCGACCGGCAGGCTCGGCACGCACAGCACATCGAGTTGCTCAGCCGGCTGTTCGAGCCGGACCAGGACGAGCTGTCGTGCGAACCTGTCGAGGCGGCACGGTACTTCCAGATTCTTGCGCTCGGTGGATCACACCCGCACCTGTCCGGCGGCCGCGTCCTGACGCCGGCCGAGATCACGTCCCTTCTCCTGAACGGCATACACCGCCGATGACCATCGAAGAACCGGAGCGCCACCTGTGCTGATCGACCTGCTGCGAACCCACCTGCGCCCGTACCGGCATTGGCTGGCCGGCGCCGTCGCGCTGCAACTGGCCGGGACGCTTGCCGCCCTGTACCTGCCCAGCCTCAACGCGGACATCATCGACAACGGCATCGCCCGCGGCAACACCGGCTACATCGTCTCGACCGGTGCCTGGATGCTCATCGTGACGCTGGTCCAGGGAGTCAGCATCGTCGGTGGTGTGTACTGCGGCGCCCGGGCGGCGATGGCGTTCGGCCGGGACGTCCGGGCGGCGATTTTCGCCCGGGTCGGCACCTTCTCGACCCGGGAGGTGGCCCAGTTCGGGGCGCCCTCCCTGATTACCCGGAACACCAACGACGTGCAGCAGGTCCAGATGCTCGTGGTTGTCACCGCGACAATGCTGGTGATGGCACCGATCATGGGTGTCGGTGGCATAGTCATGGCGCTCCAGCAGGACGTTGGCCTCTCCTGGTTGATGCTGGTGTCCGTACCGGTGCTCCTGCTCGGCATGCTGCTGATCGTCCGCGAGATGCTTCCTGCGTTCCGGGCGATGCAGAGCCGGATCGATGACGTCAACCGCGTCATGCGCGAGCAGATCACCGGCATCCGGGTCGTGCGGGCCTTCGTCCGCGAGCGGGACGAAACCAGACGGTTCGCCGACGCCAACGCCGCCCTGACAGAGACCGCCCTGCGGGTCGGTCGGCTGATGGCGCTGATCTTTCCCTTCATCGTGATCGTGCTCAACGCCTCCAGCGTCGCGGTGCTGTGGTTCGGCGGCTTACGCGTCGACGCCGGTCAGATGCAGGTCGGGGCGCTGACCGCGTTCCTCACCTACCTGATGCACATCTTGATGGCGGTGATGATGGCCACGTTCATGCTCGTCATGGTGCCGCGGGCGGCGGTTTCTGCCGATCGGATCAGCGAGGTGCTCGCCACCTCGACGTCGGTCGTCCCCCCTGCCGACCCGATCACGGAGATACCGGCACCGGGCACCCTGGAGCTTCGGGCAACCGGCTTCGCCTACCCGGGAGCCGAGGCTCCCGTGCTGCGCGACATCACCTTCAGCACCGGGCCGGGTCAACGCACCGCCATCATCGGCAGCACCGGAGCCGGCAAGACCACGCTGCTGAACCTCATTCCCCGGCTGATGGACGCCACGTCCGGCGCGGTGTTGGTAGGTGGCATCGACGTGCGCCGGCTCGACCCCAGCGTCCTGCACGCTCAGATCGGCCTGGTGCCGCAGAAGGCCTTCCTGTTCTCCGGCACCGTCGCGAGCAACCTGCGCTACGGCAACCCGGAAGCCTCGGACGAACAGTTGTGGACTGCCCTCGAGGTTGCCCAGGCCCGCGAGTTCATCGAGGCGATGCCCGACCGCCTGGAGGCACCAATAGCACAAGGCGGCGCCAACCTCTCTGGGGGACAGCGGCAGCGGCTCGCCATCGCCAGGGCGCTGGTCAAGCGTCCTTCCATCTACCTTTTCGACGACTCGTTCTCAGCGCTCGACGTCGGGACGGACGCCCGCCTGCGCGCAGCGCTGCGCCCCTGGACGGCCGACGCCGCCGTGCTGATCGTCGCCCAGCGAGTAGCGACGATCATCGACGCGGACCAGATCGTCGTTCTCGAGGACGGCGCCGTCGTGGGCATCGGGCGGCATGACGAACTGATCGAAACCTGCCCCACCTACGCCGAGATCGTCTCGTCCCAACTCGCTGCGGCGGAGGCCGCCTGATGAGTGCTCACCAGCCGCACAGTCCGGCGCCTGCCGGTGCGCCGGCGCGTCCGGCGACGATCCCGATCGGACCGCGCCCGGGCGGCCCGCTCGGCGGCATGGCCGGGCCGCCGCAGAAGGCACTCGACTTCGGCCCGTCCGCCCGGCGACTGCTCGGACGGCTGCGCCCGGAACGTGCCGGGCTGATCGCGGTGGTGACCCTGACCGTCGCAAGCATCATGCTCAACGTTCTGGGTCCGCGGATCTTGGGGCACGCGACCGACCTGATCTTCTCCGGCGCCATGGGCAGCCGGCTGCCGGCCGGGCTCACCAAGGATGAAGCTCTCGAGCGGCTGCGCGACGACGGGCAGGGCCAGCTCGCCGACATGTTGTCCGGCATGGATGTCGTGCCAGGCCAAGGCGTCGACTTCAGCGCGTTGCGCTGGGTGCTGGCCGGAGTATTGGCGCTGTACGTCGGTGCCGCGCTGTTCATGTGGATGCAGGGCTATTTGCTGGCAGGCATCGTGCAGCGGAGTATGTACCGGCTGCGGTCCGACGTCGAGGACAAGCTGCACCGGCTCCCGCTGCGCCACTTCGACCGCACTCAGCGCGGCGATGTGCTCAGCCGGGTAACCAACGACATCGACAACGTCGGCCAGAGCCTTCAGCAGACGCTCAGCCAGTTGCTCACCTCGGTGCTGACGATCATCGGCGTGCTGACGATGATGGTCATCATCTCACCGCTGCTCGCGGTGGTCGCCATCGTCACAGTGCCGCTCTCGATCGCAGTCACCGCGCTGATCGCCAAACGGTCGCAGCCGCAGTTCGTCGCCCAGTGGGCGCGGACCGGCAAGCTCAACGCCCGGATCGAGGAGACGTACACCGGACACGAGGTCGTGCGGGTGTTCGGCCGGCAGGCCGAGACGCAGGCGGCGTTCGACCGCGAGAACGAGGAGCTCTACGAGTCGAGCTTCAGGGCGCAGTTCATCTCCGGGCTCATCCGGCCGGCGATGTTGTTCCTGGGCAGTGCGAACTACGTGGCCATTGCGGTCATAGGAGGCCTGCGGGTGGCCTCGGGTTCGATGAGCCTGGGCGAGGTGCAGGCGTTCATCCAGTACACCCAGCACTTCACCCAGCCGCTGGCCCAGCTGGCGGCGATGGCGAACCTGATCCAGTCGGGCGTCGCTTCGGCGGAGCGGGTCTTCGAGTTCCTCGACGAACCGGAGGAGCGTCCGGACGCCGATCGCGCGACGAACGAGCGTGGCAAGGGGGCGCCGGTACGCGGAAAGGTCACCTTCGAGCGCATCTCGTTCCGGTATGAGCCGGACGCACCGCTGATCGAAGACCTGTCGCTGACCGTCGAACCGGGCCAGACGGTTGCGGTCGTCGGCCCGACCGGTGCGGGCAAGACGACACTCGTCAACCTGATCATGCGGTTCTACGAGCTGGACGCGGGGCGGATCATGCTCGACGGGCGCGACATCGGGACGATGCCGCGCGACGAACTGCGATCGAGCGTCGGCATGGTCCTTCAGGACACCTGGCTGTTCGGCGCGACGATCCGCGACAACATCGCTTACGGCGATCCGACGGCAAGTGATGAGCAGATCCGTGCCGCGGCGGCGGCTGCACACGTCGATGCGTACGTCCACTCCCTGCCGGACGGGTATGACACCGTCATCAACGAAGAGGCGGACAACATCAGCGCCGGCGAGAAGCAGCTGATCACCATCGCTCGGGCGTTTCTTGCCGACCCCGCGTTGCTGATCCTGGACGAGGCCACCAGTTCGGTCGACACCCGGACCGAGTTGCTCGTCCAGAAGGCGATGGCTGCGCTGCGTGGGGATCGGACCAGCTTCGTTATCGCGCACCGGCTCTCCACGATCAGGGACGCCGATCTGATTCTGGTCATGCGTGACGGCGCCATCGTCGAGCAAGGCAACCATGCCGAGTTGCTGGATCGCCGCGGCGCGTATTACGAGCTCTATCAGAGCCAATTCACCGGTCCGGCGGTCGAGACCTGACCACGCCCCCAGCGGTCAACCGGGCCGGCGGCGTGACGGCCATGCGAACATAGCCCCTGGCGACAACCCTCGAAGGAGTCAGGCCTGCAGGACATTCTGGCGGCGTTCGGTGCCCTGTGGGCGATTACCGCCCTCGGCTGGCTGATCGGCCGCTACCGGTTGCTCGGGCCCGGCTCTGAAGTGGTGCTGACCCGGCTGGTCTTCTTCGTGGCCGCACCTGCGCTGCTGTTCGCCACCATCTCCACAACGCCTCTGACCGGTATCTTCACCGCGGCGTTCGTCCCGTTCGTGGCGAGCACTGCCGTGGTCGCGGCAGCGACGATCACCATCGCGCGGTGGCGCTGGCGATTCGGACGCGGCGAGGGCACGGTGGCGACCCTGTGCGCGTCGTATGTCAACGCCGGCTACCTCGGCATCCCGATCGCGGCGTTCGTGCTGGGCGACGTGGCGTATGCGGTGCCGGTGATCTTGTTCCAGACACTCCTGTTCGCTCCCGTGGCCCTGGCGGTACTCGACGCCCGGCCAGGAATAAGGGGCGTACTCACGCTGCCGGTTCGGAACCCGATCATTCCGGCCTCCCTGGTCGGTCTGGCCATCACTGCGTCCGGCTTGTCGATCCCGGCCGCGATGCTGCGACCCTTCGAACTGGTCGGCGGCGCTGCCGTGCCGCTGGCTCTGCTCGCGCTGGGCCTGTCGCTCGGCGGGGCGCGGCCGCTGCACAACGGACCTGATGCCGAGCCCCGCTACGCGGTAGTGGCGATCAAGGTGCTTGCTCAGCCCACGCTCGCGTACCTGATCGGACGGGTGCTCGGATTGGACGGCACCCTGCTGCTCGCGGCAGTTGTCATGTCCGGCCTACCGGCCGCTCAGAACATCTTTGTCTTCGCGACCCGGTTCGGGCAGGCGCCCGCTCTGGCGCGTGACGCTGTGGTGCTGTCAACCCTGGTCGGCGCTGTGACGCTGATCCTCGTCACGGTGCTCATAATTTAGCAATGCGGCGACTCCGCATCTAACATGTTAGATGTGAGCATTCTTCCTCGGGTGTCGCGCACCTTGCTACGCGACACGGCTTACGACGCGCTACGTACCGCGATCGTTCGCGGCGAGCTCACGCCGGGTTCCCAGGTCCGCGATGCCGACCTGGCCGAGCAACTCGGGCTGTCGCGAGCACCGGTTCGGGACGCGCTCGCCAGGCTCGCGGACGACGGGCTGGTCGAGACCAAGCCGCAGAGCTACACGCGGGTCACACCTCTCGTTCTTCGTGACGTGTGCGACGCTGCGGCGGTCGTGCGGGCGATGCACGAGCTGGCCACGACGGCGGCCGTACCGGCGCTCACCGACGCGGACATCGCGACGATGCGAGAAGCCAACCGCCGGTTCGAGACCGCTACCCGAAAGGGGGACGCCGTCCGCGCGATGTCCGCGGACGACCAGCTGCACGGAGTCCTCGTTCGGGCCTGCGGCAACCGTGCCGTCGCGGCCACCATCGAGCGCTACACGCCGCTGATCCGGCGACTGGAGATCCGCCAGTTCAGCACGTCCACCGCGCAGCGATCAGTCGAACGACACGAACAGCTCATCGACGCCTGCGCTCGCGGTGACACGGACCGCGCTGTGAGCATCACGGCCACCATCTGGCGAGCGCTCGAGGACCTCGCCGACGACGATCTGACAACCCCGAAAGAGTGACGCCATGCCCGCCATCACAGAGTTCGACCGCTATCCCCTGCTGTTCGGGCCGTCCCCGGTGCACCGACTGGAGCGGCTGACCGGGCACCTCGGCGGCGCGGCCATCTGGGCCAAGCGCGAGGACTGCAATTCAGGTCTAGCCTACGGCGGCAACAAGACCCGCAAGCTCGAATACCTGGTGGCCGACGCGCTGGCGCAGGGGTGCGACACTCTCGTCTCGATCGGTGGTGTCCAGTCGAACCACACCAGGCAGGTGGCGGCGGTGGCGGCGCGCGTCGGTCTCAAATGCGTGCTCATTCAGGAGAGTTGGGTCGACTGGCCGGACGCGGTGTACGACAAGGTGGGCAACATCCTGCTCAGCCGGCTTGCGGGAGCGGACGTCCGGCTGGTGCGGGCAGAGTTCGGCATCGGGTTCAAGGAGAGTTGGGAGCAGGCGCTCCGCGAGATCGAGGAGCGCGGCGGCAAGCCGTACGCCATCCCGGCCGGAGCGTCGGATCATCCGCTGGGCGGGCTGGGCTTCGCCAGCTGGGCCTTCGAGGTGGCGGAACAAGAGCGCGAACTGGACGTCTTCTTTGACACGGTGATCGTCTGCTCGGTGACCGGCAGCACCCAAGCGGGCATGATCGCCGGCTTTGCCGCGCTGGCCGATGCCGGCGGCCGGCCGCGCCGGGTCATCGGCATCGACGGGTCAGCCAAACCCAAGGAGACCCACGCCCAAGTGGCCCGCATTGCGCGCCGGACGGCGGCAGCCATCGGGCTCGACCGCGATCTGAGGGACGACGAGATCGTGCTGGACGAGCGCTACCACGCGGGGACGTACGGCATCCCCGACGGCGCCACCCTCGATGCGATGCGCCTCTCCGCTCGACTCGAGGGGATGATCACCGATCCGGTGTACGAGGGTAAGTCGATGGCCGGGCTGATCGACCTGGTGAACCGCGGCGAGATCGGATCCGATTCGACGGTGCTCTACGCCCATCTGGGTGGGCAGCCGGCGCTCAACGGCTACAGCGCGCTCTTCTCCTGACCAAAGGGGCTCGCCAAGCAGACGGAAGGAACCGAGCGTAGTACATGTGCTACGGTCGTCGACATGACCAGGCCTGCCCGCATTCCCGTTCGGGAACTTCGCAATCATGTCAGCGAGGTCCTCCGACGCGTCGAAAGCGGAGAGACACTCGAAATCACGGTGAACAACCGCCCGGTCGCGCTGCTCGT
>Ga0299914_10001219_pt1 | contig 16771 bp, 17 predicted proteins | sample RVTome_10_FD_201361 | JGI IMG/M metagenome (GOLD analysis project Ga0299914, IMG submission 201361) | Soil microbial communities from uranium-contaminated site in the Upper Colorado River Basin, Wyoming, United States - RVT153D57 (version 2) ...
CGTCACCGCCCTGGCCTTTCTGGTCGCACTGTCCCTTCCGCCCTCTCTGGCACTGGTGTCGCTCGATCGCCGTCCCGCGCTGCTGACGATGGCATCGATGGCTGCGCTGGTTCAAGGCGCCCTGCTCCTGACTTCGGTCATTGGGCTGCTCGGGTTGGTCCCGGCCATCCTCTGGTATCTGGCGTCACAGCGGAGAGCGCGACCAGCGGCGGCGCCCCGTCAGGCGAGTTGGATGAGACCCGGGCTGGCCGCGGCGACGGTGCTCCCGCTCCTGGTCATGTTCTTGCACGTCGACCCCCTCTGCGTCGTCACCGACTCGGAGGGGACGGTCGTGCGTAGCTATGTCGAGGAAGGGGCGCCGTCAGGCTGGAATCTGGGGTTGGGCTCGTACTCGACCGGTAGCTCCGAGAGCGTCACCGGCGGGGCCACCTCCTGCACCTCGAACAGGATCGTCCCATGGGAGGCTGCCGTGTCGGTGTCACTCTCGGCCCTGTACCTGGTGCTGGTAGTCAAGCTTTGGCCCACGGCGGACCGTCTCCCGGTGGTCAGTGACCGCCGCGTTTGACACCGCCGTACTTCATCCGGGTATCGGACATGGCCGCCGCCCTGACATCGTCGTCTTTGATCCCTGCGTCGACGATCTCGCCGAGGAAGAGGGTGTGCGTGCCCAGGTTTATCGCCTGCCTGACCTGACAGTCCATCCATGCGATCGCCTCTTCGAAGACGGGGGCTCCAGTAGAGGCCGTGGTCACCGGCTGCCCGTTGAGGGTGTCACCGTCTCGCTCTGCCGGCTTGGAGAACTTGACGAAGGGCTTGGTGTCCTCTGACGACCAGAGGTTCACGGTGAACGACCCGCTCTCCTTGATCAAACGATGGGTCACCGCCTTGTTGTCGATACCGACACCGATGATCACCGGGTCCATCGACAGCTGGGTGATCCAGCTCGCTGTCATTCCGTTCCACTCCTCACCCGAAGCCGAGCCGATCAGGGCCAGGGCATTGGGTATCTTGAAGGTGACATTGTTGATCAGGTCTGTGTCCACTCACACCTCTACGTATCCGGTCACCTCACCCTAATGTTCCCGCGGTGCGGATCCTCATAGCCACGACCGGCGTGTTGCCCGCGGCCCCCGCAGCCGACTTCTGCCGCCAGCTGATCGGCGACGCGACGTCGGTGTCGGTGATGACCGTGATCCGTGTCCCCCGCTCGTTCCTCGAGTCTCTCGACGACGACGTGCGGCGCTCATTCCTCGATGATGCTCCCGATCAGGGCTCGACCGCCGAGGAAAAGGCTGCCAACTATCTCGAGGAGCGCGGTCGGCGGGCGGTGGACCCGATCTGCGCCGCTCTCGCCGCCGAGGACATCGCGTGCGACATCCACTTCGTCGAAGGGGACGATCCGGCCGAAGCCATCATCCAGACCGCCCAACAAGTCGGAGCCGAATTGGTGGTCATGGGGGCCACGCGTCGTCTCTTCACCGAGGAGGCCTGGCGTAGCGTCTCGGCGCGGGTGATGGTCAACTCCCATCTTCCCGTGCTCCTCGTCCCCGGCGCCCGCATCGAGGACACCATGGAGATGCCCGTCATCGAGCTCTGAGCGAATAATCGAGATCGTGGCGCTGTTGGCGGAGACATGAGTGAGTGGAACAACGGGATCATCGACGAGTTCAGGGACAACGACGGCGAGGTTGGAGGGATCTTCGAGGGCAAGCCTCTCCTCCTCCTCCGCCACCGGGGGGCGAGGAGTGGAATCGAGCGGGTCAGTCCCCTCATGTATCAAAAGGTCGGCGATTCCTACGCCGTCTTTGCCTCCAAGGGCGGGGCCGACACCAATCCGGACTGGTACCACAACCTCAAGGCGAACCCGGTGGTGAGCATCGAGTTGGGAGACGACGAGGTCCACGTCACGGCACGGATAGCCGAGGGCGAGGAGCACTCCCGGATCTGGGAGCGACAGAAGCGAGACTTCCCCCAGTTCGCCGGCTACGAGGAGAAGACGTCCCGGGACCGGATCCCGGTCATCCTCCTCGACCCGAGCTGACGGCCGCGCCTGGAGCAGGTCGAAAACGCCGCTCGCCGTCGGCACCGGCAAATGTGTCACACCCTGCCCCTACCTTGTCGCTCATGGACGAGAACACCTGGTGCGAGCACAAGCCGGTTTGGGTCGGGCGCATTGCCGTGGCGGCGTGTGACGAGTGTGGCCGGGTGGAATGGGTCTCAGACGAGGGCCCGGTCGACCATACCGAGGCCATGGCCGCGCTATTCGGCAGCTTCGACCTCGCCGGCACGATGGACGCCTTGGGCGCCCCATCACCCGAGATCCTGGTGTACACACCCCCATCGTCGAGAAAGCGACGACACCTCGACGCCCTCCCGCGACGTGCCTGGCTCAAAGCGGGCCCCCATCTCTGGATGTCCACCGACGGCGAGGTCCTGTTGCTGGCGACGACGCAGCGTTTGTTGTTCGAGAATCTGACCAGCGCCTAACCGGCCATGCCGGCGAACTGGGTGCGACTCAATTCCGCATAGAGGCCGTTCTCGGTCACCAACGTCTCGTGATCGCCTCGCTCGACCACCCGACCCTCGTCGATCACCAGTATCTGGTCCGCGGCACGCACGGTGGAGAGCCGGTGGGCTATCACGATCGATGTCCTCCCCTTCATGAGCTCTTCGAGGGCTTGTTGAATCAGCGCCTCGGAGCGGGAATCCAGATGCGACGTGGCCTCGTCGAGGATCAGGACACTTGGATCCTCCAGGACGACCCTGGCAATGGCGATCCTCTGCTTCTCACCACCGGAGAGCCTGTATCCCCTCTCCCCGACGACCGTCTCGTACCTGTCGGGGAGACGGTCGATCATCTGGTGGATGTTGGCCGCGGTGGCAGCTGCCACCAACTCCTCGTGGGATGCATCGGGCCGGGCGTAGCGGAGGTTCGCAGCGATGGTGTCGTGGAACAGATAGGTCTCCTGGGTCACCACCCCGACGGTCGCTGCCAGATCCCGCAAGGCAACCTGGCGGACGTCGACGCCGTCGACGAGCACGCGACCGCGGCTCACGTCGTAGAGACGGGGAACCAGGTACGAAATGGTGGTCTTGCCCGCACCGGAAGGGCCGACCAAGGCGGTGAGGGTCCCTGGCTCGGCCACGAAACTGACGTCCTCGAGGGCCCAAGCACGCGAGGATGCCTGAGAGACCGCTTCAGACCCGTCCGCGGTGTGGTGCCAGCTGAATCTCTGCACCGCCTCGAGGCCCTCGGGGCGATCGCTCTGGTAGCGGAAGGAGACCTTCTCGAACTCGACGCGTCCCGAACCGCCGATCGGCGTCGGGCTCACCGGCTCGGCGATGTCGATCTCGAGGTCGAGGACCTCGAACACGCGCTCGAACGAGACCAGCGACGTGGCGAACTCGACCCGTGAGTTCGAGATCGCCGAAAGCGGACCGTAGAGCTGGGTCAGCAGCGCCGCGAACATCACGATCGTGCCCTCGGTGATCCCACCATCGATCACCATGAGGCCACCGACCCACCACACCAGGGCGGTGCCGACCGCGGAGACCAGGCCGAGAGCCGCGAAGAAGCCTCGCCCCACCATCGCCCTCCTCACTCCATAGTCCCTGACATTGGTGGCGGCCTCGGAGAACCGGGCCTTCTCCTCGTCCCAACGCCCGAAGAGCCTGATGAGCTGGGCCCCGGACACATTGAACGACTCCTGGAGGATCCCCGACATCCGGGCCTCGTGCTCCATCTGCTGCTGGGTGATGCGTCTCAGCACCTTGGCGACGCGGCGCGCAGGGATCACGAACAGGGGCAGCGCGGCCACGGCGATGAGGGTCAACCTCCACTCGGAGCGAAGCATCACCACCAGGATCACCGCCACCGACACGACGTTGGAGACGATGGTGACGAAGGTGCCGGTGATCGCCTGCTGGGCGCCGACGACGTCCGAGTTGAGACGGTTCATCAGCTCACCCGTTTTCGTCGCGGTGAAGAAGCGAAGCGACATCCTCTGCAGATGGGCGTACAACTCGCGGCGGAGATCGAAGATGATCCCTTCCCCGACCTTCGAGGCCAGCCAACGCTGGCCGATCCCGACGACCGCGATGACCAATGGCACCGCCACCATGGCGAGGCCGAGAGCCGTCAGATAGCCGATGTCGCCTCGGGCCAACGCCACGTCGATGAGCTCGCGGATCAGAATCGCCGGCACGACCGAGAGTGACGAGATCACGACGATGGTCGCCAATATCGCCGCCAGCCCGCGCCGGTAGGGGTGTCCGTAGGCCCAGACGCGTCTCAGGAGTACGGCGTCGATGTCAGGCCGGTCTTGTTCCTCGTCGTACTTGAGGTAACTCCACCAGCCTCCACTGTGGAAAATCGCTCAACTCCCCGTTTGGATCAGCTGACCTTACGACGACTACGGGGCAAGCGAATCGAGCGGGATCATCCCGTCACTCATGTCTTCGAGGGTCCCATCGGACACGAACGACCTCCCGAAGAGCTCGTACCGATAGGGGCTGTCGAACCAGACGAGCGTGGACCCTCCCGAGGCGCCGAGCAACCAGGTGGGACGGTCGGCGATGGTGATGATCTGACATTGATCGGTGTTGCGATCTGAGAATCGGGCGCAGCTGGCCTCGCTCTCCCCGCTGGCCACCTCGTCGGCGACCTCCTGATCCACGGCCACACGGAGAATGACCATTTGCGCCACAGACCTCGACCGTGTGTAGGGCTCCGCCGACCAGATGCCGAAGGCGGCGGCGGTGTCGCCGGCGAGCGATCCGTCGTTGTCAAAGACGAGTTGGGACGACACCCACTCGGCCCCGACGGGCGCCTCGTCGGGGAACGCCACATCGGGCATCGCCGCCGCGATCTCGAATCGACTCGCCTGGATGAATCGGTCTCCCTGCCGTCTCGAGAACACCTCGGCCAGGAGGGCGTCCCTGTCACCCAGGCTCTCGGTCTCGATCTCATCGTTGGCCCAGAGCAGCCGGTCGGCGGGCACTGCCGTCGGAGTGGTGGTCACGACTGGCTGAGTGGTGGGCACGGTGGGCTCGTTTATCCACTCCGAGCTGCGCAGCCCGAGTGACTCGAGCGGGCTCTCTCCGCACGCGGTGACTGCAAGGAGCGCCACCCCGACCAGGGCACCCTTTGACACGAGGCCCATCAGTCGTGTGCGCCCCGGTGTTGCCTCGTCACGCCCATGAAACGACGGTTCCGATCGATTGGTTCCTCGCGGTGTCATGCCCAATGGTTCATTCTCCCCCTCCGTATGCTGAATCCGGTGAATTCCCTCACTCTCATTCGCGAGAGCCGTCCCGGCCCCCTCGATGTGGCAATCAGCCACTCGATCCTCTCGGCGGTGTCCTCCGGCGACATCGGTGCCACCTTGCGTCTCCACACACCAGGGCCGTTGGTCGCCTTTGGCCGAGCCGATCGGGTGACGCCCGGTTATCCGTCTGCCGTACGTGCGGCACGGGCTCACGGATTCGAGGCAGTCGAGCGTCTCGCCGGAGGTCGAGCCGCGGTGTTCCACGAGTCGACCATCGCCTTCTCACTCGCCCTCCCCGAGCCGGACCCGAAGACGGGCATCCACGAGCGATTCGAGATGATCTCCCGGCTCATGGCCGATGCTTTCGAGTCGTTGGGCGTCGACGCCCGCATAGGCGAGCTCGCCGGCGAGTACTGCCCCGGCCAATGGTCGGTCAACGTCGGGGGCAAAGTCAAGGTCATGGGTGTCGGACAGCGTCTGGTGCGCGGCGCCGCTCACATCGGGGGAGTCGTGGTGGTCGATCATGGCGACAGGATCCGCGACGTCCTCGTCCCGGTCTATCGGGCGCTTGGCCTCGACTGGGATCCGAGGACGGCCGGCTCGCTCGCCGACCGATCACCCGGCATCACCACCGATCTCGTCCTGACGAGCATCCAGGACCAGTTCCGGCGTAGATACCCGATCGTCGAGCGAAGCCTTCACCCGGCGATCCTGGACCAGGCGGATCGGTTGGTCTCCGACCACCTCCCGCAGGTCGCTTGATGCGTCTCCTCGTCATAAACGGGCCCAATCTCAACCTCCTCGGCGAGCGCGAGCCCGAGGTCTACGGCTCCGCCACCCTCGCCGATCTCGAAAACCAGGTTGCGACGTGGGGCGACGAGATGGACGTGACCGTCGACAGCGAGCAGACGAACTCCGAGGAGCGGGTGATCGAGCTGATTCAGGCTTACGACGGCGATGGCGTGGTGTTGAACCCGGGCGCGCTCACACACACCTCCCGGGCCATCGCCGATGCCATCACCGCGGTGTCGACACCGGTCGTCGAGGTGCACATCTCCAACGTGCGCGCCCGCGAGCCATGGCGGGCCCTGTCGGTCATCTCGGAGGTCTGTGCGCGCACCATCTACGGCAGGGGTATCGGTGGCTACCGGAATGCGATGCGTCACTTGGTCAACCGGGCTGTCATGCCCTTCGAGACCGTTCGCTACGGGCCACATCCCGACAATGTCGGCGACTTGCGCCGTGGTGATGGTGACCTCGTCGTGCTGGCCCATGGAGGGCTGTGGAGCCAAGAGTTCGAGAGAGACTTGACCGAGAGCCTCGCGGTCGACCTCACCCAGCGCGGCTATCACACCTGGAACATCGAGTATCGGAGACTGGGATGCGGTGGCGGATGGCCGGCATCGGGCCAGGACGTGCTCACGGCCCTCGACTCGATTCCCCAGCTCGGGATCGATCCTCGACGGGTGATCCTGGTCGGGCACTCGGCGGGGGCCCAACTCCTCATGTGGGCCGCACCCCGCGCCGAGACACGGGCGAGCCTGCACGTGGCGCTTGGTCCCCTCCTCGACCTGCGCACCGCCGCCGGCTCGGGAGACGTCGGCGCCGTCGAGTGTCGACGCATGCTCGATCAAGGCGCTCCGCCCTGCGTCGACCCGGGGGGAGTCGAGACGGTGCTCGTCCACGGTGATGCCGACCAGATCGTCCCGGTGGAGCGCTCGATCGAATACGCAGGGGAGCACGGCCTCGAGCACCACAGGACCGGATGTGACCACTTCTCCCTCCTCGACCCGACCAAGCCGGAGTGGGCCTGGGCCATCGATCGGATCTCAGGCGGCGACTCGCCGTCGCCCAATCGGGAGTCGTGACGGAGAACGGGTTCGCCCGGTTGGTCTGTGACTTCCGGCATGCATTGTTTTCCACAGTTAGTTAGGGTTGCCATCCCTGGGTGTGGGCGCATGGCCCACATGGAGTCAATTCTGAATGCGTTCTAGACGCCTCTCATTTGTCGCTGGATGGGCAGCCGTAGCCCTACTCGCCATCGCCGGTTTCGCCGCGTTCGGCACACCCGATGCCGATCTCGCCGACGTCCAGGCCCAGGCGGCAGCGGCCTCGATCGGGCATACCGCGGGAGCGTACGCTGGCTTGGGCTTCGCCCTGGCCGACGGAGAGAACACGACTGCGGTTGCCATGATGGTCGAGGACGCCGAGGACGCCGAGACCGAGGAGACGACTCTCGCCGAAGGTGAATCCGACACCGATGACGGAGACGGCGCAGAAGGGGCTGGTTCGGGGACGATCGCCTCCCCCACCTCGGGCTGGCTGTCGGAGGTCGAGGTGAGGGCCATCGTCACCGTCTACTTCGAGCCCACCGACGTCAATCGCGCCGTGCGCATCGCATGGTGCGAATCTCGTTTCGACCCGAATGCCGTAGACACGCGCACTGGTGGTATCGGCCTGTTCAGCCATCTTCCTCGCTATTGGGAAGAGCGGGCAGCCAACGCCGGTTTCGCCGGCGTGCCTGCCACCGACGCCGAGGCATCGACTGCAGCCGCGGCGTGGGAGGTCTACGAGGGCGCCGGTTGGGAGATCTTCAACTGCCGCTGACATCGAGCGATTGCCAGTCCTGTTCGGGACTGAAGGGCGTAGCAGGCAGTCGCCAGAAGTCGGCAGGCGATTATCGGAAATCCCGGGACTGGACCGTCTGAACACCGATCGGGTCGAAGTCACGAGCGACGATGTTGGTGACACCGTCGTAGTACTCCAACCGACCCTGAATGACCAGGGCGGGGCTCTTGCGAACCACGTGCCGGTGTTTCGCCCAGACATCGGGAAGTACCACGATGTTGAGCAGTCCGGTCTCGTCCTCCAGGTTCAGGAAGTAGACGCCCTTGGCGGTCCCGGGTCGTTGCCGGTGTGTGATCACGCCGGCGACCATGACCTTGGCCTGATTGCGCTTCACCTCGAGGGCCTGCGCAGCGGTTAGACAGCCGTCGAGCCGGTCGCGGACGAAGCTCATCGGATGACTTGACGACACCGTGGTGGCCCAGAGGTCGGCGCGGTGGGTCTCTTGCTCACTCATCCCCGGCAGTTGCGGTGCCTCTATGCCCGGCGACAGGGCCAGACGCCCCGGATCGATCTCGGCCAGGGCTCCTGCGGCCCACATCCCCTCCCGACGCCCGAGACCGATCGACTCGAGGGCACCTGACACAGCCAGCCCTTCCAGGGCGTCCACGTCGAGACCGGTGCGGAAGGCGAAGTCCTCCGGCGTGGAGAACTCACCGCCGAGGATCCTGGCCGCCTCGATCCTGGTCACTTCCTTCTCCCCCAGGTTGCGCACATAGCGAAGACCCATCCTCACTCCCACCGCGGGCCGGATCGCGTCGTTGACATGACCCCTCCCCCGTCTCCACTCCTGGCCGAGGTAGCCGACGACATCGTCAGGATCGGCATCGATGGGCTCGACCGTGCAGTCGTGCCACGAGACGTTGACGTCGGGGCCCAGCACCACGACCCCATGTCTCTGGGAGTCTTGAACCAGTGAGTTGGGGCTGTAGAAGCCCATCGGCTGGGCGTTGAGGAGACCGGCGAGATACTCGGCGGGATAGTGGAAACGAAGCCAGGCCGACATGTAGACGATGTAGGCGAAGCTCACCGAGTGGCTCTCGGGAAATCCGAAGCTGGCGAACCCCTGCAGCTTCTCCCAGATCTCGTCGGCGGCGACACCGGTGATGCCTTTGTCAGCCATCCCGGCGTATACCTCGTCACGCAATCTCCCCATGGCCTCCTCGGATCGCTTGTGGGTCATGGCCTGACGAAGCCGATCGGCCTGTGACCCGTCGAAGCCGGCGCAGATCCGGGCCAACTCCATGAGCTGCTCTTGGAAGATGGGGACACCGAGTGTCTTCTCGAGGATCTCCTCGGTCGACGGGTGCGGGTAGCGGATGGGCTCCTCACCGTTGCGACGCCGCAGATAGGGATGGACCGACTGACCCTGGATGGGCCCGGGGCGGATGAGGGCGACCTCGACGGCCAGGTCGTAGAAGGTCTTCGGCTTCATCTTGGGGAGGGTGGCCATCTGGGCCCGTGACTCCACCTGGAACAGTCCCACGGTGTCGGACCGGGTCAGGGACTCGTAGATGCCAGGCTCTTGGGGGATACGGGCGAGATCGACGTCGACACCATGGGTGTCTTCGATGAGATCGGTGGCGAGATGGAGGGCGTTCAACATGCCCAGCCCCAGGAGGTCGAACTTGACGATGCCTACGGCGGCAGAGTCGTCCTTGTCCCACTGGATCACCGTCCTGCCCTCCATCCTCCCCCACTCCATCGGCACCACCTGCCACAGCGGGCGATCGGCGATGACCATCCCCCCGGAGTGAATTCCGAGGTGGCGGGGGAAACCGTCGAGACGCCAGCAGATGTCGTAGATCAGGTCTGCGGTCATCCCCTGAGGGAGTGCGGTGTCCATTTGACGCAACTGGGCCGGATCCCGGGTGTCTACGTACTTGGACAGCCCGTCGACCTGCGCCTGGGTGAACCCGAAGGTCTTGGCCACGTCACGCAGCACCGAGCGGGCCCGGTAGGTGATCACATTGGCCACCATCGCCGCCCGCTCTCGCCCGTAGCGCCGGTAGCAATACTGGATGACCTCCTCGCGCCGGTCCGCCTCGAAGTCGACGTCGATATCGGGGGGACGTCCCCTCTCCTCGGAGAGGAACCGCTCGAAGGGGAGATAGAGCCGGATCGGGTCGACCCGGGTCAGCCCGATGCACCGGCACACCGCGGAGTCGGCTCCCGATCCTCTGATCTGGCAGTAGATGCCCTGGGAGCGGGCGAAGTCGACGAGATCCTTGACGACCAGGAAATAGCCGGGGAACTCCAGTCTCTCGATGATGTCCAACTCGTGGTCGAGTCTCCGGCGCGCCACGGGGTCGACTCCATCGTCCGATCCCGGGTAGACCTCACGTGCCCCTTCCCAGGTGAGATGGCGCAGATAGCCCATCTCGTCGCGGAAATGGCCCGGCATGGGGAAATCGGGGAGCCGTGGTGCCACCAGACCGAGATCGAATGCGAGTCGTCTCCCGAGCTCGGCGCTGCGGGCCACCACCCCCGGATACCTCGAGAAGCGCCACTCCATCTCTCTGGGGTGCTTCAGATAGCGCTCGTCGGAGGCCGGCCGGAACCCATCGGCCTCGGCGAGGGTGCGACGCCCGCCGACGGCGGCGAGCACCTCGGACAGATAGGCATCGGCCCGGTCGTGGTAGTGGACCTGATTGGTGGCTACCACCGAGAGACCCAGCTTCTGGCTCACCTCCCACATCAGGTCGTTACGGGCGTCGTCCTCGGGCATTCCGTGATGCCACATCTCCATGTGCAGTCTGGGCCCGAAGATCTCACGAAGCCGGGACGTCTCCCGGATGCTGGCGCCGAGACCCTCGTAGGTGGCTTTGGGCACTGCCCCTTGGTGACAGCCGGTGAGAGCGTGGACGTCGTGGTTGGTGGCGGCCACCGCGAGATCGTCCCAGGTATAGATGGGGTGGTCCTTCTCCCCACGCATCTGGGCCTTGGTCACCAGGTGGGAGAGAGTTCGGTACCCGTCGGGAGACCCGGCGAGAAGCACGAGATGGTCCGATTCGGGAAGATCTGTTGGTTTGGCGCCATGAGCGCGCACCGATCGTCCCCGGCGCAGCCGACCCTGCCCGCCCTTGACGCGGGCATATCGCCTGCGATCCCACTCTTCGGCCGCCGTGATCGGGTCGGCTTCGCCCGAGGCGGGCTCCAGGCCGATCTCGACCCCGTATATGACCGGGAGCCCGGTGACCTTGGCCGCCTGCCACAGCCGAGAGGTCCCGTAGAACCCATCGTGGTCGGTGACGGCGAGAGCCTCATAGCCCAGATCGACGGCCCGCTGCACGAGGTCCTCGGGGTGAGAGGCGCCGTCGAGAAACGAGAAATTGGTGTGGCAATGGAGCTCGGCGTAACCGGTCACCGACCACACTATATCGAACACCTGTTCGGACGGAGAGACCGGGACCGCACTCACGCTTTCCTCAGGTAGTGGGACCCATATCCGGGCCTTACTACCTGAGGAAAGCCTCGGTCACCGACCCGACGTGGAGAAGTGCATCCAGTCTTTCAGGGTGTTCCAGTCTCCGCCCCAGCTCCAGCCGACGTCCGAGAAGGCCTCCACCACCACATCGCCGGGGAGGACCATCCCCACCCTCTCCGCGTCGCGATCGGTGTAGGCCGACGCCAGCTCGGGAATCACCAGGTCACCCTTCAGATAGGGATTGTGGAAGGGGTTGACGTCGATGGCCAACCCATAGGCGTGATAGGACCAGTTGGCCGAGCCAACGGCCGGACGACACACGAACGAGCCGGTCTCGTTGAAATCGCCCGTGGGATGGTCGTCGACCTCCTCGAGGGTGGTCACCCTCATCTGCTCGATGGGGAATCGATCCGCGTGAAGCCGGCGAAACACCTCGACGATGTCTTCGGCCACCGCGACGTTCACGATGATCTCCCCCGTGTGGAACTCCTCGTCGAAACCGAAGTGGGACACGGTGAGATAACGCAGCTCTTCGACGGTGACCGGGCAACCCTCGGTCCAGCTCGAACGGGCGAGCACCTCCTCGGGGACCTCCTCGATCGACCACCGGAACACGTCATCTTCGGGGGGATCGAGGAGGTCGATGGTCTCCAGCCGGCGGTTCTGCAGTTCCGCCGGCGTGGGTTGCACCTCACCGTGGCCGTCGGGTCGCAGAGGCAGCGGCCGACTGCCCAGCCAATCCGGCCGGGCGAATGGGCTGACCGTCGTCGTGGTCGTCGGGATGCTGGTGGTCGTCGTCGGTGGGCGCGTCGTGGTCACCACGACCGTGGTAGTCGTCGACGGCTCCGACGTCGACGTCGAGCTCTCGGCGTCTTCTCGTGGCGCGGCGCATGAGGCGACGACGACAACACACACGAGCAGCGACACCAGCCGCATGCGAAGACCTTAAGGAAGACGTAGGCGTAGTTGCGTCGGGGCTTGCCGCGGCCCAGACTCTCCGCCGTGACAACCATCAAGGGTGGCCGCCTCCTGACCGACGACGGTCTGAGAGGAGCCGACCTCTTCTTCGAGGGCGGGGTGATCACGGGAAGCGCACGCGGAGGCCCTGAGGTAGTCGATGCCGACGGCCTCATCGTCGCTCCCGGTCTCGTCGACATCCAGGTGAACGGTGGCTTCGGGCACGACTTCACCCAGGACCCGTCGACGATCTGGGAGGTGGGCAGGCGCCTGCCCGAGTTGGGTGTGACCGCCTTCGTCCCCACGATCGTCACCTCACCCCGCAAGATCACTGACATGGCACTGGACGTCGTGGCCAACGGAAAGCCCGAGGGGTACCTCGGAGCCGAGGTCTTGGGCCTCCACTTCGAGGGGCCATGGATCTCCCCGGAGATGCACGGGGCCCACAACCCCGACCACATCGCCGATCCCGACAACGAAATGGCCGACCGATGGGCAGACTCCGGTCTCGTCAGCATCGTGACACTGGCTCCCGAGCGGGAAGGTGCGAGGGTCGTGATCGAGACTCTGCGGACAGCCGGCGTGGTGGTGTCGATCGGGCACACCGCCGCCGACTTCGACACCGCGACGGACGCCCTCAGCTCCGGGGCCACGATGGTCACCCACCTGTTCAATCAGATGACGCCGTTGGGTCACCGCGAGCCAGGAGTCGTCGGAGCGGCGCTGCTGGCGGCCCGGCACTGCCTCTTGATCGTCGACGGCCTCCACATCGCCGACGGAGCGCTCGAGATCGCATGGCGGGTCCTCGGTGACAAGCGTGTGGTCCTGGTCACCGACGCGATGGCCGCGCTCGGGCTGGGGCCGGGCACCTACCCTCTCGGCGACGGCCCGATCACTGTGGGTGACGACGGCCCGCGGACGAGCGACGGGCGCCTCGCCGGGAGTGTCGTCACACTTCCCGAGGCCATACGTAATCTGACCGAATCCACATCGGCCGGGCTCGACGAGGCTCTGCGGTGCGCGAGCGCCAAACCGGCTGAAGCCCTGGGACTGCTCGATCACGGCGACTTCCGCCATGGGAGCCGGGCCGATGTCGCCCTCTTCGACGACGACCTCAACGTCGTCGCCACCTTCGTGGGCGGGGAGAGGGTCCACGGATGACGATGTCAGTCGACACCATGGGTGACATGTCCGTGCCGGTCCCGGACGGTTCGATCAATGTCTGGCACAGGCCCGGAGGCGAGGACTCGGTCACCGCCGTGCTGATCCACGGGCTCTCCGGGAACTCGCGCTGGTGGGGAAGGGTCATCGCCCATCTCCCCGACCACACCGGGGTGATCGCCCTCGACGCGCGAGGCCGGGCGGGCAGCGCGGACGCGCCCCCGCCGTACGACCTGACAACGATCGCCGACGACATCGGACGCGTCCTCGATCACATCGAGTTGGATCGAGCAGTCGTCGCCGGCTATTCCATGGGAGGGTGGGTGGCGGCCCTTTTCGGTGTCCGCCATCCCGCACGGGCTCAGCGACTCGTGCTTGTCGACGGTGGCTTCCCGCTCCCCCGCGATCCCGATGCGGACGTGGAGGAAATCATCGATGCCGTGGTGGGCCCGTCGCTGCGCCGCCTTGACAGGGAGTTCGCGACGAGAGACGCCTACCTCGACTATTGGAGGGCCCACCCGGCCTTCGTGGACCATTGGGAGGACTCGATGGAGGCCCCCCTGGGTCATGAGTTGGAGGCCCATCGAAACGGGTTCCGGGTCAGGGCCAACCGCGGGGCCATCGAGATGGCTGCCAGAGAGATCACCGTCGGGAGAGAGGCCAACGAGGCGTCGGCTCATCTCGAGGTCGCTTCGCACCTCATCGTCGTCGAGAGGGGGACGACGGATCAGCCCGGCGGGATGATCCCACTGGAAGTTGCCGAGGAGGCCGCGGCCGCCAACTCAGAGCTCACGATGCAGTTCCTGGCGGATGTCAACCACTACACCCTGCTGCTCGGCCGAGGGGCCCACTCTGTGGCCGCCGCGATCGCGCCCGGTTGGCTACCGTCCTGAGGACTCACGATGTCATCGATCACCAAGACGATTCGGCTCTCGGGCACCGCGGACGGGTCTATCGAGGACGCGGTCCGCACGGTTCTGGCCAGGGCGGCCAGCACCATCTCGGACATCCATCACTTCAGGATCGTCGAGGTCGGCGGCGAGGTCGACTCATCGGGAGCCCCGACGGTCTTCTCGGTGACCCTCGACATCACCTTCGGGATCAAAGACGTCGTCGAGCACGGCTAGCACCAGCCCGACGAACGTCGAGCCTGGTCAGCGTGAGCGTTCTCTGGCGACGTTGACTTTGATCTGACGACCACTGAAGTCAGAGCCGTCGAGTGCCTCGATCGCGCTCTGGGCCTCGTCGTCGGAGTCCATCTCCACGAATCCGAAGCCACGAGAGCGCCCGGTGTCACGATCGGTGATCACCTGGGCGCGGGACACGGTGCCGAAACGGCCGAACAGCTCCTCGAGCTCAGGAGAGCCCGTCGAGAAGGGAAGATTCCCTACGAACAAGTTGGTGGACATTGAGGCTCCTTTCGTGAGCATTCCCGCCAGTTACTTCACCAAGCACTCTCGCAGCCGGAGGACACACCTCCGGCCGACACATGCGTTCACCGACGGGCAGGAGCGCACAAGCCAGGCGTGGCACCACATCGGCGGTGCCAAGGGAGAGCATAATCGGTGAAAAGTGTGCATTCTGCGAGAAATCCGAACAAAACGGACCGCGTCTGAAGCCGAAGGGTAGGGTGACCGGGCGTCCACTGTGTCAGTTAGGAGGATCGAATGGGCGATGTACTGGGAACCCTTCTCGGGGGTCTCATAGCCGGGATCATCATCGGGCCCCTGGCCCGTTTGGTGCTGCCCGGGAAGCAGAGCATCTCACTGGTGATGACCATCGTTCTCGGTGCGGTCGGCGCCATCGTCGGTGGCTTCGTCTACGAAGCACTCGGCGGTGGGGAGACGTCGGGCATCGACTGGGTCAGACTGCTGGTCCAGGTCGGCGTCGCCGCCGTCGTGGTCCTGATCTACGGCAGCACTCAGAAGTCGTCCGTCACCTGAAGATCGACCCGAGCAAGCGTGCTGACGGCCCCTCTCCGGGGCCGTCAGCTGTTTCAGCACCAGCGACCCGATGAGCCGCACCACTCATCGCGCCCTACGTCTGGCACTGGCCTCCCTGCTGTTGGTGGCCTTGCTGGCCCAACTCGCCATCGGCATGAGCCGGTCCTCGCTGACCGTGGCCAACTTCTTCAGCTTCTTCACCGTCCTCAGCAATGTCTCCGCTGCGGTGCTCCTCATCCTGCTCGCAGCAAGGCCCGGCCGTGACGCCTCCCCGACGTTTGCAGTGTTCCGGGGTGCCGTCACGGTCTACATGAGCGTCACCGCGCTGGTCTACGTCATCCTGCTCGCTCCGATCGCCGCCGACGTCGGCGTGGCCGAGCCGTGGATCGACTGGTCGATCCACGTCCTCGGGCCCGTGGCCATCGCCATCGACTGGATCCTCGCTCCTCCCCCGACGGAGTTGCCACTCCGCACTCTCTGGGTATGGCTGGTGTTCCCGGCCGCCTATCTGGCCTACTCGCTGGTCCGTGGCGTGATCGCGGATTGGTACCCGTACCCATTCCTCGACCCGGCGGAGGCGGGCTATCCAGCCGTGACGATGTGGTCGGCGGTCGTGCTCGTGGTCATCCTCGGCTTCGGCTTCGCCTACTACTGGTGGTCCAACAGGCGTCGGGCCACCATGGTCACCTCGTGAGCCTCCCTCCACCGCAGACCCTCGGCAACGGCATCCACCTCATTCCGGCGCCCCTGCCCTTCAAGTCGCCACTCTGGGTCAACACCTATGCCATCGAGACGGGTGATGGCCTGCTCCTCATCGACTGTGGCACGGACTGGGAGCCAGGGCGGAGTGCGCTGCGGGAGGGCTTCGAGAAACTCGGCCTCGACGAGTCCGCGGTTCACACCCTGTTGGTCTCACATCTACACCCGGACCACGTCGGGATGTCCGCTCGCCTGGTTCGCGAGCTCGGGTGCCGATTCGTGATGCACCAACGCGCGGGAGCGCTCGTCGAGCGCTACAACGACACCCCCGGGTACGCCATACGCCTCACCGGCATAGCCAGGGCGCACGGCGTCCCCGACCAGGTGATCGCAGCCACGACCCGCACCGATCGACCCGGCTACATGCCCATCATCGACCCGCCGGACCATCTCGTCGCCGATGGTGACGAGATTGCGCTCGACGGTGATCGTCGACTGACGGTGATCCACACACCCGGACACGAGCCGGCCCACATCTGCCTCCGCGACAGCCGCAGCGGGATCCTCTTCTCCGGAGACCATGTGCTCCCGCGCATATCTCCGGTGATCATGTTCGACCTCGACATCGGCGACCCCCTCGGGGACTACCTCGCCTCTCTCCGCAGGCTCATCGCCATGGAGATCGGGCTCAC
>Ga0299914_10001220_pt1 | contig 16770 bp, 15 predicted proteins | sample RVTome_10_FD_201361 | JGI IMG/M metagenome (GOLD analysis project Ga0299914, IMG submission 201361) | Soil microbial communities from uranium-contaminated site in the Upper Colorado River Basin, Wyoming, United States - RVT153D57 (version 2) ...
GGGCCGCCCATCCCGAGGAAGTCGCGCAACAGCTGGGCGCGCCGGTGGGCTCGGTGGGGCCGGTCGGGGCGCGGATGCCCGTCGTGGCCGACGAGGCGCTGCGGGAGGGCCACTACGTGGTCGGCGCCAACCGCGAGGGCGTCCACCTGCGCGGCGTGGTGCCCGGGCGGGACTTCCCGGCGCGGTTCGCCGACCTGCACACCGTCGCCGCCGGCGAGGCCTGCCCCGAGTGCGGCCGGCCGCTGGCGGTCGAGAGGGTGGTCGAGATCGGCAACATCTTCAAGCTGGGCACCAAGTACTCCGAGGCGCTGGGGGCGATGTACCTGGACGAGTCCGGCCGGGAGCAGCCGATCGTCATGGGCAGCTACGGCATCGGGCCCGCGCGCATCGCCGCCGCCGCCATCGAGCAGAACGCCGACGGGGACGGCATCGTGTGGCCGGCGTCCATCGCGCCCTTTCACGTCCACATCGTCGTGGTGAGCATGCGCGACGCTGGCCAGGTCGCGGCCGCCGAGGAGATCTACGCGGCCTGCGGCGCGGCCGGGCTCGACGCGCTGCTGGACGACCGCGACGAGCGGCCGGGGGTCAAGTTCAAGGACGCCGACCTGCTCGGCATTCCGGTCCGGGTCACGATCGGCAACGCCCTCGCCAAGGAAGGCGTCGTCGAGGTCAAGGAGCGGCGCCCGCCGCGTCACGAGCGCCGCGTCGCCAGGGGCCAGGTGATCGACACGCTGCGCGGACTCGAGGTGCTCGGCGGTCCTCGCTGACCCGGGGCCGCCGCGCGCCCGGGGCCGGCATTGCTTGCCTCCGTGCCAGTCACGTGCTAACCTCTCGAAAAAGTGGGCGTTGCCCACTTTTTTACTTTTGCGAGCGGTATGCAAGGCGACGAACGCGAGTTCCGGATCGAGGAGGTGGTACAGCCCGTACTCCACGATCACGGGCTCACGCTCGTAGACCTCGAGTGGCGGGGACACCGTCCGCGCGGGATGCTGCGGGTGTTCGTCGACAAAGCGGGCGGCGTCCGGGTCGAGGACTGCCAGCGCGCCAGCCGCGAGCTGGGAGATGTGCTCGACGCCGCCGGCCTGATCGAGGAGGCGTACGATCTCGAGGTGTCGTCGCCGGGGCTGGACCGTCAGCTCCGGAAGGACCGCGAGCTGCGCTGGGCGGTCGGCAAGCGCGTGCGCTGCTGGCTGGCCGGCGGTGAGGAGCACCAGGGGCGTCTCGTCGACGTCGACGACACGCGGCTCACGCTGGAGAACGGCGGGGAGCGCGTGGAGCTGCCCCGGGTCCGAGTCACGAAGGCGCGCCTGGACGTGGAGGTACCCTGGCCACGACGGCCGGCAGGATGAATCGCGAACTGATCATCGTCATCGAGCAGCTGGGCCGCGAGAAGGGGATCGACAAGGAGATCCTCTTCGAGGCGCTGGAGTCTGCCCTGCTGTCCGCGTCACGCAAGTCCCTGCCCGGCGACAACATGCGGATCCAGATCGATCGCAAGACCGGCGAGATGCGTGCCTATGCCCGCCGCAAGGTCGTCGCCGAGGTCGCTGACGACAAGCTGGAGATCAGCCTCGAGGAGGCCAAGGCCCTGAATCCCGAGGCCGAGCTCGACGACGAGCTGGAGCTGGAGCAGGAGCGCCCACCCCAGGACTTCGGCCGCATCGCCGCCCAGACCGCCAAGCAGGTCATCCTCCAGAAGGTCCGCGACGCCGAGCGCGAGGGCATCTACTCCGAGTTCGTCGGCAAGGAAGGGCAGATTCTGAGAGGGGTCGTGCACCGGATCGAGAAGCGCAACGTGATTCTCGAGATCGGCAAGGCCGAGGCGATCCTGCCGGAGCGGGAGCAGATCCCCGGGGAGCGCTACAACCCCGGCGACCGCATCCGGGCGTTCGTGCTCGAGGTGCGCCGCTCGGCCAAGGGGCCGCAGATCACGCTGTCGCGCACGCACCCCGGCTACCTGGCCCGGCTGTTCGAGACCGAGATCCCCGAGATCCAGGAAGGGATCGTGGTGGTGAAGGCCACGGCGCGCGAGGCGGGCGAGCGGGCCAAGGTGGCCGTCGCCTCCACCAAGCGGGACGTCGATCCCATCGGCGCCTGCGTGGGGTTGCGCGGCACGCGCATCCAGGTCATCAGCCGGGAGCTCCGCGGCGAGAAGATCGACATCATCGAGTGGTCGCACGATCCGGCGACCTTCGTCGCCCGCGCGCTGTCGCCGGCCAAGGTCTCGTCGGTGACGATCGGCGAGGAGACCGGCGAGGGCCAGGCGGCCGCGGTGGTGATCGTGCCCGACAACCAGCTCTCGCTGGCGATCGGCAAGAAGGGCCAGAATGCGCGCCTCGCCGCCAAGCTGACCGGCATGCGTATCGACATCAAGAGCGAGTCCGAGGTGGAGAGCGAGCGTGCCGACGCCGAGGAGGCGCGGGCGGCGCTGGCCCAGTTCGCCGGCGCCACCCCCGACGTGGTGGAGGCCCTGGAGGCCGCCGGCCTGAGCTCGCCGCGGGCCATCGTGGACGCGGGGCGGGAGGCGCTCCAGGCGCTGCCCGCGGTCGGTGAGCGAGCCGACAAGATCTACCGGGCGGCGGAGGAGTGGCTGGCCGCCCGCGCCGAGCCGGAGGTCGACGCCGAGGAGCCGCCGGGCCCGGCGGCGGACCCCGAGTCGCCGCCGGCGGGCGGGTGATCCGTGAGCCGGTTCGCACCTGCCTGGGGTGCCGGCGACGGCGTCCCAAGGCCGAGCTCGTGCGGCTTGCCCGGCGCCCCGACGGCAGCGTGGTGGTCGACGGCCGGGGAGTCGAGCCGGGGCGGGGCGCGTATGTCTGTGCCGTGCCGGACTGCGTGGAGCGCGCGTTGAAGACGGGGCGGCTCGGCCACGCGTTCCGGGCGGCCTGCCGGCTGGACGAGGGACTCGAGTCGATGATCCAGGTGTCCAGGAGGTGAGGGGGACGTGGCAGCGACGAAGATAAAAGTGATCGAGCTCGCGAAGGAACTCGGCGTGACGAGCAAGGACCTGATGGTCGCCGCCGAGGAGATGGGGCACAAGGGCGTTCGCGCCATGACTCCGCTCGACCAGAAGCTGGCCAACGAGCTGCGAGTGAAGCTCGGCAAGGGCCGCGAGCTGCCCGAGGAGGCGTCCAAGCCCAAGCGCGCGGCCAAGCCTCGAGCGGACGGCGCCGCCGCCCGGCCGTCGGCCCGCGCGCGCAAGGCTCCGGTCGAGGAGGGTGCCGAGGAGACCTCGGAGATCCGTCCCGCGGCGACGATCGTCAAGCCCAAACCGGCCGCGCCCTCGGAGGCGGCGCCCGAGCCCTCGGTCGTCGGTGGCACGCCCGCCGGCGAGATCGCGCCGGAGCCGCCCAGGATCGCGCCGGTCGTTCCGGTTCCGCCGCCCCCCGCGGAGCCGCTGAAGCCTGCGGCCGCCGCGCCGCCGACCCCGCCGCCCCCCACGGTGCGCCGGCCCGAGCCCAAGATCGTCCCGTTCCGGCCGCTGGAGCGGCCCGCCCCGCCGCCATCCCGGCCCTCGCCGCGCGGGCCGGCGGGACCGTTCTCGCAGCCGCGCATCACGCAGTCGCCGGCCCGGCCGGCGCCGCCCCCGCGCCCGGCGGCGCCGCCGCGGCCCGCCCAGCCGTCCGTGCCGCCGGCGGCCGCGACCGGCACGCCGCCCAGGCCGGCTGCTCCGCCGTCGCCGGTGGAGGCGACCGAACCCGTGGTGGCCGCCGTCACCCCGCCCTCGCCGCCGCCCCCGCCGGCCGAGATCAAGCGCGAGGTCGTGCGCGTGGGCGAATCGGTGACGGTCGCCGAGCTCGCCGAGAAGATGCGGCGCAAGTCGGGCGAAGTCATCAAGGCGCTCATCGAGCTCGGCGTGATGAAGATGGTGAACGATCTGCTGGATCCGACCGAGGCCAAGCTCGTCGCCGACCGGTTCCACTTCGACCTCGAGATCCGGTCCGTCGAGGGCGACGTCATCGAGGAAGAGGAGAGCGATCCGACCCAGCTGCGGCTGCGGCCGCCGGTCGTGACGGTCATGGGCCACGTCGACCACGGCAAGACGTCGCTGCTCGACGCGATCCGCCGGACCAAGGTCGCCGAGAAGGAGTTCGGCGGCATCACCCAGCACATCGGCGCCTACCAGGTCCTGACCGGCCACGGCAAGGTGACCTTCCTCGACACGCCGGGCCACGAGGCCTTCACGGCCATGCGGGCCCGGGGCGCCCAGGCCACCGATATCGTCATTCTCGTGGTGGCGGCCGACGACGGCGTGATGCCGCAGACGGTGGAGGCCATCAACCATGCGCGGGCGGCGGAGGTGCCGATCATCGTCGCCGTGAACAAGATCGACAAGCCGGAGTCCGATCCGGACCGGGTCAAGCGCGAGCTGTCCAGTCACAACCTGATGCCGGAGGAGTGGGGTGGCCAGACGATCTTCGTGCCGACCTCGGCGAAGAAGGGCACCGGCATCGAGCAGCTCCTGGAGATGACGGCCCTGCAGTCGGAGGTGCTGGAGCTCAAGGCCAACCCCGCCCGCGCCGCCCGCGGCGTCATCATCGAGGGGCGCCTCGATCGGGGCCGGGGGCCGGTGGCGACGGTGCTGATCCAGAACGGGACGCTGCGCGAGGGGGACGCGGTGGTCGTCGGCTCGCATTCCGGCCGGATCCGCGCGCTCATCGACCCGGCCGGCCGCAAGGTCAAGGAGGCCGGCCCCTCGGATGCCGTCGAGCTGCTCGGTCTGTCGGGGGTGCCGTCGGCGGGAGACGTGCTGGTGGCGGTGTCCGACGAGCGCAAGGCGCGGCAGATCGCCGGCATGCGGGCCGACCGCGACAAGAGCCGGATCAAGGCGGCCACCCGGATCACGCTGGAGGGGCTGCAGAAGCAGATCCAGTCGGGCGAGGTCAAGGAGCTGCGCCTGATCCTCAAGGCCGACGTGCAGGGCTCGGTGGAGGCGGTGGCCGAGGCGCTCGAGCGGCTGTCGACCGACGAGGTCAAGCTCAAGGTCATCCACAGCTCGGTGGGCGCGATCAACGAGAGCGACGTGATGCTGGCCTCGGCGTCCAACGCGATCGTGCTCGGCTTCAACGTCAAGGCCGAGCCCAAGGCGGCCACCCAGGCCCAGGTCAACGGCGTGGACCTGCGCTTCTACAACGTCATCTACGAGGCGGTCAACGACGTCAAGGCGGCGCTGGAAGGGTTGCTGGCCCCGGAGATCCGGGAGACGGTGCTCGGCCGGGCCCAGATCAAGCAGATGTTCATCATCTCCAAGCTGGGACCGGTGTGCGGCTCGATGGTCCTGGAGGGCCGGGTCCTGCGCGGCGCCAAGGTGCGAGTGCGTCGGGGCAACAATGTCGTGGGCGAGGGGACGATCACCTCGGTCCGGCGCTTCAAGGACGACGTGCGCGAGGTGCAGGCCGGGCTGGAGTGCGGCATCGGCGTCGATATCCGGGACACCCAGCCGGGAGACATCCTCGAGGCGTTCTCCACCGAGGAAGTCGCGCGCACGCTCTAGCGCGACGGCGGCGGACCAGCATGTCGGCCGCGCGCGTCGCGCTGGGAATGGTGGAGCTGCACCTGCCGGATGTCGACTCGCTCAAGGCCAAGCGCCGCGTGCTCAAGGGGCTCAAGGAACGGGTCCGCGCCCGCTTCGAGTGCTCGGTGGCCGAGGTCGACAACCAGGATTCCTGGCAGCGTGCGACGCTCGCGGTGGCCTACGTGTCCGGTGACGCCCGCCACGCCAACGAAGTCGTGTCCAAGGCCATGGACTTCATCGAGGACCACGTGGAAGGCCGCGTGCTCGACACGGCCCTGGAGATTCTCTGATGCAAGGCAAGCGGCTCGACCGGGTCAACCAGCTCGTCAAGGAGGAGATCTCCACCCTGCTGCAGCGCGAGCTGAAGGACCCTCGCCTCGGCTTCGTCACCGTGACCGAGGTCGAGACCTCCAAGGACCTGCGGGTGGCCAAGGTCTTCGTCTCGGTGCTCGGCGACGAGCGGCAGTGGGCCGCCTCGCTGGCCGCGCTGGTCAGCGCCCGGGGCTTCGTGCGCAACTGGCTGCGCCAGCACCTCGACCTCCGGGTCACCCCCGAGATCGACTTCCGGGCCGACCGCTCGATGGAGCACGCGGCCAGGATCCAGGCGCTGCTCAAGCAGGTGCGGGACGGCCGGGAATGACGCGGGGCGCCGCGGCCTCGTCGAGCACGCCCTCCACGGACCCGGGCGGGCTGGCGGCGCCCCCGGTGGACGTCCTGGCGCCCTTCCGGCGGTCGCCGGGGCGGGCGCTCATGCTGGGCCACGTCCATCCCGACGCCGACGTGCTGGGGACGCTGCTGGCGCTGGGCATTGCGCTGCAGGCGCAGGGCTGGCAGGTCGTCCACGGCGGCCCGCATCCGGCGCCGCGCGGGCTCGGCTTCCTGCCCGGGGTCGAGCGCTACGAGGTGCTGAAGTCCTTGGACGGACGCTTCGACGTGGCCGTGCTGACGGACTGCCCCAACCCCGGCCGGACCGAGGGGCTCATCGACCAGGCCCGCGGCGCTGCCGGGATCGTCGTCAACATCGATCACCATCCCGACAACCGGAAGTACGGGCACGTCAACTGGATCGACACCGCCGCCGCCGCCACTGGCGAGATGGTCTACCGCCTGCTGAAGGGCCTCGAGCTGCCGGTGACGGCGCCGATCGCGACGAACCTGTTCACCGCGATTCACACCGACACCGGCTCGTTCCGGTACTCCAACGTGACGCCGGCGACCTTCCGGATCGCCGCCGAGCTGGTGAGCGCCGGGGCCGATCCGGCCGCGGTCTCGTCCGCGCTCTACGAGCGGCGGGCCGCCGACGCGCTCCGCTGGCTGGGCGAGAGCCTGGCCCGGGTGCGGGTGAGCGAGGACGGCCGCGTCGCCTGGCTGGCGCTGCCGGCCGGGGCGGTGCCCGAGACTTTCGTCGAGTCCGAGGAGCTGGTGAACTATCCGCGCTCGATCGCCTCGGTGCGGGTGGCGTGCCTGCTGCGTGAGCGGGACGGGCAGGTGAAGGTGAGCCTGCGCGGCAAGGGCGACGTCGACGTCCAGCGTATCGCCGCGCGCTTCGGCGGTGGCGGCCACCCGAACGCCGCCGGGTTCTCGATCGCCGGCGCGCTGGAGCCCGTGACGCGCGACGTCCTGGCGGCGGTGGTCGAGGCCGTCGGGCGGTGAGCGGAGCCGGGATCCTGGTCGTCGACAAGACGGCCGGCGTCACGTCGTTCGACGCCGTGGCGCTCGTGCGGCGCCGCCTGGGGCTGAAGCGGGTGGGCCACGCGGGGACCCTCGACCCCGAGGCCACCGGCGTGCTCCCGATGCTCCTCGGGGAGGCGACGAAGCTCATGGCCTACCTCGCCGATCAGGACAAGGAGTACGTGGCGACGCTGCGCCTGGGGGTGGTGACCGACACGGGCGACCTCGGCGGCCGGGTGCTCGCCGAGGCACCGGTGCCCGCGCTCGACCAGGCGCAGGTCGCCGAAGCGTGCCGGGCCTTCGTCGGCCGGATCAAGCAGGTTCCGCCGATGTACTCGGCCGTGCACCACGGGGGCCGCCGCCTGTACGAGCTGGCGCGCGAGGGCGTCGAGGTGGTGCGGGAGCCGCGAGAGGTCGTGATCCACGCCATCGAGGTGCAGGAGGTGGCGATTCCGGACGTGCGGCTGCGGGTCGTGTGCGGGAAGGGGACCTACCTGAGATCGCTGGCCGCCGATCTCGGCACCGCGCTGGGCTGTGGGGCGGCCGTCGGGCGGCTGGTCCGCACGCGGGTCGGACCGTTCGGGCTGGCCGAGGCGCTCGCGTGGGAGGCGCTCGCCAGCGAGCCCGCCGCCGCCATCTGGGCCCAGGTGCGGCCGGCGGCCTCGGCGCTGGCGGAATGGCCGGCCATTCGCCTGGACGCCCGGGCGATGGGGCGGTTCGAGCACGGGCAGCCGGTCGAGATCGCGCCGCCCCGCGCGTCCGCCGGCACGCTGGTGCGCGTGCACGCCGCCGACGGCCGCCTCGCCGGTGTCGGCGAGGTCGTGGACGGCGGCCAAACACGGCCGGTGCGGGTGCTCCATGCGGATCGTCCGGGGACTCGAGTCCGTCCCGCCTGAGACGCGACCGAGCGCGGTCGCTCTCGGCGTCTTCGACGGCGTCCACCTCGGACACCGCGCCATCCTGGGCACCGCCCTGACCCGGGCACGCGCGGCCGGGCTCGAGGCCGTCGCATGCACGTTCGATCCGCATCCCATGGAAGTGTTACAGCCCGACCGGGCGCCGCGCCCCATCACGACGCTCGACGAGCGGCTGGCCCTGATCGGCGCGACCGGTGTCGATGCCGTCGTGGTGCTGGCGTTCACTCCCGAGCTGGCCTCGATCGAGCCGGAGGCCTTCGTGAAGGACGTGCTGCTGGGGCGCCTCCGGGCCCGCGAGATCGTCGTGGGCTACGATCATCGCTTCGGCCGGGGCGCCCGCGGCGACGCGCGCCTGCTGCGGGACCTCGCCGACCGCATCGGGTTCAAGGCCCACGTGGTCCCGCCCATGACGGTGCAGGGCGAGGCGGTCTCCTCGACCGGGATCCGGGCGGCTCTGCAGCGGGGCGACGTCGACGCGGCGGCCCGTACTCTCGGTCGGCCGTACTCGATCGCGGGTCCGGTGACGGCCGGGGCCGGGCGGGGCCGGACACTGGGCTTTCCCACGGCCAACATCGAGGCCGAGCGGCCGGTGCTGCTGGGGCGCGGGGTGTACCGGGGCCTCCTTCGCGTGGACGATCGCGAGCTGGCCGCCGTCGTCAACGTCGGCGTGCGCCCGACGTTCGGCGAAACGGTCCTCGCTGTCGAGGCGCATCTCCTTGACTTCACTGGAGATTTGTACGGCCGTCGGGTGCGGCTCGACTTCCTGGAGCGCCTCCGGGACGAGATGCGGTTCGCCTCGGTCGCCGAGCTCAAGGCCCAGGTGGCCCGCGACGTCGCCGCCGCCCGGGACCGCTCGTGAGGGGTGAACTTTACTTCGATGGGGGCCCGTGGTACCCTCCGTCCGTATCTGTTGACAAAACAATGTGTTTTTGAACCCTCTCCGGGGAGGCGATCTCCGGGGTGAGGCGATTGAAGGAGGTCCTTCCCGATGCCGCTTGCCGTCGACCGCAAGAGGAACCTGATCGAGCAGTTCAAGACCCACGACGGCGACACGGGGTCGCCCGAGGTCCAGATCGCGCTGCTGACCGAGCGGGTCAACAGCCTGACCGAGCACTTCAAGCTGCACGCGAAGGATCACCATTCGCGCCGGGGACTGCTGATGCTCATCGGCAAGCGCCGGGGGCTGCTCGAGTACCTGAAGCGGAAGGACGTGGAGCGTTACCGCACGCTCATCGACAGGTTGGGCATCCGCCGTTGACGGCGGGCCCGCACAGCTGAACATGGCCGGTCCTCGGACGGAACGAACCCGGGGGCCCTTCGTGGGCGCGGCGCGCGAGCGCTGCCGCCCCTTCACACTAGTGTTCGCCGGGTGACCGCGAACCGAGGACAAATGCTCGTATGAGCCACATGATGCAGATCGACATCCACGGCCAACCCTTCTCCATCGAGACCGGGAAGGTGGCCAAGCAGGCCGACGGCAGCGTCGTGGTGCGCTTCGGCGACACCATGGTGCTGGCGACGGTCGTCGCCTCCAAGACCGCCAAGGAGAACCAGGACTTCTTCCCCCTGACCGTCGAGTACCGCGAGCGGGCGTACGCCGGTGGGCGCATCCCCGGCGGGTACTTCAAGCGGGAAGGCGCGCCGGCCAAGAAAGAGGTCCTGACCTGTCGCCTCATCGACAGGCCGATCCGCCCGCTGTTCCCCGACGGCTTCCGCAACGAGGTGCAGGTGATCTGCCTGGTGATCTCCGGAGACACCAGCAACGACCCCGACGTGCTGGCCATGAACGGCGCCTCGGCCGCGCTCTGCCTGTCGGGCATCCCGTTTGCCGGGCCGGTGGGGGCCGTGCGGGTCGGCCTGGTCGACAACCAGTTCGTCGCCAACCCGACGACGGCCCAGCAGGACGCCTCCCAGCTCGAGCTCGTCGTGGCGGGCACCGAGGACGGTGTCCTGATGGTGGAGGCGGGCGCCCGGGAAGTCTCCGAGGACCGGATGCTGGAGGCCATCGCGTTCGGCCACGAGCAATGCAAGCGTCTGGCCCGGATGCAGAAGGACCTGGCGGCGAAGGCTGGCAAGCCCCGGTGGGCGTTCGATCCGAACGCGGGCCGCGACCTGGAGCTGGCCGCCCGCGTGCGGGACCTGGCCGCCCCCAGGCTGGCCGCGGCGCTGGCAGCGCACGACAAGCATTCGCGAGCCGAGGCGGTGAGCCGGGTGTTCGACGAAGTGTGGACGGCCCTGGGCGTCGAGGACGCCAGGAAGGGCGCCGTCCGCGCGGCCTTCGAGGAGGCCGAGAGCGCCGAGGTGCGCAAGATGATCGTCGAGCGGGGCCTCCGCGTGGACGGCCGCAAGGTCGACGAGATCCGGCCCATCGCGATCGAGGTCGGCTATCTGCCGCGGGCCCACGGCTCCTCGCTGTTCACCCGCGGTGAGACCCAGGCCCTGGTCTCGGCGACGCTGGGCACCAAGGCCGACGAGCAGAAGATCGAGGCGCTGGAGGGGGAGTCGTACCGTCACTTCATGCTGCACTACAACTTCCCGTCCTTCTCGGTGGGCGAGGTGCGGCGCTTCGGCTCGCCCTCCCGCCGTGACATCGGCCACGGTGCCCTCGCCGAGCGCGCGGTGGAAGCCGTGATGCCGCCCAAGGAGGAGTTCCCCTACACGGTGAGGGTGGTCTCCGACATCCTGGAGTCCAACGGCTCTTCCTCGATGGCCAGCGTCTGCGGCGCCTCACTCGCGCTCATGGACGCCGGCGCCCCGCTGAAGGCGCACGTGGCCGGGATCGCCATGGGTCTCGTCAAGGAGGGCGACAGGTTCGGCATCCTGACCGACATCATGGGCAGCGAGGACCACTACGGCGACATGGACTTCAAGGTGGCCGGCACCGAGAAGGGCGTGACCGCGCTGCAGATGGACATCAAGATCACCGGCGTCTCGGTCGACATCATGCGCCAGGCGCTCACCCAGGCCCGCGAGGCCCGGATGACCGTGCTCGGCAAGATGCGCGAGGCGCTCGAGAAGCCGCGGACCGAGCTCAGCCCCTACGCGCCGCGGTTCGTGACGATCAAGATCCGCCAGGAGAAGATCCGCGAGATCATCGGCCCCGGCGGCAAGGTCGTGCGCGGCATCCAGGACGCCACCGGCGCCAAGATCGACATCGAGGACGACGGCCGGGTGACGGTGTTCTCGCCCGACAACGCCTCCGTGCAGAAGGCGCTCGGCATGATCCAGGACATCTGCCGGGAGGTGGAGCTGGACCGGATCTACCTCGGCAAGGTCAAGAAGATCGTGGAGTTCGGCGCCTTCGTGGAGGTCATCCCCAACACCGAGGGCCTGCTGCACATCTCCCAGATCGCCGAGAGCCGTATCCGCTCGGTGCAGGACGTCCTGAGCGAGGGCGACGAGGTGCTGGTCAAGGTCATCGAGGTCGACGGCAATGGCAAGATGCGCCTGAGCCGCAAGATGGCACTGCGCGACCAGCCCGCGCTCGGCGACAAGGAGCGGCTGAAGAACCCGCAGGCCGCCAACCCACCACGTGACTGAGGGCTATCGCAAGAGCGTGCTGCCGAACGGGATCCGTGTCCTCACGGAGCGGATCCCCCACGTGCGCTCCGTGGCGGTGGGGGTGTGGGTGGAGACGGGCTCGCGACACGAGCCGGAGCCGCGCGGCGGCGTCTCCCACCTCATCGAGCACCTGGTCTTCAAGGGCACCGCCACCCGGACCGCGGAGGCCATCGCCCGCACCATGGACTCGGTGGGGGGCCAGATGGACGCCTTCACGACAAAAGAGAATACCTGCTTCTACGTTCAAGTCCTTGACGAGCACCTGCCTCTGGCCGTCGATCTGTTGACCGATATCCTGCTTCACCCGCTGTTCGACGCCGAGGAGCTCGAGCGCGAGAAGTCCGTGGTCCTGCAGGAGATCCGGATGGTCGAGGACACCCCCGACGACGTGATCCACGATCTCTTCGCCGCGCAGGTCTGGGGCAACCACCCCCTGGGGCGGCCGATCCTCGGCACCCGTGAGCTGGTGACCGGCTTTCACCGCGAGGCGATCGCCGACTGGTTCGGCGCCGAGTACGTGCCGCCGCGCATCATCATCGCGGTGGCTGGCAACGTCACCCACGACCAGGTTCTCGACCTGTTCGGCGCCGGCTTCAACGGGTTCGCGCACGACGCCCGGCCGCGGGCCGCCCAGGCGGTGACCCTGCGGCCCGGCGTCAACATCGTGCACAAGGCGCTCGAGCAGGTGCACCTGGTCATGGGCTTCCCGGGGCTGGCTCACGCCGCCCCCGAGCGCTACGCGATGTTCCTGCTCAACGACGTCATCGGGGGCAGCATGTCGTCCCGGCTGTTCCAGGAGGTCCGGGAGCGCCAGGGGCTGGTCTACTCGATTCACTCCGGCGCCCAGGCCTTCGCCGACACCGGCATCGTGTACCTGTACGCGGCCACCGATGCCCAGAACTTCGCCAAGGTCCTGAAGTCGATCCTCAAGGAGCTCCGGGCGCTCAAGAAGACCGGCGTCACCGCCGAGGAGCTCAATCGCGCCAAGGACCACCTCAAGGGGAGTCTCATGCTGTCGCTGGAGTCCACGTCCAGCCGCATGAACCGTCTGGCCAAGCACGAGCTCCACCTGGGCTCGTTCCTCACCATCGACGAGATGCTGGCCTCGATCGACGGCGTCAAGCACGAGGAGGTCCAGGCGCTCGTCAGCGAGCTCCTCGACGAGGACCGGCTCGCCCTGACCACCCTGGGCCCCCTGGACCGGCGCAACCTTCCCGCCGAGCTGCGGCATTAGTTGAACATGGGGGCCCCGAGATGGCCCCCAAACCCCCCGGTCGCTCGTCACGCCCCGGCGGAGCCGGGGCGCTCCTCGACCATCACGCTCGTGCATGGGGCCCCGAGATGGCCCCCAAACCCCCCGGTCGCTCGTCACGCCCCGGCGAGCCGGGGCGCTCCGCGACGCTCGCGCTCGTGCATGGTTCCGACATGGCCCCAACCCCCCCGGTCGCTCGTCACGCCGTGGCGGAGCCGGGGCGCTCCTCGAGCATCGCGCTGTGCATGGGGCCCCGAGATGGCCCCAACCGCCAGTCGCTCGTCACGCGACGCTCGTCGCGGGCGCCTTTCCCTCCCGACGGTTTTGCTTTAAGGTGAGGGCGTGATCGAGCGGTACACGCGGCCGGCCATGGGAAGCATCTGGAGCGAGGCCGCGAAGTATCAGGCGTGGCTCCGCGTCGAGGTCGCGGTCTGCGGGGCCTACGCGCGCCGCGGACGCATCCCCGTCGACGCCATGGCCCGCATCCGGGCCTGCCAGATCGACATCGGCCGCATCCTCGACATCCAGCGCCGCGTCAAGCACGAGATGATCGCGCTGCTCACCAGCCTGGAGGAGCAGCTCGGCGCCGATTCCCGCTTCGTCCACGTCGGGCTCACCACCAGCGACGTGTGGGACACCGCCACCGCGCTGCAGCTGCGCGACGCCGCCGACCTGCTGATCACGGGGCAGGAGCGCCTGCGGGCGGCCCTGCGCACCCTGGCCCTGCGCTACCGCGACACGCTGACGATCGCCCGCACCCACGGCGTGCACGCCGAGCCCACCACGTTCGGCCTGAAGGTGGCCGTGTGGTACGTGGAGGCCGGGCGGAACCTGGACCGGCTGCGCCGGGCGCGCGAGGCCATCGCCGTCGGCAAGCTGTCGGGTGCCGTCGGCAACTTCGCTCACGTCGACCCCGAGATCGAGGACGAGGTGTGCCGGGAGCTCGGGCTCGGAGTGGAGCCGGTGTCCACCCAGATCGTGCAGCGTGACCGCCACGCCGAGTTCTGCGCCGCCCTGGCCATCGCCGGCGCCTCGCTGGAGAAGATCGCGCTCGAGATCCGCGGGCTGCAGCGGACCGAGGTGCTGGAGGCCCAGGAGCCGTTCGGCGAGGGCCAGAAGGGCTCCAGCGCCATGCCGCACAAGCGCAATCCCGAGCTGGCCGAGCGCATCTGTGGCCTGGCCCGGCTGCTGCGCACCAACGCCCTGGCGGCGGCCGAGAACGTCGCGCTGTGGCACGAGCGGGACATCAGCCACTCCTCGGTGGAGCGGGTGATCCTGCCCGACGGAACGATCCTGCTCGACTACATGCTCGATCTCGCCGCGTTCATCGTGCAAGGGCTCGACGTCGATCCCGCTCGCATGGCCGACAACCTCGAGGTCAGCCACGGCAACATCTACTCGCAGCGGGTGCTGCTCAAGCTCACCGACTCCGGCCTGGCGCGCCAGGCGGCCTACGAGCTGGTGCAGCGCCATGCGATGCGGGCCTGGCACGAGCGGCGCCCGCTGCTCGAGCTGCTGGCGGCGGATCCGGCGGTGAGCGAGCGCCTGAGCCCGGCCGAGCTCAAGGCCTGCTTCGACCCGGCCTGGTTCGTGCGCAACGTGGACACGATCTTCCGCCGGGCGGGGCTGGTCGGCGCGTGAAGCTCCGGGTCCTCGTCCGCCTCAAGCCAGGGATCCTGGACGTGCAGGGCGCGGCGGTCCAGCGCGCGCTGGTCGGCCTCGGCTTCGGCGACGTCCGGGGCCTGCGTGTCGGCAAGCTCGTCGAGGTGGACGTGGATGCCACCGATGCGGCCCAGGCGCGTGCCCGCGTGGACGAGATGTGCCGGCGCTTGCTGGCCAACACGATCCTCGAGGACTACACGATCGAGGCGGAGCCGGCCGAGCGCCTTGCCCCGCCCGGAGGCGTCCGGTAAGATGACAGGTGCCACGCCGCGCACTCCGCATCGGGAGAGGAGAGAGTCGATCCCATGAGATTCGGCGTCGTCGTGTTTCCGGGCACGTGGAGCGATTGCGATTTCCACTACGTGATCTCGGAAGTCGTCCGGCAGCCGGTCAAGTACGTGTGGCACCGGGACCGCGACCTCACCGATCTCGACTGCATCGTGCTGCCCGGCGGCTTCTCCTACGGCGACTACCTGCGCGCCGGCGCGGTGGCGGGCCGGTCGCCGGTGGTCGAGGCGCTGCCCGAGTTCCTCGCCCGCGGCGGCCTGGTGCTGGGCTCGTGCAACGGCTTTCAGATCCTGTGCGAGGCCGGGCTGTTGCCGGGCGCGCTCATGCGCAACGAGTGCCTGCAGTACCGGTGTCAGTCCACGAGCCTGCTGGTCGAGAACGCCGAGACGACGTTCACCCGGGCCTTGCGCCCCGGCCAGGTGCTCACGATGCCGATCTCGCACGGCGAGGGAAAGTATCACGCCGATCCGGAGACGCTGCGGGCGCTGCGCCAGGGCCACCAGGTCGTGTTCCGGTACGCGACGGCCGAGGGCAAGGTCACCCGGGCCGCCAATCCCAACGGCTCGGTGGAGAACATCGCCGGGATCGTGAACGCCGAGGGGACCGTGCTGGGGCTCATGCCGCATCCGGAGCGCGCGGCCGAGTCGGCCATGGGCGGCACCGACGGGCTGCACATCTTTTACTCGCTCCTCGGCAGCCTCGTCGAGGATGGCACGTTCCTGAAGCGGTAGCTCGGCCCACGGTGAGGCGAGCCTGAGAATGGGCGTGGCGCTTGGCCCTGGGTGACCCGAAGGTCACGCTGGATCTGGCGCGCGGCCTGGGGTTGACGGCCGAAGAGTACGATCGCATCATCCAGCAGCTCCGGCGGGAGCCCACCTACACCGAGCTCGGTCTCTTCTCCGCGCTGTGGTCCGAGCATTGCGCCTACAAACACTCCAAGGTCTTCCTGCGCCGGCTGCCGCAGCAGGGCCGTCAGGTGCTGCAGGGCCCCGGCGAGAACGCCGGCGCCATCGACATCGGGGATGGCTGGGCAGTGGTCTTCAAGGTCGAGAGCCACAACCACCCGTCCTTCATCGAGCCGTTCCAGGGCGCGGCCACCGGCGTGGGCGGCATCCTGCGCGACATCTTCACGATGGGCGCCCGGCCCATCGCGATCCTCGACTCGCTGCGGTTCGGCGATCCCGCGGATCCCCGGACACGCCGGCTCGTCGAGGGCGTCGTGTCCGGGATCTCCTGGTACGGCAACTGCTTCGGCTGCCCGACCGTCGGTGGCGAGATCGCCTTCGCGCCCGAGTACGCCGGCAACCCGCTGGTGAACGTCATGGCCGTCGGCCTCGTCCGGGCGGAGGGGATCTTCCGCGCCCGCGCCGAGGGCATCGGCAACCCCGTCTTCTACGTCGGGAACAAGACCGGCCGCGACGGCATCCACGGCGCCACCATGGCCTCGGCCACCTTCGACGAGCACGCCGAGGAGCGCCGGCCCACGGTCCAGGTGGGCGATCCGTTCACCGAGAAGCTGCTCCTCGAGGCGTGCCTGGAGGCGATGGCGACGGGCGCCGTCGTCGGGATCCAGGACATGGGCGCGGCCGGCCTGGCCTGCTGCACCTCCGAGATGCCCTCCCGCAGCGGGACCGGGATGAGCGTCGAGCTGTCGGCGGTGCCCCAGCGCGAGGAGGGCATGACGCCGTACGAGCTGCTGCTCTCCGAGTCGCAGGAGCGCATGCTGCTGGTGGGTGCCCGGGGACGCGAGGACGAGCTGCGGCGCGTGTTCGCCCGCTGGGAGCTCGACGCCGTGCCGATCGGCCAGGTGACGGCCGGGGGAGAGCTCGTGGTCCGTCACCACGGCGACGAGGTCGCCCGCGTGCCGGTGGCGGCCCTGGCCGAGGCGCCCGTCTACGAGAAGCCCA
>Ga0299914_10001221_pt1 | contig 16767 bp, 15 predicted proteins | sample RVTome_10_FD_201361 | JGI IMG/M metagenome (GOLD analysis project Ga0299914, IMG submission 201361) | Soil microbial communities from uranium-contaminated site in the Upper Colorado River Basin, Wyoming, United States - RVT153D57 (version 2) ...
TGTATTTAGCAAGAGCGGCCCGACCCGTTATATCGGCCACCTGGATGTGGCCCGCGCCCTGGAACGGGCGTTGAACCGGGCCAAGATTCCCCTGGCCTATACGCAGGGCTATAATAAACGGCCGCGTATGCAGTTGGCGGCGGCGCTGCCGTTGGGCTTTACCAGCGAATGCGAGATCGCCGACATCTGGTTGATGGAAGCGATGGAGCCGGAAACGGCCCAAGCGCAGATGATGAGCAAGATGGCCCCCGGCATCACCATTTTTGAGGTTGATGAGATCCCGCTCTCAGAGCCGGCGACCCAGACGTTGACGGCCGAAGCGAGATACGACGCCATGATCTTGGACCCGGTTGACAAAGCGGCGTTACAATCGAGGATTGAGGCTTTTCTAACGGCCGAATCGGTGGAACGGGAGCGGCGGGGGAAGGAATACGATTTACGGCCGTTGGTGCTTGATTTAGCCCTGGACGAAACTGCGGACGGAGCTTTGCGAATTGATATGCATCTTTATTTGCTGCCCGGCAAAACCGGCCGTCCTGATGAAGTTCTGGATGCCCTGGGGCTGGATCCGCTGGCGGCCCGCATTCACCGCAAGGCGATTGTATTGGCCGATGAACCGGTTCCGGGATCGTAAGTGGCCCCCCGCGTTCTTTTTCCTGCTGCTGTTCCTGGCCTGCAATCTGCCGGAGCGGCTGGAATCGCCAACCCCAACGCTTTCCGTTTTGGCTCCGACGCCGACTTTGCAACTGCTACAGCCAACTCAGACGGCCGTTGAGCCTGACAGCGGTTGGACGTTATTGCGGGCAGGGTTGGAGCGGCGGCAAATTAGTGTTGTAACGGCTGAAAACCAGAGCCGAGAGTGGCTCTATATTTTGCGGTTGGACCCGGCCAACTTTCGTTTTGATGTTGCCTACCGTCCGGGCCAACCCCAAAGCCTGGATCAATGGCGGGCGGAGACAGGCGCATTTCTGGTGGTCAACGGCGGCTTTTTTACCGAGGGCTATATTGCGACGGGGGCTATTGTGGTAAATGGGCAGGCGAGCGGAACCAGCTACCGGGATTTTGGGGGGATGTTGACGATTACGGCCGACGGCCCGGCTTTACGCTGGCTGCCGCAGCAGCCTTATGATCCGGTTGAGGGGTTGCTGGCGGGATTGCAGTCGTTTCCGATGCTGGTGACGCCGGGCGGCCTTCTGGGCTACCCGGAAGAGGATTTCCAAGGGGCCAGGCGAACTGTGATTGCCCAGGATGGGGACGGCCGTATTCTCTTCGTCCTGGCGGTAACGGGAACCTTCTCCCTGCACCAGATGAGCCGCTTCCTGGTTGAATCGGACCTGAATATAGATCGCGCTCTGAACCTGGATGGAGGCGCATCAACAGGTCTGTTGCTGAGCGAACCGGCCGAAGGAATTTCTGCTTTTGATTTGCTTCCGACGGTGATTGTGGTTTATCAAAAATGATGTTGATTGAGTTGATTAGGTTGATTGGGTAATCAACGAATCAACCTAATCAACTCAATCAACCAATCAACCCTCTTCCCCCACCGGAATTTCTACCACTAAGGTTGTTCCCACTTCGGGGTCGCTTTCGAGGGTGACGGAGCCGTTGAATTGGGCGACGCGCTGGCGCATGGCGATGAGGCCGTAACCACCACCGCTTTCGGCCGAATTTTGCTGCCTATCTCCGTCCAGCCCAAAGCCGTTATCCTGCACATCGAGCATGACCACATCGTTCATGTAGGAGAGGGTGATGTCCACACTGCTGGCGCTGGCGTGTTTGCGAACGTTATTCAGGGCTTCCTGGGCCGCCCGCAGCAGCGTGACTTCAAGGTCGGGATGGAGGTCGAGGGCGTCGCCGGTGGTAGTGGTTTGGACGGCAATGCCGGTCTTTTCAGCCCAGTTTGCGGCCGTCCGTTCAATCGCTTCCGGCAGCGAGCGGCCCTCTAATGATTGCGGCCGTAAATTGTCTACCACCCGCCGGGCCTGGGTAAGGCTGTCGCGGGCCGTTGTCCGGGCATATTGCAAGTGGGTTTGGACGGTGGCGGTATCAGTCGGCAGGCTCTGATCGGCCGCTTCCAGATGGGTGATGATGCTGATAAAGCCCTGGGCGATGGTGTCATGGATTTCGTGGGCCAGCCGCTGTCGTTCGGCCAGCACGCCCGCCCGCCGTTCGGCCGCTGCCAGTTCGCTTTGGGACTGTTCAAGCTGCTCGATCAGATTCCGCCGTTGAACGCTCTGGCTGATAATGGCATTGATCCAGAGCGAAACCAGGATGGCTACCAGGGACATCAGAGCATACATGAAGAGCAGCGGCCTGTTAAGAGAGAAGGGGGAGCCATTCTCTGTCATTTGCAAATAGGCGACCAGGGCGCTGATGACGATAGAGCCGGGAATAGCAGCCTTCATTGGCAGCAAGAAAAAAACCTGGCTGAATAAACCGGCCAGGGTAAAGTGAAATACCGGATGAATCCTGACCAGGAAAATCCAACACACCACAATACCGGCCATGACAAGGGACATGGCCGCCGGGTGTCGCTCCAACATTGGGAATCGGCGGGGCAGCAAAATCGTCCCGCCGAGGTGTAAGACAACCACAACCCCCCCAAGCAAGAGGATATTGCGTTGATCGGCCGTACTCAGGTCAGGGTCATTCCAGGATAAGAGAATGGGAATGCTCACGGAGAGATAGAAGAGCAGCCACCATATCCATCCCAACCGAAGCCAAATGTCGCCCTTTTGGGAATAGGAAGCGGCCGATTGGGGAGTCTGTTTTCCGGTCATTGGATCAAAATTGGGTAATTGGTGATTGGTGATTGGTGATTGGTGATTACCCAATCACCAATCACTAATTACCAGGAAGTGTAGCAGTTTCTATTCCCAGCGGAAAGTGCGGGCCGAAAGGATGGTTCCAACCACTAGCAGGACAACCATGAAGAGGATACCGGTTACATACCAGCCGTTTCCAAACCATAGATCCTGAAGCAGTCGAACCATCATGGTCATCGGCAGGAGTTCGGCCGCGTTACGAACGGCGTCGGGCATTAGTTGCAGGGGAACGGCCGCGCCGGAGAGGAACATCATGGGGAAGTAGACCAACTGGCCGACTACCTGGGCGATGCGGGCGGTTGGAGCCAGCCCGGCAATCAGATAGCCGGAGGCAATAAAGGCCAGGGCGGATAACGTGAATGCGCCTAATACGGCCAACCAGTTGCCACCGAAGCGCAGGTCGAAAGCGACCAGCCCCACAATAATTAACAGGATCATGCCGATCAGAGAGACGGCAAAGTAGATGACGACATCGCTGGCGATATAGACCAATGGATGGAGGGGGGTGGCCTTGAAGCGGCGCAATATCTTCTGTTCGCGGGCGGTGGCGGTGGCAACGGGAATGCTCATTAAGGCTGTTGTTCCGATTACCAGGGCGGCCAGGGCGGGGACGGCGTAGTCAACGTAGCCAAAGCCGCCTAAATAGAAAGGAGTGCCGGGTGGAGCCGGTTCGTTGCCCCAGATAACGCCGAACAGGACTAGAAGCAAGACCGGGAAGACGAGGGTGAAGAAAAAAGCGGCCGGTTCTCGCAAAAAGATTTTAAGTTGTACGATTGATAGTTTGATAAAGCTGTTCATTTTAATTAGTCTCCTTAGTTCAGTAGGTAGTGAGAAGTGAGGAGTGAAAAGTGGTTCTGACTAACAACTACTTACTGCCTACTGCCTACTGTTCACTGTTTACTGTCTTTACTCTCGGATTTCCTTGCCGGTCAGGGCGATGAAAACGTCTTCGAGGTCGGATTGTTCGGTTCGCAAATTTTCAAAAGATATGTTGTTTGTTTCCAGGGTATTGACGACGGTTGAGACCAGCTTGTCCCCTTCGCCGTAGACGGTTACGCGCTGACCTTGCTGTTCGACCCGCGCTATAACGGGCAGCGAGTTGAATATTTCGGCGTCGAATCGGCCGTTCGCCTGGAACACGACCCGCTTTTCACTCGATATTTTATCAACCAGAGCTTGCGGGGTATCCAGGGCGATTACCTTCCCTTGATCAATAATGGCAACCCGGTCAGCAAGGGCCTCTGCTTCGTCCATAAAGTGCGTCACCAGGACAACGGTCTTGCCCTGCGCCCGGATCGCCTCTACAAGTTCCCAGGTGCTGCGGCGGGCCTGAGGATCAAGGCCGGTCGTCAATTCGTCCAGGAAGACAATTTCGGGATCGTTGACCAGGGCCAGGGCAATAAAGAGGCGTTGTTTTTGGCCGCCGGACAGATTTTGGAAATGGGCGTCTTTCTTTTCACCCAAACCCCACTGCTCTAACAGCGGTTCCCAGGGAATGGTTCGCTCGTAAAATGAGGCAAAGAGGTCTATTGTTTCCCAGACTTTCAATCGCTGGGGGATGGCTGCCTGCTGGAGTTGAATTCCTATCCGCTGGGCCAGGGCGATACGATCCGTCTGGGGGTCCAGGCCCAAGACCTTGATTGTGCCGCTGTCCGGTTCGCGCAGGCCGATCATGGATTCAACGGTTGTCGTCTTGCCGGCTCCGTTGGGGCCGACAATGCAAAAGATTTCACCTTTGTTTACGGCCAGGGAGACATCCTCGACCGCGACGGTGGAACCGTATGTTTTTCGCATGTGGTTTACTTGAATTATCTGTTCCATTTTCTAATTCCTTTGTTAGTATTACAACGAGACTTCAGAAACCGGGTTTTTCAGCTTGATAGAATTACTTAGTTATGTCAATTAATCAAGCTTCTTAATTCCATTAAAAACCCAGTTTCTCTACGCAGTATCAATTTTCTGTAAAGTAATAGTTCGACGACGCTCGCCACAGGGTAAGCGTTCAGACTTTTGTTGTTTTGCGCTCCTCTAAAGATGCAATTTTTAGATGAAAAACAACAAAAGTCTTTGGAGGGACTGAACGGCTACGCCACAAGTTTGTCAAATTGATCTACAATATGACTGTAGTGTATGATTTTGGTCTTGAGTTGTGATCCCACAGCCAGTTGATTTACGGCCGCCAACTGTCTGAAACTTAAATCCACTCATTGTTGTGCTGCATATCAACCGATCGGTTGATAGCGATAGATTTCGTTAGCATCGTTAGACAGCTTACGGTTATAAAATGCAGCGCGAAGATTCGACCAGCAGTCAATTACCGCCGCTCACCACAGGCGTGGCAAATCGCGTATCGAATTAGCAATTCGATTTGTAGAGGAGACGACCTGAACAGGGGTTCAACACCATCAATGAAAAATCCTCTGCGTCTCTGCACCGCAATTTTGCGGCACTCTGCGCGAGTCATTTTCAAAGGAGGACAATAATTATGAAAAGCTACGACGTTATTTGGATTGGAACCGGACAGGCAACTGGAACGGTTTTGCCGAGGCTGGTGAAGGCGGGGAAGTCAGTGGCGATAGTGGAAGGCGGCCGTTTTGGGGGAAGCTGCGTCAATTATGGCTGTACCCCAACCAAGACCATTGTAGCCAGCGCCAGGGCGGCTCACATGGCTCACCGGGGACCGGATTTCGGTGTTGTGCCGGGCGAGATCACTATTGATTTTGACAGGGTAATGGAACGCCAAAACAAAATGCGGCACGACGCCAGTGACGGCCTGGAAGATTGGCTGCGGGGTATGAAGAATGTTGACATTTACGAGGAGTTTGCATCCTTTACCGGCTCTAATACGGTTCAAGCGGGCGAAGAGATTATTTGTGGAGACACAATCGTTATTAATGCGGGCGGCCGGGCCAGGGCATTGCCTATTGACGGCCTTGAAGAGGTAGAGTGGTTGAACAATGTCCGCCTACTGAATCTGGAAAAACTGCCTGACCATCTTATGATTGTGGGCGGCAGCTATATTGGTTTGGAGTTCGCCCAGGCATTTCGACGTTTCGGCAGCCAGGTTACTATTTTGGAGCGTGGCTCTCAATTGATGTTTCGGGAAGATGAAGACATTGCTGTCCTTTCCCAAGAAATTCTGGAAGCGGAAGGGATAACGGTTCATTTGAAAAGTTCGGTAAAACGGGTAAGGCAGGCGGCGGCAGGGAAAATAGACGTTTTCTTTGAACAGGAGGGGGCAACAAAACAGATAACGGGATCACATCTTTTGTTAGCGGTCGGCCGTATTCCCAACAGCGACCGTCTGAACCTGGAAGCGGCCGGGGTTGAGGTTGACGCCAAAGGATACATCCAAGTTGATGATTACATGCAAACCAACGTCCCGCACATCTTTGCGGTAGGCGACATTAACGGTGAAGGAGCCTTTACTCACACGGCCGTCAACGATGGTGAGATATTCTGGGATTTCTATGCCAATGGGAAAGATCGCAAGCTGTCTGAGCGAATCCCTACCTACGCCGTATTTATTGATCCGCCGCTGGGCCGGGTTGGAATGAGCGAGAAAGAGGCCCGCAAAAGCGGCCGTAACGTACTGATGGCGACCCGAAAGATGAAACATATCACCCGCGCCAAAGAGAAAGACGAAACGGCCGGATTGGTGAAGATTTTGGTAGACGCTGATTCGGAAGAATTTCTCGGCGCGACTATCCTGGGCGTTGGCGGCGACGAGGTAATCAATATGTTTACTTCCTTCATGTATACCAAAGCGTCCTATCGCCTTTTTCGGAGAGCAGTCTTGACCCATCCTACCGTCGCAGAATTGATGCCCTGGATATTGGATGATCTAAAGCCGTTGAAAGGGGCCTGATTTCAAGAAAACCTGTGATTCCGGTTGCCTGATATAACTTTGGTCATCTCCTCAAACGGCCGGAATGGTGTATCATAGTATCAGTAAACAGTAGGCAGTAAGCAGTGAACAGTAGGCAGTAAACAGTGAACGGTAAACAGTAAGACATTCACTTTCACTGTCAACTGTTCGCCGTTCACTGAAATTAAGGAGAAAAAAATGCGAGATGCTTATTTCCCGATGATCTTTGATCTGGGAATTAAAGAGCCGGATATTCGGCCGGACGAACCGACTGCCCTGGCTTCCCTGACAGCCCAAGATTGGCAAATGTTAGCGGAAGGATCGCGCCTGGTGACTTATGAGCGAGATGAGGTTATTGTGGAGAAAGGGGAGCAGCCGGAGGCTATTTACATCATTGAACGAGGACAAGTCCGAATAGAACGCGGGCCGGGCAGCGTTATTGCCCGCCGGGGGCCGGGGGTTGTCTTTGGCGAGATTTCTTTTCTGGAAAGTAAGGGGGCCAGCGCGGCCGTTTTGGCGGATGAGTATGCAGAGGTCTCCGTTATTGACAAAGCCTATATCGAGGAATTAATGGAGACACGGCCCGATTTTGCGATTCGTTTTTACAAGACCCTGGCCGTTACCCTTGCTTATCGCCTGCGGCAAGCGGCCGAACGGCTGATTGAGTTATCTTAGAGTATAGAGAAACCGGGTTTTAATGGACTGTAAAACCCGGTTTCTGAAGTCTACAGAAGCAGCCACAATCCGGCCGTAATCAGCCCGCCGACGATGGAAGCAATAAGATTGACGAGATCATTGTTTAACCAGGCCCAACCTCGAAGCGGCCGGGTTTGGGAACCACACTTATGAATCCGCCGCTCGGTGTCTTTCCGGCAGCTATCGCAGAAATATATCTGCTGGATGGTCGCGCCTAGAAAGCTGTCGAATAATGAGCCTGCTAACCCGCCGATGCCGCCTATTAACGCCCCCTGTAGAACATTCAAATTGGGGTCAAGCAAAGCGGCCGAAAGACCGATGATCACCCCTCCCGCCATCGAAACCAGTGTTCCCAAGAGGGAAACGCCGCCGGAGGTGCCGGTTTCAACTCGACGGCCGTTTGTAATGAGACGGGGCGGTTGTTTGGACAGGGTTCCCAGTTCGGTGGCCCAGGTATCGGCCGTTACGGTTGCCATAATGCCGGTAAAGAGGGGAAACCAAAGGGCCGACGGGAGGGCGACGCTGAGGATGGCAACCAGGCTGCCCAGGCCGCCGTTTGCCAAAACCTGGCCGATGTCGCGCTGGTGGCCTTTGTCAAATTTTTCGGCCGCCGCCTGTTTCTCATCTTCTTTGAAGTGGGATAGGACGCTGGAACTGACAAAGAAGAGGCCCAATAAAATCCCCCATACCGGCCCGCCCAATCCGAAGATGAGTGTGCCGACCAGTAAGGCTCCCACTGCGCCGGATTTGGAGAGGGAGCCACGCCGGTAGGCCAGGAAAACAATGACAAGGCTGATGAAAAAGGCAACGATTATCCGGCGGGTATCCACAAGGTGGCGAGTTTATCACAATTCGTACTGAAAAAGCAGTGGTGTTACAATCTTTATCAACCGCCAAAGTCAGGCTTTTGCTTCCAGAGAACTTCGATGAAAGACAATGGAAAGCCTGACTTTTGCTAGATTTGAAGTGAAGGAAGAAAATGCAAGAAAATTTAAATCCATTTGCAATTGCCCAGGCGCAGCTGGATGAAGCGGCCGCAGTTTTGGGTCTGGACCCCGATATGCACGCCTTTTTGCGGGAGCCGATGCGCGAATTTCATTTTACCATTCCCGTTCGCATGGATGACGGCCGAACCCGAACCTTCCGGGGGTTCCGGGTGCAGTACAATGATGCTCGCGGCCCGGCCAAGGGCGGCATCCGCTTCCATCCCGACGAAACGATAGATACCGTTCGGGCGCTGGCAGCGTGGATGACGTGGAAGACGGCCGTTTGTGATATTCCCCTGGGTGGGGGCAAGGGCGGCGTCATTTGTAACCCGCGAGAGATGAGTCGTGGGGAGCTGGAACGGCTCAGCCGGGGCTATATGCGGGCTATTGCCCGCTATATCGGCACGACTAAGGATGTACCGGCTCCTGACGTCAACACCAACCCCCAGATAATGGCCTGGATGCTGGACGAATATGAGCGCATTATCGGCCACCAGGAGCCGGGGGTCATTACCGGCAAACCTGGGCCGCTGGGTGGTTCGGCCGGGCGCGGCCCGGCTACGGCCCTCGGCGGTATCTTTACTATTCGGGAAGCGGCCAAATTGTCGAATATGTCTATTGAAGGGGCGACCTGCGCCATTCAAGGGTATGGCAATGTCGGCTCTCATGCCCACCGGCTGGCCCATGAGGTGTTGGGTCTGCGGGTGGTGGCGGTCAGTGATGAGTTCGGAGGCATCTATAATGACGGCGGTTTGGACCCGGCCGTTGTTGGGGAACATGTGCGGGTGAACGGCCGCGTGAATGACTGCCCCGACACGGAACCAATTGGGAATTCTGAACTGCTGGAAGCAAATGTAGCCGTATTGATTCCGGCCGCTATTGAGAATCAGATTACGGGACAGAATGCGGATCGGATCAAAGCCACTATCGTGGCGGAACTGGCTAACGGCCCGACAACGCCTCAGGCTGATGAAATTCTGGCCGACAAGGGGGTTTTCATAATTCCGGACTTTCTGTGCAATGCCGGGGGCGTGACTGTCTCTTATTTTGAGATGGTTCAGAATACGTACCAGTTTTACTGGGATGAGGAGATGGTTAACCGACGGCTGGATACGAAAATGACGGCCGCTTTCGGGGCGGTGGCCCAGATGGCAGCCGGCAAAAAGGTTAATAACCGCATTGCGGCTTACCTGGTTGCGGTGGCTCGTGTGGCTGAAGCTGTTCGTCTGCGCGGGTGGGTTTAAGGTGGAGACTTTTGTTTTCTTGCTTCAAGTAGATGAGCATTTTGGGGAGGCTAGAAAACAAAAGTCTAGCGTATAAAAGGTGTTTTTACAGGAGGTAGAAGCCTTAAAAAGACTTGCAAAACGGCGTGAAATCTGGTAGAATAATACGAACATTTGTTCTTTATTTTACTAACTACTTATCAAGAATTTTGTTGTTTTGTACGCTATTCAAGGTACAATTTTGAGTAGGAAAACAACAAAAATCCAAACACTCTTTATGTTAGGAAAGGAGTCCGAACATGTACCAAAGAATAATCATTGTTGGCAATTTAGGAAATGACCCGGAAATGCGCTATATGCCCGACGGGACGGCGGTAACAAATATTAGTGTTGCCACGAATCGTTCCTGGACAGACAGTCGGACCGGTGAAGCAACGAAGGAAACCACCTGGTTTCGTGTTTCCGTCTGGAGAAAACAGGCTGAGGCTGTTAATCAATATTTAGCCAAAGGCAGTCGTGTTTTAGTAGAGGGGCGTTTGCGGCCTGACCCGCAAACCGGTGGTCCGCGTTTGTGGACTGCTCAGGATGGCACGGTTCGTGCGTCTTTTGAAATAACGGCCGACTCAGTTCAGTTCTTAAGCGGCCGTGAAGATGGTGGCGGCGGTGATTACGAAGAAGGTGGCGACTATAACGGCCCCGGCGCTCAAGAAGAAGACGATATCCCCTTCTGAAATAGGTAAGGACTAAACTGTCCAATTATTATTAGAAGAATAGGCAACAAACGGGTGAGCAGTTAAGGCTGTTCATCCGTTTGTCTGTTTAGGGGAACTAATTGTTCATCGGATGCGTTTTACTTCGAGAAGAAAAAGTAGGAGGACGCATGCATGACGGAAGGTGGTGACCTAACCCTTGTTCATCTCACCCTGAGTAGTGGAGAACGGCTACCATGCCTGGCATATGAGACAACCTGGTTGCCGGTGAAATTAGCGACACGCTGGGCGGTCAGTTATCGTCGGCAGCGAGTCCAAGCCTCAACTTTGGCTAACGACCTGTTCATCCTTGGCAAATTGTACACTTGGGCCTGGCAAATCGGCGGCTACGATTTAGACGAGTACTTGTTGCAGGGCAAGTTGCCGGACGCACGCCAATTCGAGTCCCTGGTTGCGTACCTGCGCGAACAGGGACAGCCCAAAGGGGAAGCAGCCATCATTTCACCCAATACAGTCAATAAATACCTCGGCACCATTGAAAACTTCCTGGTCTGGTCTTTGGATTATGCACGGCCGCCACTTTCTTTGGAACAGCGCCAGGGACAGGCATGGCGGTTGGCTGTCACCTGTCGCTCATTACGCTACAGGGGCCGGCCCAGCTGGCGCAAGCAGCCGTTAAGCGAGGCGGAAGTGGTCGCTATTCGGGCAGCAATATCACCCCGGCAGGTTGACGCAGGGCGTTGCCACTTTCCTGAAAATGGCTTCAGGCCAACCAATGCGCTGCGGAACTGGCTTATGGTCGAAATAGCGTTGCAATTGGGGCTGCGGCTGGGTGAATTGTTGAAACTACGTTTGGACTCATTGCCGCGTGGCCAACAAAAAGCCCTGCTTGTTCGCCGCCATCCCGATGACATTTATGACACGCGCCGGCACGAACCGGCCGTCAAAACGGCCGAACGCGGCCTGCCGGTAAGCGAGCCGTTGTTAGCCATGATACGCCACTACGTCACAGGCGGACCACCCTATGGGCGAATTAACGGCAAAAGCCCGTATCTGTTTGTGACAGATGAAGGACAGCCATTATCCATTGGGCGAGCGCAGGACATTATCCAGGTTATTGGCAGCCGGAGCGGCATCGAGCAATTATCCTGGCATCGCCTGCGTCACACCTGGGCCGAACAATTGGCCGCTTACTTGCTGGAAACGCCTAACGGCCGGGACCAACTCATGTATCTGGGCGGCTGGGCGAATCCCCAATCACCCCAACGGTACATTCAGGACGCGGTGGCCGAACAGGCCCAGGCCACACTCCGCGCCTGGCAGGAAGCTTTATACGCCCCTGAAATAGAGGACGAATCATGACCTTGCCGGATATTCCTCCTTTTGTAGTTTCTTTGGATGGTCAACACATCGAGACCGGCGGCGAGCGCTGGGACATGCGGGCGGCAGCCGATGGCGGGAAAAAGTTGGTAATTAACTGGGTTCGGTTGACAGCAATCGCGGCCACCGACCAGCCTGTTTTCAGCCAACAGGCATTGCGTCTGACCCAACTCTATTTATGTGACCGGCTGCATTACAAAAAGGCGACTACCGTTTATGGGGACTTCCAGGCGTTAATTTGCTTCGTCCGGTGGCTGGCTGAACGAGATGTCAACCAGTTTTCTTGGGCAGACTACACCTCATCGTTGGCCAACGCTTTTCTGCATTACGCGCTGCAACAAACGGCTGAACGGGGAAACGCCTTTTCACGATTGCGGGTGCTGTATGAATGGGGCGTATCTCGTGAACATCCCGGTTTTGACCTAGACACATTGCGCCTCTTAAAGGCAACGGTAGCGCCCGGAAATGTCAAAGGTCATCATGTCCGGTCCCGCCATGCCACGCAGGGGCCGCTTTCCAGCGAGGAGAAGTGGCTCATCACCCAGGCGCTGCGGTTGGAACGAGGTGACCATCATGACCGGGCCGTAGTCATGCTGCACCTCGAATTAGGCTGTAATCCGCACGCCACCGCCCGCCTGAAGACGGCCGATTTGCACCGGATTGAAACGCAAGAGGGCGTTTTGTACCAGCTAGACGTGCCTCGAGTGAAAAAGCGCACCGTCCATCGTGAAACCAGACGTCGGGCCATTAGTCGGCGCCTAGGCGAATTGCTGGAAACCCTCCGTTTGGCTGACCCGAACAGCAAACTCTTTCATTGGCTGTCAGACCAATGGCCAGGGACCAGCGTCAATAGGGCCATGCGTCGCTGGGCCAGGGAGACAGCGCTAATCTCCCCACGTACCGGTGAACGCCTCCATCTCCATGCCCGCCGCTTTCGCTATACGCTGGCTACCCATTTGGCCGAAGAAGGCGCATCCAAGTTTCACATTGCCGACATTCTCGACCACACCGACCTGCAAAATGTCGAAGTTTATGTGGCCACAACAGCCCGTATCGCCGACCAGGTTGCCCAAGCGACAGACGCCGTTTTGCAACCATTGGTTAACCGCTTTTTAGGCAAAGTGATTGACTCCCTCGAAGAACCGGCCTTCCCGGATCTACCTGACAACGCCATCATCCCGGCTGCTGTTCCCCACTTGCCCTTGTTAAGTGTGGGCGGTGTTGGCGTTTGCGGGCGGAATACCCGGCGCGATGGTCTGTGCCAACTGATGCCGCCATTAAGTTGCTATTCCTGTGCGTTGTTCGCGGCTTTGCGGGATGGACCGCATCGCCAGGTGCTGGCATCCATTGACCAATACCTTGCTGTTCACCACGAGACGGCGGACGGCCGTATTTTGCAACAGCTGGATGACGTTCGCACTGCCATTAAGCAGGTATTGGCGCAGTTGGAGGAAAAGGATGAATGATGCTTTAGCCCGGCTTATCCAGGAAGGCCGCGAGCGCTTTATGACTGACTTAGGGGTGACCGGGCAGCACTTTGACGCGACCACCTGGGAAGTGTCCAGCCTGGCACGCCAGTTGGTCCGGACACGACGTGTGTATCTGCATTTTGTTGGTTACGGCAACCCAGAAGAACCGTTACCGCCGCTGTATGCGGCAGTGGTCAAAAGCTGGCTGTTAGCTGTCCGGCGCACATCGGTAGAATATCTAAAGGTCTGTATGTTGCCGGTGCGATTGTTTTGGGAAGTCTGGGCACAGCGTCATGGGAAAAGAGAAATTGTTTGGTCAGAGGTAAGTGCCGCCGACCTGGATGTGGCCGAACAGTGTATGCGCCAGCGTTGGGCGTTATCCCAGACAAACAAGGCGATGGGTCAGTTGCTCACTTTCATAGATTGGCTGGCCGCTCATGGTATTTGTCATCCTATCCACTACACCATCCAGACACCGCGCCAACGGGATTTCAACAACCACACGCTGGCCGGGCAAGAAGCACGGCGGGCCAAATTACCCTCGCCACGGGCATTGGAAGGATTAGCCGACCTGTATTGTCAGAAAAGTCTGCCGCCGGCCGACCGTCTGCGGCTGGCGGCTGTGGCCTTGTTGGTCGTAACCGGGTTACGAATTGGCGAATTATTGACCATGCCCTTGGACTGCGAAGTGTATGAGCGACGCGACGGACAGAGCTATTACGGATTACGTTACCATCGCGAGAAAGTCGGTAGCGGCCTCGAAGCGGGAGCTGTGCGTTGGCTAACACCGGTTCAGGCCGAATTGGCTCAAGAAGCTATTGCAGAAATTCGACAATTGACAGCGTCCCCCCGTACCCAGGCAAAAGTATTAGAACAGCACCCAGACCGGGTGCCCATTCCGGGACACGATGAAGAAGAATGGCTAACCAAAAAGGAGCTGTGTCTGGCTCTGGGATTGCCTGTACAGACGCTACTTCCTACAGCGTCAGGACAACACCTGCCGTACCGGGTTGAAGGGCAACGCTTTCTCTACCGTGTAGGCGATATGGAGAAACAGTTGCTGGCCCGGCGAGCTGACCCGCTCTGGACAATGCGAACCGGGCCAAATACCTACCAAATGTTGTCCGAGACGTTGTTGTTGGCTTACCGTAATTTCTTTCACGGCCACAAAGCTACTTACCCTTTGTTGGTTGAGCCGCTGGTCTATCACCACATCAAGGATTTTCTGGCCGGGCGTAGTCAAGTGCCCAGCATTTTTCAGCGTTTCGACCTCCGTGAAGCAGACGGCTCACTCTGCCGCCTGACCAGCCACCAATTCCGTCACTGGCTTAACGACCTGGCCGACAAAGGCGGGCTGCCTGTGGAAGTGTTGACTCGCTGGATGGGACGCAATGATGCTCGCGACACTCAAGATTATCGTCATGCCACGGTAGACGAGCGGCTGGCGTGGCTCAAGGAAAATATTCGCGAGGGAACTGTTGCCGGCTTCATGGCCGATGTTTATCACGCCTTACCCACTGTAGAGCGAGATGAATTCCTTGACGGCCAAATCCAGGCTGTTCATGTTACCCCGTTGGGGGTTTGTATCCATGACTTTGCTATAGAGCCATGCCCTTATCATCTCAACTGCCTGCGTGGGTGTCGTCATTATCTACGCACCAAGGGGAATGAGGCGGAGCGAGCTAATCTCATTCGGGTACAAGAGATTACCGTCCTGGCCTTGGCACAGGCGCGGGAACAAGCCACCAGCGAAAGACCGGCGTTGGCCGATGCCTGGATTCGTCACCATGAGGACACCCTCCACGGTATAGCGGCCGCCCTGGCTGTAGATGAGGACCGCCAAACTCCAGATGGAACCCGTATGACCGTTTCAAGCAAAGAGGATATGGATGGGTCGGCAGAACAAATGTGAGGCAGTGACCGAGGCTGTACGGGCTTACCTGTCGCTGGCAGAAAGTCGCTCACCAGACGAGTATCCACTTGATGTGGGCAGCGTTGCGATGGCTGTCGGTTGTGCTCGTGCTTCAATCTACAATTACGGTTTACAGGTTGAAATTCTGGTGGCAGCCGAGCGGCAGCGCGAGCGCCAGCAACTTCCTGCTAATGGTGGCCTTAAGGAGCAGTTACGCCAACTTCGGGCGGAGATGGCCGTCATCCAGCAGCGCAATCTCGCCTTGCTGGAACGGCTAAATCTGGTTGAAGCCAATGCAGCTCGGCTGAACATTGACCCAGAGGAACTCTATCATCCATTGCCGCTGCCACCACGCCAGGTTTCACAAGCAGGCAGGAAAAAACGAGACCGGTAGACCTGTTCTGGCCGCTTCTTTTTTAGACAGTTTCAATTTGGACAGCCTACCATTGTTTAGGCTCTTTCCCCCTTCCCAGGATGTAAAGTCCTACACCTGATATTTTGCCTATTCTTATCCCCTTTCTCTTTATTTAGACAGTCACCTTACCTGTAGAACCCTTCTATGAAGATAATCTGGTTGTCCAACTGGGCGAAGATGGCGAGATTTATGTGGCGCTGCGTCCTATTGTTGAAGCCCTTGGCCTTAACTGGTCCGGTCAATTGCAAAGAATTAAGCGAGACGCCGTCTTAGGCAAGCATTTGAAGACACTCTCTGTGGTTGTTACACACACAGAGGGGCGGGATGCTCAGCATGGCCAGATTTCCTGTTTGCCAAAACAATACATTAGTGGCTTTTTATTCGGTATTGCGGCCGGACGGATCAAGGATTCAAAACTGCGGGCGAAGGTGATTCAATTTCAGGAAGAGGCTCACCTATTTCTGGACGCCGCTTTTACCGGGGACGCCGAATCGGCCATGGAAGCAATGCGGCAGAAATATCTGCGGCAGGGTTATGATGAAGCCTGGATCAAGCAGCGGCAAATCACGATTGAGACCCGCAACCAGCTGACGGAGGAGTGGAAAGGCCGGGGCGTACAGGGCAAGCAGTACGGCATCTTAACGGCCGTTATCCATCAAGGTGCATTTGATATGACTCCTTCGGACCATAGACGATACAAAGGTGTAGAGAAGGGAGAAGTGCGCGACCATATGACCGGCCTGGAACTGGCTTTCATCAATGTCGCCGAGCAGGCCACGATTGCCAACGTTCAGGTCGAGGACGCTCAAGGATATGAGGATAACTACGAGGCGGCCGAAAAGGGCGGCCGTTCAGCCGGAGTCGCTCGCCGGGCCTTTGAAGAAGAACATGGCCGAAAAATCATAAGCGATAAGTCCTACATTGAGCAGCGAAAGAAGTTGCAATCTGGCGAGGATGAGGCGGAATAGTTTGCTTTTTGGGCTTCTCCTGCCAGCAAATAACTGTAGATTGATCAATCTATAGCACCCAAAACTAGCGAAGCTGTCACCAAATGTCACATAGCAAAGCAAAAATGGAACTGTGTATGGTTTCCTCCACACCCAACCCCTATCAACAGAATAACTAACCTGCAAGTGGGAGCCGTTCATCCATTTCCAGATAAAAACGGCCGTAAGAATTCACGTGAGTGTAGATGAGCGGTGTTGATATACACCATACATATCCGTTAGGAAAATCGTGATGAGACACAATCGACCACCCCGTCCAGAATTCAAAATCGGTGT
>Ga0299914_10001222_pt1 | contig 16766 bp, 13 predicted proteins | sample RVTome_10_FD_201361 | JGI IMG/M metagenome (GOLD analysis project Ga0299914, IMG submission 201361) | Soil microbial communities from uranium-contaminated site in the Upper Colorado River Basin, Wyoming, United States - RVT153D57 (version 2) ...
GACGGGTCACCGGGGACCTCGCCCAAGACCTCGATGGTCTCGTGCTCGGGGTCCAGCGACTGCTGGAGCTGGTCGAGCTCGGCTGCTGGCCACACCTCCACCCAGCAGTCCGTGCGCGGGGCGCTGGGAGCCTGCTGGGAGACGCGTCCCACCTCGATGATGGAGCCGTCGTCGCCGATGTGCAGGCCGACTGCGCCGAACCACGGGTCGCCGGGAGGGGTAACGCTGCCGTCCTCGAGGGGGATGGCCCCGCTCTGCTCGTTGACAGGGATCACCGCCAGGCCAGTCGGGTCCCACCACAGGAACGCCCTCGAGTCCCACTCGGCCTCGGTCTGGGAGCCGGGCATGCTCCAGGTACCCAGCCGCTGCGGGTTGGCCAGGTCGGTCAGGTCGAACACCGACACCTGGGTCCCCGTCGTGAAGCCCTCCTCGGTGGCGTCCTGACCCACGCCCAGCACGCGGTTCTGGCCGATGGGATGGAGGTAGGCGGAGTACCCGGGGATCTTCAGCTCACCAAGCAGGCGGGGGTTGGCCGGGTCGCTGAGGTCCAGGGTGTAGAGGGGATCGGTCTGGCGGAAGGTCACGACCGTGGCCAGGTCGTCGAAGTAGCGGACGGCGAAGATGCGCTCGCCCCGGCCGAGACCATCGACCCGGCCCACCGGGACGAGCTGCTCTCCATCGGTGGCCAACACGGTGACCATGCTCTGGCTGGCGGCCTCCCCTGCCGGGTCTCCCCACGGTGGTGACGTCGTGGTGGCCACCCTCAGGTAGCCGGCATGTTCGTCGAGGGCCCACTGGTTGAGGATGTAGCCCGGCACCTCGCCACTGGCGACGTAGCTCGTGCGGGCCGGGTCGGAGATGTCGAACCGGTGGATCTGGGTCATGGCCTCGCCGGTGGGAGCGACCAGCGAATCGGCCGGGCGCATCCAGCCCCAGTCGTTGGTGGTCACGTAGAGCCCTGTGGTGCTGGCGTAGACGGTGTTGCCTGCCCCGAAGACGCTCACGGCGTCGACGGGCCCCGAGCCCAGCCCGGTGGCCAGGTCGACGGTGGCGACGGTGACAGTGCTCAGCCCGGCGAAGGCAACGGGGTGGTGGACCCGCTCGCATGGCACCGCCAGCCCCTCGGTCACGAACGAACCGTCCGCGCCCACGACCACGTAGCCGGGCAGCCAATCGGTGACCGTGGACTGGCGGACGACCTCGCGGTTGGCCTCCACTGCTGCGGCCTCGCCGCCCACCTCCTCGGGGTACACCCAGTCCAGCGTGGGGCCCCACTCCTGGGCCACGATGCGCACCGTGGTGCCGACCATGCGTGCGTTCAGGTACGAACCGGTGATCGTGGTCGAGCCCACCAGCCGGGGCGCGGCCGGATCGGTGATGTCCACCTCGACCAGCCGCATGGCGCCGCGGGCGATGTCGCCGGGCGGGTACAGCCTCGAGCTGAGAGGGATGGCCGTGAGGTCGGAGTCGCCCAACAACAGGACGCGATCGCCCGACAGGAACATGTCGCGCGCCCAGAAGTCACCGAGCTCGAGCGAGCCCAGCAGGACAGGGGCCGGTCCGGTCACGTCCACCACGTTGAGCCCGCCGCGGGCCAGGGCCACCACGCGCCGGCCGTCGCTCTTGAGGATGTCGGGCTCGTCCACGCCGACTTCCTGGACGTTGGTGGTCGAGTAGTCGCGGGCTGCAGCGCCATCGCCGCCAGGAGCAGCGGCAGCGGAGTCGTCGCTCCCGGCGACAGCGGAGAGGTCTGCCTCCGCGGCGGCCGTGGTTGTGGCGCCCTCGGCGTAGGAGATGACGCCGCCGTCGAGGCCGTAGGGGCCGACCTGTTCCAAGGCCTGGGTCTTGACGTGATCCAGCAGCGCCTCGCACGAGTCGAAGGGCACGAGACTGGCCGTGAGCTCGAGGTCCTCAGGCAGGGACACCACCGGGTCGGGGGACGACCCCGAGCGGGCCGCCTCTCCGGGCCGATCACTGCCGCCGCTGCTGCACGCGGTCGCCAGCATCACCATGGTGGTGAGCACTGCCCCCAGGCTGGTCAGCGGACGCCTCATCGTTGCCCTCCCCCGATCTGGCCTCACGCCGATGGGACGGCCACGGGAGCCGGCGTGGTTCCTGGGGGAATGTGACAGCTTCGTGACGGCCTGGGGCCGGCGCGACGCGGCCGCGGGTTCTGCTCAGAAGAAGTCCAGGAGGTGGGGGGTGGAGGGGCTGGCGAACATGTGGGCCAACGCGGTCAGGTCTGCCCCGGTGGCGCCGGCCAGCCGCCCCGCCAGCGCCAACTGCCACGGCGATGCCCATCCCGACCAGAGCGCGGCCAGGGCCGAGACGTCCATCCCGAGGTGCCCGTCGCCGCCCGGCTCGGCCCTGCCCTCGCCTCCCTCGACCACCAACCGGTGCGGTCCGTCGTTCCACGACGCAACCCGATCGCTGATCCGGACGTCGACGGGGCCCACCTCATCGGCCAGGTAGCCCCGGGCCGACATGGCCCCAGCCACGTCGACCAGGCGCAGCATGCACAGCAGCTGGTCGATGACGCGGAGGTGCTGATCGGCCACCAGCACGGACAGCAGCTCGATGGGCAGGGTGGTCCTGGCCTCGCCGGCGATGTTCCCGTGGCCGGCCAGGAACACCAGGCCGGCGCGCAGGGCGTCGTGGTCGACCGCGAACGGGCCGTCGACGGACAGGTCGTAGAGGTGGAAGCCGGGCCGGCTCCCTTCGGGCTCGGAGTGGTGCACGAACAGCCCACCCACCGGCTCGCCGTCACGCTCGACGAGGTACGCGAAGCGGTTCCCGGCGCCAGCGTGGCGGTGGGCGACGCGGTCCCACCAGGTGTCGCACCGCCGTAGCCAACCGTCATGGCGGGCGGCCATCACGTCGTACACCTGCCTCACCGAGCCGATCTCGTCGACGCGCCTCACACGGTCACCGGGGGACGGCGGCTCGAGGCGGCTCAGGGTGTCCATGGAGACGCCGACGCGCAGGTGCCGGGCGGCGTGCTCGTAGCCCATGCTGCGATACAGCCGGGCCGTGGTGGGGTAGAGGGCCGACAGCACCTCGCCGCGCTCGCGCATGGCCACGATCGCCTCGGTGAGGATCTGCCGAGCCAGTCCCCTGCCCCGCGCCTCGGGAACCACGGCCACGGCGGCCACGCCACCCATGGGCACGCAGCGTCCGCCGAACCATTGCCCGAAGGGCCATACAGAGGCCGTGGCCAGGATGCGATCGCCGTCGCGGGCAAGGTGCACCCGCTCGTCTGCGATCTGGGGGACGGTGGGGTCGTGCTCGCCTGGGTCCACCCGGAAGGCCTGACCGGTCAGGCGGGCCTGCTGTTCGTGCTCGTCGGGACGCCGGAGGCCGAAGGTCACCTGCATCGGGCCACCATAGGGGCGCGCCGCTGCCGTGGATCCGTTCAGTCGCGAGCTGCCGGGGGCTCGCCCACGTCGGGCTCGCCAGCGACGGTCTCGGGCGCAGGTGCGAACCGGCTCACGTGCCAGGGACTGGCGACGTGCCAGGCGGACCCCTCACGGTCCTCGTCCCGTGACAGCAGGCGCCTGCCCTCGCGAGCGTGCGCGGCTTCGACGGCGTCCAGGTCGTGGAGAACCCAGTCGGACACTTCGATCCTGCCGTCGCGCAGTACGACGAGTCGGGCATCGCTACCCAGGGCCACGCCGAGCACCACTCGGCCCGTCTCGACCACCAGCGGATGAACTCCGGGTCGCGGGCCCACCGTGGGGCCTTCGACCACCACGATGTCGTCGCCGGTCGTGCCGTCGCCGGTGGGAGGGTCACCGGTGGGAGGGTCACCGGTGGGAGGGTCACCGGTGGGTCCACCGTCGGGGCCGGTCTCGACCGCCACTGTCACATGATGCCCGGGCCGGTGGTGGCCAGGGCCATCGTGCTCGGTGGGGTCAGGTCAGCACACCTCTCCCGCGTTGCCCTCAGGCGGGTGCCGTCACCGGGAAGGCCGTCAGCAGCCGCTCGAACCTGGCCACGGCGGCGGCCCGATCGTGGTCGGTCAGGTAGTCCGTGTGGAGACCCATCAAGACCGACGTCGTGGCCGACGCGCAGTGGGTGGCAGCGCCGGTCGCCGCCAGCTGCGAGGCGATGAACTGCTCCGTGCTGTGGCGGTAGCGCTGAGCGGCGGGGAGGTAGAGGCTGGGCTCCACACGCGCCAGAGAAAGTGCGTCGAGCATGAGCGCGGTAGCGGCGAGCGCCTCGTCGCGCAGCGACCACTCCCACAGGGCGCGCAGCCGCTGCTCGAGCCCACCGCTCAACTCCAGCGACAGCCGCTGCAGGTCCGCTTCGCGTTCGACGTTGACTCGCTCCAGCACGGCGGCGATCATGCCGTCCTTCGACCCGAAGTGGTACACGAACGTGTACGTGCTGGTGCCGAGGTGCTCGGCCAGCCCACGCAGCGCCGTCTGGTGCAGTCCCCGAGCCGTGATGTGCGCTGTGACGGCCTCGAGGACCTCGAACTTCCGATCAGGGTTGGGTTTCCTTCCCACTCCCGCCCTCCTTGTTGTTGGACCGGACAAACTAATGCTATGACCACACTGCGTCGGGTCATGTTCAAGATCGTCACATACTGTGGGATTATCGACTGCTCAACGTCCCGTGCATGGTCGATGTGACCGTCTGAGTGGCGGAGCCGCATCTCGCTCGGGAGTCGACGCGGCGGCGCCGGGTAGCGTCCGGGCCCGTGACGGCTGACGTCGGTGGCCAGACCGGCGATCCGGAGCTGGCGGCCTGGCTGTCGGAATGGCCGGTGCGCAGTGCGGCAGCGGGGGTCACCGACGCCAACGCCACGCTGGCGTCGGCCGGTCCGGTGGATCGGGAGGTCCGGGTGGCCTCCATCGCCAAGCTCTTCACCACGCTGGCGGTCCTGGTCGCCGTCGAGGAGGGGTCGGTCTCCCTGGAGGACCCGGTGGGCCCACCCGGCTCGACCCTGCGCCACCTCCTCAGCCACGCGTCGGGCCTGGCCTTCGACGACGACCGGGTGCATGCGGCACCGGGCCGACGCCGCATCTACTCCAACACGGGGATGGAGGCGGCCGCTGCCCACGTCGCCGAGGCCACCGGCATCCCCTTCGGCACCTACATCCGCGAGGCGGTCTTCGAACCGATGGGACTGGGGGCGACATCCTTGCGGGGATCGCCCGCCCGGGATGTGTACAGCACGGTGACCGACCTTCTCACTGCCGGCCGGCACTTCCTGCGGCCTACGGTCGTGCACGAGTCCACCTTCGCCACCGCCGTGTCACCGCAGTTCCCCGAACTGGCCGGGGTGCTCCCTGAGGTGGGCCGCTTCGACCCGAACCAATGGGGTCTCGGCTTCGAGCTGCGCGACGGCAAGCAGCCCCACTGGACCGGGCGGACCAACTCGCCGTCCACGTTCGGCCACTTCGGCGGGACCGGGACCTTCCTGTGGGTCGACCCCGAGGCGGATCTCGCCTGCACGGCTGTGAGCGACCGGGGCTACGGCCCGTGGGCGCTGGAGGTGTGGCCCGACTTCAGCGACCGGGTGCTCGCACGCTTCGCCGGCGAGGGCCGGCTCAGGCCAGGGCCACCTCAGAGCTGAAGCCGGCATCGGCCAGGGCTTGGCGCACCGCCTGGGTGTGGGCGCGGTCGCGCGTCTCCAACAGGACGTCGAGCACGGCCTGGCGTGCCGGCAGCCGCAGCGACAGACGCTGGTGCTGCACCTCGATCACGTTGGCTCCGGCCTCTGCGAACACCCTGGCCACCCGGGCGAGCTGGCCAGGACGGTCGTCGATCAGCACGGAGAAGCGGGTGAGCCTGCCCTCCCTCACGAGGTTGCGGTGCAGGACCTCGGCCAGTAGCCGGCTGTCGATGTTGCCGCCGGTGAGCACGAGTCCGACGTGCCGGTCCCTGAACCAGTCGGGATGGGCCAGCAGTGCGGCCAGCCCCGCCGCGGCTGCGCCCTCGGCGACGGTCTTCTCGACCTCGATGTAGAGGGCCACCGCCCGTTCGATGTGCTCCTCGTCCACGACCATGACGTCGCGAACCAGCTTGGCCACGATGGGAGCGGTGAGCCGGCCCGCGTGCTTCACCGAGATGCCGTCGGCCAGCCCGATGGGATCGCTGGCGACGGTGTCCCGCCCGGCCAGGGCGTCCACCATCGAGGGGCAGGCGGCGCTCTGCACGCCGATCACCTGGCAGGTGGGCAGCAGATCAGCGACGATGGTGGCGATCCCGGCGATCAGCCCGCCGCCACCGACAGGGACCACGATCATGTCGAGGTCCGGTACCTGTTCGACCAGTTCCAGCCCGACGGTGCCCTGACCGGCGATCACCATGGGGTCGTCGTAGGCGTGGATCATGACGAGATCGCGCTCGGCCTGGATCCGCAGGGCCGTGCCGTAGGCCTCAGCCAGGTCGACGCCGTCCAGCACGATCTCGGCGCCCAGCTGCGCGGTGTGCTCCACCTTCACGAACGGCGTGTTGGTCGGCATCACGATCGTGGCCGGCACCCCGAGCTCTGCTGAGCAGTGCGCCAGCCCCTGCGCATGGTTGCCGGCCGAGGCTGCCACCACGCCTCGCCGTCGCTCGGCGGCCGTCAACGTGGCCAGGCGGTTGCGCGCGCCGCGTTCCTTGAACGACCCGGTGAACTGCAGGTTCTCGAACTTGACCACCACCCGTGCACCGGTGAGCACGGACAGCGTCTTCGAGGCTGCGGTCGGGGTCCGCACGACATGACCGTCGATGACTCGGGCCGCGGCCCGCACGTCGTCGGCGCTGATGGCGAACGCGGCCTTGGGCACGGGCCCATCCTGTCCCATCGCTGCCATCCGGGACGGGTTTGCTCCGGCCGGGTGCCGGGCAGGGTCGAGGAACATGCCCACTGACTTGTTACGCGATCATCACGTTTGTTACTGTTTGGTGACGACGAGCGGCGCGGGGGAGATTCGTGGAACGTGACGACGTAGGCGACGACGATCGTGACGAGGTGCTCCGACTAGGCAGCTTCGAACGAGAAGCCGGAAGGGTCGAACGGGGGAAGCACCCCCGATCCTGCCCTCGCTCGGTGACGCGCCCGCGGGTCCCCGCGGGAGATGCGACCGCAAGAACGTGGCGACCATGGCCTGACCGTCCCCGCTGAACCCTCCCAGCGGGACGGTGGCTCATGGAGGCCACGGGCCGGGCTCTCCGCTCAGGTGGTCCCGGTCGGTCCCGGTCCCGGTCCCTGCCAGCCCGCAGCAGGGACCGGGACCATCCCTTTCCAGTCCTGGTTCTCCGGGCGCCCGCTCTCCAGCGTGGCCCCCAATGCGGCCGCACTGGTGTGGTGTGGTCAGATAGCCGGCTGTGGACCCCACCGAGGTCGCCCTCGTCGTCGCCGGCGGCATCGCGGCGGGGATCGTCAACGCCATGGCCGGGGGCGGCTCGCTGCTGACCGTCCCCCTGCTCACGTTCGCCGGGTTGCCGGGCGGCGTCGCCAACGGGACCAACCGCATCGGTGTCCTGGTGATGAACATCGCCGCCGCCTGGTCGTTCCGCCGTGGCGGGATATCGGTGGTGGGTCGGGTGGCCCCAGTGCTTGCCCCGACGATGATCGGCTCGTTCGTCGGCGCCGTCATCGTGTCCCAGCTGGCCGACGACACCTTCGAGCGGCTGTTCGGCCTGCTGATGATCCCGCTCCTCATCCTCAGCCTGCGCCCCCCCAAGGCCAGCGTGGCCGAGGGTGCCACGGCCTGGCCCCGCTGGCTCTCCGTCGCCGTCTTCTCTGGCATCGGTTTCTACGGCGGCGCCTTTCAGGCCGGGGTGGGCCTGTTCCTGACCCTGGCGCTGGCGCGCTCGGGGATCGATCTGGTGCTGGCCAACGCCATCAAGGTGGTGGTGATCCTGGCGCTCACCGCCGTGGCCGTGCCCGTGTTCGTGGTCCAGGGTCAGATCGACTGGCCGTTCGCCCTCGTACTCTCGGTGGGCTTCGGCATCGGCGGCGCGCTCGGGGCCAGGATCGCGGTGCGGGGCGGTGAACGGGTGATCCGGCCCGTGCTCGTCGGGGCCGTGGTGGCGCTGGCCCTGCGCATGATCGGGGTCTGGTGACCGGGCTCGTGGCCGGCGCACGACCTGGCCAGTGACAGGGGGCACGACCGGGCCGCGGCATAGTGGGCGGGTGAGCAGCTTCGACGAACTGGACGTCGTGCGACTGCGGGACCGGCCCGGGGCGAAGTGGCAGCTGTACGGGCCCGAGGTGCTGCCGTCCTGGGTGGCGGACATGGACGTCGAACCCGCCCCGCCGGTACGGGCCGCCCTGCAGTCCTACCTCGACCGTGGCGACCTCGGCTACGCGGCCGTCAGGGCACCGCAGGCGCTGGCGCCGGTGGCGGCCGCCCGGATGAAGGATCGCTTCGGGTGGGAGGTCGATCCCGATGAGGTCGTCGTCATGACCGACGTCGTGCAGGGCATCGAGGCCGTGCTCCACCTCTGGGCCGAGCCTGCTTCCGGGGTGGCCATCCAGACGCCGATCTACCCGCCGTTCCTGAGGGCCATCGACGTCGGCCGCTACCGGCTGGTCGACAACCCTCTCGTGCGCACCGAGTCGTCGTGGGAGCTGGACGTGGCCGGACTGCGACGGGCCATCGTCACCGAGGGCTGCAGGGTGCTGCTGCTGTGCAACCCCCACAACCCCACCGGTCGCGCCTTCCGCGCCGACGAGCTCGAGCAGCTGGCGGCAGTGGCCGAGGATCACGACCTGCTCGTGATCTCCGACGAGATCTGGGCCGACGTCGTGCACGCCCCGAACGTCCACCTGCCCTTCGCCGCCCTCGGCCCAGAGGTGCAGGCCCGTACTGTCACCCTGACGTCGGCCACCAAGGCCTTCGGCATGCCCGCCGTGAAGTGCGCGGTTGCGCACCTCGGCCACGCCGGGTTGCGAGAACGCTTCGCGGCGTTGCCGTCACACCTGTTCGGCTCGGTCAGCCAGTTCGGCGTGCTCGCCACCCTGGCCGCATGGGAGGAGGGCGACGAGTGGTTGGCGGAGCTGGTGGACCACCTTGGGCGCCAGCGCCGGCTGCTCGTCGAACTGATGGCGGAACGCCTACCCGACGTGCCGTGGGTGGTGCCCGAGGCCACCTACCTGGCCTGGCTGGACTTCCGCGGCGCAGGGTTGCCGTGCGAGCCCTGTGAGCTCTTCCTGTCCGAGGCCAAGGTCGCGCTGGGCAAGGGGCCGGACTTCGGCGTGCACGGCGAGGGGTTCACCCGTCTGAACTTCGCCACGACCAGTGCCGTGCTGTCCGAGATCGTGGACAGGATGGCGGCGGCGCTGGTGGCGGCCACCGGGGGGGTCGAGCGGCTCACGCGGCCGTGAGGCTACGGAGACGGTGCCCTGGGGCGAGCGGACGGTCCCGCCGGCTCGGTGGCCGGTTCCTGTCGCTCGGCCGCGGTCGACGGGTGCCCGGCCGAACGGCGCCCGGCCGAGCGGTGCCGGGCTGAGCGGCGCCGGGCGCTCGAGGGCCGCTGTGCCTGGTGGCGGAGCACCAGGGGGTAGCCGATGGCGCCCACCAGGGCGAACAGGAACCACTGGACCGTGTAGCTGAGGTGGGGCCCGTCGTCCAGGGTCGGCGGCGGGATCGGGAACGGTGGTTCCGCTGCCGCCGGGTTCTGCGACGCCAGCTCGACGTAGCCGCCCAGCAGGTCGCGCTCGTACTGCTGGTCGATGCGTCCCACGTCGACGCGCTGAAGCCGCCGCAGCACGCCCTCGGCCGGGTCGGTGGCACCGAAGAAACCCTTGGTCTGAGAGGCGCGCACCAGGCCGGTGACCGTCACCGGACCGCTCGCCGGGGGTGCGACGGCCCTGGCTCCCTCCTCGTCACAATCGGCCAGGACCAGGAAGCCCCGGTTCACCAGCATGGCGTCGCCGGCATCGAGCACGAGGGGCGTGACCACGTGGCAGCCGGGGGCGCCTTCCTGGGAGCGGTTGGCGATGGTGACCTGATCTTCGGGATCCCATGTGCCCTGGAGGGTGACGGTGGACCACTCGGCGTCGGCGCTCGCCCGCAAGCGGGACTCGTCCATGGGCGCGTCGTCCCGCCTGGCCTCGATCTCGTCGTTGCGGGCGCTCACCTCGCGGTGACGGGACCACTGCCAGGCTCCGGCCACGACGCAGACGAGGATCAGGACCACGGCCAGCACGTGACCGACGATCCACCGGGGCCTGCGGGCGAAGGACCAGTCGCGGGCTGCGTCCACACCCCCAGCATGGCGGTCGCGAGCGGGCGACGGGTGGCGGCGTCGGCCTACTGGGCGTAGACCGGCCGGTCATCGGGGGGCTGGTCGTCGGGCAGGTTCTCGATGGACAGGTACGGGAGGTCATCGGCGGGAGCGAAGCCGAAGATGCGGCCGTAGAAGGCCAGCTCGGCTTCTGCGGCACGCTGGATCGACTCGGCCCTACGGAAGCCGTGCTGCTCCCCGGCGAACTCGATGTAGGCGAATGGGATGCCGCGCTCGGCCAGGGCGGCGGCCATGGCTTCCGACTGTGACGGAGGCACGATGGCGTCCTCCAGGCCCTGCAGGATGAGCATCGGCGTCGACAGCAGGTCGGTGTGGTGGATCGGTGACCTCTGTTGGTAGAGCTCTGCCGCCTCCGGGTACGGCCCGATCAGGAGATCGAGGTAGCGCGACTCGAACTTGTGGGTGTCACGGGCCAGGCCCTCGACGTCGGCAACGCCGTAGAGGCTGCAACCGGCGTCGAACACGTCGTGGAAGGTGAGGGCGCACAGCGTCGTGTAACCACCGGCGCTCCCACCGCGTATGGCCAACCGATCCGGGTCGACGAGACCCTCGTCCGCCAGATGGCACGCCGCGGCGATGCAGTCGTCGGTGTCGGCGATGCCCCAGGCCCCGCGCAGCTGGTTGCGGTAGTCGCGGCCGTATCCGGTGCTGCCCCGGTAGTCGACGTCGACCACCCCTATGCCCCGTGTCGTCCAGAACTGGACCCGCTCGTCGTAGCTGGCGTCGGCGGCAGCGGTGGGACCGCCGTGGCTGATCACCACCAGCGGCGGGCGCTCGTCGGGAGGACCTTCGTGGTCGGGGTGGACCGGTTCGTACCAGAGCGCGTGGGACACGGCGTCGCCGCTGGTGCTGTACGTGATCGGCTGCGCGGTGGAGAGCCACTCCGGCTCCAACTGGTGGTCCTGGCTGCGTCGCACCGTGGTCGTCTGCCCTGACTCCGGGTCGACGGTCACGACGGCGGCCGGGCTGGTGGCCGAGGCGGCGACCGTGGCCACGAGGCCGTCGGAGGTGCGGCACAGGCGACCGAACGACGACATGCCTGTGTCGAGCGGCTCGGGCCGCCCGTCGGAGATGACGACCAGCCCGCTGCGGCCAGCACTGGAGCGCAGGGCGAGAAGCCTGCCGCCGTCGAGCTCGAGGTAGGTCCGCTGCCCGAAGACCCATGCGGGCACGCCGTACTCGGCGTCGTCGGCTACGAGCGCGGCAGCGTCGGGGCCGCCGCCCTCGACGATGTTCCACCAGCCGTAGCGGTCCGATACCCACAGCAACCGGCCGTCGCTCAGCCACGTCGGTTGCTGCACCGACTCGTCGGGGCCGCCGGCCACCACGGTGGTGCCGGTCCCGTCCAGGCGCCGGAGCTCGGTGCCGTCCCACGGCATGTTCGGATGGTTCCAGGCCACGAACGCCAGCGCCGATCCGTCCGGGCTCGGCCGCGGTGCGCTGTAGAAGTCGTCACCGCCCGCCACTGCCTCGACCGAGCCGGCGGCCAGGTCGACGCGCACCAGGTCGTTGACCACCTCGCCATCGTCGAGGTGGCGTTCGCGCACGGCGAACATCGCCGTCCCGTCGGCGGTGGGCGTCAGGTCGGCGAAACGGACGGAGCGGGCTGTCTGGGGCTCAGCCGTCAGCGGGGCGGGGTCGCCTCCGGTCAGGGGTTGGCGCCACAGCCGCTGGTCGGAGAAGTTGGCGTATATGGCCTCGTCCCCCGTCAGGCAGTAGGCACCGCCGCCGTACTCGTGCACCAGGGTGCGGACGTTGTGGTCCGGCGCGCTGAGATCGTCGATGGTGCCGTCGGCTCGCCGTACGACGAGCACCTGACGACCACCCTCTGTGGCCCGGCCCTCCAACCAGCACAGCAGCTGCCCGTGTCCGGACACCTCACCCAGCCGCACCGCGCCGGTGGCCAGGCTGGCCACGCTCACCGGTGACGGCCACGAGCCGTACGGCGCGGGCGATCGTGGTCTGCCCTTTGTGCTCATTCCTGTTCCTCCGCCAGCTGGCTGACGACCCGCTCGACCTCGGTGCGGGCATGGTGGATGCGGTCCCGGCAGACGGCGATCAACTCGGCCGCCCGCCCCACCTCGGCGGCGAGCACGTCGACGTCGACATCGTCGTGCTCGAGGCGACCGAGGATCGCCTCGAGCTCGGAGACCGCCTGCGCGTAGCCGATGGGCATGCCGGCCTGGCCCGTCGGGGCGGAACTGCCGGAGCCGGCTTCGGTGTCGTCGTTCATCGCTGCTCCCCCCGGGGCCGGTCGGACGGACTGTCGCCCTCGAGGTCCACACCGGTGGCGGTGCTGTGCAGGAGCCCGTCGCCCAACCGGGTGACGAGCCGGTCGCCGGTAGCGACCATCGCCGCGCTCCGCACGAGGACACCTCGGGCATCACGTGTGATCGAGTAGCCCCGGGCCAGCACCTGCGACGGATCGACCAGCGAGGCCACTGCGCCTGCCCTGTCGACCCGCTCGGTGGCCCGCCTGAGAGCAGCCGGGGCCACCCTGGACAGGCTGGCGGTGCCGGCTCGCCGGGCCCGCTCGGCCGCGGCCAGGTGGAGTCGGGCGGCCGATACGGCGCGACCGGCACCGGCGTCGACCCTGCGCTCGTGGTGACCGATGCCGCGGCGCGCCAGGGCCGGCAGGCGTCGTGACGCCACGTGCACGGCGCTGCCAGCGCCGGCCAACTGGCGCCTGCTGGTGGCCGCCACCCGGCGGGTGTCGCCGTCGACCCGGGTGCCGGCCGTGGCCAGGCGCCGGTGGGCCGCCACCGCGGTGCGGCGTCCGACCGCATCGAGGTGGTCGACCGCGCCGCGGACCCTGGCCACGAGGGCGGCGGCACAGGCCGTGGGCGTCTTCAGCGACGTGTGAGCCACCACGTCGACCACGGACCGGTCGACCTCGTGGCCGATACCGACGAGCACCGGGACGCCGCAGGTGGCCACCGCCCTGGCCACCGCTTCGCTGTCGAAGGCCAGCAGGTCGGTGCGAGCGCCGCCGCCGCGCACGACGCAGATGACGTCGACGTCGAGCCCGTCGAGGGTGGTGACGGCGCTGACCAGGCTGGTCTCTGCGTCTGTGCCCTGGACCCGTGCGTCGGCCAGCAGGACGCTGAACCCGAACGGGGTGGAAGCCAGCTCGTGGCAGAAGTCCGCGAAGGCGGCGCTGCCGTCGCTGGTCACGAGGCCCACCCGCAGCGGCAGATCGGGCAGCGCCAGCGCGGCGTTGCGATCGAGCAGGCCATCGGCGGCCAGGGCACGCAGGACGCGCTCGTGGTCGGCGGCCAGTTGGCCCAGCGTGTGGCGCGGGTCGATGGCGTTCATGGTGAGCTGCACCCGGCCTTGGGGCGGGTAGTACTCGACGCGACCACGGATGCGGACGTCGAGTCCGTCGGACAGGTCGAGGTTGCCCACCTTGGCCAGGACGGCCTCGATGCCCCTGAGCCGGCCCCGGAAGGCGACCACGGCGAGCTTGGGTGCGTCCCACGGGGCCTGATCGCCGTCGCTGGGCTCGGTGAGGTCGAAGTAGAGGTGGCCGGGGCGGGAGCGACGCATGCCGGCGATGCGGCCGCGCACCCACAGCTCGTCGGCGAAGGCGTCCTCGATGACGCCGCCGACAGCAGCGCAGAGCTCTGCCACGGTCCAGGTGGGCACGGCCACGGCCAGAGTCTCGCGCCAGGTTGCGACGGTCAGCGCCCCCCGAGCGCCGTCCGTAGGCTCCGCCCTGATAACAACGGGAGGTGGACTCGCCCTGGCGTGGCCGCCCCCGCGACCCCCGAATCGACGAGGCCGTCCTCTCCGCCACCCTGGCCGAGCTGGCCGAGCACGGGTACGAGGGGCTCAGCCTGGCCCGGGTGGCCGAGCGGGCCGGCACCAGCCGCCAAGCCGTCTACCGGCGCCACCCGGGCAAGCCCGAGCTCGTGGCCGCCGCCGTGGCCGCCGTCGCTGCCACCGAGGCGGAGCCGCCGACGCCCACGGGCGAGTGGTGGTCGGACCTGGCCGCTGCGCTGGACCACGAGGCAGAGGCCTTCCTGCGCGCCGACGCCGCCGCCGCCGTGGGGCCGCTGCTGTGGCGGGGCGACGACGATCCCCTCGGGATCGTGGCCCGCCGTCATGTGCTGGCGCCCCGACGCCGCCGCTGCCGAGCTCTGCTGCGAAGGGGGATCGACGAGGGTGAGCTGCGCGCCGACCTCGACGTCGAGGTGACCGTCGACCTCCTGCTCGGCGCCCTGCTGGCCCGCTGGCAGGCCGGCGGCCGGCTGCCCAGTACGTGGCCGGATCGGGTCGTCGATGCTCTCGGACCTGCGCTGGTGCCCTAGTCCGGCCGCCACCCGGCGGTGGCCCGGACCTCTCAGCCAGCGGCCGCCACAGGCGAGGCGCCGGTGGCGAACAGGGTCTCGTGCAGGTCGGCGTACAGGCCACCACGCGCCAGCAGGTCGTCGTGGCGGCCATGCTGCACGACGCGGCCACCGTCGATGACCACGATCTCGTCGGCCATGCGCACGGTCGAGAGCCGGTGAGCGATGACGACACTGGTGCGGCCGACGAGGGCACGGTCGAGGGCGGCCTGCACGTTCGCCTCGTTCTCGGCGTCGAGGTGGCTCGTGGCCTCGTCCAGGATCACGATCGCCGGGTCCTTGAGCAGCACCCTGGCGATGGCCAACCGCTGCTTCTCGCCGCCCGACAGGCGGTAGCCCCGTTCACCCACCACCGTGTCATAGCCATCGGGCATGCTGGCGATGACGTCGTGGATGCGGGCGGCCCGGCAGGCGGCCTCGATCTCGGCGTCGGTGGCCCCCGGGCGGGCGTAGCGCAGGTTGGCGGCCACCGTGTCGTGGAAGAGGTGGGGGTCCTGGGTGACCACCCCTATGGCGGCGTGGAGGCTGTCCAGGGTGAGGTCGCGGACATCGTGCCCGTCGACGGCCACCGTGCCGTCGACGACGTCGTAGAGGCGCGGGATGAGCGCGGCGATGGTGGACTTGCCGGCACCGGAGGGCCCAACCAGGGCCACCATCGAACCGGGCTCGACGGTCAGGTCCACGTGGCTCAGCACCTGCGCCGACCCTGTCTCGCCCACCACGGCGGTGCCGCCGATGTCCAGACGGTCGGCGGCTGGGTAGGTGAAGCTGACGTCCCGCAGCTCGATCCGGCCCTGGGGATCGGTCAGGGTGTCAGCTCCCACCCGGTCGTTGATGGAACGCGGCAGGTCGAGCACATCGAACACCCGATCGAAGGAGACCAGCGTCGTCATCACGTCGACCCGTGCGTTGGTCAGGGCAGACAGCGGCCCGTACACCCGCCCCACCAGGAGCGCGAACGTGACCAGGGTGCCCGCCTCCAGGGCACCGTCGATGGCCAGCAACCCGCCCGCCCAGTAGACGGCGGCGGTGCCGACGGCGCCCACGAGGCTCATGGCGATGAAGAAGGTGCGGCTGTACATGGCCGATCGCACGCCGAGGTCGCGTACGGCGCTGGCCTGCTCACCGAACTCGGCGGCCTCGGCGTCGGGCCGTCCGAACAGCTTCACGAGCTGGGCGCCCGATACCCCGAAGCGCTCGGTCATGTTGGCGTTCATGGAGGCGTTGCGCTCCATCTGCTCGCGGGTGATCCGCTGCAGCCGGCGGCCGAACCACTTGGCCGGAAGCAGGAAAGCGGGGAGCAGGGCCATCGCCAGCAGCGTGAGCCGCCAGTCGATGGCCAGCATGGCGATGATGGTGGAGACGGTCAGGACGACGTTGGACACGACCTGGCCCAACGTGCCGGTCACGGCGCGCTGGGCGCCGATCACATCGTTGTTCAACCGGCTGACCAGGGTGCCGGTCTGGGTGTGGGTGAAGAACGAGATCGGCATGCGCTGCACGTGGTCGTACAGAGCGGTGCGCAGGTCCAGGATGAGGCCCTCACCGACCCTGGCCGAGCACCAGCGCTCCACGAACCCGAGGGCCGCCTCGGCCAGCGCAGCGGAGATGATGAAAAGGGAGAGGATTGTGACGAGCCGGCGATCGGCGTCGGCGATGCCGTCGTCGATGATGCGTCCGAAGAGTATGGGTGGGACCAGGGCCAGCAGCGACTGCACCACCACGATGGCCACGAAGATGACGATGAGGGCCCGGTAGGGGCGCGCGAAGCCCAGAGCCCGGCGCAGCACGGCGCGGTCGACACCCTTGTCCTTCACGCTGTCGGGATCGCTGTGCAGCATCATCCAGGCGCCGCCATGGGGTGTCATGGCTGGCGCAACGTCAGGACGGAGGCAGACCTTCCAAAAGGCCGCCCTGCGGCCCCGAACCCGCCTCCCGGCCCAGGGGACCTCCCACTAACGTCGCAGACGGAGGGTTGCCAGAGCGGACGAATGGGGCGGCCTCGAAAGCCGTTGTGGCCTTCGGGTCACCGTGGGTTCGAATCCCACACCCTCCGCTCCCCGAGAAGAGAATGCGATACCTTCAAACCCGAGCCAGACCCTGGCGACCCCCGCAAGCGAGGGTGCGCGTCAGTCGGCCACCAGAACTGCGTACGGTCAGTGGACG